>Ga0213875_10000010_pt1 | contig 370268 bp, 308 predicted proteins | sample BarmaccomBMRX_R8_FD_160105 | JGI IMG/M metagenome (GOLD analysis project Ga0213875, IMG submission 160105) | Root-associated microbial communities from Barbacenia macrantha in rupestrian grasslands, the National Park of Serra do Cipo, Brazil - RX_R8 | ecosystem: Host-associated > Plants >...
GTTTCCAACATCAGGCGGTCGGCGGTGTTGAGGGGCTGGTAGTCGGCGAGCCAGTCGGCGCGGAGCTGGTCGAAGGCTTCCTGGCTTTCGGTGGGGAGGATGAGGGTTTTCGAGCAGCAGCCGTGGATGAGAGCGTTGCGGCTGGATTTTAGTTTTCCGGCGGGGGTGGTGGGGCCGGTGGCGCGGCGCGAGGGGTGGTGAGTGGAGTCAAGGGATGGGCCGGGGTCGCTCATGCGCGGGTATTCCGAGGCGAGTATCGGGCGGGGCGGAGCGCGGCGCAGGGAAATTTACGGGCTAAGACGCTGATTTTGTTTGCGCAGGTTTATTTGCGCGAACGGTGATCGGGCGCGGAGGAAAAGCCGCGAGGCGTTTTTGCGAAACGAACGGGGGCGGAGGGGGCTAACGCTCTTTGCTCTGTTTGTCGGTAACGGGTTTGCCGTATTCGTCGCGCAGTTCGATGGGGCCGAGCTGGAGTTTTTCGAGTCCAGGTTGAATCTTGGCGCGGTCGCCGACAGCGACAATGACCATCTGATCCGGATGAACCTCTTTTTGGGCTGCGGCAGCCACCGCTTCGGAACTTACAGCGTCGTACTGGGCCGGCAGGGTTCGGTAGTAATCGACGGGTAGATTGTAAACAAAGAGCTCGCCGATGAGGCGTGACGTAAACTGAGCCGTTTCGAATTGACCGGGAAGAGACTGAAGGGCGAAATTCTTCCCGAGCGCCACTTCAGAGGGATTTGGAGGATTGGCGCTGATGGAGTGCAGCTCTTTCAAGAGCTCTTTCGCGGCGGGCGCGGTTACATCTGTTCGGACCAGCGCTCCCGCAAGGAACGGACCGGGACCGCGATGGAACTGGTAGAACGAAAACGCGCCATACGTGTAGCCGTTTCGCTCACGCAAATTCATATTGAGGCGGCTAGTAAAGAGGCCGCCGAGGATGTTGTTCATCACATCCGTGGGAACGTAATCGGGCGTATTCCGAGGGACTCCGACCCCGAACGCAGCGAGCACGGTTTGCGGAGCGCCCGGCTTATCGACGATGATGATGCGCTGCTTGAGCTCACTTGGCGGCCTGGGAATAGGAGGAGGCGGAGCAGCAGAGGCATTGGTCCAGCTTTGAAAATAGCGGCCGGCAAGCTGGCGCGCCTGCTGCTCTGTGATGTCGCCTGATAGCACGAGCGAAGCATTGCTGGGGGCGAAGTGAGCTGTCCAGAAATCGATGATGTCGCGCACCGTGATGGCTTTCACGGCCTCTGCTGTTCCATTCGAGGGATATGCATATGGCCCGTCCCCGTATACGGCCTTTTCACCAACTCGAAGCACTGCGGCGACTGGACTGTCAGCCTCCTGGACGATTGCCGCGAGCCGCTCGGCGCGAACACGTTCGACTTCTTCGGCCTGGAAGCGCGGGTGCTGGGTGATGTCACTCAGCAGATCAAGCGCGGGATCGGCGTTATTGCTCAGAGCTCCAATGCTGAGCGTGCCAGTATCTTCATTCGCGGTCGTGGCAAGCTTAGCGCCGATCTGGTCGGTGTCCATAGCGATCTGCGTGGCGGAGCGGCGCGCAGTGCCCTGCCGGAGCATGCGCGCGGTATAGGCCGCTAAGCCGGGGCGGCTGGGCGGGTTCGCGTCGGCACCCGCGAAATCGAACACGGCGGCATCGATCACCGGCAGCGCATGATCTTCGACCAAATAGACCTTCATTCCGTTCGCGAGTGTGAAAACGGCAGGGACGGGGAGGTGCAGCTTAGGCGCCGGCCCGGGATTCGGCGCTAGATTGCGCCACTGCTGGGCAGTTTCGAATTCGGGGCTATAAGGGTTAACGAGCTTTACCCCGGCGTCTGTGGATTCGGGACTGCGCGGGACATCGTTCAAAACTTTCTTGCCCGGGATTGCGTATAAGGTGACGCGCTGGTTTTTTGCGAAACTCTGTTCCGCGACGGCTTTGACGGAGGCTGGCGTAGCGCCGGTGAATCGCGCGATATCTTTTGACAGGTAGCCGGGATCGCCCACGTACTGGTTATAGAGATTCAGCGTATCGGCAATTCCGCCGAATCCACCTAAACGCTGCAGAGCCGTAATCTTTTCGGTCAAGATGATGTTGCGGGCACGATCAAGCTCCTCCTGAGAAGGGCCGGCGCTTCGCAGATCGTCAATTTGGCGGTCGACTTCTGATTCCAGCGCTTCGGGCTTTACTCCAGGACGAGCGGTGATATTGCAGTACGAGACCGAAGCTAAAGACAAGGAGTTTGTCCGGCACTCGACGGTTTGGGCGATTTGTTTTTCGTAGACCAGGTTCTGGTATAGACGGCTCGAATTTCCCCCACCCAAAATTCTGGTGAGGAGGTCCGACTCAGCGTCTCCGGGTTCGAAGGCCGGCGCGGTCAGCCAGGCGACCGTGACTCTTGGCAATTGGACGGTATCGGTGACGACGCCGCTGCGCTCACTTGTGATTGGCGGAGTTTTCACGTTCACCGGCGCTGCTGCCGGTCCGCGCGGAATGGGGCCGAAGTACTTTTCGAGCAGAGGCCGCAACGTGGCGGGACTGAAATCTCCGGCAATGGCGAGCGTTGCATTGTTTGGCGTGTAGAAGTGTTGGTAGAAGTCACGCACTTCGGCGAGGCGCGCCGCTTCGATATCAGCATGCGATCCGATGACGCTGGCATAGTATGGATGCTCTCGCGGGAAGAGGAGATGGAATGTTTCTTCCTCCGCGAGACCGTAGGGCATGCCTTCGCCTTGCCGGCGCTCGTTACGGACTACGTCGCGCTGGTTGGTAAGACGCGTGCGATCGAGGGTCTCGAGGAGGAAGCCCATGCGGTCGCTTTCGAGCCACAATCCAAGCTCGAGTTGGTTGCTGGGCAGGGTTTCGAAATAGTTTGTGCGATCGAAATCGGTGGTGCCGTTTATGTCGGTGGCCCCGGCGCCTTCGAGATAGCGGAAATGAGCTTTCTCGCCGACGTGCTCCGAGCCTTCAAACATCATGTGCTCGAAGAGATGAGCGAATCCGGTGCGGCCTTGAAGCTCGTTGCGCGGGCCTACATGATACCAGAGGTCGAGCGATACCAAAGGGAGCCTGTGATCTTGATGAAGAATGATTTCGAGCCCGTTCGGCAGCGTGTATTTTTCGAAGCTGATATTAGGAACGCGAAGTGAATCGCCCGGGCGTTTCGCTGAGAGAGTGCAGATCGACAGGGCGGCGATAGCGAGAAGGTTGCGCATACGCATGAACTAGCGACTATAGCGCAGAATGCGAGGTGTGTGTGAGGCTGGCCGAGCCAGCGGGCATTCAGATTTTGAGAGGCATGTGGCCTGTTTCGGGATGCTAGATACTGCAAAGATGAGCAACCATCGTCGGGACTTTCTGCGCATGGCCGTTACGGCGGCATCCTATGAACGCGTGATGGGCGCAAACGAGCGAATCAGCCTGGGGGTGATTGGAACCGGAGGCCGCGGGATATGGGTAATGGGAAACTTTCTGAATAATCCTGCGATCCGGGTCGTCTCGGTGTGCGATGTCTATGGCGCGCGCATCGATGAGGCGCGAGAGAAGGCGCCAGAGGCGAAAGGCTTTCGTGATTACCGCGAGCTGCTGGGGGCGGCAAGCTTGGATGCGGTGTTCATAGCGGTTCCGGATCACTGGCACAAGACCATTGCGATCGATGCATTGAAAAGCGGCAAGGATGTGTATGTGGAGAAGCCGCTGACCCGGCTTATCGAGGAAGGCATGCCGATTGTGAAAGCCGCGAGGGAAAACGACCGCGTGTGTCAGGCCGGCATGCAGCAGCGCTCGGGAACGCATTATCTGCAAGCGAAAGAGAAGTATTTCGATTCGGGGAAGATCGGAACGGTTACGTTGGCCAGGACGTGGTGGTACGGCAATTCGTGGCATTTGCGTAAAGCGCCGGAGGAGTTGCGAACGAAGCCGAAGGATTTGGATTGGGACCGCTTTCTAGGGCCGGTGGCTTGGCGCGACTACGATGCTCAGCAGTATTACAACTGGCGCGCTTATCTCGCGTACGGCGGCGGGCAGGTCACGGATTTGTTCACGCATTGGATCGACGTGGTCCATATGTTTACCGGAAAAGAGATTCCGTGCTCTGCGACGGCAATGGGCGGAGTTTATTGCTACAAGGATGGGCGAACGGCACCTGACACGATCAACGTCGAGCTGCAATATCCCGGGCCGCGCGAGTTCACAGCTACTTTTGAGGCGACGCTGGTTCCGAGCATTAGGGGAGCAGGCATTGAGATATGCGGGACGGACGGGAGGCTGTGGATCGATCGCTCAAGGTATGAATATTATCCAGTGGGCGCTACGGCGCCGAGCGAGGTTGTGCAAGCGAAGCAGCTGCCTGAGACACGCGACTCGCTCACGCAAGAGCACGTGAACAACTTTGTGGAATGCGTGAAGACGCGGAGGCGTCCGAACGGGGACGTGCTGATCGGGCACCGGTCGGCGCAGGCGTCGCATCTTGGAAACATTGCGTATGAGCAGAAGCGGCGGATCGAGTTCGATGTAGAGCGGGAAGAGATTTTGGGGGCGTAGCTTGGAGTCCATAAATATGGGAGAATCGATATTCAGAGCATTGAATGGCAGACCACGAACACCGATGGTCTGCCCCACTGGTATTCAGAAAATTGAAGATTGGATTTGTAAGTCTCGGCTGTCCGAAAAACCTCGTTGATACCGAAGTAATGATGGGGCAGCTGGTTAATGCAGGGCACGAACTCACGCCGCAGCCGGGGGAGGCTGATGTGATTGTCGTGAATACATGCAGCTTCATCGATCCGGCGAAGCAGGAATCGGTCGACACGATTCTCGAGATGGCGGAGTACAAGAAGACCGGTAAGGCGCAACGGCTACTGGTCGCAGGGTGCCTGGTTGAGCGCTATCGTTCGGAGATTCAGGCGAATATTCCGGAAGTGGACGCGGTGCTCGGGACGAATGAGATCGAGAAGATCGCGGCGCTTTGCGAAGGAATAGCGCCGAGAGAACTAGCTCCCGAGCCGTATTTGTATCACGATTTAACGGCTCGTGTGCTCACTACGCCGCAGCATTCGGCTTACATCAAGATCGCGGAAGGATGCGATCATCCGTGCTCGTTCTGCGTGATTCCGCAATTTCGCGGGCGATTTCGCAGCCGGCGCTTCGAAAGCGTGATCAGCGAGGCGGCGCGCATGTTCGCGATGGGCGTTCGCGAAATCAATTTAATTGGGCAGGATACGACTTATTATGGCGAGGATTTGGGGCTGAAAGATGGATTAGCGGCATTGCTCGCGCGTCTAGCTGAGATTCCGGCACCCGGCGCGAAGTGGGTGCGCTTTTTGTACGCTTATCCAAACAAGATCACACAGAAGCTGCTGGATACGATTGCGGCTCACGATTCACTGGTGAAGTACATCGACATGCCGCTGCAACATGCGAGCGCTTCGGTGCTGAAGCGCATGAAGCGCGGCGCAAATGCGGATATTTTTCTGAAGCTGCTCGAAAGGATACGCGCAACAATCCCGGGCGTGGCGATTCGGACGAGCATGATTGTTGGGTTTCCTGGCGAAACGGATCAGGATTTCGAGCAACTGTGTCAATTTGTTCAAGCCGCGCAGTTCGACCGCTTGGGTGTTTTTTCGTACAGTGATGAAGAGACGAGCGGGAGCTATCACCTGGATGGGAAAGTCGATCGGGGGACGATCTATAGACGCAAGCGGAAACTGATGGCGCTCCAGAAACGAATTTCGCTCGCGCGGAACAAGCGACTGATCGGCGCGGAGGTTCCGGTGCTGATTGAGGGCCCGTCGGGAGAATCTGAGCTGCTGTGGGAAGCGCGGCTCGCGACGCAAGCTCCTGAGATTGACGGCGTGTGTTATGTGAACGATTTCGGCCCGGGTGAGGCCTGCGCAGGAGAGATTCGCACGCTGCGCGTGACCGGCGCGCACGATTACGATCTGGTAGGCGGACTGGTGGATGCGCCGGAGCGGCCGTATGCGGCGGCGCGCGAATCGCGGAATCCATTTCCGATTTTAGGGGAGACGAACTCGCGCATGCCCAGCATGCAAATCGGATAATTAGCAGTTGTGGAGTTTTGTCTGCGCTTCAGCGGCGCGTTTCGAGAGCGATGAGGCGAAACTTGAAATCCGCCATTTGCCGCTCCAGCTCGCCAAGGCGCTGCGTAGTTGAATTATCGATATTGCTGGTATCGGCTTCTAATTTGCGGAAGCGAATATTGGCGGAGTTATTGTAGTCGGCGAATCCGCGGAGTATCTCGGTCTGGAGATCGCGGCTGCGCTCGTCGATGTACTCGCGTAATTGCTGGACCGCTTCTGCTATATCTGCCCTGGTAGCGGGAGTGTTATTCGTATCCATGTTCACATCGCTTCTAGTGTACGAGTTTTGGGTACTGGCGGGATTGGGCTGCGAAAATAGAGTCAGCGGACCTTTGAATGCCAGTCACTCTGCGTTGTCCGATTTGCAAGAAAGAAGTTGCGATCGATGATCCGAACCTTCCGTTCTGCAGTGATCGATGCAGAATGATTGATCTCGGCAACTGGGCGTCTGAGAAATACGTGATTTCGGCGCCCATTCGACAGAACGAGTTCGAAGAGCTCGAAGACGCTGAGCGTTCCGAAGATAAGTGAGGGACAGGGTAGCGCTTGTCCTGGCGACCTGGTTTGGGTGCGGCTATTTTCCTTGGGGGCCTGGAACAATTGGATCGCTCGCGGCGCTTCTGATTGGTGTTCTGGCGCACATTTACTGGGGATTCGGGCGCACAGAGCTGCTGATTGCAGCGCTCGTACTTATCGCGCCGGCCATTTGGGCGTCTACACAAACGGCGCGGCTCGTCGAGAAGAACGATCCGGCTGTAGTGGTTGTGGACGAAGTTCTCGGGCAATGGATCACACTGCTTGGAGCGACTAGCTTACGATGGAAAAGTTTCATTGCGGCGTTCCTGCTGTTCCGGCTTTTTGATATTTGGAAACCGTGGCCGGTGCGGGAGTTTGAACGATTGCCTGAGGGGTTGGGGATCGTGGCGGACGACATCGCCGCGGCTCTGTATGCTGCACTTATCCTATTTATAGGCGGGAGATTGAGAGTCTACTAGAATTGAGACTCAAGCAGCTATGGCTAGTAAGCAAGAGATCCGGAGCCAGTCGAATAGCCGGCCCAGCATCGTGACAGTTGAGCCGTTTGCAGCAATCACGGGCGGCGATTTATATATTCGCGGTTACAATCTCGCGGTGGGTGGACGGCCATCGGTGAAGCTGGGCAATGAACCGGCGCACCTGATTGTGGCGGGAGATTCATACATCATCGCGCGCGTGCCTGAATCCGCGATGGTCGGCGATTTGGTTGTTTCATCGGGAAATCATCGGAGCGATCTTGTCGAGACTCATATCGGGATTCAGATCGCAGACAGTCTTCATCCGGTCGCGAATCCGGCAATCGATGAGGGAGGCAACATCTACAGCACGTTCAGCGGGTCGCGCGGGCAGAAGTCGCCGGTTTCGATATATAAGATCGATACGAATTTCAGCCCCAAGCCGTTCGTAACGGACTTAATGAATCCGACTGGGCTGGCGTTTGATCGCGAAGGTCTGCTGTACGTTTCTAGCCGCTACGACGGTATCATCTACCAGATCACGCAAGGGGGGAACATGTCGGTCTACGCGGAAGGTATGGGCGTAGCGACGGGGATTGCATTCGACAGCGAGGAAAACTTGTATGTCGGCGATCGTAGCGGGACGATTTTCAAGATCAGCCGGTCGCGGCAGATTTATGTGTTTGCGACGCTCGAGCCTTCGATTGCGGCATATCATCTAGCGTTTGGCCCGGAAGATTATCTTTATGTGACAGGCCCGACGACATCGAGCTTCGATTCGGTGTATCGCATCTCAAGAGCCGGCGAGGTGGAGACGTTCTGCCGCGGTTTGGGCCGACCTCAAGGATTGACGTTTGATGCCGAGGGACGGCTGTATGTCGCGGCATCATTGCACGGGCGGCGTGGCGTCATCCGCATTGATGGATCGAAAAAGCCTGAGCAGTTTCTCTCCGGCCCGGGAATTGTCGGGTTGGCTTTTTCGCCTTCGCGCGCTCTGATTCTGGCAACACACAATGCGCTGTTCCGGGTGGATGCGGAGATCGCTGGACGGCCCATGCCTTGAGGGTCGAACGTGGCGCATGCAGAAATCATCGCAGTCGGCAGTGAATTGCTGACGCCACAATTTCTCGACACAAATTCACTCTTCATCACGGAGCACCTGAACAATTTAGGGGTTGAGGTAGTCGCAAAGGAAGTGATTGGGGACGATCGCGACCGGCTGACCGGGGCAATATTGGTCGCGGTGAACCGGTGCGAAGTTGTCGTGGTGAGCGGAGGGTTGGGGCCGACGGAAGACGATGTGACGCGCGATGCCGCGGCTACTGCGCTGCAACGGAAACTGGTGTTGTCTCTAGAGCAAGAGTCGATTCTCGTGCACAGGTTCCGGCAGATCAACCGACCGATGGCGCCGAACAATATTCGACAGGCGTATTTAATTGAAGGAGCAATTGCGCTCGCGAATCCGAACGGCACAGCGCCCGGGCAGTTCGTGCCGACGCGAAGGGGAGCGCTCATTCTTCTGCCGGGGCCGCCGCGCGAGCTGAGACCCATGATGGTAAATGAAGTTGTTCCGCGCTTGAGGCCGATGCTTCCGCAGCAGGTTATTAAAGTGCGGACGTTTCGCATCACGGGGATCGGCGAATCCGATCTGGATGCGTTGATTGCGCCAGTGTACACGAAGTACACAAATCCGACTACGACGATTCTTTGTTCGCCCGGAGATTTGGCGGTGCATCTTCGCGCGTGCGGCAAGTCCGAACACGAGGCGTGCGCGTTACTGCGAGAAGTGGGGAACCGGATCGCGGAGCTGGTGGGAGATCGCATATATAGCGAGAAAGCAGACGAGCCGCTGGAGGCGGTGGTGGGCTGTCTTTTACGCAAGCGGCGCGCTACAGTTGCGACGGCGGAGAGTTGCACGGGCGGCATGATTGCTTCGCGGCTGACGGATCGAGGGGGAAGTTCCGATTATTTCGTTGCCGGTCTGGTGACATACACGGACGCGCACAAACGAGAGCTTCTGGGTGTAAAACAGGATTTGATTGCTAAGCATACGGCGGTAAGTGAGCCGGTTGCAGCAGCAATGGCAGAGTGCGCAGTGGCGCGAACAGGCGCGACGTATGGCGTCTCTTCGACAGGCTATGCCGGGCCACAGGGAGGGACGCCGCATGATCCGGTGGGCACGGTATATTTGGGAATCGCCGGACCGGGCGGCACGCGCGTGAGCCGGATTCGGCACGGCGGGGATCGCAATCGAATCCGGACATTGGCTACGCAGAGCGCACTGGATTTATTGAGGAGAAGGTTGAGGGAGTGAGGGAAAAACCGTCGCTTCACTCCGGGCTCCGTTTCAGCCCGCTGATGCGCTACGGCTTTGTATCAAGAGAATTTACAAGTTTCTTACAAGGTCTTCACAAGCTTAAATTGGATTTCCGATACGCTTGCCCGTGGGATTAGTGTCGCTCATATGAGGACGTCCCACTGGAGAAACACATGATTATGGATCTCAATATTCGATTGCAAGCTGTGTGGCGAGTATGTAGGTTATTGTCTGCGGTTTTGGGGCTTAGCACACTGCCTGGAGTGGTTCGGGCAGAGGATTCGCATCATGAATATAACGATCGCGACAACATCGTGATCGCTGATCAGTTCAACAATCGCATTATCGAAATAGAACCGAGTACACACGCAGTGATCTGGCAGTTTGGGAATGGTTCCGACAAGGCTGGCCCGAATAGCGTGGTTGGACCAAATGACGCAGAACGATTTGGCCCGTTTACTTTGATCTCGGGCACGGGAATTCCTCCGAGTAGTCCGCCGCTTCCGGGTTGTTCGGACTCAAAGAACGGCTGCGCCGATAACCGGGTGTTTATCGTCGATCGTGAAGGCAAAATTCTGTGGCAGTATGGCAAGGCGGGAGTAACTGGTTCCGGTTTCAATGAATTGAATACGCCGGTTCAAGCGATCTTTGTGTCGGGATTTCCGGGGCATCCGTTTTTCCACGTGTTGATTACGGATCAGGTGAACGAACGAGTGATTCTGGTGAATCTGCGGAATGAGATCGTGTGGCAGTACGGGACAACGGGCGTGGCGGGTAGCGGTCCGAATGAATTGAATAATCCGAACAGTGCCGAGCTACTTGAGAATGGGCACATCTTAATCGCCGATGAGAACAATAATCGCGTGATCGAGATCACGGCGGAGGGTAAACTCGTTCAGACATTCACAGCGGGAGGCACAATCAGCGGCGCTGCATTTGCGAGCCGGTTGCGAAATGGGAATACGCTGATTTCAGACTCTAATAACAACCGTATCGTGGAAGTGGATTCGCACGATTCGGTGGTGTGGGAATACGTCACCAATACGCAAAAAGGGAGCAATTCCAGTCCGTTGCCGACGCGGGCAGTTCGCCTGCGGAATGGGAACACTTTGATTAGCGATCAATTCAACAATCGCGTGATCGAAGTAAACCATGATAAAGAGATCGTGTTCCAGCAAGGGAAGCTAAACGTTCTTGGGAACGGCTTTAACCGGTTGAATGGTCCATACGACGCAAAGAAGGTGAAAGATTTTACCGGTTTAACTCCGCCATTCGATTTCGACGACGATAAAGACGACCGCTAGGATTACGGGCGGGCTTGGCATGCCAAGCCCCTACGTTTCTGTATCGGTACGGTTGAGGTGGAGACGGCGTTATAAATAGAATCAGATCGCACGAAATGCGCGGTTTGATTAGCGAGCACCATCCTGTACCCACGTTGTTTGCGGAGCTTGTGCTTTTGGATTTTTGCCACGTTGAAAATCTGTACCGGCTCCAGGCAGTGCTTTGCTGATTCGTGCGTGCTTCCGCTTCGAAGGCGAACTAAACGATTTCCTCGCGCCTGAAAAAGAGAATCTCGAATTCGAGCATCTTGTGGGAGTGACGGACACTCTGAAGCACTTGATCGAATCGATCGGCGTGCCGCACACAGAAATTGAGAGCGTACACGTAAATGGCAAAGCACGCGCGTTATCGGAAAAATTGGAGAGCGGGGATCGCGTGCATGTATTTCCACACGCGACGCCGGTGAGGCTGCGGAGCGCTCGATTTGTAATTGACGGGCACCTCGGGCGGCTGGCGGCCTATCTCCGAATGCTAGGGTTCGACACGAGCTACGACCGCGCGGCCGATGATAAACTGCTCGCGGCGCTGGCGAGCGCAGAACAGCGACTAGTTCTGACGCGAGATGTCGGGTTGCTTAAGCGGCGCGAGATCGAGCAGGGATATTGCGTGCGATCGGATAAACCGCGCGATCAATTGCGGGAGGTGACACAACGTTTTGCGCTCGCTTCACAGTTCGATCCGTTCAGCCGGTGCATGGACTGCAACGGGCAACTGTGTCCGGCGCCAAAAGAAGAAGTCGTGGACACATTGCCGCCGCATACGCGTGAGACAAAGAATCACTTCAGCCGATGCACGCACTGCGGAAAAGTCTTTTGGCGCGGAACACATTACGAACGGATGCTGGGATGGATTGAGGAATTGCGAGAACAAGCGCGATTGTGTAGCTGATTTTTCGGCTGCTTGCAACCCTCCAGCGATTAATTTATTTTTTCATTACATTTTTACTTTTGAAAAACGTGCAACTCACTTGCGCGACCGCGTATCCAAAACGGTGTGATCACGAATGGCTCGTAAAAGTTGCTTCAGGTCAGAGAGCGCAAGTGATTACTTACAAAAAGTGATCGCGCTAGTTTTGACTAACGCCATCGCTAATTGAATAACTTTGGGAGGTTGTAAGTTGAAGTACACAATCATGACCGGTTTAGTGTGTCTCGGGTTGTTTGCCGGAGCCATTCAGGCCCAGGAAGGCGATCGCAATGAGGTTACAGTTTCCGCAACCGGTTCATTTGAACAAAGCACAAACGGCAACGGAATACATCAGTCGGCGGAAAACTCGGCCGGCGTGTTGTTCAGTTATCGTTATTTTTTCACCGACCATCAGGGTCTTGAAGTCAATTACGGCTTCAGCCGCTTCAACCAGCAGTACAGCTCGTTGAATGCAGCTACGCCGTTGTCACTCGGTGTTCCCGCAAATACCAACGAAGCGACGGCCTCGTATATTTATCGCCATGCCGTTGGGCACCGGCTTACTCCTTTTGTCAGCGCCGGCACGGGTGCGTTAATTTTCGTGCCCGATTCGTTTACTTCTGGCGGCGTGAGCGGGAGCAAGTTCGCTACTCCTGATTTCGTCTATAGCGCGGGTGCAGATCTCGCGGTGAGCAGACGAATCAGCTTGCGGCTGGGCTATCGTGGACACGTGTTTGAAGCGCCCGATTTCGGCGTGCCCGGAATCAAAACAGGTTCGGTTGCCCACATGGCAGAGCCGTTTGGCGGAATTTCGTTCCACTTTTAAGAGCAGATAAGTAAGTTGGTCTAACTGGGGCCTTCGTGAGAAGGCCCTTTTTGTTTGATCACGGGAGTGAAATGGCGCGACTCTGAGCATGCCGTACAAAGGCTTCGGCTTGCTCATGGCCACTTTCGAGACCGCGAAAGCGAGTGACTTGTGATTGCAATGCATAGTAGCGGTCTGGGGACTGCGACGCATGAGCGTAACAGGCGGCGCGCTTGGTGGGTTCGACACGGGTGATATCGACGTAATCTGTCGGAGAAAACATCATCGTATCTTCGCCATTTGAGACTTCGTAGTAATACAAGCTGAAAGTTTTGCCCGCACCGAGCCATGCATCATAGGCCAGCATGGACATGGCGCGATGATCGCGATGATTGTCGATGGGCCAGTGAGTAAAGACGATATCGGGCTCTTCGGATTCGAGAAGGCGGCGGAAGTTGTCGTACGCCGCAGGGGTGACCTCAGCTTCGCCGTCAATTTGATTTGCAAATCTTGGATGAGCTTTGAGGATTTGGGAGGCGCGTTGGGCTTCTGCGACGCGGATGTCCGCGCATGCTTTTGCGGGCCGGCCTGAGCAGCCCTTCTCGCCTCGATTGAGATACAGGAGTGTGACCTCGTGGCCGAGCGCAGTATAGCGGGCGATGGTGCCGCCGCAGCCATATTCGGGATCTCCGGGGTGGCCGCCGGTGACGACGATTTTCAATTTTTTCGGCGGAAGTTCGTTTAACGGAACAGCTTCGACGGGCAGAAGCGCAATTGAGCCCGCGAGAACATTGCGTCGAGTGAGCAGAGACAACGGAGATGCTAAAAGCTATATTTCAGGGAGAACTGAAAAACGCGCGGGCCGTTGAGCTGGCCGATCGATTGAAGGGTTTGAAAATTGCCTGGGCCGATGTTCGGGACCAAGTAACAAGTCTGATTCAGAGTGGCGCCATCGCCGCAGTTTGGGCCGACGGGGTTGTATAAGGTCTGATTGATTCCGCTTCCGTTCTGCACGTAGTAGTTGGCGTGGTTGGCGACATTGAAGACTTGCGCCTTCACGAAAAACGAGTGGTTCTCAGCGAGCTGAAACTTGCGCTCGAGTCCGATATCGATCTCATCGATCCAAGGACCGTAAAACGAATTGAGACCGAAATTGGGAGCGGGTCCTGCGCCGTTGATGCCGACCCCAGTGTTGCCGGTGGTTTGGTTGTAAGCGGAATCATTCAAGTTGTCGTTTGAGCCGCTACAGTTGCTCAGATTCGGTCCAGTGCATGCGGCATTCAGAAGCGGAGAGTACGGACGGCCCGAGTTGAAGGCCATCACGGTGCTGAGTGTCCAGTTTGAAAGCACTGCTTTCGCGAAGGGCGAAGACAGGCCAGAGGTTTGGGGCTGCCAAACGGCGGAAACCGAGAGACGATGGCGCTGATCGAGCAGAGATGGCGAATGCGTGTTCGTGAAATCGAACTGATTGTAGAAATCGACGCCGTTACTGTCGATGTTCTTCGACCAGGTGTAGGACGCAAGCAGGGAAACGCCGTGCGATACTCTGCGTTTCAACTGCGCGAACAGCGAATTGTAGTTGTTCAAGCCGGGGCTGATAAGAGCGTTGATTTGCCCGATATTTGGATTGATCAAGCCTTCATGGAGCAGGCCATTGTCGAGGTTTGGACCGAAAACGGAGGGTCCGGAGCACGGCGCGGCGATCGCTCCGGGAGCGCAGAGCACGTACTGCGTGATTCCGGCGGGAGGAAAGAGATTCAAGTCATAGGCGCTTGACGCAATGAGATGGACGGCGTGGGTCCACATGGTTCCGACCCCGAGAGTCGTGTTGGAACCGATCTCCTGCTCGATTTGAAAGCTGCCTTGCAGCACGTAAGGAATCTGAAACCCCGGAGAGACGATCGACACGTTCGGCGATGCAGAAAAGAGAGCGGGGTTACCCACGCGATTCGGGAAGGTGGGGGATTGAAGGTCAGGCGGCAGCGAAGAGTTGAAGAAAAGAAAGGCGCTCGATTGCTGGGACGGAAGTCCGTTCGATACGACGGAGTTCTCATAGTTGATTCCGTTGAACAGTTCGTAGAACATTCCGAAGCCGCCGCGGATGACGGTTTCACGCGTGGGTTGATAGGCGAAACCGAAACGCGGTGCGAGGCGCTGATAACGGTTCGGGAATTGGCCAGTCAGCGGAACCGCGGGGTTGCCTGCGGGCTGAGGATAGATCTGGAAATCTTCTCTCAACCCGAAGTCGAGCGTCAGGTTTCGGAAGGCCTGGAATTTGTCATCGACGTAAAAGCCCAAATAGGGAACGTTAAAGCGGAACGTCGGGTTGCCGGCGCTCTGCGAAAAATAGAGATAATGGCCCAGCGCGAAATCGGTGGGATTCGGAAAAGCGAACGTGCCGCGGAAGTTCCCGTAGTAGAAGTCGACAATCTGGTCGTAGTTAAAATCGACGCCGAAGTCGAGAGTGTTTCGACCAACAACCCAATTGATGCGGTCGTTCAGCTCCCACTGATATTCACGGGTGTCGCCGAGCGCGTATCCGGGATTGCCCAGCGTGAAGTATTGGGGGCTGAAGATGCTCACCGAAGGGAAATTGGGATCGATCAGGCCGCTGGGAGACTCGATCTGCTCGTCGCGCAGGTAGCTGGCGTGCACATCGTTCACGAGGGTGGGAGTGAAGATGTGGGTCCAGTGAACGGTCGCGTGGTGATCACGAACCCCGTTGTTGGGAAGCGATTCGATTCCGTCGAATGAGACGGGGTTATATGTGATGGTTCCACCCGGAGAGTCGAATTTGTTGTAGTTGTACACAAACGACACCTGATCGGCGTCGCTGATGTGCCAGTCGAGTTTGGGGAAGAAGGAGAGGTCATCGCGACGGCGCTGGCGCTGGCCGAGATTGCTCTGAATGGAGTGAAGCGCGTTAGAGACCTGCTGGAGGTAAGCCGGGTTCGTTGGATCGGGTGAACTAACCCCGGATGGAAGCGGGAAAGGGCTATTGAGCGCGGGAAGGGCCGTGCCTGCGGGCAGGCCGAAGCTTGTCACATCGAGACTCTGCTGCCCCTGATTGATGACCGAGATGGGATCTTTCTGCCGCTGCTGCTCGTAATCGAAATAGAAAAAGAGCTGCTGGCGCACGAGAGGGCCGCCGAGATCGGCTCCGAATTGCTGCAGAACGTCGAGGGGCTTGGGGCGGCCGTTCGCTTTGTCGACGGCATCCTCGGCTCCGGTTCCCGAATTGCGGTTGTAATAGAACGCGTCGCCGTGGAAGGCATTGCTACCAGATTTCGTTACGGTGTTGATGAAACCCGATCCGGCGCCTCCGTAAGCGGCGGAGTAAGGATCATCTGCGACCTGGAACTCCTGAATCGATTGCTCGCCGAATACGTAGGGGACGCGAGTGCGGCCGCGCGCATCGCCGAAATAGGAACTTGTTGCATTCGCGCCATCGAGGGTAAAGGAATTGGAACCGTTGCCGTTAGCGTAGCCGGAGTCAGCGCCGCCCTGCTGCCCTGCGACGCTGACCAGCCCGAACTGGCCGTCTGCGGTGACGTTCGGCGTCAGCAGAACGAAATCGGTGTAGCGTCTGCCATTCAAGGGAAGATTCGTAATTAAGTGTTGATCGACAACCGTGGCCTGGCTGGTATCCGTTGGATGAAGGACTTCTCCTGCGGCTTCGACTGTTACTTGTTGGGTGACCGATCCGATTTCAAGTTGTGGATTGATGCTCGTTGTGCGGCCGATCGAAACTTCGACGTGGGGCACCTGAGTTGTTTTGAAACGAGCGAGCGAGAAGGTGGCGGTGTAGAGTCCGACCGGCAGCGGAGGAAAGCGATAGAAGCCGTCGTTGTTGGTGGTCGCGGTGTATTTCACGTTCGTTGCTTCGTTTTCGGCTGAGAGTTGCACTCCGGGAACGGCGGCTCCGGAGGCGTCGGTCACCTGGCCGGAAAGCGTGCCATTGGAGACGGCGCTCTGCGGCCAGCAACTGGCGGCGAAGAAACACAACAGTACCGAAGCAAAAAAGAGACGTTGCATGAGACCTCCCGTGACCAGCGAATAGATTCCCCTGAGTGGAACATTCCATATTAAACGAAGATCTGTCACAGCAGAGTGAATTTCTGCGATATACTCGCTGTGCAAATTGGAGGCAAGAAGACGGTGAACATCAGGGCTGTTGTTGTTTGTATTGCCGGGCTGTTGGGATTCGGTGTGAACGCGATGAGCGCAATGAAGAATCCGGATATTCACGCAGCGGATATTCAGGCGATCAAGGATAACGAAGCTCAATGGAACAAAGATTTCCAAGCCAAAGACGTCGAAAAACTTGTGGCGCATTATGCCGACGACGCGGTATTGATCTCGCCGGGTGAGCCGGTCGCGACAGGGAAGGATGCGATCCGCGCCGCATTGAAGCAGATGGTGAGCGACACCGCTATGTCAATTCACTTTTCGGCGGATCGCGTGGAGGTGGCAAACTCCGGCGATATGGCGTACAGCCAGGGCTCGTACACGATAAATATGACGAATCCCGGGACGAAGGAGCCTATGAGCGATAAAGGCAGCTACGTGACGGTCTATCAGAAACAAGGCGGATCATGGAAAGCAGTTTCCGATATTGCATCGTCGGCGACGCCTCCGGGGACGGCGATGACAAAGTAGGCAATTCTGCAACCGCGCCTTGCTCATTCAATGGCGGGCGGGTGATGAGCGAGTGAGTGCGACGTGAAACCAGACGTTGGTGCAATCAGTCAAAGAGAGCGCGATGCCATAGAAGCGGGCGGCAGACCTGGTTCGCGCCTGACTAGCATAGACGCGCTTCGCGGGGCAGTGATGATCGTGATGGCGCTCGATCATGTGCGTGATTTCTTTCACGCCGGCGCTATGTCGTTCTCGCCCACCGATCTTGCGAAAACGACGCCGATTCTTTTCTTTACTCGCTGGATCACGCATTTTTGTATGCCGGTCTTTATGTTTACGGCGGGCGCCGGCGCATATCTCTGGTGGCGTCATCGCAGGAACACAAAGGGGCAACTTTCGCGTTTTCTCTGGACGCGCGGCTTATGGTTCGTCGTGTTAGAGCTGACCGTAATGCAACTGGCATACAACTTCAATGTTTCGCGCCGATTCATGGTTCTTCTTATCATTCTGTGGATTTTCGGAATTTGCATGATCGCGATGGCTGCGCTGGTTCACTTGCGGATGTCTTGGCTACTTGCGGCCAGCATTACTGTCATCGCGCTCCACAATTGCCTGGATGGCATTCAGGCTTCGCGGTTCGGTTCCGGAGCATGGCTGTGGGAAATGATTCATCAGCCGGGTGTATTCAATTTTGCGGGCAGGTCTGTGCTGGTGCCTTATCCGCTTCTCCCCTGGGTCGCGGTGATGGCGGCTGGGTTCTGCTTCGCTCAGGTGTTTGAATGGGCTCCTGCGGATCGCGGACGATTTATGCGACGGCTTGGGTTAGCTGCGGTGATTGCATTCTTCGTATTGCGGGTTTTGAACCATTACGGAGACCCAGCGCCATGGTCAATTCAGCGATCGGCTGCTTTCACGGTTCTGTCGTTTTTGAATTGCACAAAGTATCCGGCGTCTCTCGATTTTTTGCTGATGACACTGGGGCCTGCGTTGTTAGCGCTGGCCTATCTTGACCGGCATCAGCCGAAATCGGAGAATCCGCTCGTTATTTTCGGACGAGTGCCTATGTTTTACTTTGTGCTGCATTTCTACCTAATCCATGGCTTGATGGCGATTATGGCGTGGCTACGATATGGAAATGCGGCGTTGCATTTTGTCTTCAACCCGCCTCCGTCCATGGGCGCTCCCGCACAATTGTTTCCACAGAACTTCGGGTACAGTTTGCCCGTGACATACGCGATGTGGATTGCAGTGATTGTGATTTTGTATCCACTGTGCAGATGGTACGCGGGTGTGAAAGCGAAGCACCGCTCGTGGTGGTGGTTGAGTTACTTGTAAGGACGGAGAACGAAATGAGACGCGAGCCAACGTGTTCCGGCGCGATGCGATATTTATTGGCTTTGATGATTGCTGCGCCGATCGCGGCGCAGGTCATTCCCGAAATAAGGTACAAGATTTCGGCCGGCGACTTGACTAGCGCGGATGCGATCGCGGACATTTTTTGCCAGGTCAACGGGGTAAATTCCGAGTGCGCGGCTGCGACGTCATGGCTGGCGCGCGGCGCGTTGATTATGAAGCAGCCCGACCGGGCGAAATTCTACCTGCAGCGGACGAAGGGGATGACGGAGGAACTGACGAAGAAGAGTAGCGTGGAGGGCGATCCGTATCTGGCGACGGCCGTTGGGGCGACGATTGAAGTGGAAGCAAAGCTATTCGCTTTGGAAGGGCATGCCGATCGAGCGGTCGCGCTGCTGCAATCGGAATTGCCGCACTGGAAGCTGTATGCGATTCAGGCGAGAATTCAGAAGAATCTAAATTTACTCACGCTCGAAGGGAAGCGCGCTCCGATATTGCCGGCGGGGGCGGCGGGGCAGCCGGTACTCCTGTTCTTGTGGGGTCATTGGTGCAGCGATTGTACTGGACAGGCTCCGGTGATCGCACGAATTAAGCAGCGGTACGAATCAAAAGGACTGCGAGTGTTCGCGCCTACGCGCCGCATCGGAACGGTGAATGACAATGAGCATGCAACGCCCGAGGAGGAGGATGCCGAGATCGAGCGCGTCTGGAGGGAATCGTATCGGGGACTGGCGGACGTACCGCATGGCGTGGATCAAGGCACGATGCTTGCTTATGGAGTGAGCTCGACACCCACGCTGGTGCTCATCGATCGGACCGGAATTGTGCGATTGTACTGCCCGTTTCGGATGAGCGAGGCGGAATTGTCGTCACGGGTTAATGCTTTGCTGCAGTGACGTGGGTTGGCCCAAGCTTTCACCGAATTTCGCTCGTGAGCGCCCGCATTCGAGGATCGTTTCCATAAACATCGGGTTCGAGGATTGTGTAAACAAACTGCGTTGAGCGTTCGTCATGTCCCCGTTTGAACCACTCGAACAGGCACTCGCGATCTCGAAGGACAAAACAGACCTGAGTTGCTAGGAAAGGCTCGACGTATTCATTTCGCCGGAGCCGCTCGAGCTCATTGAGTGCTTGGCGAGCGTCGTCACGCCGAGCTTCGAAGGCATCGAAAAGCCCAAAGAATGAGATCAGCGCGGGGTCCTTTGGCGCGCGACCAGCCACTGCTCTCAGAGACTCTGAAATCTTGTGGCCCGATTGACGATCACCCTTCAGATAGAGAGCCGTCGCTTTTTGAATCAAGAGAATTGGATGGTTTGGAAACAGCGCCAAAGACTTATTTAGATGGTTCAGAGCTTCGTCGTACTTTTTGGCCCAAATGAGCTCATGCGCAACATCCCAGCCAATGGGCACGGACAGCGGATCGAGCGCGAGTGAGGCCTGCATCTCCTTCGTCGCATCGTCTAACTTCCCTTGCGCCTCGAGTGAATGCGCGAACCAATGATGGACCCACCCCGAACCCGGATTCAACTGCATCGCTTTTTGAAACTCGCTTTGCGCGGCTTGGCGGTCCCAATCGTAGTCGAGCTTCACGATCCCGAGAGATGTATGGGCCTCTCCGAGGTTGCCATCTAGCGCGACAGCTTTTTCTGCGGCCTGCTTGGCTTTCGGCATAACCGCGCTGGGCGCGGCAACCCACATTTCCGCCAAATACGCGTAGGCGTCGGCCAGACCGGAGTAGGCCAAAGCGAAGTTCGGATCGCGATCTACGGCCTGCTGATAGCGCTCAATGGCTTTGCGGTAAGAGTCCGGGGGAAGGTGCTGATTAAAGAAAAAACGCCCCTCTTGATAAAAGCGATAGGCCTCCAGGTTCCTGGTGGGCTCACGCGAAGGGACCGTTCCGGCTTGCATTTCGCTGGCGATGGCCTGCGCAATTTCGCGCTGGACCTCGAAAATATCACGGAGTTGGCGGTTGAACGTTCGCGACCACAGATGATAACCGTCTGAAACGCGGTTGAGCTGGGCAGTGATGCGGAGTTGATCGCCAGACTTTCTGACGCTACCTTCGAGCACGGCGGTGACGTTTAGCTGCCGGCCAATTTCCCGGATATCGGTGGGTTTGCCTTTGAAAGCAAAGGCGGAGGTTCGAGCGACGACATGCAGGTTGGGGACACGGCTTAGGGCATCAATGATTTCCTCTGTCATGCCGTCCGTGAAATATTCCTGATCCTTTTGCGGACTTAGATCGAGAAACGGGAGCACGACGATAGAGGGCGCAGGCTCGACGGACGGCTTTCGTAAGCTCCTCCAGAGGAACAGGGATGTGAGCAGAACAGCCACAGCTACTGCGGCTATGGCGATTTGGAAGGGTACGCGGATTCGTTTGCCGGGTTGCGCGGGGGGAGTTTCTGCAAGAACCGGTTCGGAGGCTACTTGGCGCTCTTCGCGCCACGCATCCAGCTCAGATTTGAAGGCGTAGACCGATCCTTGCCGGCCATGCTGGTGCCGATGGACGGGTAGCCCTTCGTTCTTCTCCCATCCTTGAACCGTCCGGACTTCGCGGCCGAGGTAGGAAGCGATTTCTTTCCAGGAATCGAGCCGGTCATCACCAGGGGAATGCCTTCGGGTTACCGGAATCGGTCCCATACGTTCGGGCATGGCTTGAGCGGTAGCGGTTAGTATAGCGCGAAAAAGAGCGAAATCGCGCGCATTGCGCGGCACTTCGCTTGCTCGGGCAGCTGGAAGGCCTTATGTTGCAGAAGTCCGATTCAAAATTTCAACTCAAAGGAATTCAACAAAGATGAAAGAAATGCTTATCACAAAAAGTCTGTTCGCAGCGGTAGTAACCGGGCTGTATCTTCTGGCGGCGACACCCGCCGGGGCATGCGTGGTTCCGTCCGCCACCAGGTCGAGCCAGGAAGTGCTCGTTCCAGCGGAGCCGCCGGATTCGGAGTCAGGAGCTACAGCCGGGAGCCAGTGGACGCACCGGGGATCCATTGTCGGTTTATGGAAGACGGTCTATTATTACCAGGGCCAAGTGAGCGACGTAGCATTCGAAAGCTGGGAACGCGGCGGGACGGAGATTCTGAATGACTATACGAACCCGATCGAAGACAACGTCTGCCTAGGAGTGTGGGCGCAAACCGGACCGCGGAGCTTCAAGCTGAAGCATCCATCCTGGACATTCGACACCAGCGGCAATCTCACGGGAACCGCGATCATTCGAGCCAAGGTCACGGTGGATGACGATGCTGACACGTTTAGTGGAACCTATACGGTGGATTTTTACGACACATCCGGCCATTTCCTCGGGCACGTGGAGGGCCCGGTGAAAGGAACACGAATCAGGGTGGACTGACGCCCTAGAGCGGGTTGCGGCGAGATTCGCCGCGCCCACTTCGGATCAGCCGTAGGTCTTGACTGCCTCTGCAATGGAGGGACCCGCGAGCTGGAGATCTTGCGGGACCATTACGGGCACTACGTCGATAGCGGCATTGAAAGCTAGGAACCAGGGTTCCGCGATGGCCGGAATTTGAGATGCATCGCCCATGTTGATGACCAGGAGCGCGGTACGACAGCCGTTCTCGGCGAAGAAGTAGGCGGCCTCAGGCCTTTGTTCCGCAAGAATCGTCTCTATGACTTTAAAGCTGTCCTTCTTTGCCGCCTTGTTTCCCGCTTCAACAGGCAGTGAAATCTTGAAGAGAAACCGCATGGGTTATGTCCCCCTCGAGTTGATGTGAATTGCCAATTCGCAGATTGTACTCCGGCGAATGGCAATGCTGCAATCGGCAGTGAGCGGCGCGTCTGTGCAGTCCGTAAGCTGGGAATGTGAGGAGGTTCTGCAATGGTGGATGTGATTCTAAAGCGTTTCGACGAACCAGATGAAACGCGCACATTCTCGAAAGGCAAATTTGACTTGGTTCGTATCGGCGGCATGGTCATCGGGCGCGCGAGTTATGAGCCAGGGTGGAAGTGGTCCGTTGATGTCGGCGGAGAAGCCGGGCTTCGGTATTGCATGATCGAACATGTCGGGTTGGTGGTTTCGGGGAAGGCAGTGGCATCGATGAAGGACGGGCGGATCATCGAAATGAGCGCGGGAGACCTGTTTTACATTGCGCCCGGCCACGATAGCTGGGTGGTCGGCGACGAGCCGTATGTCTCGCTGCATTTTATGGGCGCCGGAGACTACGCGAAGCATTGAGGCGAGTTGGGAGGGGGATGATTGAGCAGTAAAGCGGTGCGGGCATGCCCGCACCCTACGGAATTGCCGTCGGAGGAGCGGACAAATCCGTTGGCGCATATCATCGAACGATGAACGGAAGCGTGCTTAGCGAGGCGAGACTGTGGCGAGACGAGTGAACCGAGCTAACACGAGACGACCGCGCAGCGGTTGTTCAGGACTGGGCACGCTCGTTTTTTTGTTGCTCGTCGTAGGCGCTATTGTCGGTTGGCCGATTTACCTGGACTCGCACGGAACCAGTGCTTCGGGCGTGGTTACGGAAAAACTCGAGAGCGTTCGCATTCATTTCGGCGAGTGGTACCGGCGATTTGAAATCGTGGCGGCGTATTCGATTCCGGGGCAACCGCTTCAGCGTCACGCAAGTTGCGACGTGGATGAGAAGACCTACGATTCGATCCACCAGGGCAACACCGTCGAGGTTCATTATTTCGCGAACCTGTTGAATCAGCCCTTCCTTCCCGCCACTCATCTTTCGCCTTGCACCGCCATGGCGTCGATTAGCTGGAATGAACCGGTTATGCGGCGCGTCGTTGTGGCGTTGGGAGGCTTGTTCGTTCTCCTCTTTCTGTGGCGATTTTTACGAATGCGGATTGCCGCGTGGCTTCTCCTTCCGTGGCTCTGTTTTTGTGTTGCTTACCTTGGCGTGCCGCGAGCCGAACCGGAGCCCGAGCATCCGGTATCCACTACAGCGACGGTCGAGAGTGTCGCGACAATCACGACATTCGGTGATACGCACACAAGTAAAAGCATTCCGCTCGCCCATCCCTATCAGATTGTGCGGCTGAAATATGTTCCATCGGGAATGGACGCGCCTGTGATCGCGATCGACAAGGTTGACGCGGGAAGCCTGCCGGATCTGCAGGAGGGGCAGAGCGCGAAGATCGTGTACGATGCCGAACATCCGCGCGTGGGGAGGCTCGAAGGAGGAACGCGTTCGTTTCCCGGGCACACTTTGCTGGTGGTTACGCTGTGTTGTGTTGCTCTGACGGTTGTGATTGTGATTTTCGGGGCTGTTGGCGAGTTCTTTCGTTTGATACGGTGGGGCCGGCGCCAGTAGCATTACTCGGGATTTAGAAAAAGGTTAGATCGCGATTCATGTTTTGAGGCGAGAATAGGATGACTTAGTTTGTTTGGACGAAGCAGGGGGGTTTCGGATGAGTATCAAGCGGTCTGTTTTTCTTGTGTTTCTGGCCACGGGGTTGCTGAGTTATGGACAACAAGCTACAAAAGCGCCTCCAACGCTCAAGAGTATTTTGTTAGAGCAATTGCGCACGACGCACAACGAAAAAGACTGGTTTGTGCCCGTGAATGTTGCGGTGGAAGGCGTCACGGCAGAGCAGGCGAAGTGGAAGGACAAAAGCGGCAATCACTCCATTGAAGAGCTGGCGAATCATCTCATCTTCTGGGACGAACGGGCGCTCGAGAAATTCAAGGGAGGGCAAGCGGCGCAGTTTAACGGCAACAACGACGAGACTTTCCAAAATCAGGAGAGTTGGGATGCGACGGTGAGGAAGCTCGATAGCGTTTTAGCGGAATGGGAAAAGGCGATCGAAGCGGCCGATGACGCGAAGTTAAGCAAGTGGTATTCGACGATCGCGCACATCGGCGCGCACAATGCGTACCACACCGGCCAGATTGTTTATATTCGCAGGCTGCAGGGATCGTGGAATCCGGAGAAGGGTGTTCATTAACGATTCAGAACATGAGTTTCAGCGAGAACTGAATTTGGCGTGAATTTGCAGCGGTGCGGTTTATCTCGCCGAAGCCGGAGCCTTTGATGGTATTGGCCGGTAGGCCGAAATTCGCGATGTTGAACAGGTTGAAGAATTCGGCGCGGAATTGGAGATCGATCCATTCGCGGCCTGAGCTCGATTGAAATGGCGTGTCTTTGATGGCCGCGAAGTCGAAGTTGTAAAGAGCCGGGCCGCGGAACGTGTCGCGGCCTAGCGACCCGAAGACGCCACGGTTCGGTCCTGAGCCTCCGGGAACATCGATGGGAATGACAAAAAACGACGCGTTATTTGCGCCAAGACCGAAGTAATCCTCGCGAATTTTCCGGCCGGTCGAGAGATCGGGATTGCCGATCTGATCCGGGCGATCTACGCCGTTCGAACCGGCTCCGGTTTGCTGCACGCCTGAATAGACCGTGAAAGGCGGCCCGCTCGTAATCGTTGAGACGCTGAGCAGTTGCCATCCGGCGGTGATCTTGCGGCTCAGGAGATTCAACGTTTCAAGGCGTTCGGCGTGCAGATCCTGAATCGCGGTGAGGGTAAAGGCGCGTTCCACGTCGAAGGTCGAGGGACCTTTGTCCGCTCGCGTATCGAAGGGATTCTGGGGCGAAGCAGGCGCTGTTGCTCCCGATGCCCCGCTGATGAAGGCTCCAATGACGGTGCTTGTATCGTCGAGAGATTTCGACCACGTAAAGCTCGCTTGAATTTGAGGACCTCCGTGGGCAATGGTTCCTTGAAGCGAGCTTTGTAGAGAGTGATAGCTCGAGTGAGAGCGATTCGTCATGAACAGCTCCGTACTGAAGCCCCCGACCGGCTGGCCTGAAGGGCCGAACTCCGTGTACGGCGCGAAGGCGGGCGTAGCTCCGGGATAGGCGTTGGGGAAATTGATGGCCGGAAGACTGATGCCGGCGGTTCCAACGTAAGCAGCGCTCGTCGAGAGGCTGCCGATTGGCCGTTCGAGCGCAAATGTCCACGTGCCGAGATAGGCGTTCCGGAAATCGCCGGACATCACGTTGACATTCAGCGGAGTGATTTGATGGCTGGGATTGAGCGCGGCGATGCCTCTTTCGAACCGGTCAATGTCCCAGACAGTATTTGCAGGAACAGCCTTGGAATCGCCTGAGGCTAAAATGTTTGCGCCCGATGGCGTGAAGACGCCCGGCAGATCCTTCGGCGTAATCTTTGTGCCGAAAAGCAACGGCGCGCCGGGCGAAGCTGTGAGGCGCGGATAGTCGACGTAAGGGGCGGCGCCGGTCAGCATATTGTCTTGCCAGATATTTGTGGGAATGGTGGTGATTGCGCCGCCGGCTCTGATCCAAAGCTTCTGCCCAGCCAGCCAACTGATGCGGAGACGCGGTCCCCAATCGTTTCCGGTGAGGCGATACCGAGGTTGGGGATTGATCAGATACTCCTGTTTTGGCTCGTTCGGCCCGGGGACGAAGCTCACGCCAGCAGTTCGTTTCGCTCTTTCGCTGATGGGGGTGTAGAGCTCGTATCGCAAGCCGTAATCGAGCACGAAGCGATCGGATATTTTCCACGTGTCCTGGACAAAGAAGTTCACGTTGTAACGGGATATCGCCGCGACGCCGATCTGATCACCTTGCGGGAAATTTGGAGGAGCGACTGCTATTGCGTAAGCGAATGCGCTGCCGGCGAGCAGTGCAGTCAGGGTGTCGGGTAGCGGCTCGCCCGGTGCGATGTTGTGAAGCCCGCTTAGCGAGCGGATGTTCACCGGTGAATACGCGGTACCGCCGCCAAAGGTGTATTGGCCGTTTGGCGTGATCCCGAAATGGCCCGTGTCCCGATTAGCCCGGAACTCGGCGCCCGCTTTCACAGAGTGCTTAGGCTTTGTCCAGGTGAAGTTCTGGCGTCCTTGAAAGAGATTGCCGATGGACGTCGTGACGGAGCCGGCCGCAGCATTGAAAGGCTCGTATAATCCGTCACCGAAGGCAAGCTCGGGGTCCGTGTGATCGGGGGTGGGAAAGGAAGGAGTCGTGCGAGTGAAGCTCACGGAAGATTCGCTTGTGAACGATGCGGACGGTGTCCGGATCCAATTGAGAACAGCGTTGCGCTGGTGATCGACATATAAGATTCCGAAAGCCGGTGAGATGGCGGTTTGATCGGGATTGGTGATTGGCCCATTGAGATTGTTGATGCTAACGCGCGCGAACAGACGGTCTTTCGATGTAAGTTGATGATCGATGCGGAGAGAAAATTGATCGGCATCGGTACTGACTTTGGAAGAAGTCGCGAAAGTGCGAGCGCCGAACGGGCCGCGCGGATCGTTGGGTAATGGGTATTGGTTTATAAGACTTGCAATGCCTGAATTCACCGGCACGAGGAGTGTGTCGCCGGGGAAAGCGGTTGTATCGATACCGGCGCGCTCGTTTGCGGTGGGGACCGCGAGAACCTGCGTGGTTCCGAGGACTTGGCGAAAACCTTGATACTCGGCAAAAAATTGAGTTCTGTTGGCTCCGTGGTAGAGAGCGGGGATTGCAACCGGGCCGCCGATCGTAAAACCAAATTCGTTTCTACGAAACGGCGGAATGCGGCCTGGATTTGCAATGGATCTCCGGTCAAAAAAGTTGCGCGCATCGAAAGCAGAATTGCGAACGAATTCAAAGATCGATCCGTGCAAGCTGCCGGTTCCCGACCGCGTGACGATGTTGGTGAAACCCGCTGCGCCGTGACCTATCTCGGTGGGCATCCAACCCGACGAAGATTGAATTTCCTGGACTGCATCCACGTTGAAATTCGAGAACGTCGCGCCACCCATTTCGGGATCGCTTGTATCAGCGCCGTCCATCGCGAAGACGGCTTCGACGCCACGCTGGCCATTAATCGCGAACTGTTGGGTGAAATTGCTTGCGCCGTTGGCGTCGGTCATGGTACCGGCCGCTAGCAACAAGAGCTGGCTGAAATCTCGTTTGTTTAGAGGAATACCGGAGACGGTTTTGGCGGAAAGCGTCTCGCCACCGCTCGAAGATTGGTTGGTTGCGACGTGGAGCGAAATCGCGTCTCGATCGGAAAGAATGATTTCGCCTGGGCCCGCAGCAGGAATAGCGAGTGATTGTGGATAAGTCAGAGAATGATTGGGAAGGCGAACTGAGAGCCGGTATGGACCTGGCGGGATGCCAGTAAAACGGTATTGGCCATTCGCGTCGGTAACGGTTGAAAGCTTGTTGGCAGCCGATCTCAGCTCGATCAGGGCGCCAGCAACAGCGCTTCCGGATTCTGTCCGGATGAAGCCGGTCCACTCGACTGTTTGCGCATGCGAGTATGTCGCGATGACGAAGAGTAAGATCCATAGTGCGATATCGGGTCGCGTGATGCGGCCGCGGACGAAGCTTGGAATTACGGGGAATAGCTTGCTGCGCTCGGGCGTGCGTGCCTGGGCTGAGCGCATCTTTGCAGCATACCGTTAGACGAAAAACGCGGAATGCCGCGCGGCCCATCTCACCCAAAACAGGGGCAATCGCGAGGGTTGTCCGCTTATAGAAGCAAACTGAAAGTACTCTAAGTACCTTGTAATTCCGAGTGAGTCGGCATGTAATAGACGGAGCTTTCCCCAATACACATGGTTCGTTGCACTCCGAGCAACGTAACCCTTAGAAAGAGGACACAATGCGGCGCAGGTACTTAGCGGTCGGTCTAGGGATCGTTTTTTCGATGGCATCTTTGCTGGTGGGCCAGCAAGAAGCGGGCACGATTGCGACTTTGGAATTCCAAAAAGTCAAGGTCGGGATGGCGAACCAGTATGAAGCGGGACGAAAACAGAAAGCGGCATGGCATAAGCAGCAAAACGACACGTCGCCATTGCTGGTGTGGGAAATACTGAGCGGCGAGAATACGGGAACTTACGTGGTTGGCCGACTGGGCCAACATTGGACGGACATGGACAAGCCCGCTGTTCCCGACGAAAGCGATCGCGCAGAGTTCGCGAAGGTGGTCGCGAATTATGTCGACTCTATTACGACTCGGTATTACGAATTTCTGCCGAAAGTGAGCAACCCGGCCGGTGATAAAGCGATTCCGAAGTTTGCCGAGGTTTTTACGTTTCATGTGAAGTATGGGAAATCACCGGATTTCCGGTCGGCGATGGATCAGATTTGCCAAGCGACGCAAAAGACGAAATGGCCGTTGAATTTCGAATGGTATTCGCTCGCGAGCGGAGGAAGGACAGGAACGTTTGCGCTCGTTCTGCCACACAAGAGCTGGGCGGATTTTGAGGATAAGCCGAAGGTGAAGCCATTCCGCGACATGCTCAAAGAGGCGTTTGGGCAAGGCGAGGCGGATTCGATTGTGAATCGAATCAATGAGTCGGTACAAGAGGAAACGAGCGAAATTATCCAGTTCCGCTCCGATTTGAGTTATTTGCCCAGTAAATAGGACGGAATCGTCAGATAGCGGAAGGCTGAGTTTTTTCGGGGGACCTGGCGAGCCGGACGAGGGCTCCGCCAACAACGATCGCGATCCAGCAGGCACAATTCCAAGGCAGCATGTCCAAGAACCAGTGAATCCAGTGATGCCGGCTGAATGCCCCTGCAATTACGCCAATCACGAATAGGAAGATCTGGACGAAAGCAAGAGTGAGGGCGGCAGTCATCTCTCTTCCTTTGACCGCCGAGCCAACGAGAGCGCCGATGAGAATGCACAAAATGACACGCCCCGTCAGCATGGGGAATTTCAGCCAGAACAGGTAGGCACTGGGATTCGATTCATAGAGGCGGCGGGCATCGAGAAATGCGCGCACTTCGTGCTCTGAGAAGCGGGTTAGGAAACCAGTCAGGAAATAGCCTGCGATGACGGCGGTTGCGATCAACAGCGGAGCCCCGCGGAACGCATCGCCGGCGAGATCTCCAATAGTTTTCAAGGCGTGTCGCCAATACCAGCTTCGAGCGGAATCAAGCCCGGAATTTGAGGCGATTCGTGAAGATTCCTCGAGCAGATCGCCGAGGATCGATTCTGCTTCGCTTGCCGGCGCGAATAGAGTCACGAGCCAGGCGGCAAGTCGCGGCGGGTGGAAGAACTGGGGTTGCGGCATCATGAGGAGCTCCCGAGGAGCTGAAGACCTTGTGTCATGCTTTCGATTGCGCGATGGGTACGGTTCACTGCCGCGGCTCCTTTGGGTGTGACACGGAAGAAGCGTTTCGAACGTCCGCCGCGTTCCGGCGTAGGATCGCCGCGGAACGATTTGACGTAGCCTTTTATTTCCATGCGATCCAGTGTTGCGTAGACGGCTCCAAGCGAGACCTCGCGGTTGGCGCGCGATTCGATTTCCTGACGCACCGTGACGCCATAGGCTCGATCTTCAAGGCGCATGAGGGCCAGCAGAATGAGATGTTCGAACTCGCCGAGGTAGCAGGGGCGAAGCATTACTTCTACATTTTAGAACAAATTACCGGAATTTACCAGATTTTATTCAGATGGTCTTTTGAACCGCAGCGACAACTTCTACCGTAAACCGTATTTACAGCCGTGTACTCCGGTAGATCACCTAGTGGAGTATACTGGAGCGAATGCCAAGTCGCGAGTCCCCTCTTCAAAGTGAGATGCTTCAAGGAACCCTGGACATGCTGGTGCTTCGCACGCTCGTGTTAGGTCCCGCTCATGGTCACACCATTGCGCACGCGATAGAGCATGGCTCGGGGGAAGTCCTGCAGATTGAGCACGGTTCTCTATATCCTGCGCTGCACCGGCTTGAGGATCGCGGTTGGATTGCGTCCTTCTGGGGAACATCGGAGAACAACCGCAAGGCGAGGTATTACCGGCTGACCCCGGCTGGGCGAAAACAACTGATCACGCAAACGGCACGGTGGGAAGAGGTGGTACGGGCGATCGGCCGTGTTTTGAAGCCGGTCACAGAGTAGCGCGATGGGATTGCCGCGTTTCCTTCGGCGAGCGAAATGGGATCGCGAGCGATCTCAAGAGATTGAGTCCTACGTGCAGATTGAGACGGACGAGAACCTTGCGCGCGGGATGCAGTATAGCGAGGCTCGCGCCGCGGCGCGCCGAAAATTTGGGAACAGCACCCTTATACGAGAGGAGATTTACAACATGAACACGATCGTGTTTCTGGAGACGCTCTCACGCGACGTGCGCTATGGCGCGCGCATGCTGCGCAGGAATCCCATGTTCACGGCAGTTGCTTTGCTGACGCTGGGGCTGGGGATCGGCGCCAACACAGCGGTGTTCAGCGTTGTGAATAGCGTTCTACTGAAGCCCCTACCCTATCCCAAGGCGGACGAATTAGTCGCGCTCCGTCAGGTCGCGCCGGGCGCTGCGGGGCTTGCGAACTTTGCAGACGGCTTGCTTCTTTCCCCTTCTATGTACTTCACATATGCCGAACAAAATCGCACATTTCAGTGCTTAGGGGTGTGGATCAAAGATACCGCCAGTGTCACGGGTGTAGCCGAGCCGGAGCAGGTCCGCACAGTCGAAGTGAGCGATGGACTGCTGGAGACTCTAGCTGTGGCGCCCGCAGCGGGGCGCTGGTTCTCGCACGCCGATCAGATTCCGCGCGGGCCCGAAACAGTGATGCTCAGCTATTCATACTGGCAGCGGCGCTTTGGCGGGGACCGGTCGGCCATCGGACGCAGTATTCGAATCGATTCGCGCACTAAGCAGATTGTCGGCGTGATGCCGAAGGGCTTCCGCGTGGTCAACACAGATTTCGACGTGATTTTGCCTTTCGCATTCGATCGCAACAAGCAGATCCTAGCCGGCTTTGGCTATCACGGGATCGGGCGGCTGCGGCCGGGAGTGAGCATAGCGCGGGCCAATGCCGATATAGCGCGATTGATTCCGGTCTGGATGGACTCTTGGTCGAATGGGCCTGGAACAAATCCGCACGTCTATGAGAACTGGAGGATTTCTCCTGCATTCCGCCCGCTGAAGGAAGAAGTGATCGGCAATATCGGCGACGTGTTGTGGGTGGTTATGGGAACGATCGGACTGGTGATGCTGATCGCGTGCGCGAACGTGACCAATTTGCTGCTCGTGAGAGCTGAGGCTCGGCAACAGGAACTGGCGGTCCGGTCGGCGCTCGGCGCCGGGACCGGCCGAATCGTGCGAGAACTACTGCTCGAGACGATGCTTATTGGAGTGATGGGCGGCGCGGTCGGAACTGGGATCGCCTATGCGGGGTTGCGGGTTTTGCAGGCGATTGGGCCGGGCAATTTACCTCGGGTAAATGAGATCTCGCTTGACGCGCGGGCGCTCATATTTGCGGTGGTGCTTTCGCTGGTTTCGGCTCTCTTTGCGGGATTAATTCCAGTGTTGAAATACTCCGCGCCGGGAATCGCACTTGCAATGCGGAGCGCGGGACGGACAGCGAGCGCGAGCCGGAACCGCCATCGTGCCCGTCAGTTTCTGTTATTGACTCAGGTTGCTATGGCATTAGTGCTCCTGGTGAGCGCGGGCTTGATGATCCGCACTTTTCAAGCCTTACGAAATGTCGAGCCAGGATTCAGCGATCCGAAGCATCTACAGACGATGCGCATTTCGATTCCCGCCCCGCTCATCGCCGACCCGCAACGAGTGATCCGCTTACAAAACGAGATTACCGACAAGCTGGCGAGTATTCCGGGTGTGAGAACCGCGGCGTTTACAAATGAAATGCCGATGGAGGGATTCGATCATGAGTGGGACACAATCTATGCGGAAAACCGAAACTACCCTGGTGATTTGGCGCCGCTGCGCCTGTTTAAGCACGTTTCCCCTGGATTTTTTCAAACCGCCGGCACGCGCATCATTTTGGGCCGCGAGCTGACATGGACAGACGTTTATGGCTTCAGACCAGTGGGCATAATTTCCGAGAAACTGGCTCGGGAACTGTGGGGAAGTTCCGCTGCGGCACTTGGAAAACGGTTCCGCCAGTATCCGAGCTCGCCGTGGCGGGAGGTGATTGGGGTTGTCGAAGACGTCCGAGAACATGGAGTTCATGAGGATGCGCCTCCGATTGTCTATTGGCCAACCATGACGGACCATTTTTCTGGGAATAATGCGGCCGATGCGATACGCGATGTTTCATTTGTTGTGCGGAGCGAGCGCGCGGGTACCGAGAGCTTCATCCGTCAAATCCAGCAAGCCGTTTGGTCGGTTAATTCGAGCCTGCCGGTCGCTTCGGTGCGAACGATGCAAGAGATCTATGACCGATCGATGGCGCGAACTTCCTTCACTCTGGTGATGTTAGGAATCGCGGGGTCGATGGCGCTGCTGCTTGGCATCGTTGGAATTTACGGAGTGATCTCCTATGCTGTATCGCAAAGGACGCGCGAAATCGGAATCCGGCTGGCGCTCGGGGCGCAGCAGGGCGAATTGAAAACCATGTTTGTGCGCCAGGGATTGGCACTGGTGGGCATTGGAGTGACGATCGGGTTGAGCATCGCGATTGCGCTAACGCGGCTGATGAAATCGCTGCTATTCGGGATCAGCCCGCTCGATCCGCTAACTTACGCCGCGGTCGCGCTGATTTTGGCCGCCGCGACGGTAATTGCGAGTTATCTGCCGGCACGGCGGGCGGCGGCTGTCGATCCTGTTGAGGCCTTGCGGGCGGAATAGCGATGGAGAAGCCGCAGGCGGGCGTGTGCCTTCGCCGCTAATTACTTTGCCAAGTGTTCCGCGAGAGCAAAAGAACCTGATGGACTTCGTGGGGGTAGATGGCGGGAGGAAAAAATTTCAGGACCCAAAACGTGTTGGTTTGAGAATTCGCCTCGCGTGATACACGCGCTCAAATCTGCTGAAAAGCCAGGATAAAAGGGAGGTAATCGCGTGGCAGCTCTTGATTGGTCCCAATGCTCAGGCGTTGAAAGCATTCCCGGCAAGGTTAGCGGGACGTGGGTTCTCAAGGGAACCCGGACGCCGGTTAAAGTTGTGTTCGAAAACCTGGAAGCCGGGATGAGTATTGATGAGGTGATTGAGCAGTTTCCGGTTACGCGAGAGCAGATCGAGGGGCTAATGGCATTTGTGGCTCGTTCGCTCGAAACCGTGCTGGCGCACGGTTAATGCTGATCCTGTTTGATAACAGCACGCCGCGCGGGCTTGCTCGTTTTCTCACAGGCCACTCCGTATAAGAAGCACGTTCGCGCGGCTGGGTTGCCCGTATCTGAGGCAGAGGAAAAAATTTCGTTACCGGGCGGTGTGGATTGTCGATCTGTTGCTGTTCGCTCGTCGTACTAGCAGGAGGCTAGAAAATGCAATACCTGCTGTTAATCTACGAAGATGAAAAACGATGGGCGAATTTCAACTCGCCCGAGTTGCAACGCGAGATCCAGTCGTACCGGGCTTTTGGCCAGGAGTTTACTGGAGCCATTAAGGGCGGCAACGCGCTGCAGCCTACTCGCACCGCTAAAACCGTTCGTGTACGGGATGACAAACCGCTCGTGACAGACGGCCCATTTGCCGAAACCAAAGAGCAGCTTGGGGGCTACTATCTGATTGACGCGGACAGTCCGGATCAGGCCGCAGCAATTGCGGCGAAGATTCCCAGCGCCCGATTCGGCTCGGTAGAGGTCCGGCCGATTCAGAAGTATTCGTGAGTTAGCGTAGCCCTAATAAGGAGTGAGATCAAAATGACAAGCGTTAGTGCGATAAATCAGGAACTCGCGCCAGCCGAGATCGACGAGGCGCGGCAACATCTAGAAGAGGCCTGCGAGCGCGTATTCGTATCCACTGAGGGGCTGTCCGAAGCAGCTTGGAATTACGGCCCAGCATCAGGCGGCTGGTCGGTCGCTGGCATCGTTGAGCATATGGTTGTTATTCAGGATTTGATTTTGGGCCCGATTGGCGAAGGGCTCGCCAAGGCACCCGAGAGTCACAGCTCCGAATCGCACATCATAGATTCGGTGGTGAAAGTGACAGTCCCGGACCGGAGCCGCAAATTCCTGGCTCCGGAATCGGTGCATCCTCGCGGACGGTGGAGGCCTACCGAATCGCTGAACCGTCTCAGGGCGAATACGCAGCGGCTGATCGACCGCCTGGAATCCACGCCAGGATTGCGACAACATCGCGTGTTCTCGCCACCGCTGAATGCGATTACGAATGGCGAGTACACGTTGATGGACGGCTATCAATGGATTCTTGCTGCCGCGGGACACACGGAGCGCCATAGAAGGCAGCTCTTAGAGGTGAAAGCGGAACCCGGTTTTCCCACAGGCTGATCACGATGCGGTACATGATGCTGATCTATACGCGGGAAAGTGAAGGCGGTCCGTCTCCAGAGGAAGGAGCACGGATTAAGACAGCGCACCGCGTGGTGATCGAGGAGACCGCGCGTAAGGGCATTTTGTTAGCGGCAGAGCCTTTGTCGCCTACGAGCACCGCGACTACAGTGCGAGTGCAAAATCACAAACCGCTGATTACGGATGGACCATTCGCCGAGACCAAGGAGCAACTGGCGGGGTATTACATTCTCGATTGCGAGAACCTTGACGAAGCGATTGAGTGGGCCGCCAGAATTCCGACGGCATGCAAAGGGAGCGCAGGCTGTATCGAGATCCGGCCCATGCCTGGTCTCCCGCGGGATGACTGACATCCATTCGCTGGCGGAAAGCGTGTTCCGTGAGGAATCGGGACGGATTATCGCCAGTCTCATCCGCATTTCGGGATCGTTCGATCGCGCAGAGGAAGCGATGCAGGAGGCCTTCACCGCGGCGCTGGTCTCCTGGCCCAAGCACGGCGTACCGGCGAATCCTGCGGCGTGGGTGACAACGACCGCGCATCGGAAGCTCATCGATGCTGGTCGAAGGGATCGCACGTGCCGCGAGAAACAGAATTCGGTGCGGTATGAGATCGAGTCTTCTGCCTCCGCTCTCACGGAGTCCGAGGAGGAGTTCATGCATTTCCCGGATGACCGGTTACGTCTCATATTCACTTGCTGCCACCCCGCGCTAAACCGCGAGGCTCAGGTGGCGCTAACCCTGCGTACGCTTGGAGGCTTGACCACCACAGAGATCGCTAGGGCATTCCTATTGTCCGAACCCACGCTGGCGCAACGCCTTGTGCGCGCAAAACGAAAGATTCAGGAAGCGCGGATTCCGTATGAAGTGCCTGGACCAGAACGCCTCGACGAGCGGCTGGCCGCAGTGCAGACAGTGATCTACTTGATCTTTAACGAAGGGTATACAGCAAGCTCGGGTGATGGCCTGATCCGCGAGGGTTTGTGCGCAGAAGCGATCCGGCTGGGCCGGGTTTTATGCGAGCTGCTTCCGGACGATGCGGAGAACTTCGGACTGCTTGCGCTGATGCTGCTTCAGAATTCCCGTTCGGTAGCGAGAGTGGCCGACGGCGCTCTAGTCACGCTGGAGGAACAGGACCGCTCGCTGTGGGACCGCGCCGCGATCGCGGAGGGTCTGACATTGCTCGAACGAATTTTGAGACCGCGGCAGCCTGGGCCGTATCAGGTGCAGGCGATGGTCGCGGCTCTGCACGCGCAGGCAAGAACATCTGAGGAGACCGACTGGGCTCAGATCGCGGAGCTCTACGAGATCCTGTTCCGGTATAACGCTTCGCCGGTAATTGCGCTGAATCACGCGGCTGCGGTGGCGATGAGCGCGGGTCCCGAGGAAGGTCTAAGGCGGATGGATGATCTTGCCGCCTCGCTCGATCAGTATTACCTTTTCCACGCCGCGCGTGCTGACCTCTTTCGGCGGCTGGGGCGACGGCCTGAGGCGATTGAGGCATACCAGCGCGCCGCTGCGCTGGTAACCAATCCAGTGGAACGGGAGTTCCTGCGCGGACGTATGCGGAAGATGGAATGTGAGTCGGTACAAGACGGCGACGAGCGAGATTATCCAGTTACGCTCTCCCGCTAATTACTTTCCCAAGTACCGCGCAACCACAAGATTTCCTGCACCGTCTGTCCCGGCCGCGACGATCTTCCCATCAGTTTGGATCGCGAGGGCAGCGATGCTTGGGACGGCGCCCGCGCCCAAGTTAGTCGTGACGATGCCTTCATCGCCAAAGGTGTTGTCGAGTTGTCCTGTGCCAAGGAATCGAGCCAGTGCAAAGGACCCACCGGGTGTTGAGCCCTGTGTTGCCGCCGATCCTGCGACCACAATGTCGCCATTCGACTGGATGACGAGCGGGCCTGCTGCGGCGGCCGGCAGATCGGGAAACGCAGCGAAAGCCGCTCCGTGAGTCCCGAAAGTTGGATCAATGGCTCCGCTCGCGTCAAAACGCATCAGGCCGAATCCAGTGCTGTTGCCGTTCGAAGACGCTTCGGTCGCGATCGTGCCCTCGGTCACGATTCCTCCGTTTGGTTGGACGGCAAGCCCTGGCGCAGCAAGAGCTGCGACCTGCCCGAACGTCCCCAACGTGGTATCCAGAGTTCCGTTGCTGTTGTATCTCACTAGCGTGCCCGCTCCAGAGAATCCGGTGGAGGTGATCAGGATCTTACCATCGGGTTGCAACGCAATCGCGTTCCCGCTGAAGACTAAGAGCGCAGAGCCGCCGCTACCGAAAGTCTTGTCTAGCTGACCGTTGTTGTTGAATCTCTGCATCTCCGGGACAAGAGAGCTGCTTGGATTGAAGGATTCGCCAATCAGAAGTATTTTCCCGTCTGGCTGGAGGACGAAAGGCCCGGGACGCAAGGCGCCCAAATCCACGAAACCACTATTTCCAAACGAAGTATCGAAAGTGCCGTTGCTGTTTAGGCGAAACAGCTTTGGATCGCCAAACTCCGCGAGACCGGAGACTACAATTTTCCCGCCGTTTTGAATAGCCATTCCGGTGATCTCGTGGGCGCAATCGCCTAAACGAACCGTAACGGCACCGCCTGAGCCGAACGTGTTATCGAGAGAGCCATTCTTGTTCAGGCGTATGATCACAGCCCTACTCTGCGTGGATTGGCCCAACTGTCCAGCGGCCACGATTTTGCCGTCCGACTGCACGGCTACCACGCTGGCCGCGCCTGTTGAACCATTGAAATTATCGAGAAAGATTCCGTTGCTGGCGAAACTGGGATCCAACTGCCCGTCGTTGGCCTTGGCCGAGGTTGCCGTGGCGGCCAGGACGAAGCACGTCAAAAGTACGGTGAGCGCTGCATCGGTAAAATTCAATGTGAATCTGCGATGCGAGATTTTATTCATTTGAACACCTCAAAAATAGTTCGAATTGCTGATAGAGCGTGGGACGCTGATGTCCTCAGTTCTTAGGGTCACGCTTAACTCAATCTGTTGTGTCTGAATTGCGTGAACTTTTTGTTAAATCGTGAGCGACCGCGAGTGAGCGAGGGAAGCAGGCCGGAAAATTCGAACGAAAGTTTATAAGCGGAAAGGATTTTAAGGAGAGTGTGATTTCAGACAGACCGGAATTTACGAGCGACAAACGGTTCGATGCAGATCATCATTTGGATGGTCTGCTCGTGGTGTGTGGCGATGGGCGGTTCGAGGAACAGGTTAACGACTTCCGCGAACATTTAAGGCAAAAGCTCGGATTGCGCAGACTAGATCGCTACTTTGTGCCGGGTTCTCAGCTGCAATTCTCAGCCAGCGAGACGGGTCATCCGTCAACGGAAACTGCGACGGATTACTGGACTAGGTTTTTTATCGACAAACATCACCTGGCGCATGTCGTTATCGTCGGGCATGAACTGTGTGCGGCTTATCGTTCGGCGCCAGCTTATCAAAACTTCGGGCCTGACCAGCTTCGAGCACAGCAAACGAGAGATCTGCTGCAGACGCGTAATCTGATACGGCAGAACTATCCTTACCTTCGGGTCCATCTCTATTACATGAAACCTAAGGAGGATGATTCCGGAGTGGAGTTTTTTTTTGTGGGGAAATAGCGAGCCCGAACACCTAGTCGGGTTGCATAGACGACGAGTAAGCCTTCCCGAACTAAGCGTCGAACCAGACACGGACATCATGAACGACTGCGAATGATTCCTCTCGTTGTGGCGGCAGTGCACTCTCTCGCGTCGCGCAGATCTCGCTCGCGTTCGAAATCTTTGGGATAGAGCGGCTCCGGATGCGCCCGGTTATTTCTTTGTTTTGCGCTTTTCTGGCAAGAATGCTTGCGGTTTTTTCCGGGATTGCGTGCCGCTCGGGCCATCAACTCCGTACTCGCTCTGTACCAGCCCGCCTTTGTAGGATCGCGTCGACAGATGACGTAGGTAAATGTCATGTGGCAGCCGCCCAAACAACGGAATCCCCTGTCCGATTAGGACTGGCACGCGGGTTACAGTGATCCGGTGAACTAAGCCAGCCAGCAGAAATCGTTGGATTGTTATCCCGCCATCGACATAGGCGTGCCTGAATCCGCGCTTTTCCAGTTGCGCAGCGATCTCGTGCGGTGTGCCTGACATCTGCTCGAGCCTGGCTTTGATGGATGAAAGATCGAGAGGCCTGCTGCTCAGCACTGCTACCGGCTTTTTCCCGTACAGCCCGAAGTGGCCGAGATCGCGGACCACCTCAAACGTCCTCCGCCCAATTACGACCACGTCCACACTGTTTAAGAACTCAGGAAACCCGTGGGGCACGCCTTCACCCGCGTTCAGAAAATCTAACGTATCGTCTGGGCGCGCCAGGAAGCCGTCAACGCTTGTACCGCAAAACACAGAGAATCTGATTTTTCCTTTACTGCGGATTTGCTTCTTGGGCGATAATGCTTTCAAACCGGTCACCGCAGCACCACCTTCGCCAATCCTGCGTTGTTGGCCGAATCGTAGACGCGAAAGACGAGCAGATGTTCACCGGGGCGGAGTTTGTCCAAGTGCAAATGGAACTGCTCGTGTGGGGAGTCGGTGATGCCGTCAACGGCTTCGATGGGCTGCCAGAGACCGGCATCAAGGGAATATTCGCAACGGCGTAGAGGACTGGTTGAATCGCGCGCGTCGACGTCGATATCGAGTGAATCGCCATTGCGCTGCGGCGCTCCGGGCGTGACGAGGGGAGGCGTGTTGTCGATGAGCACGGGAGTGCTGACAAGCTCGGCTTGGCGAGCGTACTGCAGCGCATTTGAGGGAGCGTCGGACGCGACGACGCGGAAGAGATAGCGGCCGTCGGCAAAAACGTCGGGATCGAGTAAGAGCGTGTTTTCAAACATGCGGCTGCGAATGAGCTGCCACTCCTTTTCGTCTTCCGCGCGGAAATAGACCGAATAGACGAGCTTGTCTCCATCGGCATCTTCGGCCTGCCAGGAGAGCTGCGTCTGGGTTGTTTGCAGGCGCGAGACGGTTTGGCCGGGAGTGGTGGTCGAGCTCGCGGCGGGCGCATCTCCGGTATCAGTGACCGTGACCGAGTACGCGGCTGACGAGGTTGCGGTGCTGGCCGTTGTTTTCGCGGCATTCGTGCCGACAACGGACGTGACCGTAATGCTGCGAATCACAGGTGGCGTGTTCTGAGCCAGGTAAGGGACATCGATTGTGTCGAGCTGCGCGGTACTTCGCGCCGGCCATTCAGCGCGCCATTGAATGAAGCGGCCCGGCGGACTGCTGATTAGAGCTTCTTGGGGATTACTGATGGGAGCGGACCAAGAGCTCCAGGTGGAATCGGGGCGAGCCGCATTGCCGGTGCGAGTTCTAAATAGGATGCCGGTACCGGACCCGTGCCACTGCAGATGACCCCAACGAGCGACAGTATTGGAGTCGTGAACCTGCGATTCGTAGGAGCCGGCTCCATTACTCCCCATATCAAAGGCTTCGAGACGGCCTGGGCTGCTGAGCGCGGCATACAAAACGGAGCCGGATTCGAGAATGCGCGTTGCTTGACCGTCGCCGGGTTCGACGAGCAATGTGGATTTGCCGTTTACAAGCCGGTAAATGCGGGCGCGAACGTCGGTCGAAAAGAGCAGGCCGTTGGGCTCGAGAGCGAGATCATAGACGTTATCTTCTTTTGAAGTGCGCAGCGTCTCGACGGTGTGATCGAGACCAATGCGATAGATGGCCGATTTCTCGACACCGCTGACTTCGATAGTTTGCGCAGTTCCCGCGGTCGCCGTTGAGGTCGATGATGCGGTTCCAGAAGGTTGTTGAGCGCCCGGCTTCAAACCTCCCGGATTCTGTTCTTCATCGGAAGGAGCGCCGCTCTGCTTGGCTTCAGTAACTGTTATGACGGTGGGAGTGGTCGCGATGACGGGGCCCACGGAAGTCGTGGCAGTTGACGTGGGAGGGTTTTTCGTGCGGGTCGCGACAGATCCTCCCATCGCGGCCGCATAGACAATGCCGTTTGGATCAACCGCGATGGCATGAATCTCGGGAAGCGTGGAATTGAACAGAATGGTTCCTTGCTTCGGTCCCGAGATTTCGTAGAGTAATCCGTTTGGGTCGGTGCCGGCGTAGAGCTCGCCATTTGGGCCGAGAGCCAAAGCGGTCACGTTCGATTGCCCGGTCTCGAAATATAGATCTGTTTTGTTATCGCTTGTGATTCGGTAGATGCGGCCCTGATCGCCAGTTCCCGCATATAAAGTGCCGTCCGGGATGGGCTGCAACACCCAGATGTACTTCGCGGGTGAATGCCAGATCTCAGTCGCCTTGCCGTTCTCGATGCGGTACACACCGCCATTCGGTGAGCTGGCTGCGTAGAGCACGCCTTTTCGGTCGAGGCAGAGAGCGAAAACTTCCGGCTGATCAGCCGTCCAAACGAGCGCAATTTTTCGATCACGCGAGATGCGAAATACTTTTCCGCGATGACCAGTGGAGGCGTAGATCGTGCCGTCAGGCGCGGCCGCAACACTCCATAGAGCAGGTTGATCGAGATTTGCTCGAAACGCAAGAGATGGGCCGAGCTGTAGGACGCCGTCGGCGGTAAGTGAGAGTCCGGAAAGATGACCTTTCAAAAGTTCGGTGAAGCCGGTCACTTCCCACGTGGTGCTGGTCGCGCCGAAGAGGACGAACGAAAGCGCGCACAAGGCGAACGCCAGGTTGCGCTTCACTCTTTTACGTCCACCTGAACGGTTTTCGAACCGGTAACCACATGGCCATCGACGGGCAAGGGAATCTCGGCAACATCGGAGCCGCGCATCATGGCAAGCGGCGAGCTGTTGTTCACGGAGCTTGCGGGATTCGCGAGTATCAGCATCACGGATGGAGGCGGATCGGTCAACTCGCCGCCTGGCATGGGTCCAGAGATGGAAAAGGAAGGCTCCGGACGCCACACGCGCACATAGGCTGAGTCGCTTCCACGAAAACGATTCACGGTTTGGATCAACTGCGCAGGCGTGTGCAAAGATGCCGAGCTCAATCCGGCGAACTCAGGAAAATTGAGACTGTTGGCGTCGCTGATTGTGAAGTTGAGCGTGCCGCTACGAGCGCCGATAGGAACCTGATACGTTGTAGCCCGCGTCACTTCCAGACCATCTTCACCGAGCAATAACGCGGATATTTGAAGCGAATCGCCCGGATGGACTTCACGGCGGGAAGTCCAGACTTGAGAGATCAGGAGCTGCAGTTTCGTCTCGACGGGCTCGAGTTGGAACGAGATGTCCTTAATATGAAGATCCGCAAACCCTGCGCCCATTGCGAATCCGAGCGAGACAACGGCATCGGTTGAGACCTGCTGGACCAAGCCGCTATCGCTAATAAATATGTCGTGAATGCGCAGGGCCGGGAGGTCGCCCGCAAACTGAACCGAGCCGCGCAATCGCAGCGTGCCCGCTCCAAGTGTTCGTTCTGTAGCGTCGATCGCGGAAAATAGGGCGGTCTGAGTAAGAAATGGAGTGAGCAGGCGGTCATTGACTACTTCGAAGTGGTAGTCGTGCGCGCCGGTAACGCGAGAGTGGACAGATATGTTGACCGGGACGAGGTGGGCTTGCCGGCCGATTTCGCCCGCGATGGTGGTGTTGCGATCACTTACGATTGTTCCGACCCACTCGCGAGGCGCGGCAATCTTGAATGAAGTGTTCAGCGTGGGCAGTATGGTAACGATGTCTGCGCGAGCGAATGGCATCTCGGTAGAGCCGGTTTCGAGGAAGCGATGGCCAAATGCGTAAATGCGCTTGCCGTCGACGTAAGTGACTGTGCCATCGGCGCTGATGGAGAGATCTCCTGTGATCAGTTGAACGCTGATCATGGAACCAGGTTCGACGGTACCGGAATAGCGCTGAGACTTTGGAGATCCTGCCGACACTCCCTGTTGTGGCTCGAAGCCGAGCTTGCGGAAATCTGCGCCGAAGGTTTGTAGAGTTCGCGGGGTAAAGCCCGCAAGCGCGACAGGAGTAAGGATTTCCGTCAGATTGCCCGCGGGCAAATTGAAGCTGGATAGCGGCGGAGGGCTGGCCGGTTTGCCCCAGAGAGCGGCGCTATGACTGATTTCGAGCGCATCACGATCACCCCGAGGACTCGGAGATTCGAAACCGGCATCCGCAATCATTTGCTCGATGGGCTGAATGCCGGTGATGGGCTGTTTGGCGAATGGGAAACCGAGCGCAATGGCTCCGGCGAGACGGCCATCGATATAGACGGGACTGCCGCTCATTCCTTGCAGCACGCCCGCGTCATTGATCGGCCCCCCGCTGAGTCTCGCAAGAATGATCGCCTGTTTGGGACCGACATTTTCGAGTACGCCCAAAATCTCGACCTGAAACTCGTCTATGCGATTGCCCGCGAATACGGTACGGCCGACGCCGCGCAGGCCGGGCCGAACATCCTTCAGAGGAAACAAATTCTGAGCGGAAAGCGAGCTCGCGCCCGCGAGCAAAACAGCGCTTCCGGCCACGATTCGAAGCAGACGTTTCCTCATAGCTGACGAGGCTCATCTCCATGGTAAGCGCGGCTGATGAGCAACGAGGCGAGGTTCCCTCGCTAGAGATGAAAATTTCGTGGGCTGCGGTGGCGTGGTTTACGGGGCTGTTGCTTCTCTGCTATGCGCCGATTTTGTATCGCATGGCTATGCAGTGGGCGACGGATGAAGACATGGGCCATGGCTTTTTTGTGCCGGTTGTTTCGGGATTCATCGCGTGGCGTCGCCGGCGGGACTTGCTCCGCCTTCCGCGGCGGCCGAATGGGTGGGGGCTGGCCCTCGTGGTGTGGGCGGCGTTGCAAGCAGTCGCGGCAACGCTTGGGGCGGAACTCTTTACGGCGCGCCTTGCGTTTGTGATTGCGCTGTGCGGAGTCATTCTTTATCTTGGCGGAACGGAGTGGATGAAGACACTCGGGCTGCCTTTAGCACTGCTGCTGTTTATGATTCCGATTCCGCAGATCATCTACGCGCGCCTGACACTTCAGTTGCAGTTGCTCGCAAGCCAGTTGGGTGAAGTGCTTATCGGATGGATGGGCATTCCTGTGATCCGCACGGGCAATCTGCTGGAGCTGCCTAGCCAAACGCTGAACGTTGTGGATGCGTGTAGCGGGATTAGATCGCTATTGTCACTGCTGTTCCTATCTCAGGTTTATGCTTACTTCACTGAAAAGCGCGTCTCGATAAGGTGGGCTCTGCTGGTGATAACTATTCCGATTGCGATCGGCGCTAACGCCGTCCGTGTTGCCCTTACAGGATTGCTTTCCGAGCTGAACACACGATTAGCGCAGGGCTGGTATCACGAGTTGGAAGGCTACGTTGTTTTCGTGATAGCGCTGATCGCGCTGGCGATAACTCACCGCGCGCTTCGGTTGGCTATGAAGACGGTCGAGGCCTGATCGCATGGCCGGCTTCCTTCATTCGAGAAGTGCGCGCGTCCTCAGCGTGGTTCTACTGGCGCAAGCGGCATTATTCTACGGCTTGCAGCGTAGGGAAACGATTCCGGCTCATAGACCGCTCGAGCAGTTTTCGCTCGCAGATGATGAATGGGTTGTGCGGGAGGACCTGGAGCTCGATAAAGAGACGCTCGAGGTTTTGAAGGCCGACGATATTCTTTCGCGGCTTTATCAAAACAAAAATACCGGGCGAATGGCTACGCTGTTTATTGCCTATTTTGAAACGCAGCGTACGGGCAAGACGCCGCACTCGCCGAAGAATTGCTTGCCCGGGACGGGATGGGTTCCGTCCGAATCGGCGGCAATTCAGATTCCTATTCCTGGCGAGGGGGCAGCCATCCATGTGAACCGTTACGTTGTCTCGCGCGGGCAGAACCAGAGTGTCGTTCTCTATTGGTATCAGGCGAGAGACCGGGTGATTGCAAGCGAGTACTCGGCCAAACTGCTGACGGTTGCAGACGCGATCCGTTATAACCGGAGCGATACTGCGCTGGTACGCGTCGTGGTGGGAGTGGAAAACGGCGATGCGCGGGCGGCGACGGCCAGTGCTGTTTCGTTTGTTCAGGCGTTCTTTGAGCCGCTGCGGCGCTATTTGCCGGCGTAACGCCGGAGGTAAGGAGGCCCAGATCCGGAAGGCTGCGAGATGAGGAGTAGCATAAGGGCCGTGCACTGGTCCAGTAACGATACCTGTCGTTCACGGTATCTAGGAGTGTAATGAGATTTGGATTGCCGTCTTGCAATGGAACTTTCGAGTTCCCAGACGACTGTTGGGAAAAGGCGGGCATGAATACTTTCAAGCCTTCAGCTTGCGCCTACTCAGTAATCGGACCACCTTACCCGCAGGACGCTTGCCTGCCTGCCAGCAGCCCTCCTTGGAGCCTTGTGGCGATAAGAGAAATTGAGCCGTGTTCACGCCAACTCACGCAAGGCATTCCAGCGGCGCCTCTTTTTGCTACGAAAGGACGCCTGATTCGGATCCTGCGTGGGTTCGAAAACAACGATCCAATGCCGCCAATCTGGATCTATGAGGCGAAAACAAATGGTTACCGTTACAGAATCCAACATGGCGTACATCGGTTTTACAGTTCCATTGCCGCTGGATTTACCCATATTCCTGCTGTGGTGGAGGAACCATTCCTCCTGTCCCGCCATGACCGAAACTGCCCCTGATCAGTTGGCTGGGTACTGTTCGTAAACTCTCTTCTCGCAGCCCGCGATATCGCCAGAAGGTCCTATGCATCTCTTAATGAGAGGCCATCTTATTGGTCCATATCGCTCGATCATTTTCGCGTTAATTAGTTCGTCCCAAGCGGGATCTTCGCCTCGCAAGCCGAGCCGATCCATTTCAGCCGCACTCAAAAGGCGTAAGCTATCGGAAGGCGTCGACAACATCAGGCGAAACGCCTCCTCGCTACCTCCCATTTCTTTAACGAAATAATCTTTCAGATATTCGATCAAGCTGTTGTACTTCACGCGAGCCTGATCGGGAGTCAGCCTTGCAAAGTATTCAGCATCAAATCTCGGCCTGTGGAGTCCTACGTGAGCTAAGTCGGTCGGCAATTTTATGGCGCCTGCAATAAGGACAAACACGCATGCGCTATCGCATTCACGTTCAGGACGCACGACCGTCGTCATAAAGCGTTCGTGTATTACCCTGCCAATCTTCACTGCTTCCATGACATCGCCACCGGGCGTGTCCAATTCTACACGTATGGGTGGAACGGGATCGAGCGGATTGCTCAATATTTGCTTAAGTCTGTCAGCCGCCTTTAAGAATGAGGCAAAATCGCCCTTCTTAATTTGCGAGTGGATCAAGATCGTACCCCCGATGTCATCCCTGCCCGAGCCGTCATTCAACACAGTCACGTCCGTCATCGCATTTTTTGATATGCAGATCATTAAGAACGTGGCTGCAACCGCGCAGGATACGCATGGTTTTCGGGAATACGTCTCCGTCAGGCTCGCTGAGACTTTCTTGCTCTGCTCCATGAATGTGAAGTATTCGTGGTACCTGGTTCTCTCAGATCAGATTCGCGGTCGACTTCGCGTTCGCTTGGCGAGGTCCCGGCCGGCAGCTAGTCTCGAGCGGAGGATGACCCGGGATCCGAGGGCTAAACCTCCGACTTCTGTTAGTCCGCAAACCCGATAGACATAAACTAGAAGGAGCATGCTCGTCGCGGCTCCCCCGGAAACCAAACTCGATCTTCTGGAACGGATCGGCAATACTCCCCTTATTGAAATCCGTTTGGCCGAGGCGGGGGACGTACGCGTGTTTGGGAAAGCTGAGTTTCTGAATCCGGGCGGGTCGGTGAAGGACCGGGCTGCATTAAATATGATCCTGGATGGCGAGCGCAGCGGGAAGCTGGTTCCGGGAAAGACGATCCTGGATTCGACGAGCGGAAACACCGGGATTGCGTATGCGATGATTGCGGCGGCGAAAGGATACGCGGTCAAGCTGTGCTTGCCTGAAAATGCGTCTCCGGAGCGGAAACAGATTTTGACAGCCTATGGGGCGAGCTTAGTACTTACGGATGCGCAAGAAGGCTCGGACGGCGCGATACGGGTTTGCCAGCGCATCTATGATGAGGACCCCGAGAGTTATTTTTACCCGGATCAATACAGTAACGCGGCGAACTGGCGCGCGCATTTTGCCACCACAGGCGTCGAGATTCTTGAGCAGACGGACGGCAGTGTCACGCATTTTGTCGCGGCGGTTGGGACAAGCGGAACGTTCACGGGCACAACGAAACGATTGCGTCAACATCTCCCGGATGTGCGCTGCATTTCGGTTCAGCCATCGACTCCGCTGCACGGACTGGAAGGCACGAAACACATGCCGTCGGCGATTAAGCCAGCAATTTACGATCCGGAGCTCGCCGATGACAATCTGTGGGTCGCGACAGAGGACGCATACGCGATGGCGCGACGTTTGGCGCGAGAGGAAGGGCTGCTGGTGGGCATTTCCGCTGCGGCGAACGTGCTGGCCGCTAGCCGCGTTGCAAGAGAATTAGCTGACCACGGACGAAGCGGTGTGGTCGTGACGATCCTCTGCGATGGCGGTCAAAAGTATCTGAGCGAGCCTTTCTGGAGCAATTAAAATCTGGAATGATTGAAGTGGCCATAGAGCCTTGGCAGGCGATGATTGTGCATGCTGAGCGAAGCTATCCCGATGAATGCTGTGGGGCGCTATTGGGGCGTATCCACGACGGAAAAAGGAGCGTCGCGGAAGCAGTGCCGCTCGAGAACGCGTCGGCGCGCGAACGGCGCCAGCATTACGAGCTTCGTCCCGAAGATCTTCTTGAGGCGGAGAAAGCGGCCCGGAAGCGTGGTCTGGATGTGGTGGGAATTTTTCATTCGCATCCCGATTGCGATGCTTATTTTTCAGAGACCGATTTGCGAAACTCATGCCCGTGGTTTTCGTTTGTTGTGTTGTCGGTTAAGAATGGAAAGTTCGATCATGCAAACAGTTTTTTGCCCGATTTGGAACAGACGCGGGCAGATCGTGAGGAATTGATATGCCAAAAATCTTGATCCCGACGGCGCTGCGGCAATTCACGGAACAGCAGGATACGGTAGAGGTGGGCGGGGGAACCGTCGGGGATGCGCTCGCGCAGCTCATTGCGCGATATCCGAATATCAAGCAGAACTTGTTTACGGAGCAGGGCACGCTTCGCAGCTTTGTGAATGTGTATGTCGACGACGAGGACATCCGGCATTTGAATAAAGACGCGACGAAACTCGAAGGGAACGAAACGATTTCGATTGTGCCGAGTATTGCGGGCGGCGCGGGAAGCGCTGGAGTTGCGGAGCCGCCGACGGCAACATTATCGAACGAAGAAGTCGCTCGTTACAGCCGGCATTTGATTCTGCCCGAGGTGGGGATGAACGGGCAGCTCAAGCTGAAGCAGGCGCGGGTGGCTCTGATTGGGGCGGGCGGCTTGGGCGCGCCGCTAGGTTTGTATCTTGCGGCGGCGGGAGTCGGACGGATTGGGCTGGTGGATTTCGATGTGGTTGACGCGTCGAATCTACAGCGTCAAGTTATTCATGGGACGAAGGATATTGGCCGCAAGAAACTGGATTCTGCGGCCGAGCGGATGCTGGACATCAATCCCGCGTTGAAGATTGAAAAATTCGACACGAGCCTGACGAGCGAAAACGCTCTCGATATTTTGAAGGATTTCGATATTGTGATCGACGGCACGGACAATTTTCCAACACGGTATCTGGTGAATGACGCTTGCGTGCTGTTGAAGAAGCCGAACGTCTATGGATCGATTTTCCGTTTCGAGGGCCAGGCGACCGTGTTCGCCTATGAGGATGGCCCGTGCTATCGCTGCTTATATCCGGAGCCGCCGCCGCCGGGACTGGTACCGAGCTGTGCCGAAGGTGGAGTTCTGGGTATTTTGCCGGGAATTATCGGCGTGATTCAAGCGACGGAGGCTGTGAAGATCATTCTCTGTAAGGGCGAGACGTTGAAGAACCGGCTGTTGCTGTACGATGCGCTGAACATGCGTTTTCGCGAGTTGAGAATTCGGCGCGACCCGAACTGCCCGGCTTGTGGAGATCATCCGACGATTACAAAGCTCATCGATTATCAGGAATTTTGCGGCGTCAGGCCGACGGCGGACCAAGCAGCGGTTCCGCAGGACGGCGTGATCGATCCTGTGGAGGTGAAAGCGAAGTTGGATCGCGGTGATGATTTCACGCTGATCGATGTGCGAGAGCCGCACGAATATCAGATTGCCCGGATTCCTGGAGCGGTTTTGATTCCGCTGGGCGAGTTGCCGAAGCATTTGGGCGAGCTTGATCCAGAAAGCGAGATTGTGGCTCATTGCAAGAGTGGGGGACGGAGTCAGAAGGCGGTGGATCTACTGAAGCAGAACGGCTTCCGCAACGTGCGGAATATGACGGGCGGAATCACGGCCTGGAGCGATAAGGTGGATCCGGCGGTGCCGAAGTATTAGGGCAGGGTCACATTTAGCGAAGTTGCGCCAAAAATTTATCATGGAGAACTGGCAGAAGCGAATCAGTGTTGATCCTCGAATTTGCCATGGAAAGGCGTGTATCCGGGGAACCAGAGTAATGGTATCTGTTATTCTCGACAATCTTGCTGCCGGGGTAGATCGTTCTGAGATTCTTGCTAGCTACCCTTCACTGGAAACATCCGACATCGACGCAGCTTTGGCGTATGGGGCCGAACTCGCTCGCGAGAGCACTGCCGACTTTCCGCTAACGCTGAGTACGTGAAATTCAAAATAGACGAGAATCTACCAAGAGAAGCCGGCGAGGTTCGGAGTTGCCGAGGGGTCGGTAGACCTAATTCTTTTGCTGAATAGGCTCTGCAAAATGATTCACCGGGCCGTAGCCAGCGCCTAGATTGGGTGCATTCTGAATCGCAGCTTGGATGAATGATTTCGCGATGCGGATGGATTCGCACAGATCGTAGCCGAGCGCCAGGCCTGCTGTAATGGCCGCTGAATAAGTGCATCCTGTTCCGTGAGTGTGACGAGTTTCGATCCGGGCGCCCGGAAAGCGTTCGCACGAATCTTGACCGGGAGCGCTGAGAATATCAACGGGGTCGCCCGATGCGTGGCCGCCTTTAATCAGCGCGGCATGTGCGCCTAAATCGCGCAGGCAGTGCATGGCGGAGCGCATGTCGTTTTCGTCACGGATTTTCATGCCGGTCAAGGATTCGGCTTCAGGGATGTTTGGAGTTACGAGGAATGCATGCGGCAGGAGAGATTGTTTCAGCACTTTTTCGGCTTCTGGCGAGATGAGCCGTGCGCCGTGTTTGCTGATCATCACGGGATCGACGATCAGCGGAAACGTAAACGTCGCGGCTAATTTGGCCATGGTTTCTACGACCGCGGCATTGCCTAGCGCTCCGGTTTTAGCGGCGGCGGGAGGAATGTCGTCGATGACGGCTTGGACCTGCTGCTTTACGAGCCCGGCGGGCATGATCTCGACGCGCGAAAGTGCACGCGTATTCTGGACCGTCAGCAGCGTGACGGCGGCTTCGCCGTACACACCGAATTGATGAAACGTTTTGAGATCCGCCTGAATGCCAGCGCCGCCGCTGGGATCAGAGCCAGCGATGGTGAGCGCTACGGCTCGCATGCTCCAACGGTAGCGTAGAGAGCGAGCCGCCCCGGCCGAAAATTCTATTGGAAGTTCAAGCTGGTGCTAGTCGATCCCGCTGAATTCGCGAGGACCACCGTAACGGAGCCGACCTGGGTTGGATCGCCATTCAGAACCGGGAAGCTCGCTTGCATTGAGAATGCGCCGCCGGCATCGCTCGGACCGAAGAAATATTGTTGGAAATCGGATGCGGCGTTTACCGTGAGAGGGCTGGGCGGAATCGGGTGTCCGCTGGTGTCATAAAAGCTGAACGTCAGGTTTCCGACGCTGTAGGTGTTATCGAAACCGGTCAATGTGACTACCAGGTTCGGGGACTGGCGGACGGCACTGCTCTCGGTGATCTGAACCTGTTCCGGCGCGATGGTGAAAGCATGAGTGAGCGGCGCCTTATCCGGAAACGCGACGGTGAACGTAATGGTTCCTGCGGTAGTTCCTGTCTGGAACGTAATTGCCGACTGTCCATTAAACGTTGCCGTTTGGGCTCCGGCTGCAACGTTGACTTGCAATTCCCGGCCGCTGGTTGCGGTGAAATTTATCGCCGGATCGTCTTTCACACCGTTAACGGAAGGCGTGAACTGAAGCGTCAGATCGCCGATAGCTGCGACCGGAGATGGACTCGCAAGTTGTATTGAGAGGTGTACCTGCTGTTGGCTTTTAAGCGGCTGCTCGTCTAATTGAAAAGACAGATCAGGAAGCGGAGAAGTGATGCTTTCGCCTACCAGAGAAAATACGCGTGAGCCGATAGCTAGCGTGCCTGTGTAATTACCCACAGCCGAGCCGGAAAACGTGATTTGAAATGAAATGCAGCCGCCGGGTTGAATTGCGTACGGCATTTGTGGGAGCGGCACACAGGGCGGGACTGCGGTCCCGGCAGTAAGAGTGAAAGCAGAACCCGTGACCGTAACATTCGGAACGGTTACGGCAGAGTAAGAAGTTGTAGGATTCGCGACCGTAAATGTGAGCGTGGCTGTTCCGTTCGTTCCGGAAGTGACCTGCCCGAAATCAATCGGCGTTGCCCCTTGCGGCAGCCCGCGAACGCCAGTCTGATCGATATAAGAGATTTGAAGCTCGTCTACAGTTCCGAGAACAGCTATGCCTATTCCAACAAGCGGATATGAATTTGAGCCAATCGCAAGCGTCGCTGAGGCCAGACCGCTTTGCCCTGGAGCGAACGTCACCGTGAAGGTTGTGGAAGCGCCGGCAGCAATCGTGCTGGACAGAGCAGAGAGATTCAAAGCAAATGGGCTGCTTTGAAATGGCGGGAACTGAATTGACACGGCAGGCGTGTTCAGGGCACTGCTGGTTTCATTTGCGATTGTAATGGTGAACGACGCGGTTGCGCTCAACGATACGTTGCCGAAATCGAGTTGCGGCGACGAAGCGTCGGGTTGAAGCGTGCCGCTCCCGCTTGGTCCGTTATAGGTAGCGACCAATTGAGGCGCGGTGGCATTTCCCTGCAAGGTCGAGACGTCCGCAGTCACTTCGGGACACTGTGTCGCGGGATCCGTGCTATCCAAGACGCATCCGTTTTGCTGAACCTGATATTGAACGCGCAGCTCGCCTGTGATCGCCCCGACAGAAGCTGGAGTGAAGTTCACGGTAAAGTTTTCGAAATTTGAAGATGACGGAGACAGGATTTTATCCTGTACCGTGCCAGTAACTGTGAAGTTCAGACTTTGTGTGTCTGAACCTGAGGCATCGGCTACGAAAATGTTGTTTATCTCGATGGGCGAGCTCGTTGGATTCGTCGCTCGTAAGACGACACTGGATGAGCTTGATTGGGCAGTGTCGGGGAATTGATAAGTTCCGGGAAGCGGACCAACGATGTTTGAGCCGGTTGGATCGGTGATGAAGAAGCTTGGGCCCTGGGCGCAAATGGGCGTGCAGACCAGTAGGGCGAGAATGAGTGACTTCATTTATTCACCGCCTCGTTTGTGGGAACTGGAGCTAGGCAGTCCGGGTAGTTCAGCCCACTCGGCAACTCTGCTGTTCAAGTGAAGCGCCCAGGATTGCTTCGTCGTTTGCGAAATGACGTGCAACCAATCAGCGGCCATGCGCTCGATGACTAAATCGTTCTGAGACGCAGCGTCATGGGAGAGGGTCACGGTGCGGCGTGTTCCGTTCGCAGCTTCGATTTCGAGGCCGTCTTTGTCCTGAAAGAGCACCCATGAGTGATAGAGAACTGCAGGACCTTTGATTCCTGGGAGTAACTTGACGGAAGTGGTCTCGCCGGTATCGAGGGAAACGGCGAGTTCAGAGATGTTCCCGTCACTTGTTGCGACGAGCAATTCGGCTTCGTGTGTATTCAACACGTCGACAGAAGTTACGGTTCCGGAAAGGCCGGCTGTGCTGAGTTGGACTGGACTCAGGGACTTACCGTCCCAGCGAAGTAGAACCTGTTCGCGGGGCAGGTAAGCTATAGCCGTCGTAAGATTCCCGTCAATATTCAATAAGGGATGTGTTTCGGACGAGCCATACTCGCCGAAAACGGCGCCTGTCGGCCCGATCAGATGGATATTTCCGTGTGATGCGACGAGTCCACCAGAGGCGGAGAAAGCGACAGCATCTGTAGAAGCGAAGATCTGCTCACCCGTGATGAAATTGTTCGCGAGGCCGTAAACGGCGCGCGCGGTCCCGTCTGCGTATCGGACGAAGCCAATCTTAGGAGCGCCGACTTGCGCCTCCAGCAAGCACGAGATTGAGGTGACGAAAACTACGGTAACTAGGGTGCAAAGCTTCATGGGTGCTCCTACTGGCTGAGAGTTTAGAGTTTTTAGTGCGGTCCGCCGACGCTGATTCCAGGCGATCCGATCGAGATTCCGGGACCGGAGTTGGACGCGCCGCTGCTCGATTTTTTGCCCATCATCGCGACTCCGGCGCCGCCCGCTGCGGCTGCAACTGCTGCCAAAATGATCCACTTGGTTTTGCTGCTATGAACCTTCTCCGCTCCGGGAGCATTGACGACTGAGACCGCAGGCTGGTCGTTCCCCGCAGATGTCAAGGGCGCGGCGGGTTTGGGGGAGATGGGTGTCGATCTTAGATCGGGAGCTTTTGCCGGTTGCCCTAGCGATGTGACCTCGACCTTCGGTTCGACCGGTGGGGAGGCTGGCACAACAGGCGGGGCTTCGGCGTGCAACTCAACCGGCGGGGGCGCTTCAGGTGCTACTTGTGGTGGGGGAGGCGGGACAGCGGCAATTTGAGTAGAGGTGAGCGTTAGCTGGATCAGAACGCCCGAATGAGCTGTTCCCTTTGTGGCCGTGGCACGAATAGCGACCGGACCTGGGGTAGAGGCGCATAGAATGCCGCCGATCTTGGCCCGGCCGGTTTGGTCCGTATACGCCACTGCGGAGTGCGTGCCGTCAGCAAATTTTCCGTTCGGAGCAGCGTCCGGCAATCGCAGTGTCACGACAGCGTCAGGCACGGGGGTGCCCCGTGAATCGGTGACTTCGATCAGAAATCCCTTAGCGGAATGGGAATTAACCGGAATTTCTGCGCCGTCGCTTTCAATCAGCCGGAGCTGCAGATCTTCAGGAGGTGCGCCGTTAGAGGACGGTGTGGCTCCGGTTACGGGAGTTTGCGCCGAGAGCGGTCCAATAACAAGGATCGAGGCGAGAATGAGGGAAACAAAACGGCTAATGCGTCGCATGCGGCCTTTTTAGCCGCAATCGACTACATAAGCTGGATCAAGACAACAGTGATGTTGTCAGGTCCGCCAGTCTGTCTTGCGGCGTCGACAAGATAGTGGCATTTCTCTGGGAGAGATTTCTGCGAATCGAGAGTCTGGTGCAGGATTTTTTCTTCGAGAACTCCGTGCAATCCGTCGGAACACAGAAGAATCTGATCTCCGGAGTTGAGATGGAGGGGACGGCAGTCCACCCGAAGCTCGTCCATGGAGCCAACGGCCATCGTTAAGACATGCCGCATGGGGTGTTTTCGTAAGGCTTCGTCGGTCAGTCCGAGCTGCGATCCGACCTCATTCACCCACGTTTGATCGTGCGTAATGAGAGAGAACTCGCGATTTGAGCAAAGATAAGCGCGGCTGTCGCCGACGCTTGCCACCTGAACTTCGCCGTCATGAACGGCGCGGACGGCAAGGAGCGTAGTTCCCATGCCGTCGAGCTCGGGGTTCGCGCGGGCAGCCTCTCGCACGGCGCGGTTGGCCTCCACAAAACTATGTTCGAGCGCCTCGATCCTGTGGTCGTTGGGGGAGCTCAGAAGGACTTCATAGACCTTTTCCGCGCTTAAACGGGAGGCATATTCGCCTGCATTTGCCCCACCCATCCCGTCAGCGAGGACGAAAATGCCGGACGCAGTGTCGCTAATGAAGTAATCCTCGTTATTGGGACGGACACAACCGGCATCTGAAAGGCCGAAACCCTCTAGCATTCAAGTTTTTGATTATAGTACTGGCAGCATGCTCTGGATTGCAACGCTGAACTGGGCCTTTACTCTGTGGCTTTCGGCTGCAACATGGCTTTCAGCTCTCGGAATGCAGTTTCATCGAAGTTATTTTTGAGCCGCTCGCGAGGGAGTGACTTGACGTCGGCCAGATCCGCATCGCGGCGTTCGATACGATTCAACAGATCGCGCGCATCACCCTCATCTGGATCGCGCTCGATAAGCTCTTCGAGGCGCTTCGTGGATTCGTCAAAGTTGCCATGTCGCAGCAGCGCGAGAGCCAGATTGAAACGATAGGCTGAGTCGTTCTGATCGCCGTCCAGCGCGCGGCGGAAGTCATCAATTGCGGCAGGGGAATTCAAGCGGTATTCGGCCGCAGCGAGATTGTTATAAACCTCGTTAAGCGGGACTGTCTTACTAACTTCGCGAAAGTAATCAGCGGATTTTGAGTAATCGCCTGCGCCGTATGCGCCCAGGCCCATTTCGAAGCGGGCTTCAGCATATCTGGGATCGTTGACCGGAACATGGCCGAACCATTCGACGGCCTGGCGATACTCCTTGCGATCGAGAGCCAACTTTCCAAGCTCGAATGCGGGAGCGGTGAATTGCGGGGCGAGGGACACGGCTTGAGAAAACCACTTCTGCTGTTTCTCCTTGTTCGAAGATAGAAGCCCGCGAATGTAGCTCTCCTCGGCATCGACGCGCGTGAGCTTTTGAGGAATCATGAACTGTTGGAGATCGAAATTCGCCCGCGGCTCCAGATACTTCAGCGATGCCCAGGCGAGATGCTCCTCGAGGCGCGAAAGATCGGTAAGCTTTCCTGCTTCGGATAGCTCCGGACCGTCGTGCATTTTCCTAAGATCCAGAAAGCGGGCGCTAACTTGGAGCGAACTATTCTTAAGTTGAGAATCGTTTGCAGGTAAATTGGCATTGTAAGTGCCGTAACAAAGATAGTCAGTATCTAAGGTTTGACCTAACTTGATAAGGGTGCCCTTTGTAAATTGAGCATCGGACCTGAGCGCCAAGCGCCGCATAGCTTCAGCGCGGGAGGCGCGATCGAGTACGATCTCATTGGCCGCCCGGAACTCGTTGCGGAGTGTTTCGGCGATGCTTTCGCCCACCCAATCGAGATCTGAGTATTGCGAGTTGTTATGGAACTGAAGAACGAGGACAGTGGCGGGGAAGGCGCGGAAGGCCAGCGTCAGAGCGGCCCCGAAAAGGATCGCGCGCTGTAATTGCACGCCCTCATGCTAACAGGGAGGATGACTAGGAGCTTACGAACGCTCCAGCGATATTTAAAGCTTGTTGCTGGATTCGAGGCTCATCTCCGAATCCGGCAAGCCAATGAACGTCGTGTTCGGCACGAAACCAAGTCATTTGCCGTTTTGCGTATTGCCTGGTTCGGGTCTGGCATTCTCGAAGGGCTTCTTCGCGAGTAAGTTGGTTTGCGATCACCTTTAGCGCTTGCTTGTAGCCGAGCGATCGGAGCGGTTTTGCAGCAGGCGAATACCCGACCTGGAGGATTGCTTTCGTTTCGTCGATTAGGCCGTGTTCGAACATCCAAGCGGCGCGGTGGTTCAGACGTTCATATAACAACTTTCGATCTGGAGCGAGGCCGATTTTGAGGACCTGAAAATCTTTCACCGAATCACGCGGCCGATTTTGAATTGTGCTGGCTGGTGCTCCGCCTGCGATGGTTAGTTCTATGGCGCGAATCAATTTTTGATGGTCATTGGGATGGATGCGGCTGGCACCAATTGGATCGCGATGCCGAAGAAAACGATGGAGAGCATGTGGGCGGCGCGCGGCGATGCCGCTCAAACGTGCCCGAAGATCCGGATTGCGCATGGGAGCCGGCGATAGCCCATGGAGCAGCGCTCTGAGATAGAAGCCTGTTCCACCGACGACAACTGGAAGTTTTCCCTTGCTGCGAAGGAGAGATAAAACGGCTCTTGCCATTCGGGCGTAAGCGCCTGCGGTGAGCTCTTCTTCAATAGATAGGATGCCGGTGAGATGGTGCGGAATTCCGCGCCTTGCCTCAACCGGGACTTTCGCCGATCCAATGTGCAATTCCCGATAGACCTGAATGGAATCGCAGTTGATAATTTCCCCGTGGAGCTTTTCAGCGAGAATCAGGCTGAGATCGCTCTTAGCGGCCCCTGTGGGCCCGAGTACCACAAGGAGGGGCGGGACCTTTCGATCGAGGCTCAAAGTAAGATCCAGGTGAGTTGAAACGGCCTCAGCCGCGCAAGCATCGCATGATTAACCGAGCTATACTGGCTATCAGCGGACAACTTCTATTCAGCCAGCGGTTCCGGGCGGCTTAATGTTTCATCTTTACTTTAATCCCTTGCGCTCCACCTGTCTCCCCACCCTTGCATTGACGATCGCGGCAAGCGTTCCGGCGGCTCAACTCGCCGCGCAAATGCCCGCGGCCAAGCCAGGGAGTGCCAATCCCACGCTACCCGAGCCGACGAAGCAGGCAAGCTCGTCGAAATCGGCTGCGTACTACCATTACTCGCTCGGTCATTTATATGAAGAGCTCGCCGGAAGCTACGGCAATCGCACGGAATATGTGAACAAAGCGATTGATAATTACCGGCTAGCGATGAAGGAAGACCCAAGCGCCTCGTTTCTGGTTGAGGAAGTTGCGGAGCTGTATCGCGTCTCCGGCCGCATACGCGAAGCGGTCGAGGAAGCTCAGACAGCGCTCAAGAACAATCCTGAAGACCTGAATGCGCGGCGCGTCCTGGCCCGCATTTACACGCAGCAGATTGGAGACGCGCAGACGAACCACGTCGATGAAGGAATGGCCCGGAAGGCGGTCGAAGAGTACAAGATTATTGCCGAAAAAGATCCGAAAGATGTCGACAGCATGGTCATGTTGGGGCGGCTCGACAAGCTGCTGGGGAACTCCGTCGATGCCGAGGCAGCCTTTAGAAAGGTTCTCGCGGCCGATCCGGACAACGAAGATGCAATCACAGGTCTAGCGGGCGTTTACTCGGATCGCGGCGATGCCCGGGCGGCTTCGGAGCTTCTGGAAAAGCTCACCAAGAAGAACCCCTCGCCTCGCGCCCTTGTGGTTCTGGCGAACAATTACGAGCAGATGCGCCAGTATGCTCAAGCTGCTGACGCTTACAGGAAAGCGCTGGCGTTAGATCCAAATCGCGTGGAACTCAAGGCCGCGCTTGCACAGGACCAAGCGCTGGCAGGGAAGCTTGACGATGCTCTGAAAACTTATCAGGAGCTGGCGGACGCGAACCCGCGCGACGCGCAACCTTATCTCGGAATGTCGCAAATTTACCGAGAGAGGAAAGACTTCGCACAGGCTCGCAAGATGAGCGATAAAGCGAAAGAAATAGACCCGGAGAATCTAGAGGTACGCTACAACGAAGTTGGCCTGCTCGAGGATGAGGGGAAAACGAACGAAGCGATTGCGACACTTAAGGGCATTCTGGACAGCACCTCGCGGCATAACTATGACGAGAATCAACGGGCGAACCGGTCAAAGATGCTGGAGCAGCTTGGCTATCTGTATCGGAACAGCGATCAATACGATCAGGCAGTAGATGCATACCGGCAGATTGCCGCCCTTGATGCGAACTTTGCGCCTCGCGCGGAGGCCCAGATTATTGATACTTATCGCGCCGAGAAGGATTACGCCAAAGCGCAACAAGAGAGCGATGCGGCTCTGAAGAAGTTTCCGAATGAACGGACAATTCGGGAAGTTTACGCGCAATTACTTACTGATGAGGGCAAGAGCGATACCGCGATTGCCGAATTGAAGAAATCGCTGGACGGCAAGAACGATCGCGAAATTTATATTGCGATAGCGGAAGTGTACGAGAAGAGCCGCAACTACTCAGAGATGAGCAAGGCGCTGGATGCAGCCGAGAAATTGTCTCAAGATAAGTCGGAGAAAGCGACTGTGTTGTTCATGCGCGGAGCGATGTACGAACGGCAGAAGCAGTACGATCTGGCTGAAAAGATGTTCCGCCAAGTGCTGGATGTGGACCCGGCGAATGCTTCGGCTTTGAATTATCTCGGTTACATGCTGGCGGACCGGAATGTGCGGCTGCCAGAGGCGCAAGATCTCATCAAACGCGCGGTGGATACCGAGCCGAATAACTATGCGTTCCTCGACAGCCTGGGGTGGGTGTATTACCGGTTGAACCGCTTGGATGACGCGCAACGGCAGCTAGAGCGTTCGCTGCAGTTGATGTCAAAAGATCCCACGATTCACGATCACTTGGGCGATGTGTACTTCAAACAGGGCAAAATCAAGCAAGCGATCGATCAGTGGCAATCGTCTTTGAAGGCTTGGAGCGCGAGCTCACCTGCCGACCTCGAGCCGGAAGAAGTCGCCAAGGTTCAGAAGAAGCTCGATAGCGCGCGAGTGCGTCTGGCGCAAGAGCAGGGCCCGAAACCGGAATAATAATAAAGGGCTAAAGTTTCAGTAAAGCTCGCAGGCGCTTGGTCTGAATTCGGCTGACTGGGATCTCGGTCTGCTTCTTATCGTCCATTTTCAGTTGAAAACTGGACTTGAACCAGGGAATCACTTCGCGAATGCGGTTGATGTTCACAAGAAATGACCGGTGCACGCGCCAGAACAGATTCGGGTCAAGGTTCGACTGTAATTCTTCAATGGTGCGGTAATTCGATTGACCCTCAAATTGTGAAGTAACTACCGTAATCAGGCCATCATCGATAGTGGCATAGATCATATCCTGCGCGTCGACAATCAGGTTGCGGTTGTTATTTTTGACAAGCAGCTTACTGCGTTGAGGCACCATTTTTGATTCAGGAGCGCCCGATTGCTGCTGTTTCGCCTGCTCCCGTTCGTCAACGGCTCGTTTAGCACGGAGGATCGATTCCGCAAGACGTTCTTTTTCGACGGGCTTTAATAAGTAGTCGATTGCTTCGACTCGAAACGCCTCGACAGCATACTGATCGAAAGCCGTCGCGAGCACGAAGTAAGGCAGCGCAACATCCTGTTCGCGCAGTTTTCGTATTAGGCTCAGGCCGTCCAGGCCGGGCATCTGCACGTCCAGAAACACTACATCCGGCTCAAACTCTGCAATCAGATCGAGCGCTTCGAGCCCGTTCGAAGCGGTTTTCAGAAGTTCAATTTCGGGGAATTGTTTTAAAAGGTAAGACAATTCATCGCGGGCGAGCTGCTCATCATCGACAACGATCGCCGAGATCGTTCCCGCGATTCCCTGCGGCATTCGAATGCTAGTATAACGTAGGCATTGCAGACACGCGTCGTGAAGTGAAAGTTCATTTGTTACCCGCGTTACCGTCCGCAGTTCCTTTTCAAGGAGATTGTTTCTCTTGTCAAAGCAGGGTAATGTCGCGATAGCCCCCGCTGACGGCAGATTGGGCGTCCTGATTCCCGGCATGGGCGCGGTAGCGACAACGTTTATCGCCGGCGTGGAAGCCGTTAAGCAGGGTTTGGGCGAGCCGATCGGCTCGTTGACGCAGTTGGGCACGATACGACTCGGTAAGCGGACCGAAGGACGCACGCCGCTGATCAAGGATTTTGTTCCGTTAACACCGCTGCATTGCCTCTCGTTTGGGACGTGGGACATTTTTGAAGACAACGCGCTGGAAGCTGCATTAAATGCGAAAGTGCTGGACACTCCGCTGCTCGAGCAGGTAAAGGAACCGCTTTCCGCAATCAAGCCGATGAAGGCTGTATTCGATCACGATTATGTGAAGCGAATCACGGGTCCGAATGTGAAATCAGGTTCCAGCAAGATGGAGCTTGCCGAGGCGCTGATGGAGGACATTCGGGAATTTAAGCGGCGGAACGGGTGCACCCGGCTAGTTATGATTTGGTGCGGCTCAACCGAAGTGTTTCACAAGCCGGGCGCAGTGCATCAAAGCGTCGCGTCCTTCGAAGCCGGGCTTGGCAATAACGATCCGGAGATTGCACCGAGCCAGATTTATGCGTATGCGGCTCTCAAACTTGGCGTGCCGTACGCGAACGGCGCGCCTAACCTGACCACGGATGTGCCGGCGATGCTGGAGCTCGCGCGCGAGAATCAAGTACCGATTTGCGGAAAGGATTTCAAAACCGGGCAGACGTATATGAAGACGCTGCTCGCTCCAGGCTTTAAAGCGCGGATGCTGGGGGTACGCGGCTGGTTTTCCACGAACATTCTCGGGAACCGCGACGGAGAAGTACTCGAGGATCCTGGGTCATTCAAAACGAAAGAAGAAACGAAGCTCTCGGTTTTGGAACAGATCCTGCAACCTGACCTTTATCCTCGCCTCTATAAGGATCTCTATCACGCGGTGCGGATTAATTACTATCCTCCGCGGGGCGATGCGAAAGAAGGCTGGGACAACATCGACATTTTTGGATGGTTGGGTTACCCAATGCAGATCAAGATCGATTTCCTCTGCCGCGATTCAATTCTGGCTGCGCCGCTGGTTCTGGATTTGGTACTTTTCCTCGATCTGGCGCAAAGGGCGGGCCTAAAAGGTATTCAGGAATGGTTGTCCTTCTACTTTAAGGGGCCTATGACAGCTCCTGGGCTATACCCAGAACACGACATATTTATCCAGTTGATGAAGCTGAAAAACACGCTTCGCTGGATGCAGGGCGAAGATCTCATTACGCACCTCGGCCTCGAGTACTACGATTGAGACGCAGTTGGGCCGGTAGCCGTCCAACTAGCAGGTAATTTAGATGCCCCGGAAAGTTTCCGTTGCGCCCTCAAACCCGAAGCGCAGAGGTACCGACGTCCTTGCAAAGATTCCACGACAACGCGTTCTGGTGATCGGCGGAACTCAGTTTATTGGCCGGCTGATGGTTCACAAGCTGTTACGCGCGGGGCACGAGGTTTACATCCTTCATCGCAAATCACGTCATTCGTTTCCCAAGCGGGTACACAATCTGGTAGCTGATCGGAACGACGCAGCGGCGGTTCGAAAGGCGGCCGGGAACATTCAATTCGATGCCGTATACGATAACGCGTATGACTGGCAGCGCGGCACGAGTTGCGCGCAATTGGAAGCCACAGCCCAGATTTTCGATGGCCGCGTAAGCCGGTACGTATTTATGTCGAGCGTGGCTGCGTATGGCGACGGGTTGAATCATCATGAAGGCGACGCGCTCGCGCCCGATGACCATCCGAGCGTGTATGCGCGAAACAAAGCGATGAGTGAACGAGCGCTATTTCGGATGCATCAGCGCTCGGGATTTCCGGTGATCACATTGCGCCCGCCATTTGTGTATGGGCCAGGAAATCCGTTTTATCGCGAAGCATTTTTCTGGGACCGCTTTCGCGCAGAACGCCCGGTGATTCTTCCGAGCGAAGGGCACCGCCTGATGCAATTCGTATATGTGAACGATTTGGTGGATGTTTCGCTCAGAATGTTGGAGCTACCGAACGTTGTTGGGCATGCGTTTAACATCGCAAATCCGAGAGCCGTAACTCAGCATGAGCTTTGCCTAGAACTGGCGAGAGTTGCGGGGGTAAAGGAACCGCAGTTGGTTCCGATCCCTCGCGAAAGAATTCAGCGCTTGGGAGGCCACGTGATGGGCGAAAAGCTTTATTTCGGCTCTTACTTTGATGTTCCCGCGATCACGCAAATTATCACGAAGGCACAACGGATGCTCGGCTTTAAGCCGACGGAATTTGCCGTGGGGCTAAAAGCGACGTATCGGGCGTATCTGAAAAAACGCGGGTTCCCACGTCCGGATTTTACGTTCGAAGATGAGCTGCTAAGGCGGTTTTCGCCCCAGATGCAAACGCCGCGTTCGGCGTGAAGAGGAAGCTTCAATTGCTTACGCGGCCCTTTCAGGCTGCGCCAAATTCCTGTCCTCCCAACCGTCACTGTGCTCGAATAAGGATATGAAAGCTGCAATCGTATCTCTCGCGCTGCTTCTCGGCGCCGCCGCCATCCCGGCTTACCAACAAAGTGCCGGGCAGGATATGAAGGATGCCGGTACCGAAACAAAGAACGCTGCCAAGAGCGCCGGACGGGCCGCCAAGAAAGGGGCCACGAAGTCCACGCATGCTGTGAAGAAGGGCGCCAACAAGGCCGCAACCAAAGTCTCTGATAAGACCCATTGATATCGCTGGACAGGAAGTTCAGGCAGCCAGTAACGCCGCGCAACGCTTCTGCCTGCCGAGGAAACAGCTCCGAAGCAGTAGCTTTCGGACGATTCGTGTGTGCATCGGATGGCGCAATGTAGTGCGCGCCCATTTTGAAGAATTTTTCATCTTCCTGAGGGCTATACTCGGAATGTCGTCTGGATAGATTCAAGCATCATCCAAGCGGCTGTTCCAACTCGAAACTCACTCGGGCATGCCTCATTACGATCTGGTTGTGATTGGTTCGGGACCTGCCGGCCAGCGCGCCGCCATTCAAGGCGCCAAAATCGGCAAGCGAGTCGCGCTCATTGAAAAGCGCGAAGTGATCGGCGGAGTTTGCATCAACACCGGAACTATTCCGAGCAAGACGATGCGTGAAGCCGTCCTGCATCTATCGGGATACAACTACCAGAACATTTACGGCGTCAGCTATCGAGTGAAGGAAAAGATCACGATGGCTGACTTGGCTTTCCGCGTGCAGCACGTGATCAAAACAGAGGTTGACGTTACGCAGGCTCAGCTCTCGCGCAATGGCATTGAGGTGCTTACCGGAACCGCCACGTTTAAAGACGCGACGACGGTGCTAATCACCAACTCACGAGGCACGGCTGAAATCACAGCGGACAAGATTGTGATCGGAACGGGCACAAAGCCGGCTGTTTCTCCAAAAGTGCCGATCAACGCCCGAACGATCATCAATAGCGATCAGATCTTGGAGATGCCTTCAATTCCCCGGGCTCTTATCGTAGTCGGCGGCGGAGTGATCGGCGTTGAATATACGTGCATGTTCGCAGCGCTCGGGGTTCGCGTGACGCTGATCGAGAGGCGACCGCGGCTGCTTGAATTCGCGGATCAAGAAATCGTAGAAGCGCTTTCCTATCATCTCCGGGATCACCGGGTCACGATGCGTCTCAATGAAGAAGTAGAGAGCGTCGCGGAGAGCGCGGACGGCGGCCCGGGGGTGATCGCGTATCTGGAGAGCAAGAAAAAGGTATCGAGCGATTCGCTGCTCTATGCCGTGGGCCGGCAGGGAAATGTCGACGAATTGAATCTTGGAGCAGCCGGAATTGACGCCGATTCGCGCGGCCGTATCAAAGTAAATGAGCACTATCAAACGGTTCAGCCGAACATCTATGCTGTCGGCGACGTGATCGGATTCCCCAGCCTTGCCTCAGTTTCGATGGAGCAGGGCCGGATTGCCGCGGCGCATGCCTTTGGCATTTCCATTTCTTCTGATCCGAGTCACTTTCCATTCGGCATCTACACAATTCCCGAAATTTCGTTCATTGGAAAGACCGAAGAGCAGCTCACCGACGAAGATGTCCCGTACGAGGTCGGCGTGGCATATTATCGCGAGATCGCGCGCGGGCAAATCCGCGGAGATACAACAGGACGATTGAAGCTCATTTTTCATCGTGAAAACTTGGAGCTGCTCGGTGTGCACATCATCGGCGAAGGCGCATCGGAGTTGTTGCACATTGGGCAGGCGGTCTTAATTTTGAGAGGCAAGGTAGACTACTTCATTGACACCGTCTTCAATTACCCAACGCTTGCGGAATGTTACAAGGCCGCGGCATTCAACGGCCTAAACAAGCTGGTGCGGGTTTAGCGGAATCATATGGCATATGGCATCGGCATCCTAATCGCGGAACGATTCGCTGTCGCCGCAGTTTCGGAGCACGCCATTTCAGGATCCTTGCACGTTTATCCGGAGGATGCTTCAAAGACAGACGTACTGCAAGGGGTTCCGGTTGAAAAGATCGTCAGCACAGCGCTGGAACAAGTGCAGCAGCTTCAATTGACCGAGACGCCGACATATCTCGGAGTTGGAATTCCGGGCATTGTTCGAAACGGCGTCATTGAGGATTCACCGAATCTCGTTCAGCTTAAGGGCGCCAAAATGCAGGCGCTGATGACTGAAGCTTTCACACCAGTGTTTGGCACCTTATCGATTTCAATTTTCAACGATGCGGACGTTATGGCAGCAGGCATTGCCGCGACGCGCGGGCATCTGGATCAGCTCATTAGGGTTTGGACGCTGGGAAATGGGATCGGCTTCGGCCTTTATCCATACCGCGAGGGTATTTGGGAGGCGGGACATTCAGTGGTGACGCTCGATCCCAAAGAGCAATATTGCGGGTGCGGAGGACGCGGGCACCTCGAAGGCATTATGGGTAATCGCGCGATGCGTCTGCGGTTCATGGATATGGAGCCGGATGAAGTATTTCGCGAAGCGCAAGCAGGCGATTCGCGCTGCATGGATTTCGTCAAGCTGTGGCATCGCGCGCTAGCTGCGGCGACGGCGAGCAGCATTCACATGGCGGGACCAGGAAAGTTCTTCATGACTGGCTTCAACGCGTCATTTTTGAACCTTACGCTGTTGAATGAATATCTGCACGACATGGTGAAGCTGAGTCCGCTACAGGGTTATTCGCTCGAAATTGTGCCGGGCGGAGAAGCTGTTGCTGCGGTTGGCGCCGCGGTGAATGCGGCACAGGCGGCGGAACGATCCTCGCTCGCAGTCGCAGGCTGAGGTCGGAGCGGACATAAACGCTATCCATCACGGAATAGTGACCGCGCCTGTACACTTGTAGGTAAAAGATGCGCTTGGCGCGCTTCCGGTCGACGATTTTCGCCTTGCTCGCCGTTGCTTGCGTCACATTCCTTTGCTATCGCATTGCGCATGCCGACGCGACGATTGCCGCTCTCGCCCTTTTTCTGACGGTTCTTTTCACTGGCGCGAACGCCAGGATTTTTGAGACCGTCGTGGCTTCTGTAGCAGCTACGTTGTGTCTCGATTACTTTTTCATTCCCCCGGTCGGATCCATCACAATTACTGACCCACAGGGTTGGATCGCGCTAGTTATGTTTCTTACGGCGTCGCTTTTCGCCACTCATCTTTCAACGAGCGTTCGCAGGCAGCGTAACGAGCTGATCTCAAGCCACCGTGAACTCGAAAAGCTTTATGCGCTGAGCCGCTCGATGCTGTTGAGCGGCGGCGAAGACGTACATCGCCTAATTATCAACAAGTGTATTGAGCTATTCGGCTTCAGGGAAGTGGCGTTATTTGAGTCGGCGACGGGTCAGATACACCGTTCTCAGAGGGACAGCCTGATCCCGGATGAAAAGTTACAGCAGGTTTCACGCTATGGCTCTGTGGAACAGGAAGAAGGGACGGGGACGACTGTTGCGCCGATTAACTTGGGAAATAAGAATCTGGGTAGCCTCGCTTTCCGGGAGGTCTCTTTGCCTGAAGCGACATTACAGGCGCTTGTCAACACAGTAGCTGTAGGTCTTGCGCAGGCACACGCACATGAGGCCGGCACTCGCGCGGAGGTGGTCCGGAAAAGCGAGGAGCTGAAATCGACGATGATCGATGCTCTGGCGCACGAGCTGAAGACGCCGCTAACCTCGATGCAAGCTGCCGCGGAGACGCTGACGAAGCCTTCGCTTTCCACAGAGCAACGTCACGATTTACTCGAAGTCATTCAGCAGGAGACAGAAGGTCTTAAGCGTATGCTCGATGAAGCGATCCACCTGGCGAGGATCGATGCAAAGAAGCTGAAACTTGAATGCCAGCCGATCGAGGTGGGCGAGCTGATCCAGGCCGTTTTGAGCTCGTTGCGCGAACAACTCGCTCCGCATCGTATCGATCTCCAGATTCCTTCCACTCTTCCGCCGGTTCTCGTTGATAAGGAATTGATGGTGCAAGCCTTGAAGCAGCTTCTGGACAACGCAGCAAAGTACAGCGTGGAGCGTGCTGTCATCAGTATTGCTGTTACGGAGGCTAATGATCTGCTCTCTATTTCCGTTCGCGATCGAGGTCCGGGATTGACAGAGATAGAACAGGGTCGAGTATTCGACAAGTTTTATCGCGGACGTTACGACCGCTCCGCGGTGCAAGGGACCGGCATGGGGCTGGCGATTGCGAAGGAAATAACAGAAGCCCACGGGGGGTTCATCGCTGTCGAAAGCCAGGTCGGGCAAGGCTCACGTTTCACCATTACTCTGAATGCGGCAACGCGCGAGGCGATTGGAGTAGCTGAGCAGCCAGTATGAATTCCGCGCGTGTTCTGATCGTCGATGACGAGCCTCAGATCCGCCGCGTAATGATGACAGCTCTTGCGGCTAACGGTTATCAGGCGTACCAGGCGCGAACGGGAGAGGAAGCGCTCGAAGCCCTTAGGAATGAAGATCCCGATCTGATTCTTCTGGACCTGAATATGCCGGGAATGGGCGGCATGGCGGCATGCAAGGAAATTCGAGCGGTTTCGGAGGCGGCGATTATTGTGCTGTCGGTTCGAGACTCAGAGAGGGATAAGATTGCCGCGCTTGATGCGGGCGCTGATGACTACATCACGAAGCCATTTAGCACAAATGAGCTTATGGCCCGGATCCGGGCGAATCTTCGGCGTGTCCCCAGCTTGCCCGAGCAAAGCGAGGCCGTTATTGTATCGGACGAACTAACTATCGACTTGCCGGCGCGTCAAGTGATCGCGCGAGGTCACCCGGTTCGCCTCACACCGAAAGAGTTCGATCTTCTGCAATACCTGTTGGCAAACGCAAACAAACCTATTCCACATCGAAAGCTGCTGCAAACGATCTGGGGGCCGGATTATGGCGGTGAAGTGGAGTATCTGAGAGTTTTTGTCAGCCAGTTGCGTAAGAAAATCGAAGCCGATCCAGCCCGGCCTCAGCACATTGTGACCGAACCCTGGGTCGGTTATCGTTTTGTATTGCCGCCGAAACATGGATAAATCCGGAAAACTGACCATCTTTCTCGGTTACGCCGCGGGCGTCGGAAAGACATATCAGATGCTCGAAGAAGCGCAGAATCTGAAGGCCAAGGGAGTGGATATAGTGATCGGCTACTTCGAGCCGCATGGCCGGAAAGACACTATCGCGAAAACCGAGGGGCTTGAAACAGTGCCTCGCAAAAAGATCGAGTATCGCGGGTCGATTTTCGAAGAGATGGACGCTGATGCGATTGTTGCCCGGCATCCACGCGTTGCGGTGATCGACGAATTTCCCCACACGAATGTTCCCGGATCTCCTCGCAAGAAGCGATGGGAGGACATTCAGATCATTTTGGAAAACGGGATCGATGTACTGACAACGATGAACGTGCAGCACCTCGAAAGCCTAAACGATCAAATGGAGCAAATCACCGGCATCAAAGTGCGGGAGACGATTCCGGATTGGGTTGTCAAGCAAGCGGACGAAGTGGTGATGGTAGATCTCACGCCGCGCGCGCTTTTGAACCGGCTCGAGCGGGGAGTGGTTTATCCCGCCGAGAAAGCGCAGCGCGCGTTGCAAAATTTCTTCAAAGAATCCACGCTGGTGGCGCTTCGCGAGATGGCATTGCGGCAGACCGCGCACGAAGTAGAAGAGCGTATGGAACAGGAGATTGAAGCTCATGCGCCGCAATCTGATTCTCAAGACTCGCTGGGACATGCCCGGCGCCTGAACGACGCAGTGGTGATTTATATCAGCGACGATCCGTCAACCGCGATGCTGATCCGACGCGGAAAACGGGTTGCGGACGTGATTCATGCTAATTGCTTCGCCGTTTTTGTCGCCGAGCACGCGGACTTGCAAACGTTGCCTCCCGGCAAGCGTGAAGCCGCCGAACGGCATTTGAACTTCGCGCGCAATCTGCACATCGAGACTCGCGTGCTGGTGGGGCGCGATCATGCGCAGACGATTGTCGATTTCGCGCGGCTCCATAATGCACGCCAGATCTTTCTGCCGCGTCTGGTTGGGAAAGGCGCCGATCGCCTTTTGGGCAAGAGTTTGGTGAACCAGGTAGTGAGATTGGCTCATGACATGGAAGTTACGATCGTCGCGGACCGCAGGCACGAGAAGGCGCCGGCCTGAGTGGCGGGCCTAGGCTACACTGAAGATCTCGGGCCGTGGCGCAGCCTGGCTAGCGCGCTTGCTTGGGGTGCAAGAGGCCCCGGGTTCAAATCCCGGCGGCCCGACCAGTTAAGTCCGGGCTCTGGCGCGAGGCTCTACCCCACTTACCGGGGCACCCCGTGGTAGAAGCTGACTCCTCAAGGGTGCCGCCGATTTCTGATCGAGAGCCCGATTCAATCGCTTACAAATTCGCCTCTGACTTGTATCAGCCGGCCAAAGACGTAGCCCGATACAAAACCACCCACTAAGAAGAAAGGGGTTGACTCATTTATCAGCGGGAAAGTCCTGACTCCAGCAGGGTACACGGTGCCGCCAAAATAACTTAGGGTTGTCATCAGGGTTGACAAGATAAACAGCGAAATTGCTCCGGCTATTGCATATGCCCAAACGGACTCGACGCGGAGCCGCTTAAAAATGAGCCACGTTGGCAATCCAAAAATCAACACACAAACAAGGCCGATAGGATATCCATAAAACATCACAACGAAGGTTATGGCCGGCAGGTGCTTCAGATAAGAACCAAAATTCAGCGGGGGAAAGTTGTAGATGAACGGCCACGCGAGAATGATGAGAACCGGGAATACCAAGGGCGTTACGAGGAGCGCCGGCCAGATCCTCTTTTGAACTCCTTTAGGGTTGATAGCTCGAAGGGGGGACATGGCTCAAGCCGCCGATTTTACACGCACTAGATATAACGAATCAACACACTCCAGGCGCGGTCACTCGCACCATACGACCGTGGCGCGTTGGAACTCGGGAACTCTCGCGATCAGTTTGTCTCCGCTGCGTTGGAATGGAATGTCCAAGGGTTCTGCGAGATAAGGCAGCCCACGAATATGCCGGCAGGCGCTTGCCGGAAAAGAGATCTCGACCGAGTCCTCAGCCGCAGGTGTGACAATTCGCTGCGCCTGGATGCCTTTGAAGTTATCTAAGAAGACGTGCAAGGCTCCGTGCACCCGCGCGATCTGTGAGACGACAAACGGCGGCGCTTTGACGGAGACCGGATCGGCCTTGGAAGATCGGCCGAGGACTTCGCTCTCGAAATCCGAAATCAGCTGCATTGTCCGGCTTGTGATGCGACCTTCCGAGGCAGCTTGCGCGAAATCCTGTTGCAACACCTGCTCGAATTGAACTCCGCGATCTTCTTTCGCCCACCGGACGCGATGGCGATCTCCGCTCGAAGCCAAACGTTTTAGCGGATTCTCACTTCTCTCCGCGCCGTCTGATTGCCGTGAGCCGGATTCACCCGTTGCGTAAAGAGCAGTACCGTCCGCTGAAAGAGATCGGAGCCGAGAAATTTCTTGGTCGTTCAGGCAACGGGCATCGGGCAGGATTAAAAGCGGACCACGAAACTCCGCCAGCGTGCGCGGGGTTACGATTTGGAATTCACGATGTGACATGAGCAGCAGGTTCATGAACCCTTTGAACGATTGATTGAACAGATCCGAGAAATAATCGCGGGTTTTCGGCGAGAAATAGACGCCGATCGGGGATAGAGGCTCGCGCGGATCGTAAAAAACCCGCTCGTGTTCGCGAATCCACGCAAAGATCTGAGTCCGAGTCGCGAGGTCATTCGAGCCGGACATGACGTGCCCCTGGGCGTCCCACGTATTCGCGCCCGCGGTGAGTTGAGCTGCGAATAGCGTCTTCATTGCTTCCGGCTCACTGACGTTTTTCTCGCCATCCCAGGAGTAGTTGAGCATCCAGGTAGGCTTGTTGCCCGCGAATGCGCGGAAAGCAAACATCCCGATCATCTCGTCGAACCAGTCGAAAGCGGATTTGGACGCGCCCATCTTGTCGCCAGGTCCCTGATATTCGTGCGCGATCGCATCGACAACCGGATACAAGTCGTACACGTCGGCGCCCACGACGGGCGCCTCTTTCTCGATACCCGGAAAAATCTCGGCGATCGTCTTGCAGTTCGGGTTGCCGGCTTTGACATTGGAATCTACTTCTTTCATAAAGTCCGTAACCGCGTCTATTCGAAAATCGATCCAGCGCCGAAATCTAACATCGGACACGTCGCCGGCGCGTATGGTTTTTGCGTCGATACCGGTTCGTTGCTTGAACGCAGCCGTCGTGTGCGTATCAAAGCTGGCCCAACTCTTTTCCCATCCGGTGAAATGGGTCATCCAGTAGGGAACGTCGACGTAAACACCATCGATGCCTGTGCCGGCGATCTGGCGAACGAGGCTCATGTAGCGCGCTCGCCATTCCGGAGGGAACGGCGAAACCCAAACATCCTCGTCGCCCGGCGCGACCCAGAAAGCTACTCCTCCTCCGAACAGAGCCGGCGTGCCGTTTACCTGCCGCTGCACCCAGTCCGAATGGTCTTTATATAAGGAGTGCCGGCTGCGATCGGCATGCGCGGTGATACATTCCCATCCCGCGATATATACGAATGATTTATTTCCGGCTGCGTGGGCGCGCTCGGCAGCGGACCGGATCGCTACCAGTTTCGCCGCAGGGTCGAGAAAACTTTCATACCGCCCCGGAATGTCGTTATCTACTTCGATGCCAAAGACATTGCTCTTTTGCGATTCTTCGACGATTGCGGCTGCGTTACCGGCATGCAATCCGTGGCCAGCGATGCGGACGTAGTGCATCCAATCTTCGGTCCTGTTATCAGCGGCGCAGCAGCGAACTGCGCTCACCAGGAGAGCGAAGCCGAGGAATCTCACGAATCAGAACTCAGCCCGAGCTACAAGCTGAATGTGTCGCGGGCTGAATCCATACGCGAGCGAGTTTACCGTGCCGAACAGCGGATCGCCATAGGCGTTATTGGGGAGACCGAAGCGAGTCCGGTTGAACACATTGAATCCCTCAAATCGAAGCTGCAGATGCACGCTTTCACGTATCGTGAACTCTTTTCTTAGAGCAGCATCGACATTGCGCACGCCATCGAGCCGCAACGAGTCGAAATAGCGAGGCGCATTGCCGAGCTGCTGATCGCCCGGATCGGCGAAACAGTTGATATTGAACATCGGCGAACCGGTCGCGGCGGCATTGTGATAGCTGATTCCGGTGCCCGGATTGGCACAGGTCACATCCGGCCGTTGGGTCCCATCTGCCAGCCGGGGCAAGCTCATGCCGATCGGGATGGGTTGGCCGCTTTGGATGGCGATGCTCGTATAGAGAGACCAACCGCCGGCAATAGCATCGAAGAGGCGAGGCATGTTGCTGCCGAAGAGCATGCCGCGGCCAAAGGGAAGATTCACGGAAGCCACAGCGGTAAAAATGTGAGGCGCATCGTTGCCGCTAATTCCGTACTCGCGGCTGAGGCGATCGAGAGCTTGCGGCGCTCCGTAAGAGTAATAACCGATCCAACTGTTCGCTCCCGAGGAGGCGTCATCGGTGTAGTGAGAGAGCGTGTAGCTGCCTTGAAATGTGAAATATTTCCCGGCCTGCTTCTGAAAATGGAGCTGGAGCGAGTTATAGCGCGAGTTGGCCGCGAGCAGCGGCAAGCCATCGAACTCGCCATCGAATTGCGGATATGGGCGGAGCACATTCAACAAGGGAATTGAGGGATTGTTGTAGATGGAATCGGGCTCGTGAAAAATTGCGTTAGGGCCGGCAAACAAGGGCAGGAACGGATTCGGCACGAGCGAGGCTAACTCATCGCTTGTGTACTGGCTGCGGATGTCTGTGGAGATGAAATTCCGGTTCCGGGTAAATCCCCAACTCCCCCAAGGCAAATGCGTGCTGCGATTCGCCGAATAATCCGCTCCGACCACAATGGCGCCGGGTAGCAGGCGCTGAACACCGAAGCTCCATTGATAGATTTCGGCGTTGCGGTCTGTTTCATAATCAAGGTCCGAAGTATCCGCAAAACCCCAATTCGCTAGCGCTCCGTATTTCCTTCCTTGCGGCGGCTGGAGGCCTGTGGGAAATGGATTCTCGAGCGTGGCGTATTGCGTCTGGTACCCGTCAAGTGAGAATCGAATGGGCTCAGATTTCGAAAATGCAGGTCCCGCGTACTGGAAATTTGTAGCGATGTTCATGCCGTAGTAAATGCCCGCGCCACCGCGAATGACAGTTTTGCTATCGGGCGCGTAGGCAAATCCCAAACGCGGAGCGAAGTTGTTGCGATCGACGGGAATGTTGCGCCGGCCGGGTGTTGCAAAAATTGTAGTGCCTAGGAGCGGACCCGATTGGAGCGGCAGACCAGGCAAGGTGATACCGCTGTTTCCGATGAAATCGCTGAACTGTATTCGGTTGTAGCGTTCCGTGTAGGGAGTGCTCCACTCATACCGGAGGCCGAGATTGACCGTCAGCTTGGGGCTGATCTTCCAATCGTCTTGCACATAGAATGCAGTTTCCTTCGACTTGTCGGCAACGCGCGGACGGATCGTGATGAGTGAATTGTTATCGCCATAACCCAGCAGTAATCCCGCGATGGGATTTCCTTGAGTGATGTCGCCGGCTAATGGATCGTTAGCGGTAGTAATCTGTGAAAAATCGAATGTTCCAGTGGCTGAGTCCGGCTGCCCGAAATTGTTGTAGAAGAGGCGCTGCTCTCCCCCGAATTTCATAGAATGCGCGCCGTGAACCCAGCTGACAGAGCCGGAATAGGTAAAGAGTGTGTGAGCGAATGCCGTGTCCACGCAGCACTGTGTGAATAAACCCGAGTACGGTCCATCATCCATATTGATCATCGGCATCCGCGTGAGACCGTTTGCCTCGAGAACGGACGGGAATCCGACCGAACTGAAGCTCGGATAATTTGTGTAACCTGGAGCAGCTACGCGGTCGAGACCCGCCCGGAGATCGACTAGCAGATTGGGTCGAACAGTCCAGGTGTAATCGATGACAGCATTATGCAGATTGGTCAGATAATTTGTGCCGTCGTTGAACTGGCTGTCCCCAAAAACGGTTGGGGTAGCGGAGAAGTTGTGCAAGCGGCTGTAGCGGACAGAAAGATGCTGGTTAGCGGTGAGTTGCTGATCCACTTTCGCGTCGAGCTGATACCCCGTGATCGTGCTTAACACATCAGTTCGAAAATTATTCGTGGCAAGCAGCGGGTCCCCGGGAAGATTTGGAAGCGGATAGAGACCAACTACTTTCATTCCGATCGGGTCCAGCGCCGATTTGGGAATGACATTACCTGGAAATTGGGACCGGGAACCCGGCAGGCCGGAAGTCGGATCGAAAATCAGATTCGGCACAGGGTTGCCGTTCGGATCGGTATAGTAGGTCTGCGAAAAATCGCCCTGCCGTTCGGCGAGAGTCGGAACCGTGGTAGAGACCTGTACGGGTGAGGCATCGTGCAGCTTTTCAAAATCGAACAAGAAGAACGTCTTGTTCCTCTTGATCGGGCCATTGACCATGAATCCGTATTGATCGTGCCGGTGATTGGGCTTGGGTATGCCGGCTGCGTTGCTGAAGAAATCGTTCGAATCTAAGGCGGATCTTTGCCCGAACCACCAGCCGCTCCCGTGAAAAGCATTCCCGCCCTGCTTCATCAGGATGTTCAAGACTGAGCCGCCATTATTTCCGAACTCGGCAGAGAAGCTGTTGGTCTGCACCTTGAATTCTTCGATGACCTCTACCGAAGGCTCGTAGTAGACATTCGAGTTTCCCCCTTCGCCTTGCTCGGGCGCGCTGGTAAGAGCTCCATCGAGACGCACCTCGGCGGTTGCGTTACGCTGTCCGTTCGAAATGAAATTCGTTCCGGAAGGGTAGCTATCTACCATTCCGGAACCCGGCGACTCAGTGACCCCGCCGGCAAGAAAAACGAGCGAGAAAAAGCTTCGTCCGTAAAGAGGAATATCGCGCGTGGTGCTACCGGTTATGGTTGTGCCGATCTCCGCGTTGCCCGTATCCAGCAGAGGCGCTGACTCATTCACGTCGACGGAAGCGGAGACGGAACCGATTTTGAGCGTAACGTTGATGACTGCTTCCTGGCTCACTTGGAGAACGATGTCCTTTGATTCGAACGGCCGAAATCCTTTGCTTTCGATCAACAGGTTGTATTTGCCGGGTCGAAGCTCATTGAAGGTGTACAGGCCCTGCGCGTTGGTTGCTTGTGTGCTCGATATGTTCGTTGACGTGTCGGTCAGAGTCACCGTCGCGCCTGGAACGACTCCTCCTTGCTGATCCGCAACGGTTCCGCGGATCTGCGCTTTGTATCCGGACTGCGCAGAGATTATGGGTGCGCTAAGGGCGAAACCGAACAACGCAGCGAACTGAAGTAAACGCTTCCCGGTGATCATCGGCCACCTCCCCATAGTGACCGCAGTCTATCACAAGATTTTTGCCTTTTTTGCCGATACCTTCTGAATTCTTCTATTGTTTGGGGTTTCTTGCTCGCTACAAGTGACGGGACCTCAGTTGGATGAAGGGAACGGGAACTTAAGAAGTGTGCAGCGCTTCCTACGTTTTCATTCGGGCCATAAAGTACAGGCCTGCGAGCGAAAACACCAGATCGGGCGACCAAGCTGCCATAACAGCGGGGAGTTGGTTCAAATCGCCGATCTGCTCGAAGAGAGTTCCCACTGTCCAATAAGCAATAGCGATCCCGAAGCTGATTCCGACTCCTGTCATCGCGCCGCGATTTCCAGCTACGAACGCGAAGGGAATGCTGAGAATCGCCATAATCAGCGCAAACAAAGGAACCGCAAACTTCTTGTAATACTGCACCTGGAGTGGAGTCGTATCGAGGCCGCTGGCTTTCAGATCGCGGATGTAATGGCCCAGCTCTTCGAAGTTCATCTCCTTGTATTCTTTTTCCTCTTTCACGAACCAGGAAGGAGGCTCGGTGAGTTGTGGAAATGATGCCGAAGCGCCGTAGAACGGATGGTAGTCACCCGAGCTTTTCCGAATCGTCTGACTCATGCCGTTTTGAAAGACCCATGTTTTCAGACTCGGCTCCCAACGCGCCCTATCGGCTGAGATTTGATGAACGATGCGGAAGCTTTTCGGGTCAAGCTCGTACACATTCACCTTCGACATGATGGCTTGGTGCGGATCGAGATAGCGGTAGTTGTAAATGCGCGAGCCTTCGCCATAGACCCACTGGCGGTCAGGGCGGAGATACGTCTGAACAGGCTTCTTTTTAATTTCGCTGCGCAGCATTTCCTGGCGCCGGTTCGCTTCGGGCAGATAGTAATGATCAAACCCGAAAAGCAGAACACTGATGAAAAGACTAACGACTAAGACTGGCATAGCCAGGCGATGAACACTGATCCCGCCCGCTTTGAACGCTGTCACCTCGTTGTACTTAGTAAGTATTCCGAAGCAGATCAGGGAGGCGACCAGCGTCCCAATCGGAGTCAAATCGTAGATCAGCTTCGGCGCAAGATGCGCCAGGTAATCGAGCATCATGGACATTGCGATGTCGTTCTTGATCATGTCGCCGAGAAGCTCGAAAAAGGTAAAGACTTCGATAAGCGCAACTAACGCAAGCAGCAAGATTCCGAAATAAAAAAGAAAACCGTTCAGCACGTAGACATCGATGAGCATGGGCCGGAACCCAAACCCGGGAGCTTTTCGCGACGTCGGGCGGGTTCGCGCTACGGGCCAGAAGGCCATAATGTTCGCGGGTATTCGTCGCACAAAGTTGCGGAAAGCGGCAACTACGTCCCGATCCCCTGGCTTCTCGAGCCGGCTTAACAGAATCACCCCGGCAATAGCGAACACGCCGTTTGGAGTCCAGACCGCGAGCGGCACAGGAAGGCTTCCCTTTTTCGCGAGTCCGATGAGACTGATGAGGCCCATGTAGTAGAGGAACGCAAGCAGAACCGTAAGGACAAAGGCAGCCGACTTTCCGCCTTTGCGCGAGGAGATACCGAGCGGGACTCCTACGGATGCCAGAAGGACGCAGGCAAAAGGAAGCACGAATCGCTGATGCAGCTCGATCTCGGCGTCGACATGATCTTCACGAGAAAGATCATGCTGCCGATAAACGCGCTTATAGAGCGGCCCAGTGTCCATTTCGCGCTCGGTCTTGTTGAGCTGCAGATCAGCTGGTTTCTGCGCCTGTAGAGCTTCCACTTGCAGAGGCGCTGCAGTGGTGATTACATTGCCATCTTTGTCGCGCTCGCTCGAGCGAACACCCGTCATATCGAGGATGATGCGGTTGTGAGCAGCGTCAGGATGAGGAATAGCTTGTTCGGCAACGATGATTCGCGGACCCTCACCTCTGTTCTTGCCCTGTTGCTGAAGCTCATCTGGCGGGGTGACGTCGGCCATAAATACTTGCTGCCAGATGACCTGTTTTCCGGCCGCGAGTACGTCGCCTACGTAAAGAACGGTGTTAGGAAATTGTTCATCAAAGATTCGCGGTTCGATATTGCCCGTAAGCTCCGTTGCCGCGAGCCCTCGAGCAATATTTGAATCGAGATGTAACGACAGGGGCGTAAGCCAAAGTGACGCGACGGCCGTGACGCACATCGCGAGAAAGGCAAATAGCAGAACGGGCCGGGCAACTGTAAGGCTCGATATTCCGGAAGCGCGCATGGCAGTGATTTCGCTGTCTGAAGACATGCGGCTCAGGCCGATCAGAATGCCGACCAACACGCCCAACGGGAGCGCGAATGGAATGGTGGAGGGCAAAGCGTATAACAAGAGCTTCGCGATGGTTTCGATTGGGGCAGAGCTCCTTACGAGAAGGACCGAAAGCCGCTCGATCGTGCGCAGAAAGAGCACGAACACGAAGAGAAGCGTTCCGAGAACCGCGCTGGTTAGGACTTCGCGAAAAATAGTCCTGCTGAGAATGCGCATGAATTACTATGCGTCGGGTGAAGAGCGAGGATCAAGCTCGCGGTAGGTTAACCGGCAAATTTCAGGATAACAGCGGACGCTGCGGCACTATTTCGGAGGATTCGAGCAGAGAAGAGAGCGGTCGAACAGACAGAGATTCTGCGCCTTCCAGCGCATAGCGGCCAAGATGCGGGTTCGACCGCTCGGATGATCGAAAAATATGAATTCCTCTATCGGCGTTGGGTCCAGCTTTCGGTACTCGCCAAGCAGGAGATCGGCTTCGGCTTCGCCATCAGGTTCCCGCGAGGCGTTCAGACCGAAGATATCCGCTTCGTATTCCTGGGTTCGCGTATAGGTGTTACCTATCGGCGTGTAGAGAAAGCCCAAGATCGAAAGAATCAAAACGGCAAGTGGCAGGGCTGCAGTATCGTCCACACCACGAATTTGCCAGCGCTCACCGCGCTGTGAGAGCGCCCAATCCATCGCCCACCGCAGAATTGCAAACATTGCGGCCACTACAATCGCGGCGAAGATCACGGAATTGTAAATATGATGGAGGACGTAATGGCCCATCTCATGACCCATCACCGCCATGATGGCCTGCGGTGAGCAACGATTCAGCAGGTTATCGTTCAACGTAATGCGCTCGGTCCCGAAAAGCCCGCTCACGTTGGCGCTGACGCGCTTACTCTGCCGCGACGCATTCACCTCGTAGACGTTACTGGCGGGAATGCCATTAGCGTGCGCGAGACTCAGAATCTGATTCTTAATTGCCGGATTTTGTAAAGGCTTATAGGTATTGAACAGCGGAGCGATGTAGACCGGAGCGATTAAAGCTCCGATGATTAGAAAGATAATTGCGGCGCCTGTGCCCCAGATATGCCAACTCCGTGGAAGGCGGCGCACGATGCCCACCAGAATTGTGAAACCGATGCCTCCTAACACCAAAACTAAAGCGAGCGCGATCAATTGGTCGCGGAACCATGACGCGAAGTTCTGGTTTGAGAGGCCATATTGATGTTCGCGGAAGAAGTCCTCGTAAAGCGTGAGAGGAAACGTGAGTATGGCCGTAACAATTGCTAACTCCATCCAATAAGCCCACGATTGAAGCCAACGAAAACGTGTAACTCGTTCAGCTAAGTCGCGCAGTCGCGCAGAAAGGCGGGTTTCGAGAAGCAGGAGCATAACCGCCGCTCCATATAAGAAATCCCACAGCAGGAGCCAGTAACCGCCTTCGAAATAGGCGTCCGATTTAGCGCGAGCTGCGGAAGGCACGCTGGCCAGCCAGGCATCCGTTGCGGCAGCGGCATCGAAATGACTAGACGGCTGAGCGGCCAAGGGCACGTTAGGCTCCGTTGAACACACGGCGACCGCCGTGATGGTGAGCAGCTGCAAGAGGATACAGAAAACTCGCATAAGATTTACGATTCTTTCACGTCTAAGAACCTCGATCGGACGTTTCGCACGGTATCATAAGAACGTCACAATAGAAGCAGAACGACATGGGACCGCTTGGCGTGCAAGAGATGTTGGCGATCTTCCTGGTCGCATTGCTCTTGTTTGGTCCGAAGAAACTGCCCGAGCTGGGGCGCATGCTCGGCAAGGCGGTTCGAGAGTTTCGCCGCGCCAAGAATGAGCTTAAGTCTACTTTCGAATCCCACCTGAGCGAACTGGAGAGAGAAGTGGACCTCGACCGGCAGCTTTCATCGAGCAGCCGCGATTCCACGGTGTACTACGCGCATCCTTACGATGAATTGGGAAACGAATCGAGCTACAATCCGAAATCTGCAGCTTATGGATCCTATGAATCCGGCACGAACGGCTCGTCAGAGGCAGATTCTAGCGAGGCTGCTAAAAGCCCGGAAAGTGCGGCGGGAAGCGATCCTCAAATACCAGAACACGAGCCCGTTCCTGGAACTGTTCCTCGCTCCAACAGTGTTCAGCCATCGATTACCGGTGATACGGAACAACAGCATTCCGCGTAATTGGTGGGCCAAGGATGTCAGACCCGTTTGAGCCGTCCGTAGATAAGCCAACGAGCGCGACAGCATATCCTCCCGCGAGGAAGACGCCTGTTCCTCCGCCTCCGCCAACTTCCGACGACGATGATGACGAGGACGACGATGAAGAAAAGGGCATGCTTCGCATGTCCTTCATGGAGCACTTAGAAGAGCTGAGGTCGCGAATCCTACGGGCTCTTTTGGGCGTGCTTGTCGCGTTTGTTCTAAGCCTGACGTTCTGCAAGCAGTTGTGGCAGGTTGTATCGGCTCCTGCCGTGCAGGCCTTGAAAAATCTTGGCATCAACCCACCGAATCTGGCCCAGATCACGCCGATGGAGAATTTCAACGTCATCTACTTGAAATTGCCCTTGCTGGTCTCGCTTTTCCTCGGCTCGCCTTGGGTTTTGTATCAGGTCTGGGCGTTTATTTCACCGGGCCTCTATAAACGCGAAAAGCGCTGGGCAGTTCCGTTCATTGCTTCCACCGCGGGCTTATTTATAGCGGGCGGACTCTTCGCATATTTTGTGGCATTCCGTTATGGGCTCGAGTTTTTGCTGGGCATCGGCCGCGATGTGCATATCACGCCGGTGGTATCGGTCAACGAGTATTTCGACCTTTTCGTGAACGTGACGCTCGGAGTCGGCCTCGTGTTCGAGATGCCGATTCTAATCTTTTTCCTAACACTATTGCGCCTCGCTTCTCCCCGTTTTCTACTCCGTCATAGCCGCTACGCAATTCTGGCCATCACGATTATTGCGGCAGTTGTCACTCCCACACCCGACGTTTTCAACATGATGATCTTTGCAGTGCCGATGGTCATGTTGTTTTTTGTCGGCGTTTTTGTCAGTTATCTACTTGTTTTAAAGAGAGAAGGCAGAAAGTTTCCGTGGGGGACTGTCTTGCTAGTCATTGCGGGAGCAATCGTAGTAACTATCGGTGTCATAGCTCTCCTTATCTATCGCTATCATTATCACGTCCTGACTAAGTGGCCCTACCTGGTGAGGTAATCGTCGACTTCAAATTACTCGCGCCAGAGCGCTGCGCCACCTAACAATCCGTCTTCGTTAGGTACTCGGGTTACGTTCTTCGGCAAGGGAATATCGATCTTGTGCGCGTTGCCGCCCCCAATATAAAGATGATCGTAATTAAAGAGAGCCTCGAGTTGGGTGATGGCTTTCCCGACTAATTTATTCCAGCGTTTTCGGCCGTGCTTCCTTAATCCGCGTATCCCCAGAAAATCCTCGTAAGTTTTATTTTTGTGCCACGGGTGATGCGCCAGCTCGAGCCCCGAAACGAGATAACCGTGCGTAAAGAGGGAGGAGCCGAAACCGGTGCCCAACGTGATCACCAGCTCGACGCCCTTGCCGTGAATGGCAGCGAATCCCTGTACCGCGGCGTCATTCGCTACGCGCACGGGCTTCTTCCAGCGGCGGGAAAGAACCTTCTCCAAATCGAAGCCAATCCATTTGGGGTCGAGATTGTGCGCTGTCATTGTCGCACCGCGCTTAACGACTCCTGGGAATCCTACCGAGACGCGATCGAACTTGCCGAGCTTCTGTGCAATTTGATCCATTAGAACCAACATTGCCTCAGGAGTCGCGGGATTGGGTGTTGCCACACGCTCCTTTTCCGTGAGCGGCTTGCCGGCTGCATCAAGCAAGAGTCCTTTTATCCCAGTGCCCCCTACATCGATTGCAAGGATCGTGATTTGCGTTTTGGGTTGCGGCATACCGTCACTTTAAGCTAAGTACAGCGAGCCATGTTACTTCCGCATGTGAGGTTTCGACTTTTAATCCATCATTCGCCTGATTTTTGCCTGAGGTGCTACCGAAATCTCGGGTATAGCTGTAATTTTTTCATTATGCGTTTCCTTTGAAACCCCGCCACCGCGTTGCATCGTCGGACTTAGTAGATTGGCATCCGACCTGCTTCTACAGAAGCGGACGAGTCGCCAATGAGCGGACTCGTGACGAATTGATCGCGCAGAAAGACGCGATGAGAAAGAAAAGATTAAATCTCGACCCGTGGAGGAGTTGAAATGAGCCATAAACTTCGTTCTTTTTATGTCGCGGCTTTGGCCGTTACAGGCCTGGGCTTGATAGGAGGGGCATTTCTCCCGAAAGCCCATGCTGATGCTTGGGACAAGATGACGATCGTGAGTGTGAATGAGCCAATCATCGCCGGAAACAAAGTACTGGATCCGGGTACGTACGTTTGGAAGCTACTCGATTCGCCGTCGGACCGGCATATTGTACAGATATTCGATAAAGACCAACGCCACTTGGAGACGACTGTTCTAGCCATCCCGAATTACCGGCTTCAGCCTAGCGGCAACACGCAATTTAGCTTTTGGGAAACTCCAGCCGGAGTTCCGAAAGCAGTTCGCGCTTGGTTCTATCCAGGGGACAACTTCGGCCAGGAATTCCCGTATCCGAAGAAGCTGATTGCGCAGTTAGCGTCGGCGGCTCCTGTTCCGGTACCGACGAATTATGCGGAACCAGAGCCAGCTCCCGCCCCCGCGCCTCAGCCTGAGGCCCAGCCGCAACCGCAGCCTGAGGCTGCTCCTCCGGCTCCCGAACCCGCCCCGCAAGCGACAACACAGCAGAACACTAGTGTGGCGCCAGTAGCGTTGCCCCAGCGAACGCTCCCCAAGACCGCTAGCTTCAACCCGCTCGTCGGACTATTAGGTCTTGCGTCTCTGAGCCTAGCTGGTCTGCTCACGTTCGCCGCCAAGCGAGCGTAACTCGGAGAACGTCTCTAGGACCTAAAGTCCGCAGAGGCGGTGCATCAATGATTATTCGAACGCCTGTTGGATGAGCCATTAGGCGTTCGGATCATTTAGGCCGTTGGGAAGCGTATGGACGTTACCGTTCCGAGCCGGAGTAAGTCAGCGTTCTGCGCCGCCCTTTTGTGCCTGGCCGCATCCGCTCTGTTGTCCGGTTATCAAGCGGGAAATCCGAGCGCTTACGTTATTGAAGATCATGTCAATCTAGTCCTTCTCGATGTTAGCGTTAAAGATCCTCGCGGCGGGTACGTGACAGGACTCACCAAGGATAGATTCCAGGTCTTCGAAGATGGCCGGCGTCAAACGGTCACCGAGTTTGCCAATATCGACGCGCCCGTCACGGTCGGCTTGGTGGTTGACAACAGCGGAAGTATGCGATTCAAACGTCCGGAGGTGGTGACGGCCGGCTTGGCATTTGCGAAAGAGAGCAATCCTCGAGACGAATTTTTTGTTGTTAACTTCAACAATCACATTGTCAGCGGTCTTCCCGAGAAGGTTCCATTTACAGACAAGATTCATCAGTTACGAGCGGCCCTCTATTATGGTGAGCCGATGGGACAGACGGCGCTTTATGATGCAATCGCATACTCATTGGAGCATTTGGAACTTAGCCGCCAGGATAAAAGGACACTTATCGTGGTGAGCGATGGGGGGGACAATGTCAGTAAGACGTCGCTTCCAGAGTTAATGAAGCTAATTGATTCCTCGCGCGCAACGATCTACACAGTCGGGCTATTTGACCCCGATGATCGGGACCGGAATCCTTCCGTTTTACGAAAGCTGGCGAAGGTGAGTGGCGGTGAGTTCTTTGAGCCCCCGGCACTAGACGATGTTGTCCCGATATTTCATAAAATTTCTCAAGACATCAGACATCGATATTCAATCGGCTATGTTCCCGATGACGTGGGGACAAAGCGCATGGTTCGATCGCTGCGGGTGATCGCAACGAATAAGGACGGGCGCAAGCTTTTTGTGCGAACGCGAACGGCTTATACTACGGCTCCCTTCTCGGAATTGATCAGTGAGCAAAAGCGAAATAGCGTTGAAGTAAGGCATAAGTAGAACAGCGGCAATGAAGGGGCAAGCAATAGTTAGAACAGATCAAGAGAGCTGGTTTATCAAACCGGGCCTTCACAGCCACAATACGAGGCGGCGGCTGGACCGGCATTTTTTGAGGCACAAAGCGGTGCGCTTCGCCCAGGTATGCTTCTTTATTCTGGGGCTCTGCGGCATCGCGTATTACGGCTATTCACTTGCGGATGAGCACATTTATCAGGCTTACGAAAATTGGGCGTTCGACCAGCACATCGCGGGCCGCGCGGCTACGTTTGCGGATTATCTGAGAGAAAAGACACCGTTCGGATTTCTGACGGGATCCACGAGGTCCCTCTCCGCGACACGAACGCTGGAGTCCCTCGACATAGCCAAGCCGGAAGAAGGAGCGACCCCGCGTCCAGCGCAGGGTTCTGTTCTGGGCCGGGTGGATATCGGCCGCCTCAACCTTTCGGCTATCGTCCGGGAAGGAGTGGATGATAACACTTTGAGCCGCGCAGTCGGGCATTTGCCATCTACCGCGTTACCCGGCGAAATCGGGAATTTCGCAATCGCAGCCCATCGAGACACACTCTTCAGGGCTCTTAAGGACATTCAAGCTGATGATAAAGTAACATTCGAGTCCTCATCTGGAAGCTACACTTACAAGGTTATCTCCACGAAGATCGTTAAACCTTCGGATCTCAGTGTGATTCAGCCCGAAGGGAATGTCCGGTTACTAACGATGATCACCTGTTACCCGTTCTACTACGTCGGTGCTGCTCCAAAACGGTTTATCGTTCAGGCGAAATTGGTGGGTAGTGAGGCAGCGGACTCAGACGCTGAGTCCCGAATCCAAGCGCAGGATACTGGGCCGCCAGGCACTGACTCGGCCACGGAACACGCCGGCGCCTTTCAGGTTAAGCCCAAAGCTCCCAAATCAGCAAATCGAAAACAGCCACGCCACGCGCGTGGCTTTTCTGCTACAGGGGGCTTCTCCAGCTTAGCTTCGACCCGCTCTCGCGAAGGTCATTCACCTATCTCTTCCAAGACATCCGCGGCTCATAACAAACACAAACTCTGGCGCAAGCTATTGCACCGCAATCGCGACGAGTGACAAGCGGCCAGCAACGGTCCAGCCTGTTATACTGCGTGCTGGGTCCTTGGGAGGTCGTCTAATGGTAAGACTGCAGACTCTGGATCTGCGTATCGGGGTTCGAGTCCCTGCCTCCCAGCCAGTAATTCAGGATCACTTCGCTTGTGTTGGGTCACCTAAGACGCGTGTCGCGACCCCAGCTTCTAAAGGCGATTCTACTTCTGAAACTCAAAAACAATCTTGTGCGTTGAGCTGATTGGTTTGCCTTGAACAGTTGATGGCTTGAAGGTCCATTGCTGAGCGGTTTGCAAGATAGCGTGCTCGATCTTGGGATCCTTAGGCGGATTAATAACACGCGCATTCGTTACGCGGCCTTCTTCGTCAATCTTCACTTCCACCTCGATTCTTGAACCTCGGTACTTCGCCGCGGGGCGAAACAGGCTAGCATCTGGAATGGGCCGGTGGAGAGGTTCAGCGGGAACGAAGGCCGCAGCGTCTATGGTCGTGCGAAGCTCAGGATTTACTCGCTGTATTAATTGCGGCGGGTGCTCTCGTTTTTGGGTTGCAGTTCGTAACCCAAAGTATACTCGCGGACCGGCAACTGCAAAAGCGAGGACGGCAACTATAGCGGTCGCGCATATCAAGACCGTTTTACGGGTCGGACGAACTCCCCCCGCTTCTAAAGCATGGAGAACGCGATATACCTGTATGTAGCTCTCATCATCCATTTGAAGCTATTTTATTCTAGATTCGCCTTTTTCGACGGGTAGAATCTGACTGTCATACTAAATTCGTAATAAGTGCGTATACACGCTGTTAGCAACCTTCACCACTAACCCCGAACTTAGAGGCGCTTCAGGCTTGCGGCGCTTCTATTTTTTTTAGCCACTCGTCGCGCCAGAAATAGTAGTTAGCGCGCGGGCAGCACTGGAACCCGCCTTTGCAGGTAACCGAATCGAGTGTTAAGCAACTTCGTTTCATGTACAGCATTTTGCCGGTCTCTTCATCGATGATTTGCCTGACTTGATTCACGACGTGATACCGGTTCCCACAAAGCATAAGCATCTCCGTGCTAAACGACAGGCCAAAATTTTGACCGCGATTAGTGAGCGTCTGGAAGATTTCCTTCTTCGGACGCACTTCAACAAGGTCGCCGATTGATACAGACTGCCTTTCAAATACCGGTGTTGCTTGCTTAGTTGACGTGGCTTTGAAGAAGCGCCATTCGAGCCAGGTAAGAAACCAGCGAAAGACCTGTTTGATTTCGCCTGCCCTCAGATTGCCTGTGCGTATTTCACGAAAATATTGACTGACATTCCACGGCTTAACTTCCGTGCTGATCTTGCCTATCTCGGTAGCCTGGCAAACGTACCGTACGTCGCGATTCGGGAGTATCTGGCGGGTGACAAGGTTGCTATGTGACCCGTTGCTCGAGATACAGACCGTGCCGATGCCCTCCGGCGCAGGCCCTGGCGCTCGCTGAAGCCACTCCTCGCGCCAGAAGAGCAGGCAGCGGAGTTGGCAACCGTCGTGTGCGCTTCCATCGCAACGCAGGTCCGCGAGGTGCACGGCGTTGGCGAATCTCCTTTGGCGGTGGCCGAAACACGTCTTTTCAGCGCGCTTTGCGACCTGAAAAGTTTTCCCGCAGAACTGAACCATCTCAGGCATGAATGGCAGCCCATTGAGCTTACCTGCTGCATCGAGAGTGGCGCTGATCTCTTGGAATGAGCGCACTTGTACCCAATCACCCGGGCGCAATGATTCTGATAAGTTCTGCTTGTTGGTCTGGGTCATCGAAGTTCTAGGTACACGCTATAGCGGCCCTTATAAGAGCCCTGGGGAGCCGTCTCGGTTTCTCATTTGTTCCGGCGAATAATAAATTCGAATCGCAGTAAGAATGCGGCTGAGCTGGCAGTTATGAAGACGCACAGCTCTATTCCCAACCACCCCGGCAGAGAGACAATGCTACGCCTCACCAGGGCTTGGTAATGCCCGACAGCGGGAACCTGTTTTGCCTGGAATCAGAAAGCTGGGGGCTTTAAAATTATTTGAGAACCACCCGGGAACAGACGCCCTCTAGCGCAAGGCGCCGAGCCGCTCGCACGCGGAATCGAGTTCGGCGTCAGTCTTGGCATAGCAAAGGCGGACCAGGTTTTCCCCCCCGGTGCCATGGAAAAACGCGCTTCCGGGAACCGCGGCGATTCCTGTTTGTTTAAGCAGATACATCGCGCGATCCTTGCTGTTATTTCCGGGCAGCCGGGACACGTCCGCCAAAACGTAGTAGGCGCCTTGGGGCCAACAGGGATTCAGTCCGATTTCTTCCAGCGCATGACAAAGCTGGTTCCGTTTTGCACGATATTCGAGCGCCAAATCTGAATAGAACTGGGCATTTAACTCATTTAAGCCCGCCACCGCGCCCCATTGCAGAGGTGATGGCGCGCAAACGTATACGAGATCGTGCATATATCCGATAATTCGCGCCCACTCAGGCTGGCAGCAACTGTAGCCGATTCGCCAGCCAGTGATGCTATAGGTTTTAGAAAAACCGGAAATCGTAATCGTGCGTTCTGCCATGCCGGGCAGCGCAGCGGGACTGATGTGCGTCCGGCTGTCATACAAAAAGTACTCGTAAATCTCGTCTGTGAAGACAAGCAGGTCGTGATTCGTCGCAAAGTCCGCAATCCACTCCAGCTCAGTCGCAGTGAAGACCTTCCCGGATGGATTTGCGGGCGTGTTTACCAGGATCGCCTTAGTGCGTGCTGTAACTGCCGCCTGGAGGTCGTCTGGTGTGAACGACCAATCCGGCGGTTGCATAGTCACGTAGGCGGGTACAGCCTGCGTGGCGCGCAACGTGTTCACGTGATAACCGTAATACGGCTCGAAAAGGATGACTTCATCGCCCGGATTCAACAAAGCGAGACAAGCGCAATAAAATGCCCCGGTTGACCCCGAGGTAACCGTGATCTGCGTCTCAGGATCTGCGTTGATGCGGTTATATGTGCAAAGCTTTTGAGCGATGGCAGAGCGCAGTTCGTCGATGCCGTCATAGCGTGTGTAGCTATTGCAATCCCGGCCAATGGCCGCCTTGGCTCCCTCGGCGACGGGGCGCGGTAAGGGAGTGTCACAAACGCCCTGCGCGAGGTTGATACCCTGAACCTTTTCGCATTCGATGGACATCGCTCGAATCTCGGACTGGATGATCGCCTCGGCTCGTTGCGTCGAAACTCTCAGCATTTTTCCGTTTTGTGTTTGTGCGAGCATTGCAGTGTTTTCTGTCCTTAATTCCTCAGCCGAATGGTTGCAAACGAAGGTTATCAGAGGAGAATGCTTCGGCGTTGTTTCCAGATACATGGAAGCGTCCTAGCAGTTGTTGGCGTAATTGGACGGCCTTCATCGCGGCGGTGCGAAGCGTGCCGAAAGCGAAACGCGACTTACGAAATTGGGGATACGAGAAAGGCCGCCCCCCATAACGTGTCTTATATCGTCCGTAACCACCCGCGCCACCCCAGTCGAACACCTCAATCCCACGCCGTTTCCAATATGTCAGCGCGTACCAGTTCATCAGCTGGTTAGGGCACAAATGCACCTTATCTCGACGGCTGGCATTACCCCAGTAGAATGCAACCTTATTCAGACCGACGTAAATTGATGTAGCTATGCAAACGTTGTGGCGATCCCGAGCGCGCAGTAACAAGAGCGAGCCAGAGGAAAGCAGATGCTTGAGCAACTGTTGCACTCTCTCGGCCCCATACGAAGGAACAAGCTCTTGCCGCAGAAATACTTCTTTCAACTGTTCGTAATATTCCTCGCTAAAGGCGTCATCGTTAGCCTCTTCGACCCAGACGCCACTCCGTTCCGCTTTGCGTATATTGGAGCGGCACGAGTGCTGCATGCTTTTCAGGATTTCGTCTTCTGATCTAGTCAGATCGGTCGTGAAGGTTTCGGCAAAATCATACGAATAACCGGCGCGCTCGCCGTGTTGCGGGGAAAAGCGCAGATCCGAGATCTCCAGATGAAAGCATCGCAGATGGCGAAATGCAAAACCTTCGAGGGCCTGCAGGGCTTCTCCATATGAAACATCGGGCAACAAATTGAAGCCCATGAAGGGAGTAGTCCAGCCCGGTAACGGACTTCCTAAGATGCGCACTCCCATTCGGGAGAACAGCAACCCGGTGAAATACCCCACGATCTGCCCCGAATCGTGAAGGGCAGCAACTATCGGCGTCGCGTTCTGTGATTCAGCCAAGAAGCTGACCCATCCGCGTGTCTGAAATACGACGCGGTCGGGGAAGCGATCGAGGGCATCCCAGTCTACTCGATCAGTTGGGACCTGAGACAAATGCACCGTTTACATGCTTACAGGCATGTCGTGAGCGGAAAGAGTGGCGTGCGCTCACTAATCTCCAACGCCGGCCGCCAGCGCTGTAGCGTTCTCCAATCCGTGCAATTTGTATGCGAACTGTCGAATGCTTTGAATCGTAAGCCCGACGTGCTGCTCTGTAGTTTCGGCGCTCATAGGCAAAGAAATGACTTCACGGCAGATTCGCTCGGTATTTGGCAGGTATGGGCGACCTAAGTTCAATCCTGCGTGCTCCCACATTGGTTTAGGCCAGCTGACTAGAGTCTCAATGCCATCATTCCGCAGGTGCTCGCGCAACTCGATACGGTGTTGGGCGCAAAGCACGAAATTTTGAAATACATCAAAGTGCCCGGGACCGTCATAGGGCGGCAGCGTGATGCCAGGCAATCCGTGTAGCCCTTCGTAATAGAGGAGCGCTATCTTGCGGCGATGTTGTATCCAATCCGGCACGTGCCGGAGCTTGCGATCCAACACTGCGGCCTGGACGTTATCGAGAAGAGCGGTCTGACCATGGTGATGGAATTCGCCAGTCTCACGGTCTTCGCCGTTGTAGCGCAGGCGGATCGCCATGCGAGCGACGTCCGGATCATTCGTCGTGATCGCGCCTCCGTCTCCAAATCCGCCCAACAACTTAAAGGGATAGAAACTGAAACAACCTGTCAATCCGAAGGCGCCGGCACGCACGCCCTGGTACTCGGCGCCGACCGCTTGTGCGGAGTCTTCAACGACCTTAATGCCGTGCCGGTCGGCGATGTCCATGATGCGATCCATCTTGCATACGCGCCCGTTGAGGGAGACAGGGATAACTCCCGTGGTGCGAGAAGTAATCGCCGCCTCAAATGCATCCGGGTCCATATTGAAGTCGTCGGAGACTTCGACGAGCACTGGCGTCGCTCCCACGTTTACGATGGCGGACACGGTGGCCACAAAAGTGTGAGCGACCGTGATTACTTCGTCCCCGGGTCGAATACCGGCCGCGCGAAGAGAAAACTCCAGAGCATGATAGCCGCTATTAAGGCCAACAGCATACCTGACCCCGATGAATGAAGCAAAGTTCGCTTCAAAGTCTTTTAGCTGCTGACGGAAGATCAAGTCCCCCTTGAAAAGACAATCCTGGATAGCTCCATCAATTTCCAATTTCAAATTTTGATAATGCTTCCTGGGATCAACGAACGGAACCTTATAAGTCACAAACTTCCTCCGTTAAATGAATGTGGTGGTTCACGGGTTCAGATAATACAGGCTTTCGTCTGACGCTGGAATCAATAACATCGAACACTGAATTTAGGATTCCATCCAATGTCAATGCGTACGAGCTCTTCAAATACTCGTGACTGCCCACCAACGACGTAAACTTCGGGGGCAAGCCAAGGCGTTTAAACGGGACACGAACATCGGGCAGTTCGGCTAGGCACTCGGCTACCGCGCTTCCCAGACCCCCCGAAATGCTGTGTTCCTCAAGCGTGATCACCGCGTGGGTTTCCTGGACCGCCCTCAGCAGAGCGTCGGTATCCAATGGCTTAATCGTATGCATGCTGAGCACTCTGGCGTGAATCCCGTCGCGCGAGAGCCGCTCGGCGACTTGCATTGTGGTGTACAGCATTGTGCCGGTCGCGACGAGTGTAACATCGCGTCCATTCGACAGCTGAATGGCTTTTCCTATCTGGAAATCCACTGCGCGGTCATGGACGCGGGGCTCTCCGGCCCTTCCTAAGCGAAGATAGGCGGGACCGTCGTTGGCGACTAGGGCCTGAGTGGCCAGCTCGGCCTCAAGCGGATCTCCCGGAGCGATAACCGTCATGTTCGGGAGCACCCTCATCATTGCAATATCCTCCGTTGCGTGATGACTTATGCCGAGCGCGCCATAAGCTAGCCCCCCACCGACGCTAACGATCTTCACATTCGCATTGTGGTAACAGACATCATTGCGGATCTGCTCGATGCAGCGCAGCGTCGGAAAGTTTGCGATCGAGTAAGTAAACACGATTTTTCCGCATAGCGCCATACCGGCGGCAATGCCTGTCATGTTCTGTTCCGCCACCCCGGCATTTACAAACTGGGCCGGGTACTCTTCCGCGAACTTATCAACTACGCCAAATCCCAAATCACCCACAACCAGAGTGATGCGTTGGTTCTGCCCCGCAAGTTCCAGTAAGGTTCGCACAAAGGCTGTTCTCATGTCGTAATCCTTAGCTCTCAAATTCTAAATTCGTAAGTGCGTATAACACGCTATTAGCAATACAGCAGCTCCTCAAGCGCCTTCTGCAACTCCTGTTCGTCTGGCGCCCGATAGTGCCAAAGAAGTTTATCTTCCATAAAGCTGATGCCTTTCCCTTTGATGGTGTGAGCGATAATGCATGTCGGCGCATCCTTCTGGAGCGAGGCTTCAGTAAAGGCGCGCTCGAGCGCAGCTATATCATGGCCGTCTACTTCGCTGACGGCCCACCGGCAAGCAATCCACTTATCGGCAAACGGATGGAGATCAAGCACTTCTGACACTCGGCCGATGCTTTGTATCTTGTTGTAATCTACGACTGCGACCAAATTGTCTAGTTTGTGATGACCGGCGAACAGCATGGCCTCCAAAGTAGAGCCTTCGTCGCATTCGCCATCGCTGAGAATGGCGAAGACACGATAAGGTCGACCCTGCCGCTTGCCGGCGAGCGCCATGCCGCATGCGAGTGGAAGCCCATGGCCGAGAGAACCCGTCGATACCTCGACTCCTGGGATACCGTAGTGCGTGATATGGCCAGGGAGCGGAGAGCCATCCTTATAGAAAGTGGCCAGCCAACTTTTGGGGAAAAAGCCTAATTCCGCGAGGACTGCATACACGGCCGCACAGGCGTGGCCTTTGCTGAGGATAAAGCGGTCACGATCCGGACATTTGACGGACGCGGGGTCGATGCGCAATATGCGGCCGTAGAGAACAGCGAGAATATCCACTATTGAAAGGCAAGATCCTATATGCGAGCTTTTCGCAGAATGGATCATCTGAATGACGTCCACTCTAATTGCACGAGCGAGAGAGCGCAAGTCACGCGAGCTAGAACTGCCGTTTGTAGCTGCTAATGTTTGCATAAGTTTTTTACCGGATTGCTTCGCTTTTGGTCCTAGTTTTGAAGAGTAAGCTCAAGGTTCCAAACAAGATCTGTAAGTCGATCCAAAACGACTGCCGTCGGACGTACTCAAGGCCTAATCGAAGTTTTTCGGGCCGGATTTTCTCCTGATATGCGCGGTGCGGGTCCGCACTGCCTTTAAGAATTTCTCCTTCGTTATGGAATCTCATGCTTGCCCAGTCCGTTATCCCAGGAGGAACATTCAAAAGCTCGCGCTCCTCCGAGGTGTAGAGGTCTACTTCGGCCGGCACTTCGGGCCGTGGACCTACGAAGCTCATTTCTCCTTTGAGGACGTTTACTAGCTGGGGTAACTCGTCAAGCTTGTAGCGCCGCAGGATACGCCCGAGTTTAGTAACCCGGGGATCATCTTCGGATGTTGAGGGACCGCCGATTTTGTCGGCATTGAGAACCATCGTTCGAAACTTATAAAGACGAAACGGGCGGCCGAATCGGCCCACTCGAGTTCCGCCATAGATTGCTGGCCCGGGTGTAAGAATTCTGATAAGAATCGCAATCCCTCCTATCACAGGTGATAAGAAGACGAGACCGACTATTGCGAATGCCAGGTCAAATGCTCGCTTGAGCACTGATTACTCCTTATTTGGGGATAGCTAGCCTAGTAGCTCGCTGAAACAGTTGTTCCGCTATTGCAATGTATGCTGTCGGACCGGATCTATTAAGTCAAAAATTCCTCGCGAAAGGCCGTCGCGGAGAAAACCGATGACGCGATCGCACTCGGAAAAGGTTACGCCCGCATGGCATGGTAACGTGACGACGTGGCGGGCAACCCGCTCGGCTCTTGGGCAGCTTCCGGACTGATACGCGACAGCGTTCCATTGCGACTCAGGCAACGGATGTACAGGCGAGGAGAACCAATCGCCAATTTCTACGCGGCGTTTCCTCGCTTCGTGCAATAAGTTAGTCTTGTTTGTTACTTGCAGCGGGTAGCAAAGCAAAACAGGCTCGCAACGGAGATCGCATTCAAAACATTGCAAGCCAATGCTCTGTAGCCCGGCAGCATATCTCTCCGCAAGCATTTTATGACGGGCGATTACCTCGCTGCCTTTGGACATCATTCTTTCGAGGCGTGAGCGAAGCGAGCGTGGCAGTCCTTTCGCGTAATCGGGACCAAGCCTTCCTTCAAAACTGTCGGGCGTCCAAGTTGCCACAGCAACGCCTTTTCTCGAGAGTGCGCGATAGAGGTCGCGAATGTGCCAGAAAAGCCGTGGGTGTTTCGTAAGCTCGTAAGCCGCGTACTGGAGGTGAACTTTAGCGATCTCGCCGAGCCCAGAATCTCTGAAGTATGTGTACTGCGCTTTTACTTTCGAGCATAACGGCTCGGAATTGACAACAGCGGCGCCGCCCATGCCGATAATGAATGGTTTGCCAGGATCATAAGAATAGAACGCGGCGACACCAATTGAACCTAAAGACTTATTCTTGTACTTCGATCCCCACACATGACAGGCATCCTCGATAACGGCGAGATGATGCCGGCGGGCAACCGCCATAATGGGGTCCATGTCGCAGGGAATGCCGTAAGTGTGTTGTGCGAGTATGACCTTTGTGCGTGGAGTAATGTGTCGCTCCAAGTCATCGGGATCGAGATTATATGTTGCAGGATTGATATCTACGTAAACTGGTTGAGCCCGCATGCCGAGGATGGGGCTCGGAACTGCAACACACGTAAATGCGGGAATGAGAACCTCATCGCCAGGCTGCAAATCGAGGCCACGCAGAAGGCTATAAAAGGCAACACGGCCGCGGAAAAAATAGAATGTATTGTCGGCGGTAAAAGGTTGCATACCGTGTTATGCGACTGGGGTGCTCGATCCGTACCGTGAATTAAAGATCGGAAAACCGGGGACGCGAGTTACTCGGAACTACGAGGCGATCCAGCGCTGGCGATCGGGCAGAGGAACCCAGTTCGGGCCAGCGTTGATCCTGCGCTTATACAACGCAATGACCGCCAGGTGAGCGACGATATTGGCGCCAAAAATGAGTCCGAGCGTATAAAGAAAGGAGGTGATTCCTGCTTCATTGGCGAGGCCGCCAAAAAATGCAAACATAACGTAGGAGATATGCCATTGTAATTTGCTCGTCGCGCCCGCCGCCCAGCGCCGGAGTATACCGAGGCCGATTCCGACTATGAACATATACAGCACCAAAGTATATAGGCCGTCATCAGCATACACGCTGCCAATTAAGCCAATGGCGGGTGTTTCGCCTTTGTATATGTGACCGTCGGAGTGAACCATAAAGCCAAGCCCCGTCGTCGGCTGCGATTGTTTATCCTCATCGATCATGCGCGGTACCCACGCAGTCAGAGCAAATTTCGCTTCTGGGTAACCTGCGAACAGGTATCGATACTTCGGCCACAAATTAACAAACTGACAGTATCCGCGATACACGCCATCATCGCCCCATCTAGTTCCCATGGGGCCGAGTACGTCAGTGACGAGGGTATCCATCGTCAACGCGTGCTCGTTTTTGGAAAGCAACTCAGACTTGATTCCTATGCCGAGGAGCGCCACGAGGGCGCAGGCCAACACCACTTTGGGCCTCGCGAGGGACCAGAATCGCCGTGGATTGTAGGTGTATAGAACCAGAGCCGACCATAGGATGGGAAACTCAAAGCCGCCCTTATTAGCCCTCAGAAAGAGCGAGACGAACAACATTGCGCCGAGCGACAGCAGGAACTGCGAAGTTTTTCGCGCAAAGGGCAGTAACAAGGCGAGCCCAAAGACCGCGATGTCGGAACCGCGGTAAAAGAACCCACCGGTTTTGCCTGGGTCGCCGGCTCTGAAGGTATTTATGCCAAGGAAGAAACTGCTCGAGCTGAGGGCGCCCGTGAGCCAGATCGTGATCCCAGCCATAATGAGTCCCAAGCCAGCGAGTGCCGCCCCTGTATATCCGACGAACCGCAACTCGTTAGTTGAAAAGTCCCTACTTACCGGATCGGGCCGAGGATTGACCAAGAAGAGACCTGCAAGTAGGACCGCAAAAGCGAGTATGTGAAGCATCGTGGGATAGCTGCGAAACGCAAATTCGCCGCCGCGCAACGGCAGAGTGCTTGGATGGAGATTGTAATCGAGTAGTAACTGAGCTGCGTCTGTAAGCACAGCCAGCCCCAAAATAAACGCGCAGAAGCCTTCGACCGAAGCAATGCTTCGTACCCGAATGACCAAACAGAACGTGCCCAAAAGGCAAAGCGTCAGAACTAGAAACTCTAGGATATCCATTGGTTCAAAACCGCGTGTATGTTTAGGATATTGCGGAAGCCAGCGATTGGATTTAGATCTCAGCGACCTGTTGGGCGGCAGAAACGCGGGGTACAACGACAGCAGCGTTTTGATAGACCCTGTTGACTAATTCGATCCAATCCGCCTGAAATCTTTCAAAAGTAAACTGGCGAGCGAACTCATATCCTTTATGTGCCAAGTCTGCTCTCGCATCGGGCGAGCTAAGCAACATTTCAGCCGATTCCCGTAAGCTTTGCAAATCACGACACACGATCTGACCGCCGCCAGTGAGCAGCTCGCCCATGCCGCCCTGGCCTGACCCAAGAACTGGCGTCCGGCAAAGCATCGCCTCATGAGCAGTCCGGCACCAGCCTTCAGAAAACTTCGACATAGTCACGGCAATCGTCGAAGCAGCAAGCAAGCAGAGATAATCGCGTCTGCTGAGCGCCACAACGCGTATGAACGGGTGACCGCGCCCCGCGACCCCGGAAGCCACCAAATGCGCGTCCAAATCGTTCAAGGCATCAAAGGCTTCTTCTACGCCTTTACCCGGACCATAATTGCCGAGATAGATGATTGGTTTTTCCGTGAGATTGTAGCGTTCCTTGAAATCGTCTACTTCAGCCGGCGAGATGGTAAAGTCATCCAATTTGAACGCATTGTAAACGGTGTGAACATTTTTCAAGCCACGGCTCACCAAGTACTGCCGCCAATACTCAGAGACGACCACGACGGCCGCGAACTTTGATAAGCGCCGCATAACACGTTGCTCGATGGCGCTATAAACGAAGCTCACTGCAGAGCCGATATGGTGCAACATGATAATGGTCGGCATTTCCTCGGTCTCGAGCAGTCCCGCCAAAAAGGTCTTAATCACAAGGCTTTGTTGGGGCAAGTGTTTCAAATCTCGCCTGACTCGGGTGAGGACTGCAGGAGCGGCCAAATGCTTCAGCGGCCCCCATTTTCTGAAATCGATTGTAATTCTCGAGACGTCTAACTCGCTAGATAAAGCCTCAACCACCATGCGTTCATAGGCATTGCCGCCATAGGCCAGGTTGTAATCGACGACTACGACTCTGGAGGGAGAGCTATGGGCGACGGATGAGGTTTTTGAAATCATCGCCGTATTACGGGCAGGTTCGACAGTTTCGTCCGGGTCCCCCTGTATGAAGATAGATGCAAGCTGTAAATATTTGGAATAACCAAAGATCGATTTCGGGATTCGCAAGAGGCTTTGGCGCGCACGCCGGGCCAAGAGATGGCTTCCCATTGAGAACTTCAGGAACTCGGTCACGGGAGTGTTGCGAAGGACGACGACACGCTGCAAGCTGAAAAGATCGGTTCCGGAAGTATTCACGCCGGCGCGGCTCGTCGCCGCCGAACGGTAGCCCGCTTCTCGAATAAGTTCAGCGAGCCTTCGGTTCCAGAATCCGGATGGAGCAGAGAAGTGATTCACGGGGCGGCCAAGGATATCCTCAAGTTTTCTTTTGGCGTCCGCGATTTCTACTTGGAGGTGAATGGGGCCGATTTCCGTGAGATTTGTGTGTGTCATCGAATGACAACCAATTTCGAAGCCCCTGGCTTGCAGCTCACGAAGCTGGCGAATGCTAAGGTAGCCTGGCTTTTCCAACCATCCCACGACGACATAAAACGTCGCATTGAACGTCGCTTCCTCGAGAATGGGCGCCGCCGCGATGAAATCCGATTCACAGCCGTCATCGAAAGTGAACACCACAGCGCTTTTTTGATTCAGATCCACCAGAGCTTGGCTTACATTCAGGCCGCGCCACTGATGGATCTTTAACTGCTGAACCTGCTTCCTTAAATCGCTTTCACGAACGACATAGCGCCCGTACGTTCTCTGCGGATTCAGTCGTTTCCGGCCGGGAATGCCCAGCTCGTGATACATCAGAAAAACGGTACCGGCGGAACGGATCGGTTTCAGTTCCGGTATGCGCCGTATCATTGTTGGTTCGGTGTTTCCCATATCGAACAACGCTGTGATTGCGATGACGAAATTAGATTCTTACAGGACGGGGTATCGAGGCGCTTGTTCTACGATAGACGGCGCGAAGTGTTCTCTACTTCCGATTTCCAATTCATGAACGATCGCTTCGGCGACGGACCTCACGTTGGGGGACTCCGCTACTCGTGAAATCGCCAGCGGGTCGGCCCATTCACCTATATGCGCGGTTTCGATAGTAGCCCATACAAACTTAAGCAAGAGCTCACGGTCGGGTGTGAAGCCCTGGAGCGCTTCCCTCATCAGCGCAGGCAACTGGGCTAAATCGCGGCACCGATACAGTAGATCGAAGAAGCCATAAACGAGGTCACCAAACGCGATCGCCGGTTTCTCATACAGAATAGCTTCAAAGGCGGTCGTTCCGACGATGGTGAATATGGCATCCGAGTTCTGGATGATCACATGGCTGTCGAATCCGGGCGAGAGCAGTTGGACGTTCGGGAGCTTCTTGAGCTCGCGATAGTAAGGCAGGGTTCTGCGGCCGCGCATGGCCGGATGGTCTTTCACCACGAGACGATAACCGGCGGGGATGCTCCTCGCGATGTTCTCGATCAAAGCTAATTGGTTCGAGCAGAATGGAGCGCGAATGTCCGGAGTAAACTCCGGTTGCACATGCAGCGGGAAGTACACTTTATGGCCCGGCAACAGCTCGCGATCAAAGATTGCGTGTTCCCCGATGAAGTGTCGGATGATGCTGAGGGCATCGAAAATCAATGAGTCCCAGGGAGGAGTGCCGTTATAGGACCCGACCTCGAACCAGCCGTCCTCGCGATACGTTCGCAACCGGAACGGGATGCGACCTAACCTTTTTACGATTCGCTCGAAAGCGATTTTGTCCAACTTGGCGGGCGGACGCGCAACGGCGAGGTGATGCGGAGCTTTTACGTGCTGGGTGCGGAAGCGGAGTATGTATTCTTCAGCAACGCGACGTTCTTCCGGTTGGAGACGGCGCTCCTTCGCCTGTTCATAAACTGCTTCGGTGGTCTCCCACATCCCGCCCGGCGAGCGAATGAAGGTGAAGCGCCCAGGCAGGGGGCTCGGATAGGGAATGAGGTAAGGGATCTTGCGCTGCTCGGCGAAGCACCAACCGATCCATTCCGAAGCGCAAGCGACTTCGCCAATGATAATATCGGGAGCCGATTCGGTGAACAACTCATCCCAGAACCTGCAAACCGAGGCGATAATTTTTAGAATTCTTTCGAATGGATATTTCCGGATGATACGGTCCGAATGCACCATAAGATTGAAATTCGCGTCGCACAGATGCGGTTCAAGGGTTTCGAGATACTGAATACAATCCTCAAGATCGTGGCGCAGGGCGTCCCGCTTTAAATGAGCCGCGACATTGTAGATTCGTTCGAAAATCCGGAGCTGTGGTAGTTCGGACGTGGGTGTCGCAAAAGTAACCACCGAGGGTCGCCAACCATAGTCGCGTGCAAGCGCTTCGGCAAGCTGCGGCATAAAACCGTAATATTCGCCCTTGCAAATGAAGAGTACCTTCACGGGTGATGACTGACTGCCGGCCGTAGAGTCTTTCATGGGAACCGTAAGAGCGTTTTGTCAGGCCCTCGATTTCGAAAACGATCTTTGCAGGGTCAGGAGTTCGCTCATTCGCAAATATTTGGTGATCGCTAATCCGATCAGAAAAACGACACAGCCTGCCATCAGCCGGAACACGGCACCGGCCGCGGAAATAGTGGCAAAACGCCAGAAGTGCCCGAGAAGCCAAACGCCCGCAAGAGCCGTACCCGCCTGCAAAATCCAGATAAGGCGAAAGGTCTTGCGAAAAATGTCCCAGTTGAGGACGATAACGCCGACAGCGCCCGCCACAGACGATAGGAACTGACTCCAGCCTGCGCCGATAATTCCCATCCGTGGAAGAAGAATTACATCGAATACGATGACGAGCAGTCCCATGCCGGCCCAAACCACTGTTGACCACCATACACGCAATCGCACATACAGCAGAACGATATAGAGCATGACGATGCTCATGAACACGCCTTGTAATCCCAGAATGGCGAGTGTGGGACCACCCGAGGCAAACGCGTGAGTAGTCAGCAAGTGTAGGATCTGCTGAGGGAACGTAATGAGCATCGCGGTGGCTCCAATTGCTACGCCGATCACGAATTTCTGTACACCTGAGAAGCGCGAGTAAAATTGATTCCAATCTCCGGCGTCGTACAAAGCAGACATTTCGGGCAGCAGCACATCGTTGAGAGGTCCGACGAAGAAGAAGCCCAGCGCCGAAACTGCGAAACATACACTGTAAATGCCGACTTCCTTCAGGTTGAGATAGTAAGCCACAAGGTAGCGATCAGCCGAAAGAGATAGTAAGGAGACCAGCCCGCCTGGAATCAAAGCTAACCCATACGGAAGATATTTCACCCATATGCTCCGGTTTGGGGATACGAAGCGGACCTGCTGGTAGCGAATTAAATAGAGGATACCGAGCAGTACGGAGATCGCGCCGATGAACAACGAGCCGACGAGGAGTGTGATCGGATCGTGCGTCCACAAGACCAAAAGAATCAAGATGCCAGCCTCCGGCACTTGGCGAGCGAGCGTGAAGAACGCCCAAATGCGATTTAAGCGAAGCGCGCGTAGGAGGCCGCGCATCATTTCGAACCAAGTCTCGAGAGGTAAGCAAGCCGCTGCGATCAACAGAACTGTACGCCCGCGGTAATCGTGAAATAGCAGCTTCGAGAAGGCGTTCGAGCAGACGGCGAGCGCCAGTGCGACAAGTGCGGCCGCAATCGAAGTGGCGGCCAACACTGAGGAAAAGCTTTGATGGATGCCTTCCTTTGTCCGGTTTGCGGGCAGAAATCGCATCATCGCGTTGCCCTGCGTTAAACTTGTCACGACGGTTGCAGCTAGAAGGGTCGTTTGAAAAAGTGACCAGATCCCGAAGCCGCTTGGGCCTAGAGCTTTCGCGAAGAAGATGACCCATAAATACGCGCGCAGCTTCTGAAACGGCAGCGGCAGGTTTGCAAAGAATACATCGCGAACAAATCTAGTGGTTGAGCGTTTCGACTGCCCGGGAGATCCCGCTTGGGGCTGGCTCATTTCAGCATCGTCTTTTTGGAGGACGGTGGATGATGACATACTGAGAAAGCTAAACCAGAAAATCAGATTTCATGAGAGGCGGATTGTCCCAGGGGTCCGGTTCTCGCCGCCGTCATTTCCGGCACGCGATTACTTTCGATTCGCCAAACCCGAGAACGGCGGGCTTCGTGGTGTTGACTTCATGGCGCCAAAATGCATCGTCGGCAAATACTTTCAGCACTAAGGGCAAATGACCGTCCTGTGAAAACAGTGTGCCGCCGGCCGGTATCTGGGGCCAGAGGTGCTTGAGGCATGTCTTGGTAGAGGAGGCCAGATCGACATCTAGATACGCGACCGCGACTGGCTCTCTGAAATCCGGCATCGTACTGTCGAAAAATCCCTTTACAAATCGGCAGACCTTAATATCACCGAACCTGCGCACATTTCCCGAGACCTCCTCGAGAGTTCCTGCGTAATCGCCTTCTGCAAATTTGACCTCACCTCCCCAAATGTTTTTATCGTGGGGCTCAGAATTATCGGGAATTCCCTCGAACGAATCGAAGACGACCAGTTCGCGCCCGGCGAGCGCCGCAGCCAGACTAAGCTTCGCCGTGCTGCCACCTTTGCAGCAGCCTGCCTCGACGATCACACCGGGCACTTCGGGTGGCAGAGCAAGTATGGCTTTGATAGGAGCAAAGATCTCGGATTGGCTGTGATAGCACGTCACGTGGCGAGTAATTAGGAAGAGCCGTTTCACAAGTTCCCAACGCTGAACAAACCTCGCATTCCGGTGTTTTCTGAACAAGAACGAGCAGACCGCGAAGATGTCTCTCGTACGGAACAACTGGTAAGTAAGCAGGAGATAACGTGGAATGCGTGACTTGATTTTTTCCTTTAGCGTGATACGTGTCGCACTCGCCCGAGGCGAGTGCACGTGACTAGTCATTGGCTTTTTTATGATAGAGCGTCCGCGCTATGCCTTACGACCCCAATCGGGAAAGGCTGTACTGAAGCTGTAGAATCAAGCGCCGCTTACGAGGATTCGTACCCTTGTGGTAACAGAAGGTGTCTTCGAAGAACCCTTCTCCAGCACGGCCGGTCATAACTCTGAGCCTCTCTTTGTAGCGGGCGGCCGCCTGCTCATCCGTCAGGCGGCGATGACCCTTTTCAAAAAAATCCTTTTTGCGATGTGTGCCTTCGATGATGACGTGTGGTCCTCGCTCCTCGTTCACATCGTTCAAGTAAATAAAAAGCTTCAGAAAGCGGTAGTCGTCAATGTCGTAGTGAAACCCGTATTCGGGAGTGTATAGATCGGTGTCGCTCTTCGGTATGTATGGGTAAGACCACCAGATCTGGGTGGACAAAAGGATTGGTTCGTTTTCGAGATAGCCTTTGGCAACATCGAGGATGAATGGATCATGGACCAACCCGTCGACGGTTGCGCACGCGCGATGGGGATTGTGGCAGCGGAAAAGAATATTGCCGGGCAGGGGATTGCTTTCGTTCACCAGATCAATTTTGACCCGCCGATCCGGGCTATGGTCCGGGACAAATTCTGCCCGTGCAGAAAAGTTCAATATGTCTTGGAGACTCTGCTCCGGAAGAGATATGCCGCTCGCGTAACCATCCCGGCGGAGGCGTTCGACGACTGTGAATGGTGAGCAGTTCGGGAAAAGTGTTTCGGCCGATCTTGGCAAAGGCTGGTTGCGGCGATACGAAGTCCTAAATCGTACCGCGGCGTCGCGCAGCATGTTGCTTCGCGAGATCAAACGCATGGCGCGGTAGCTGAATGGCTGTTTGCGATCAAGCAGCTCTCCCACCGGGGAGGCGGCCAGCCATTTGAACGCAGAGGCTCGTTTAGCAATTTCAAGTGCTTTGTTGGTTGCGACCATAGGGAATTCTGAAGCTTTCTTTCTAGCGAGCGGCAACTGTTTCGGTTGCTACCTGCGGCGCGACGCTACTCGCGTTCCGCGTTCGCGCCCATATCTCGAGGGCAGCAATCCTGGAGATAAATCGCGCGTCCGCACACTGCTCACGCCGGCAGAATGCGTTAACCTGTTTCGAAAAATAACTTTCGTCGATAAGGTCAAACAGGCCAGGGATGCGATCCGGCAAGGTAAGTTCGCGTAACAAATTTCGGAAATGTTCGCCGATGACGCCGGAAAGAAGGAGATCTTCAGGGAGCATGGAAGACGCGTTATACGTACGTTTCTTCGCTTGGTAGATCATGCCCGGCCGGCGTAGCTGCGCGCGAATGAGGTGCTTCGGCTCACGATAGAGCGCTCTGGCCGAATACGGGATGCTGCCGAAGAAATTCATCACGCGAGCATCCATGAACGGCAATTGCATGATGCCGCCTTCGGATCGATACAGGTGGAATAGGAGCCGCGAATCGAGATGTAGCATCACCATATCCATGCTGAGATCGATCATCTGCCGGTAGAAATTCCCGGCGGTAAGCGTGGCGGCGATGGGGGCAACGAAATTAGAGGAATACCAATCGGCAACTTCATTGAAACCGATAGCACTCAACATGGGAAAGCCGGCTGGCGATCTGCCGGGCATTTCGCCGTAACCGAAGACGCGGCCGTCGTAAAAATGCTTGGGATTAGCGATGCCCTCTAGCAAGCTGGCGCACATGAGAGCCCAGCGAGGTCCCGCAAATCTCCTTACTGCGGAAATCAACCCGCGGCCGGGCAAAGCGTGTGGTGCCGGAGCGATCTTATGCAGAAGCGGGAGCAGCTTACGGAATGGCGAGGAGAAGAACGCGCGTCTCAAGGTATAACCGGCGCTCGTCGAGGTGAAATTGTTGTCCGCTAGAGTGTCGGCAAGCTGACCCGCTACGACTGTGTAGCCGGGGCCCCAACGATCCCGCAAGCGCCGGGCGTAATGCAACCAAACGGGCAGCGCGACTCGAGCGCCGGTCCAAATGGAAGTTGCACAACCGGTCCAATCATCGATCAGGGTTTCGTCGGTGGGGTCGATGAAGACGCCTACGTGCTCGAGACCGAGCGCGGCAGCCATGCCCCTCGCATTGACTATTTCGTCCTCGCCCGGGTCGTACCCCTTTACGCTGCCGGTGATCGCGAGGCACCCGGCCCCGCCGTTACGGGCTGCAATGTTGACGAGCAGCGATGAATCGGCTCCGCCCAGGAGAATCGCGGAATTGCAGCCGAGCTTATCGGAAACCGACGTGTTCAACAGGTCAAAGAACGCATCGACCGCATGAGACGTGCTTCGGGTGTTCCAGGATGGTTGGGAGTGCCAATATCGTACGGTCTCGATCGCAGGAACGGGAGTTGCGCGCTGCACACGCAGATACCTGGCCCGGCCAATGGTCTGCACGCTGGAGCAGATAGAGAACGGTGACGGGATAAACCCTTCTTGCGCCAACAGGAAGGCAGCCGGAAGGGGGTCGAAGAGATCCGACGAATGGATGAGCAGCGACGGTGTGGAAGAGAAATACAGTGCGGCCGCTGTGGACCGGGTGAAAATGTCTTCGCAGCCAAACTTATCGACCACGAGATATACCGTATCCAGCATCGGATCCCAGAGCACGATGCTGAAGTTCCCTTCGAGTCGCGTAAATCCAGACGCGCCCTCAGATCTATATAGGCCGGAGATCGTGTCGGGAGCTTCCTCGATGGGTATACGCCGAACACGGGTACCAGCACCGTAACTTGAATCCGTCGCAAGCGCGACAGAGCCCATAACAAATATGGATGGGGAGCGATCTCGCGTGGCGGAATTGTGCCATGCCATGAAATGCTCCAGGTGATTGCCACCGACGGCGAGCCAGACGGCTGAATTGCTGGCTGACCAGACGGAACGCATACCTGCACTCGCGCACCAGGCATCGCCGTTGGCGTGTGGAGTGTTGGTAATGCCGCCGATAAACTTTGGCAAATTCATTTTTCTAGTGAGATACAAGTTCGGGTTAGACGTTATAGAGCCACGGTTTGTACTTACTCGCGTTGGCTTCCGAGCGGAACCAGTCCGCCGTGAGTTTCAGGCCATCGCGAAGCGGTATCTCGGGCGCAAATCCAGTGGCTTGCTTCAGCTTCGAGTTACTGCAACGAAGTCGATATACCTCGCTCGTTGGCGGACGCATGCGCTCAGAAGCAGTCATCGGTGTTACGTTCACGCCTATCACCTCGCCGATTAACGTAAGCAGGTCCCCGATGCGTATCTCTCGGTCTGATCCAATATGGAATACCTCGCCGCAGCCTTTTTCCATGCGCGCGATGGCGAGAAAGCCAGCGCAGGTGTCGGTAACAAAAGTGAAATCACGCGTGGTGTTAAGGTCGCCGATCTCGATTTCGTTGCGGCCGGAAGCGATCTGGCTGATGATAGTTGGAATCACTGCGCGCGCAGACTGCCGAGGCCCATACGTGTTGAATGGGCGGGCAATAATGACCGGGAGCTTGAAGGCGTGATAGAAGCTCACAGCTACTGCGTCGGCGGCGATTTTGCTCGCGCTGTACGGCGATTGCGCATTGAGCGGGTGCTGCTCATCGATCGGGACATAGCGTGCAGTGCCATAAACTTCGCTCGTCGACGTGTGAATGACCTTACCGACCCCATTCGCCAGAGCGGCCTGACACAGATGCAGAGTGCCTTTGACATTCGTATCGATATAGCTTTCGGGAGCACGATAGGAATATGGGATCGGAATCAAGGCCGCTAAATGGAAGATTATCTCGATGTTTTTGGTTAGTTCGCGGCAGAAGTGGGAATCGCGGATATCGCCCGTAATAACTTCAACTTCATCGAGTCGCGCGACGTCTTCCAACCACCCCCAATGGTTGAAGGAATTGTATTGGCTCAGGGCAGTGACCGTACAACCTTCATCGAGCAACGCTTCTACTAAGTGCGACCCGATAAAGCCGTCGGCTCCCGTAACGAGAACGCGTTTGCCCGCTAAAGTCATATCTTTGATTCTTGATTCGAAGAGGCGAGCAGCAGTTCCGCTATTTGCAGGTCAAAAGGCTCGTCTATGTCAAGCGAACGTTGCTCATCCATGATGTAACCGCAGACTTTTTCGCCCCAAGCATAATCTTGAGACTTCTTTATAGTCTGGCTTTTATAGACGTAAATGGCGCCATTTATTCGGTACTGTGGAGCATTAGCTTGGCGGCGTGTTCGCCCGAAATCCGGCTGCTCATAAAAAGCTACCCGGTTATCATGCAATTGAAAAATCCAGTCGCGCGGCGCCTTCGCACGAACGACTCCCACCACGGCATCGGCATCCTCTGCAAGCAGCATTTCGATTGCGGCGTCGATATCCTCGGATCGGCGGTACGGAACCGTTGGTTGCAAAAGAACCACGTAGTCCGCCATCCAGCCCCTCTGTTCGAGTTCTTCTAGCGCATGTTTCAGCGTCGGTAGTGTGGGTGTTGAGTCCGCCGCCAACTCTGCCGGCCGATCGATCACTTCTGCCCCAGCAGCGAGAGCGGTCGCTTTGATTTCCGCATCTTCGGTCGAGACCACAACCCGCTGAATTGCTTTTGATGCAAGCGCAGTCTTAATAGAGTAATCAATCAGAGGACGGCCATGAATCAGTACTAGATTTTTTCGAGGAATACCCTTCGAGCCGCCCCGTGCTGGAATAATGGCAACAATCTTCCGCTCCCCCATAAGAGTGCTGCAAAAGTTATTGTGAGGAATTCAGGTCGCATTGAAAGTTCCGGACAAGTTCCGAGACGGTGTCAACCGAATCGAGGCTCAATCCTACAGACGAGGGCAGGCTAAGAGCTTTCGCATTGATCTTCTCTGCAATCTCGCCCCCAAGAACATAACTACCCGAATGTGCTTTACTGCGGTGCAGAGGCTGCCAAAGTGGACGCGACTGAATGCCGGATGCGGCGAGCGTTCTCATTAACTCACGGCTGTCGCGGCCCGCGGCGGCAGGCTCAACCAATACCGTGTACATCCAGAACGTGCTGAATGCGTAATTAGGCTCTCGCAGGGCAGAAATTCCAGGAACACCGTCGAGATTCCGATCATACGCGGCGGCGATGCGGCGTTTGGCCGCGACATACTCATCCAACAGTTCCATCTGCGCGCAACCAACCGCAGCCTGAATATTGGTCAGCCTGTAATTGAACCCGACTTCGTCGTGAATATACTCAATCGGGTCTTTCTTGGCCTGGGTTGTCAGATGCCGAATACGGTTCGCGATTATTTCATCGTCGGTGACGACCATTCCCCCACCGCCAGTCGTGATGATTTTATTTCCGTTGAAGCTGAAGCAGGCGATGTTTCCCAAATGACCAGCGCGCCTGCCCTTGTAAGCGGCGCCGAGACTTTCCGTCGCGTCTTCGATGATCCGTAATTCGTATTTTTCGGCGATGGCCCGCAAGGGATCCATGTCGACCGGGTGCCCCAGGATATGCACGGGCATGATGGCGCGGACGCGGCGACCCGTTGACGAGTTGGTCAGCCGGCGGTCCTTGTAGCGGCACTGGAGTTCCAGGAAATCGGCGATGCGGGACACATCCATTTGCCAGGTTTGCAGGTCCGCATCGACGAAAACGGGATGCGCGCCCGCATAGCGAATGGCGTTGGCCGGAGCGATAAACGTGAGTGTGGAAACGAGAACTTCGTCCTCGGGCTCGACACCCGCAGCCAGCAACGCGACATGAAGTGCAGCGGTTCCATTTACCGTGGCAACGGCAAACCGGGTGCCCACATAGGCGGCCACCATTTCTTCGAACCGGGTGACAAACGAGCCGGCGGAGGAGACCCAGCCAGTATCCAAGCATTCCTTTACATAGCGCCACTCATTGCCGCGAATTTCGGGCACACAGAGGGCGATGGTAGTTGGAGCGCTCGCTGGATTGAGCTGCTCTGGCGATGCTGGAAGGCAATCAATCACGTTCGACATACGTGAGAAGCTCGTTTCAATTCGCGTCAGAAGCGAGGCTTGTACCCATGGCGCGGGCCAGATCCGAGACGCGGCCGACATCGGTCCAGTCTTCCAGCACGCGATAGGCGCCGATTCGCTCTTTGCGGCGGATTGCGTCCTCGAGGAGCGTGGTTATGGGACAGTCGCGGCCGTTCGGGACGCGGTTGATGAAGTCCGGATGGAGCACGTAAGTTCCCGCGTTCACCAACCAGGACTGGGTTGGCTTCTCGGCAATCTCGCAGATATGCTCACCGTTTACCGCAATTGTGCCGAAGGGCACGGTATGAAAGTATTGACGCACCGCCACCGTAGCGTCGAAACGGCCACGCTCATGGAAATTGAGCATTTCGGCGAGGTTAATGCCGGTCACTAAATCACCGTTCATGACTACGAATGGGTGCTGGGGGCGCTCTGGTAGCAATCCAAGCGCGCCGCCGGTGCCAAGCGGTTCCTGTTCTCTGAGATATTCGATGGAACAGCCGTATTTCGATCCATCTCCGAAAAACTCTTCGACCAAATGGCTCTTGTAGTTTACGGAAACAAAGATCCGGCGCAGTCCATAGCCGATGAGATGAAGTAGAAGGCGCTCAAGAATGGGGCGACCGGCGACCGGAATCATTGGTTTTGGAACGTGGTCTGTGAGAGGCCGGAGGCGCGTCCCCTTACCGCCGGCCATCAGCACGGCCCAATTCGGCCGCTCGATGGCGCCGATCAGCTCGCTCATAAGATGCAACCCGATGAGGCGGTGCTCGGAATCCAGCACGGGTATTTGCTGGATGTGGCGAGCCTGCATCAGATCGAGCACCTCGGCGCGCCCGGCATTTGCGCCTACGAAAACGAAGTTGCGTTGGATGAACGGCTTCACTGCGGAATTGAGCTCCGCGCCAGCCAGTAAGGCGCGGCGAATATCGCCATCCGTGCAGGCGCCCACGATCTTTCCATCGGGGTCACGAATGAACGCAATTTCTACCGCGCCGCAATCAATCGCGACCATGGTTTCGCGGACGCTAGCGGATTCCTCGGCGATGCAGCGGTTCAGCCGTTCTTTATGCATGTCGATTCTGTGGCTTTCCACTCGGCGCGCCCGAATGCCCGTGACTGCATGTGAAAGCGTTTGCGAATTGCTGCCTGCGGTTGCCAAGCGCGCAGGACAGCCACGATACGCTGACCGCTTCTCCCGTCGGCAAGCGGAGGGCGGAGCTCCGCGAGCTGTTTGCGAAATCGAGGATCGAGCGCCTTGCGCAGCGCACGAACCACATCGGCGGCCTCGGCGCGCGCATCAACGACGTTTTTGGCACGTAACCGGCCCTTCTGCCTTTGACCTACGTTGACCGCGGGGATACCTAACGCGGGTGCTTCGGTGAACGCGCTCGAGGAATTGCCCAGCAAGGCATCCGTGAAACGGAGCAGCCCGAAAAAGCGGCGCGCTCCCAGGGCTTCGGTAACCGCGATGCGCGGACGCGAGTCCTTCAAAGCCAAGAACTGCTGCCGGATTTCTAGGCCGCCTGGATCACTGTTGGGGAGCGTAATTATATAGGTTGCATCGACCTGCCGCATGGCGCCGATCACTGCGTTCACTTCCTCTGATGGCGGCTCCCCGAGCGTAGCTGGATGCACGGTTACGACGACTACCGGCTTTTCGAGTACGAACCCGAAATGCTGCTCGAGCTCGTCGCGGTCGGGAAGATCCTGACGGAAGTAGTTGTCGATACCCGGCGCGCCCACGACATGTACCGACTCCGGCGCTTCCCCCATTTGCAGGACACGGGCGGCATGCTGCGTATCACTGACGAAATGGAGATGGCTCATCTTAGTGATGGCATGCCGGAGCTGATTGTCGAAGGCACCCTCGGATTCTTCACCGCCATGCAAATGGACGATCGGCACGCGAGAAGTTGTGGCCGCTAAGGCGGCCGCCGCGGTTTCGTACCGGTCTCCCACTAACATGAGGCAACTCGGCCCGTGCTTCTGAAGAAAGCCTTCCATGCCGCACATTACTTGGGCCATTTGCGTGGCCAATGTGGGTTCTGGACCACTAAGCCAATCCAAACGAGCCGCCAGGGGAATACCATCCTGCTGTATTTCTTCAACGGTGTTGCCGTATTGGGCCGCGAGATGCATACCACCAGCAATGAGCAAGAGCTTAAATTCAGGACTGCTGTTGAGAACCAATAGCGTGCTGCGCAGAATGCCGTAGTCCTGACGGCCGGTGGTCAGGACCGCGATACGGCAGCTCATTCGAGATCGGCTTCGGTGAGCATCACGCCGCCAGCGAGCGCATGAGCGAGGCGACGACCAACGACTGAATCCCACCGGGCCGCCGAAATTCCCGTCCCTGGGCGACAAGCGATCAAATCTTCGGCTCGAAGCGCATGTCCGCGATCCAGGTCGCGAGAGAGATGGAGGCTACGCCGGGCGACTCTGGCGACGTCCAATTCATTCGGGCTCGGCCGCTTCACGCCATCACCGAGCGCTTTTTCGACGTTGCGGATGGCTTGACACAGTTTCTGAAAATCTGATGGATCGAAAGAAGAGCGATGATCGGGGCCCGGCAAGCTGGGATCGAGCGTAATATGTTTTTCAATTACCGATGCGCCTAAAGCGGCGGCGGCTATGGGTACCTCGAAGCTGAGGGTGTGATCGGAAAACCCGACTGGGAGCTGGAGGTCCGCGGCCATCGTCGCGATCGCCCGAAGATTTGCGTCAGCCGGCTGCGCGGGGTACGCCGAGACGCAGTGGAGGACGATAATGCCGGTGCATCCGGCCTGGCAAAGTACGTTCACGGCGAGGCTCACCTCATTGAGCGTTGCCATTCCTGTTGAGAGGATGACCGGTTTGCGCCGATTTGCTATGTAGCGGAGGAACCGGAGATTGGTGAGCTCACCCGAACCTACCTTGAAGGCCGGAACGTTGAGATTGTCCAACAGATCGACACTCGGCTCATCGAATGGAGTTGATAAAAAGAGGATGCCGCGTCGCCGGCAGTATTTTTCGAGCTCGCGATAAGCCTCATCGGGAAGCTCTAATCGACTCAGCATCGCGAGCTGCGACTCGCCGCCACCGGTTGTCTCCATTTGGTAGCCGGCTTTCTGCGCGGCTGCGGACGCGACCTGGGCGGCGCGGAAAGTTTGAAACTTGACCGCGTCTGCGCCCGCGTTGAGCGCTGCATCGACGAGCTGTGTGGCGAGAGCGAAATCGCCGTTATGATTCACGCCGGCTTCGGCGATGATCAATATCGGCTCGCCCGGACCGACCCGGCGCGAACCTATAGAAACCAGGGAAGCGGAAGGGCTAGGCACGTCTAGGGTCGTGCCATTAGCGTGATTCTGCAGATGAGAAATCATTGTTGCGCGTTCCGCCTGCGGCGGAGCTTAAGTGAGACGCTTTGCGCCCGGGTAGCTGTTGTAGTATTGGCCGTAATATCCGCCGCGCCGGGCGTAAACCTGGTTGAGAACGGTGCCGAGTAGTTTCCCGCCAGACAAATTGATTATTTGACAGGCCCGAGCGAGCGCCGACCTGGTGGTGTATTCGCTCTTGGCCACCATAATGACGCCATCGGCCATGCCAGCGAGAACAGTCGCGTCGGTGAGCGCGATTACTGGGGGGGAGTCAATAACGACGGAAGCATAACGAACTCGCAGATTCTTCACGAGTCTTGCCATGGCTGGCGAAGAGAGCGAATCGGCGGGATTCTCCGGCAGTGTTCCGGACGGGAGCACGGACAAACCGGGAAACTTCGGAAGCGGGATGGCAGCTTCGGCGAGCTGTGCCGAACCGTTCAATATATCGCCTAGTCCGCAGGTGTTCGAAAGTCCCAAGCTCTTGGCGATCGCCGGACGCCGGAAATCGGCGTCGATCAGCAAAACTTCACGATCGTTGCAAGCCAACGCTAATGCCAGATTGACAGCGGTACACGTCTTGCCTTCGTCCGGATGCGGGCTGGTGATTAGGAGCACGCGCGAAGCATCAGAGGAGAACGATGAAAGGAGGCCGGTGCGTAGGGTGCGAAATGACTCCGCTAAGGGCGAAGCCGGGTGACGGAGCAGCGCGGCGGATACGCTGTCTGCCGAGATCTGCTTTCCTGTAGATCTTTGGAATGGACGCCTTAGGCTTCTTGCGTCAGGAACGATCGAAAGGGTTGGCCGGCCCGTCAGAACTTCGAGTTCCTCGGCGCTGCGAATCGAATAATCCATGGTGTCCTTGATCAGCGCGAAGAGAAAGGCCACGATGAATCCACCAAGTAACCCGACCGTCACATTCCGGATTTTTTTCGGCTGGTCTGGCGAGAGGGGCGGGACGGCGCGATCAATAATGCGAACGTTGGTGGCGCGGAGCCCGGCCGCCACAGTGGCATCCTTCATGCGTTGCAGCACATTTTCGTACAGCGCCTGGTTGGTCTCGAAATCGCGCTTAAGAAGATTGTCCTGAATCGCCAGCTCATTGAACTTTCCAACTTCGGCTTTTTGTTTGGCGACGGCAGCCTCAAGGAGTTGCTCTCGCGATTCCGCGGCCTGATAATCGTTGTTCATCGAGTCGATGAGCCGGTTCTGCTCGCGCGAGATCAAGCCGCGCACTTCATCCAGTTGGGCTTGCAGCCTCTTGACCTTCGGGAAAGTTGGTCCATACGCCTGAGAAGCATCCGCATACTGTGTGCGGAGATCGGCTTCAGACTTTTGGAGCGATTCTAGCAGCGGACTTCCAGCGACTAAGTGCGAGACATCGGCCCCGGCCAGCCCGCGAAGCGATTGTTTGCGCATGCGCTCATTCTGGGCTTCGGTCAAATCTTTGCTAAGATCGGCCAATTTCTGCTCGGCCACGCTCTGCTTATCGGCAACGTTGACGATGGAATTCTTCGCCTCGTATTCCACCAGAGCTTCTTGAGAGTTTCGCACTTTCGCGCGTAAGTCTTTCAACTGCTCTTCCATCCAGGCGCCAGTCTGGCGGGCGGTATCGTACCTGGACGTGAACGTGTAATCGACGTATTTATCCACCAAGGTGTTAGCTGCGCTCGCCGCTAGCTCGGGATCGGTGCTGTCGAAATGCACTTGCATCACGCGCGTCCCTTTTTGGCGGTCGACACTCAGGTGCCGTTTGAATTCGTTCACCAGAGTTGTCTCGAGCGCAACCGGATTGCCGGCGAGCCCGGGATTCTTGGCGAGGAACTGCCGGAATTCCGCTTTTTGCGCCAATTGCAGGCTGTCGATGGTCTTACTCGCGATCGTGTCGCTTTGAAGCACATCGGCCTGGGTTGACAGGAACATCTCCGGATCGGGGATGTCGCCGCGCACGAGATCGGTCATAGTCTGGATCAGCGGTGTTTCGGGATCGATCTCGATACGGCTAGTAGCACGATAAGTGGGTTGAACGCCATACGAATAGGTCGCGACGACTGTAACCACCAGCGCCGTAACCACAAAGATGAGGAGCCGGTGTCTTATGAGGATGTCTAGATAGCTCGCCAACGCCGAAACCCTGTTCATCACAGGCTCGGGGTTGGGCAAAGCAGGATAGGCGGGCAGGGGGTCCCCGCTATACTTCACGATGCTATTTGGCGAATCAACCACGTAACCCTTCAATGACTGCTCGTTACTACTTATAAATTAAGGCACCATAAGACAGCATGGTGGCCATTTCGGCAAGCGCCTGTCCACTGCGGTGAAGCGCTTTCTTCGCAGTACTGTCCGGGATGAATAATACGTCGTCGGCGGTAAGCGTCGTATCCGGCGCTTTGTTAGCAAGGATCTTGTTCAAATCTATGCGAATCTCTTCTGCCCCATTGGGCTGGGTCGCATCCTTGCGGATAATAACGGCTTTCTTACCTTGAGCGCTCGGCTTCAAGTCTTCGGCTAGAGCGACGGCCTTGAGGACGGTCATTGAACTCCGGTCGCCGTTCATAACAAAACCGCCGGCGCGATTGACCGCTCCGACGACATACACGATTCCGGCACGCTGAACCATTACAGCGTCCCCAGGATACAGTTCGACATTTTCAGACGCAACCCCTTGCATGGCGCGTTTCAAATTGACAGAGAGAGTATTGGGGGCATGAGCGGCAGCCGGGTTCTTTTCGGGCTCTTCCAGAACGCGCTTGGCAATCTCACCGCGCGTGATGACGGCCGTGTTCGAGGCGTCATCGGCAAGGCCGCCGGCCTGAGAGACGACACTCAGCAATGAAGTGCGACCGAAGACTTCATAATTCTGCGGCTGCTTCACTGCACCGGAAATGGAGATAGAATCCGCGCGAGAGCGTTTCACTTCCACTAAAACGTGCGGATTATTCAGCAAGCCGACGGTAGCGAGCTTGCTGGCAATAACGCCACCTAAAGCCGCTGGTGTTTCGCCCGCGGCAACGATGGGCTCATTCAGCAGCGGGAGACGGATGGTGCCGTCCGGGGCAACACGATAGGAACGGGAATACTCGGGAACATCGACGACGTAAAGATCGAGCTCATCGTCAGGGTGGATTCTGTATATGTCCGCCAAACGAGCCGCTTCGGCCTGTTGATCGCGAGAAGCGAATCCGGCTTGGCCGTTCGTCATCGAAGAGCTCTGCGCGATCAAGAACGAAGGAAGGCTAACCAGAGAAAAGCAACAGAGCACCAGCACGCGTAGTAACAAATGGTTTCCGGTCTGCGCCCCTGGCGTTCTGCCGAGCGAAGGCGCGCTCAATAGCTGCATATTTAGCCCCTGTTTCTTTTTTATTGCTTTCTCCCGGAGCGTATTCGCGCCAACCGAGTTCCCAGAATGCAGTACGTCAAAGGACCCCCTCTATGAGGGCTGGCGACTGCCTCGATATTTCGCCCTTACTCGTGGAATGAAGTCCTTGCGCGAGCGACGCGCCAGCGTGCGATGCTTGGCGCGGCCGTATGGCGACTTTGTTTTCCCGCATGTTGCCGATGAGCAGCAGAAATTTCCGATCGATTTCGACAGCTACTGCGCGTTGGAAGATGTCGAGATTCACCACGACTCGATATGCGCCTTTTTCGCGGATAAGAATGCCTTCCAAATCGCAGAGTGGACCTTCGCTAACGCGCACTCGCTGTCCGACCCTCAATACGGGCCACGGCATGATTGGCAAACCGGAGCCGACCAGACTCTTGATCAGCTCGATCTCCTCATCCCCGACGGGGCACGGAATGCCCCCAAAGCCGACAACCGAGACCACGCTGGGGATGCTCAACACTTTGCGGCGGTCCTCGAACGTGAAACGGCAGAATACATAACCCCGAAACAGCGGCAGTTCCAACGTCTTCACTCGATCAGACCAGCGCCGGTGCGACGTGTACAACGGCAGGTAAGATTCAAGTGATTTCGCGCACAACTGTTCAGAAACGGCTCGGTCGTGTCCCGGCTTAACTGTGAGAGCATACCACGGAGGTAAAGCGGTTGAATTTTGGCAGGCTTCCGCCATCGCGAGTCCCATTTCGGTATCGTTAGCCTCCAGGATCGCGGCTTCAAATTTGAAGCGCACTTGCTCCCCAGAAAAAGGCGTAGACTCTAGTATTGTGCGCTGGGCCGCAGATTTTCAAGTGTTTGCGGAACTACCCAATCCTAGAAGTCCCGGCCTGAGTTCCATTACTTATAGAACCAGTACTAAAACCTTCTCGTAAGACGCTGACCGGCCGAACGAGCGGGACTTACCTGCTAGTCGCCGATCTATCTATGCAGTTATGATTGGAGACATTGCATGAGTGACATGAAAGAAACTCTGCCTACGGTTTCGGTGATCATTCCGTGTCGAAACGAGGCGCGATTCATTAGCAAATGTCTCGATTCTGTTTTAACGAATGGGTATCCTTTAGGCCGGTTAGAGATATTGGTCGTTGATGGCATGAGCGATGACGGAACTCGAGAAATCGGCCAAGGCTATGCGGAGCGATACAAGCAGGTTCAGGTACTTACTAACGCTCGAAAACTAATTCCTTGTGCCGTCAATATCGGAGTTGACGAAGCGAAGGGCGAGATAGTTATGCGTGTCGATGCGCATACGGTCTTAGAGGAGAGGTATATCGAGCGGTGCGTGCGCGTACTGGTCGAGTATGGCGCCGACGATGTCGGCGGGAAGCTCCGCATCGTCGCGCGCGATGACACTTCTGTCGGCCGGACGATAGTGAAAGCGTTGACGCAGCGGGTGGGTGTGGGCAATTTGCGGTATCGTTTTGCCGAACCGGAAAAGCCGGAGGTGGTGGATACGGTACCGTTTTTTTGTTGCTGGCGCGACGTCTTTGACAAGATCGGGCCTTTCAATGAGAAGCTTGCGCGGGTAGAAGATGTCGAGTTCAAACGAAGGCTGGTCCGGGCGGGCGGCCAAATAATGCTCGCGCCCGGGGCGGCTGCGGTTTACCAGGCTCGCTCCCAATTAAGAGCATTTTGGAAACACAACTTATCTGACGGAATGTGGGTAACGCTGGCTTTCGGGAGATGCGAATTGATGCCTGTGCCCTGGAGGCATTTGGCGCCGCCGGTATTTGTTGGAACGCTGCTTTGTTGTGGGCTTGGGGCTATCTGGTCAAAGGGATGGCTCGTGGTGTTTTTGGCACTCCTCGCATTTTATTTCCTGACGTTGCTGGGAGTCTCTGTCAAGAATGCGATGAATGACGGGGATTGGAGTTCCTGTTTTCTGCTCCCTTTTGTAACCTTCAGTATGCATCTGATGCGCGGATTGGGTTCGCTCTGGGGCGTGTTACGCCTGATCGCTGAAGGGCGGCTGCCGCACGCGATCAGCCTCATTTGGAAAGAACAACGCGTTTCACGGACGTCGGCCGCGGGGCTTGTTGGCGAGTTTGGCGATTCGTCAAGCAGGCCCCGCAGATGAAGCGACGTCTCAGTCCTAGTCGTTGCGAAAGTGCGAACGTGCGGCGGCTGCCGCGTCAGATTCCAGTACTCTCAGCCATCGACTAGTTGCACCTCGTTTTTGGTTCACAGGAGTTCGCAGCATTGAACCCACTGTGGCTGTTCGAATCGACTGAGTTCATCCCAGTCGGGCTTCCCCCCAAGATGTCCCAAGCCCAGGCACCCTTGGAACCGGTGTGGGTGAGAGTATTGCCACTGAAAGTGTTTGTACCACCCATGTGAAGGGCCGTAATCGCGTTGCCTGAGACTTGGGCGGTGTTGTTCTTGAAGGTAACGTTCGCGGGTCCGTATCCAGTGCCGGTGCCGTCAATTGACCAAAACGCGCTGCCCGCGTTCTGGATCGTGTTCCCGGTAAGCGTAATGCCGTTCAACGATTGGGCTTCCAGATTGACGAGGCGAAAAGCGAACGGGACATTCTCAATGGTTGAATTTTCCACCGTTAATGCACCCGAGATGTTGGATCCGAAACCCACCGGCGTAATGTTGTTCCCATCGAAGGTCGAGTTTTCGACGATCAGGTTGAAGTTGGCGTAATCTCCGACTTCCATTGCTGTAAAGAAACAATTGCAATGGACTGTGGCGTTAGAGATGGTGGAATGGTTCAAATTGTCGGCTAAGATTCCGTTCGAAAGAGGTGTAATCGTTGGATACCCAAGATTGTTCACCGATATATTTGTGATGGTTCCGTTGTTGCTGTCACCAGCGAAGAACATAGCACCATCCGTTCCTCCCCGACAGGTGATATTTTCAATCGTGAAATACGTAAGTGGACCGTTGTTGGCCATGCAGCCGTTGGTTGCGGAGGTGATGGTCGTGTCGTGGAATGTAAGATTTTTCTTGGGGTTCGTGCCGGCTTCGCCGAGATTGATAAGCGGAATGCCGGGAAGCGTATACTTCGGATGGAACCAAAACCCTACATTCATAAGACTGATGTCGCCGAAATTGAGATTGTACATCCATTGATAACCGATCACGACCAAGGGACCACCCTCACCGCGGGCCACGAGAGGCAGGCTAAACGCGGCATCGTTCGCCAGCGTCACTGCTGGGTATATGCCATTGCCGTTCGGAGACCCGCTCATGCCGGTGATGGTAGTCACGAGGGGTTCACCCGACCCGCCTGCGTACGCTAACCATAGGTCCTTTCCGACATCGCTGCTCCTGAAATTACAGCCGCCGCACGAGAGGACGTTGTCTCCGGCTTGGATCGTCGTGTTGTCGCTCAGATTTGCAGTTGCCCTTCCCGGAGCTGTCGCCCCCACGCCGAAGCCGATAACGCCGCCGCCCTGCCCAAAATGTACACTTGTTGGGTCCAGGCTCGCGATTGGCTCCGCAAAGAGAGTCGCTTTACCATTCCCGGTTATCGTTACGTAGCTGCAGGAGTTCGGAATATACAGACTTGAGAAAAAACCGTATATGCCGGGCGGAAAGGTCACCGTGGCTGGATTCGATTCTGTTGCCGCGGCGCAGGCCGAGTTGAAGGTGTTCTGGATGGCCACTCGGTTATCCGTCCTTCCTATTACCTGGACCATCGCCGAGCTTACGCCTTTAGTAGCCGCAGCGGCGAGCGTCACTGTAGAGGAGTTGGTGACGGAGGAGACTGTCGTGTAAAGCGATAGGTAATTGCTGACGATGCTCCAGGTTCCCGACTTGGGCTGGGTAAAGTATGCAGTAAAGCTGGAGGGGGTGACACTTGAAACCTGTAGTTGTTCGGCATCGCTGCCGTTGGCATTCTGGACCCAGAGTCCCATTCCAGCGGTGATGTTTGCCATTGATTCGGGTATAACAGTGACGACACCGGGGCCGATCGATGTCGTACTAGTGGTATTTACGTTCTCGATCGCGCCATAGACCACAACGGTCTGGCCTTTGTCACTGGATGCGAATTTCAGATCCTGGCAGGTGAGGGTCCTGCTTCCTGCGCTGATCGCGCAGTTGTATCCGACCTTTGCATCGGGCGTTCCGTGAACCGTGAACGTTTGGGCGGCGGTAGCTAAACTCGCCGCCACAGTCAGGGTAGACAATAACAGTAATGTTTTGTTGGGTTTATACAATTTACGTTCCTTCCTTTTTGTGTGCCTTTTTGTGTGTGCAAGAGCAGTCTTGCCACTTCGACTACACTTATCGGCAACTGTTCAGAGTTACTAAGAAAGTGGTACAACGCGGCTACCCTCTCTCAGAATCCTGATACAAGATGAGCAGGTATTCAGTGCGGTCATCAGTCTGAACCATCCGTTACTGCATCCGGGGACACTTGTTCCCAACGGGGTGCCTCCTCGAAATGCAGCGAGCCGAAAAAGGTCGCTCTTCGCGAAACCAGCCCTGCTTGGGCAGATGCCTCTAATGTGTTTCTTTTAGTATATAGACTCTAGTGCAAAAGTGCAAGCGAGTTTGCTCTCAATCAACATTCCGTAAGAATCCTAGGCTTTACTGCCGTTTCTAGTTTTGGCAGAGGTTAAGTACCAAAAGGCCCGGCTTCAACCCCCATGAAAGTACTAGGGCAGAGGCTTCGAGAACGACAAGGAGCCTGAATCCGTTGAAGTCAAATCCACAGCTCAGGAAGGCCAGAGCGCAGCCGATTAAAAACCTAATTCGCTAACAGGGTTGGATAGAGTACCAGTTGTGGAAGCGTGCTGCACCCGGCCGCCGGAGTCGACTCGTAAATCTGATACCGAATGGAACCTGGGCCAGCATAGAAGGACAGCGGGGTTGACGAAAACTGGTTACCCGCGCCGATGCTATTGCCGAGGGTGACACTAGTCGTGGTTGCTGACGCGCTCGATTGGCCGGAAATCATCCATGTGATCGGGTTACCCGTATTGCCGTCGTTGTAAATCAGGTTGACGGAAATCACCGGGTTCGTAGTGCAGCCTGAACCTGCGCCGGTCTGAGTCAGGTAAAACTGAAACGTATACTTCCCTGAACCAGAAGACGTGTACATTGTTGTCGATGCTAACGCACCGGTTGAGGTGGAAGCGGAAATCGTTCCTGAGCTGGAGAGCGGGATTTCAAGCGGGTGATAGCCCGTTATCAGAGTATTCGCGACGTTGCCACAGTTGTAGTCGCCGAGTCCCGTAGTGTTTGAAATCCAGTTTGTGGATGTCAAGGTCGTGTCGGTCGTGTCGCCGACCATGGTGATGCTGGAGGTGGGGTTGGCATAATTATTGGCAATAACATTCGTCAGCGAACCAGCATTCGAAATGCGATTGTTTCGGAAATCCAGCACAACCCCCTCATCAAAGAGAACCAAGTTGCCCGTTTTCCCGTTCGCTTGCATGAAATTGTCTGTCCAGGTTACTTGTGCGGGATTATATTGGCCATTCACCAAAGCCATATTAGTGTTATCTCCCACGCGCAATGCGTACTCGCCGTTCGAATTCACCTCCATATAGTTGCCATCTGCCGTAGCGGGCGCGGCGCTCAAAATCCAGATATCGCCGTTCTGCTGTTGTTCAAAATCGTTATCGCGAAGCCGGAGATTTGAGCCAGCGGAATAGACCAAGCCGTAATTATTACCTTGGAAAAAGCTGTTTTGCACGGTCAAATTGTTCACCCCGTTAAGTGATGCAAGGAGCCCATAATAGAACCCGCTTGCGCGTGAGCCGTCGTTCACTACTGCAGAAGAACCCTGGAAGCAGAATCCGTTAGGATTGCCGCCCGTTGACGAGCCGGTAAACACTTTTACGTGCGAATATTGTCCGGCGTGATTATCAAAGATGGCACAATTAGCAGTCGAGTTGACGAGCGGCCGGTGTCCTACATTAACGATTGAATTTATGGTGAAGCTACTGCCTAAGGACAAAGGCGAGCTATTTTGCAAGAATTCGTACCCGGAGGCGCTCGAGGCGTAAACGTTGTAACCAGTTCCGGGAGTGGTAACACCGGAACCTGCACAGGATGGCGGGCTGACGATGATTGCTCCGCCAGCACCCGGGTTCAGCATTGCCTCAGGCGATACCAATGTCTCACCGCCATTGGCGCTGTTCGTACAAGTCACCTGGACGTAATAGATTGCATTGCTGAGAGAGCCGCCGCTTCCGGTGGCCAGTGCTGGCGCGGCCGGTGTAGGGACAGCGGCAGTCTTAAAACCGACCATCTTTAGGGAGACATCACGCATCTTGAATCCTTGTTGATTTACGTTGATGCAGTTCATACTCGTTACTTGACAGTCGATGTAACTTGAAGGAATGTCGCTGGTGACGAACTGGAAGCTGCTGGTGCCAAGGAACATAATGTTCTTGTTGTTGATATTGAGTGTGGATGTGATTTTGCAGATCCTAGCCTGTGGGAAAAGGATTGCCCCACCGCCAGGAGAGACCGTATTGATCGCTAACTGAATGGCGTTGGTATCGTCGGTAGAGTCGTCACAGACAGCCCCCTTGGACATGACGTTGATGACCTGTCCGCCACTGTCGATAACTGGTCCGTTCCAGCCGCCCGTCACGGTGGCCTGGTGCGAGGTTGGATTGTAAGCGAAGTTTGTGACATCACCCGCGAACACGCCGGCATTGTTGAACTGGATGGCGTTGTTTGAGCCTGCGGCGCTGCTACTACCGCCGGTCGGTGGCGTAGCCCAGGTTCCATCGCCTCGCCAGAAAGTGGTTGAGCTCGCGTTCGTTCCACCATTGAGGTTGGTGACTGCAAGATTGCCGGAGTAAGAGTTGGCGGTAATTACTCCAGTGCCGCTGGGCCCCAACGATGCGCCGCTCCCAATGAGCATGGCTGCTTGCGTATTAATCCCGTTCGTTACTGAATTGAATGGCGCACTGTAGGCAGTTCCGGCCGTGGAGCCACACGAGAACGTGTGGGTGGTAGTGGTGTAGTTGAGGTGTTGGCCGGCTGAATCTTGGCAATTCGGCAGGACGCTCCATGAGCCGGCAGCCGCGCTTGTTGTGACGATGGCCTGGTCGGAAGCAGAGTTAGGCGGGACGGAGGTTCCGTTGATCTTTGCGACCGAGGCGTTCGATATCGTGCCGCTCAGGTCACCACCGAGCGCGGGCATGGCGCCTAATGCGGACCAAGTGTTTGTTTGACTGCATCCATATACGTTTTGTCCTGCGGGTGCCGAAGTGTTGAAGAAGAGCTGGCCCACTGAGCAGGTCGACGGCACAGACGTACCGACGCTCATGGTGCGGGTGAATGCGAAATTCGCGAAATCGGCATTATGACTTTGGTCGGCTAAGTTAACACTGGTTTGCGCGAGCGCCTCGCTGGCGAACAGCGCCAATATGGCAGCCCATCGGGAATACATCTTCAAGAAACCTCCAATGAAAGATTCGTGGGAAGCGTCTCATGGGGTCCGATTCGCTCAACTGTCGCAAATGTGCGTAAGTTGCTCATGGGCTCGAAGATAATTCGTTTGTCGATTCTTGTGACTCCGGCGGGAATGTCCGCCGTTTCATTGAAGTAAGGGCCGCCGCTGGATTAAGTCTGACAGCCGAGCACGCCTCCGGCAAGTTGCTGATAACTTATCTTATGGGGCTGAACGTGGCGGGCAGATGGCCGCTTCAGCGTGGCAGCCGCGGTCTGCGCGCGGTCCGATTGACACGGCTCTGATGTTTCCTCTAACGTCTCCCGCTTGTCTTCGAACGGCGCGCATGAAAGCTAACGCTCTGAACCTTGTCGTTGTGATAACCTACTGGTTGCTCACCAAGTTAGAAAGGCAGTTTCTGTTTGACTCGCCATGAATTAAAGGAGCAACTGCAGCACGATCACTTCACCGATGCAGTCTCCGACGTTGTCAGTTACGCTCTTTCGAATCGCGATGTATTAATCCGCTGGATCGTGATCGCCGTGGTCGTGTTGGCCCTGGGCGGAGGCGCATTTTGGTTTTCCTCGTATCGCAGATCGGTGCGGCAGCAGGCGCTGGATGCGGCGTTGCGCGTGATCGAAAGTCCGGTGGCGGAGCCGGGCTCCCCCCGTCAACTGCCCAATAGTTATCCTAATGAGCAAGCAAAACGGCAGGCCGAAATTAAGGCTCTGTCTGAAGTGGTCGCGAAGTACGGTGGAAGCCGCGAAGGCTTAATCGCGCAGTACTATCTCGGCACCATCAAAGTCCAGATGAACGATGCCAAAGGCGCTGAAGCTGATTTGCGCCCGGTAGCCGATTCGGACGGCAAATTTTCAGCGTTAGCCAAAATCGCTCTCGCACAGCTTTATGCGGGCGAAAACCGAGTCCCAGATGCGCGAAAGCTTCTCCAAAGCATCGTCGACAAACCAACGGATCTCGTATCGAAAGCGCAAGCCGACATCATACTTGCTCAATTGGATCTCACAACGAATCCGCAAGAAACGAAGAAGATACTCCAGTCTTTGAGGGGGCCCACTCAAGGAGCGGCTGTCACTCGCGCGGTTGACCAACTCTCCGGCCAATTGACGCGATAGCCGGTCCTCGAACCGAAATGCTGGGCCGACTCCGCCTTGGTCCGCAAAGTCTCCGCGGTCGAAAATTTCCTGAACCTGCCCATCCTTATCGAAGCGACTTTCAACGCGACCGCGACCGGGTGATTCACTCGAGAGCGTTCCGAAGGCTGGAAGGCAAGACGCAGGTATTTGCGGCCGGACTTTCAGATCATTTTCGCAACCGCCTGACACACACGATCGAGGTTTCTCAGGTTGCACGGACGGTCGCAGTAGCGCTGAACCTGAACGAGGAGTACACCGAGACACTTGCGTTGGCACACGACTTAGGCCATCCGCCTTTCGCTCATGTAGGTGAAAAGGAGTTGGACAGGCAGATGCAGAGTTTTGGCAGCTCTTTCGAGCACAACCGCCACTCTCTTCGAATTGTCGATTTGCTGGAACAGCGATACGCGCGATTCGACGGACTCAATCTGACCTTCGAAGTTCGCGAAGGAATTGTCAAGCACTCGCGTGAAATCTCGCCCGATGGTGACCCTGAACTGGACGAGCTTCTTCCAGGAGAGCGTCCGCCGCTCGAAGCCCAATTGCTCGATCTGGCGGACGAAATCGCATACAACACGGCCGATATCGATGATGCGTTTTCGACCGGGCTTTTTTCGCTGGATGATGTGAGCCAGGCGGTTCCGATTTTCGCAGAGCTGTCCGAGCAAGTCGATATGCAATTCCCGGGAGCCAGCGACCGTGTACGTTTTTGGGAGATTCAGAGGCAAGTGATAGGTAAGCTGGTCGGCGGATTGATTGAGGGTACAGTTGCGGCAGCAAATGCGTTGGGAGTCGAAACGCTTGAGGACGTTCGCGCGCTTCAGGTTCGACTCGCCAAGCTGACGCCGCAAGCGGCCGAAATTAACTCTCAATTGAGGGCATTGTTAATCGACCGGGTCTACTCCTATGTCCAATTGGTTGCGGACCGCAGTGCGGCCGTGAAGAAGATGGGTGAGCTATTCACGTTTCTTTTGGAACATCCGGATCGAGTGACGCCGGGTTATCGCGAAAAGCTGAGCGATATGCCCGTTCACCGCGTCGTGTGCGATTACATTGCGGGAATGACGGACGCGTATTTCATGAGGACATATGAAAAGCTACTGGGCGGCTAAACTTGGAAGGCGCTATTCCCGGGGAATCGCACTCGACAGCTCGACGGACCGGACCACGTACAGCTTTTGAAGCAATCGAGTGATCTCATTAGCTATGCGCTCCGGTGTTTCCCCCTCGTCCAACTCGACTTCCACTTTGACGTATAGATCGACTTTCCGCATTTGATCTGATCCGATAATAGCCGTAGGGAATGCATGAAATTATCGTCTGCAAAGTCTGCGGCAAGCGACGGGCGAGGCGTGCATGTCCCGCTGTATCCGGGAATATTTGCGCTCTGTGCTGCGGAACTGAGCGCGAGGTGACGCTTTCGTGCCCGCTCGAGTGCGAGTACTTGCGTGAAGCACACAGGCGCGAAAAGCCGGTCGAGATAGCGGAAGGACAACTCGCGAATCCAGACGTTGCGGTCAGCGACGATTTCATTAAGTCGCATGAAGAGCTGCTGTTCTTTTCAATGTATTCGCTGGTTCAAGCTGCGTTGCGAACGCCAGGCGCTACTGACTCTGACGTCATTGAAGCTTTAGAGGCTTTGATCCAAACACACCGCACGCTGGAATCGGGGTTGTATTACGAGACGAGAGCTCAAAATACGCTAGCGGCCAGCGTGCAGCGCTTATTTGAAAACTCGCTCGCTGAATATCAAAAGCTGCGCGCGGAACGCGAGAGGCTTTCGCCGGTGCGCAACTCAGAGATGCTTGCGATCCTTGTTTTCCTGCACCGCCTGGGGCAACACAATCAGAATGGCCGTCCGCGCGGCCGCATGTATTTGGATCTGCTTCAGCAGATGATGCCCGAGACTGGCGTCGCAGAACGCGCACCGAGCATCATCTTATAAGGGAGAGTGTTACGAAAGCTAAGTTAATTAGCTGGAAGGAGCTTGCACCTGAGGTGCACCACTTCGAGTTCGAAGTGCCGGGGATTGAGAATTTCGTGTTTACGCCAGGGCAGTTCGTCTCAGTGGTTGAGCGCTTGGGTAGCAAGGAAATTACTCGCGCGTACTCTATCGCATCCCCTCGCGACGGAAATCGTTTCGCGCTCTGTTTAAATCGCGTTCCCGACGGCATTGTGTCTTCCTATCTCTTTCAACTGAATCCGGGCGATGAGGTGGAAATGCACGAGCCTCTCGGTTTTTTCACGCTGCGGCATCCCGGTCACAGGGCGGTCTTCATTGCGACGGGAACGGGAATCGCTCCGTTTAGGTCCATGCTGCTCGATCACCTGCCGAAAAACCATCCGCGAATCACACTGCTGTTCGGCGTGCGCTACGAACGCGGTTTGCTTTACCGCGATGAGCTGGAGCGGCTAGAAAAAGAGCACGACACCTTTCGTTTCCTGCCCACGATCACACGGCCCTCAGAAGACTGGCGCGGTCTTACCGGGCGTGTTCAGGCGCATTTAGATGAGGCCCTTGCGATTCCGAGTTATGAAGACCTTGCCACGCTGGATGTTTATGTTTGCGGGCTAAAGGAAATGGTTGACAGCGTTCGCGCTGAACTAAAAAAGCGCGGTTTCGACCGCAAGCAGATCATTTACGAAAAGTACGATTGAGCGAAGAGCTTCAGACAACACTTGTGATCTGGGTTTGCCCATAGATCTCTTTCGCCTGCTCGAGTGTAGCTAGCCCGAGGCCCGGAAGCTTCGATGACGCGGTACCCGCAGCCACACCCCAGCGCAACGCGTCCGAAAAGGAATCACCGCGCCCAAGCGCCCAAACCATAGCAGCACCCATCGCGTCGCCGGCGCCGATCGGGCTGAGCGCTTCGATTTGTGGCGGCACGACTTCAACGACACCGTCCGCCGACGCAGCGACAGCTCCACGTCCGCCGAGCGAAAGGACCACAAACTTGGCGCCCATGGCCTTGATCTGCTGGACGGCTTCGATGTAATTCGTTCGCGTGAGAAGAACTCGGTTCAACAATCGCTCGGCTTCTGACTGGTTCGGCTTGACAATACTGGGTTGTGCTTCCATGCCGTGCAATAGCGGGTCGCCGTCAGTATCGAGCAGTGTTTCGACATTGTGCTTCGCGGCCATGCGAATCAACTTCGTATAGAAATGCGCGTCGACTCCGGGCGGAACGCTTCCGCAGAGCATCAACCAGGACGCCTGGGGCAGCAGTTTCTCCACTCCCTTTGCGATGCGATTTTGCTCGGCTTGAGAAACGATTGGCCCAAGTTCGTTTAGCTTTATGGCGAGACCTTGGCTGTCCGCAATCGTGAGATTGATGCGGATGTTGTGCCGGATCTTGATGATCTCTTTACCGAAGGTGTCGCGTTTGAGGTGTTCTTCGAATTTCGGGTTGTGGCGCCCTGAGGTTGTGATTGCGATCGCGTTCGCACCGAAGTTCGCCAACACGCGCGCGGCGTTGATCCCGCGCCCGCCGGCGACGTCGGTTCTCGAGAGAATATAGGCCCGATCTCCAAAAACCAGCCGGTCAACCGTGATAGTCCGATCAATGGCCGGGTTAACGGTCAAGGTGAGGACGGTTTTGTTCATTAAGGGGTGGAGATCAGGATGACTGGCGGCTGCCGGTGCCGAGCTTCGCGCCGAGCATTCCGCCCAGACCCGGCAGTAAAGTCACGAACAGAAATGTCTGAATCATTCCGACCGGCAAGTCTGCGAGAAATTCATGGGGATTGGCTAACATTTTCGCCACCTCGGCGTTGGTCGGAATGCTTTTAAGCAGCTCGCGTCCGGATGGCGAAGTTATGGCAACGCTAAAAAAAGCGAGACAGATGACCACCACTGCAAAAAGCCAAAGACCGGTCATCCACCCGAGGCGCGCTCCACCGGCGGGCGATAGCGGCTCGACAGAGCGTCCTTTGTAAAGCTTGGCCGCGATGGCCCCGGCAGCGCACAAGACAATTGGCGCAAGGAACGGGCTGACGAGCGTGGCAATTCCAATCCCAAACAATGTGCAGGCTGCGACGGCCAACGTGATGCCGACTGCGCGGGAGTTGCTGAACGAGATCCGCCGGGGTTCGGGCAGCGGTACGGGCGTGCGTGCGACGGGGACCGGCTCGGGCGTTAGCCGGGCAATATCCTCTTCATATTGCGGCTTGCCGCATTTATGACAGAAGCGGGCATCGTCCGGGAGGACGGCGCCACAGGTACAGCGTGGTTGCACATCTTTATTTTAGTTCTGTTTACGGCCAAATTGCGAAACGAACTCCCCGGATTGGGTTCGTTTTTTCAATTCGCGGATAAGATGTCAGGGGAGTCTCCATGGCCAAACCCAACGTACTCGTAATCTGCCCGCCCGATCATTACGTTTTGCGGAACCTGGAGGCGATTCGTGACTCAGCCAACATTTACGTCGGCAATGAACCTGGCGCGGTCGAGGACCACGCGAAGAGTGCCGAGATCATCCTTTATTCGGGACTGACCGGGAATTCCGTTCCGCTCGCGGACGTTTGGCCGTATGCGAAGCAGGTGAAATGGATTCACTCCCTGGCAGCGGGCGTGGACAAAGTCCTGTTTCCGGCGCTGATTGAAAGCCCAGTCGTGCTGACGAATGCGCGAGGCGTATTTAAGCGTTCGCTCGCGGAATTCGCGGTGCTCGGGATGCTTTATTTCTACAAACACGTCCGCAGATTGGTTGAGAGCCAGCAGGCGCACAAATGGGATGACTTTTTGGTGGACTGGCTTCCGGGAAAGATCATGGGCGTCGTGGGCTACGGCGAGATAGGGCGCGAGTGCGCGATGCTTGCCAAGGCAGTGGGTGTGAAGGTCTATGCAACGCGTCGCAAGGTTGAGCTTTCGGCGACCGACCCGATTTTGGATCGCGTATTTGCTCCGACGCGGCTCAAAGAGATGCTCAGTCAGGTAGATGTGGTGCTTGCGGCCGCGCCCTTAACGGCTGAGACCCGGCACATGATTGGCGAGCCGGAATTCAACGTGATGAAGCCGTCAGCGATTGTGATGAATGTAGGCCGAGGGCCGGTAATCGATGAGGCGGCGCTGATCCAGGCGCTGAAGCAAAAGCGGATTACAGGGGCGGCACTGGACGTGTTCGAGGTCGAGCCGCTTCCAGAAGACCATCCTTTTTGGGATATGGATAACGTGCTCCTCTCGCCCCACTGTACGGACCGCACGCGCGATCCTGATTGGCTAGATCTGAGCATGCAGTGTTTCATTGACAATTTCCGGCATTACACAAACGGAGAAGCGCTCGAAAACGTGGTGGATAAGCGGGCGGGATACTGATGAGCATGGCCAGCACGGCGACAAAGCAAACGGTCAGCCTAGATGATGTGCTTCAGGCGGCAGAGCGGATCAAAGCGTTGGCCCGAAAGACACCGGTTCTGAGCTCGCGCCTTTTCGATGAAGCGGCGGGAGCGAGGACGCGCTTCAAGTGCGAAAATTTTCAGCGCGGCGGGTCGTTCAAAATTCGAGGTGCGCTGAATTTTTTGATGTCGCTCAGCGAGAGTGAGCGAAAGCGCGGCGTGGTCACGTATTCGTCCGGCAATCACGCGCAGGCAGTCGCAATGGCGGCGGCCCATCTTGGCGTGGCCGCGACGATCGTGATGCCGACAGATGCGCCAAAGGCGAAGCTCGAATCCACGCTTGCATACCGGCCGAAGATCGTTTTCTTCGACCGGCAGCGCGAGAACCGGGAAGAAATCGCCCGGAAAATTGCGGATGAAACGGGCGCAGTAGTGCTGCCCTCTTATGACCACCCGTGGATCATCGCCGGACAGGGCACGGCGGCGCTGGAAATGCTGCGCGAGGAGACGGAGTTACAGGCGCTGGTAGTTCCGTTGGGCGGAGGCGGCTTGCTTTCCGGAACGCTCGTTGTAGCGAAGACACTGCGGCCCGATATTCTCGTCTTCGGCGTAGAACCTGCCTTAGCGAACGATTGGTATCTGTCGCTCGAGCGCGGGGAGCGCGTTGAGATTCCTCCTCCGCCCACTGTTGCCGATGGCTTGCGGACGCCGGTTCCGGGGCAGATTACATTTCCAATCGTGCAGGCCCTTGTCTCAGGCGTATTTCTCGTATCCGAAGAAGAGATCAAAGAGACGATGCGCTTCTTGCTAACGCGACTGAAGATTCTGACCGAGCCCAGCGGCGCAGTCGCCGCGGCTGCTGTTCTGCACGGGAAGCTGCCGTCCGATATGCGATCGTTGGGGGTAATTCTTTCGGGCGGGAATGTAGATCTGGACATCGTGTCGGAAGTATGCAGGGGCGCGTGATGCACCGCGAACTGAGTTCGGCACACCGCCGTTTCTCACTACTTGCCTGGGGAGTATTGGCCTACAACATCCCGGTGATTTTGTGGGGCGCTTACGTGCGCGCCACTTTTTCGGGAAATGGGTGCGGCGCGCATTGGCCATTTTGTAGTGGCGAAATCGTTCCGCAAAACATGAGCGTGCCGACATCCATCGAGTTCACGCACCGTCTTATGACAGGGTTGGACTCGATAGCAGTCGTTGTGATGTGTCTGTGGGCATTGAGGATTTTTCCGCGAGGCCATAAGGTACGGCTGCTTGCTTCGCTCTCGCTCGTGTTTCTGTTGGTGGAAGCGGCATTAGGAGCGGGGCTGGTGCTTTTCCGGTTCGTCGCGCGGGATCAATCGGCGGGTCGAGCGCTTTACCTGTCAGCGCATTTGACGAACACCCTGCTGCTGCTTGGCGCCTTAACCGCCACAGCGTGGTTGAGTTCAAGGAATCAGACGCGCCTGGAGTTTGCCCATCTTTCACGGACCGCCTTTGCTGCGCTTCCGGTCACGGTGTTCATCGGCATAACCGGGGCTATCGCCGCGTTGGGTGACACATTATTTCCGGCATCTTCGCTTGCCGCTGGTATGCAAGAGGATTTTTCTAGCGCCTCCAATTTACTAATGCGGTTGCGCCTCGTGCATCCAGTGATTGCAGTCGCGGGAGCGGCCTATCTAATCTGGGCTGGAGCGGGCATCTTAAAGCGCGTCGAAAATGGCACCGCTCGTACCGCTGCCGCGAGAGTTCTCGGGCTGACAATTTTTCAGTTGGCGGCGGGTATGGTGAATCTTACTTTGCTTGCGCCCATCTGGATGCAGTTATTCCATCTCTTCATGGCAGATTTGGTTTGGATCGCGGTGGTCTTACTAGTACTTGAGACCGGCTTGCCGGACGCGCATTTCTCCCCGGCGCGAAAGTATAATTACGCTAGCCAAGCAATCCTACCTCCTGAGTAGTTGGTTGGCTCCTGCGGCCTGCCCTACGGGTGGGCCGCGCAACCCTCCGGATACTGGCATTTCTCGGCAAGACGAAAGGAGTGAAGCAGGATGAAGACAAAGATTCTTCTTATCGCGGTTGTCATTGGCCTGGGTGGTGTGGCAGTTCTGATGGGCACAACAGGCGTGTTCGCTAAATCGGCAGCGCATGCGGCGGCAGGCGCTCAAGATCAAGAAAGCGCGGCTACAGCGGTAACGGCTGAACATGGCGAAGCTTCGGTCGGGCCGGCGCGCGAGGTAGTATTGGATGCCCTGCCTCAAATCGCTCCGCGAATTGGTCCTCCTCGCGAGATTCCAGATCACCCGGAAGCGGGCGAAATGGAGGGATACCAAAACAAACCGATTGCAGGCGCAGTGGGAGAACCGTCTCCGCCACCTCAGATTGGAAATCAAGAACAGACCCCTGGAGCTTCCGTCTTTAATGGAGAAGGCGAAGTGGCCTGCAACAATTACATCCCTTCGGACCATGCGCTAGCGACGAGTTCTTCTTACGTAGTACAGGTACTGAACGACTGCATAACTGTGTACAACACGTCCGGTAAAGTGTTTTCTGGATTCCCGAAGTCGCTTAATACGTTTTTCGGCGCACCTTCGGGGGATGCCGTGGGCGATCCTCGCGCGTTATTCGACTGGCGTCAATCACGATTCATCGTCGTTGCCGAGGATTTCACGGCGCACAACCTTCATTTGGGCGTGAGTCAAACCTCAAATCCGACCGGCGCGTGGTGGCTTTACACGCTGAGCGGCACGGTTAACGGGCAGTTGCCAGGCAGTCCGGATTTCCCGATGGTAGGCCAGACCGAACAGGAGAACGGGGATTCCGACGGAGGCATTTATCTCAGCTACGACCGGTTCAGCAGCAACGGCTTTCAGGATAACGTCGTGTGGATTCTTCCGAAGTCACCGATCTATTCGGGGGGCGGATTCAGTTTTCATTATTTTTTCAATTTGACTCTCGGCGGTAAAACGGTCGATCATGTTCAGCCGGCGAACGTGATGAGCAGGCAAGACAGGCCGCGGGTTGAGTTCCTGATCAACACTCTCGATTTCAACTTTGGATGCAGTTCGAGCAGTCCTTGTAAAGGTCTTGTTCTGTGGACCATTTATGACGGTGTTCCTTCATCGGGTACGAACCCGACTCTGAGCGGGAAGCTAATCAATACGGCCAACAGTTACACCTACCCGGTGACGGCCGCACAGCCCGGGGCAGCAAGCGGAACCCAGTGCGCGATTAACACCGGCAATGCAGGCATCTCGAGCACCGTGCACTGGAGCGCGGGCGATCTTTACCTTGCCGCATCCACAGCGGCCCACAACGGACAAGCGAGCGATGGGTTCATTTATTGGCAGGTGCATCCATATGTGACGAACAACAGCTCCGGCGCGGCTGTGCTCGCGAGTACTGCGGGGACAATCCGTAATGAGATCTGCTGGGGTTGCAACGGTTTCTCCGGCAATTCCACGCTTTCGGAATATTACCCCGCTGTCCAACCGGATGATGAAGGCAACGTAACGGTTGTATATAACTTTTCTTCTAACGGCAACTATCCGTCCACTGCTTATGTTTCACTGCGGACAACTCAGCCGACCGGGGCTTTTCCGGATGGCGGGTTTAGTCTCGCAAATGGTCAAGCTAAATATTGTCAAATCGACAGCGTTGGACGGAATCGCTGGGGCGATTACACAGCAAACTCGCCATTCGGCACACCGCTGGCAACAATTCCGACGTTTTGGTTCGCCGGCCAGCACAGTGATGCGAACGGCCGCTGGGCCACGAATTTCGGACAGAACGCCTTCACATCAGACGTCCAGCCATAGGGTAATGGGCTGGTCCGGCGCTGGAGCCGGTCGATTGCAAACGGGAATTTCGTCAGGGAAGATAAATATTGCTTAGCGTGAATAGCATTTCAGGGTACAGGACTGTCCTTGCGGTAGTGATGTTCTGTCTGGGGGCTTTAGCTCAAAGTCCAGAAGGCGCGATTGTCGGAACTGTTAGGGATTCGACAGGTGCACGCGTGCCGGGAGCACGCGTTGAGGTGGTATCGCTTGCATCGGGTCTCACACGTGAGCGAGCGAGCGATAGTCGCGGTGAATTCACGATCGAATTCCTGGCGCCGGGAAAGTATCGAACAACAATTTCAAAGGCGGGGTTCGACACTGCAACCGCATCGGTTGATCTTCCCACGGGCTTTTCTCAAGCTGTCGTAGTTACGTTGGTTCCGGCCAGACGGACGGAATCTGTCAGCGTCGAAGCAGGGCAATCGTCGCTTGCTGCGCAACCGATCGATCCGAGCTCGAACATCATTAAAACGATCATTTCCTCGAAAGATCTGGATTCGATTCCGCTTGCGCATCGCAGCTTTGCCAACATAACCTACTTGGCTCCGATGACTGAGCCGGTAGAGCCTTCGGATCCAACCAAGGCCCGGATCACGGCGACGTCTTTTGCAGGAAGCTCAGGGCTGAACGTGGATTTGTCAGTCGACGGCGGCGACAACAACGACGATTGGATCGGCGGGTTTTTGCAAAATATCTCGCCGGATGCGATCGAGGAGTTTAATGTCCGGACTGCGCAATTCGATGCGGATACTTCGCGCACAAATGGCGGATCGATTGTCATTACGACGAAGCGCGGAACAGATGATTGGCACGGCGCGTTCGCGGATTACTACCGCGCTAAAGACTTGAACGCGCGCAACACGCTGGATAACGCCGAGCCGAATCCAAAGCAGCCGTTCTCCCGCAGCAATGTCGTGGCCGCGTTCGGCGGCCCGATTATCAAACAGAAGCTATGGTTCTATTCCACGCTCGAGTATGTGGATGAGAATTCGAGCGTGGCTTACAGCAACAACTCAATTGCCGAGTTTCACGATCTGGCCCATCTAGCGTCGATGGGCTTGATTCCGGGTGTGACGTCGATTGACGTTCCCTCATACACGCCGGTTCCGTTCCGTGACACGCTGTTTACAACGCGGCTGGATTGGGCGCAGTCGTCGCGATCCCAGTGGTTTTTGCGCGGGGGCACGGACCGCTACGACACAAAGAACGATCTGATTCAGCAGGCCACTCTTCCTTCGACGGGCGCGTATTCGCGATCGCAGTATTACAACGTTCTGCTTCACAATGACTTCATCTTCAATCCGCAGTGGCTTGGAGTTCTCACAGTGCAGGCGAATGGCTTTCATCATACGGAACAGCGGAACTCGAATTACGGATTTGCTTTGTCGTTTCCGTTTTCGGTGAATTATCTGACGACCTCCGGATTCGAGACTTTTGGCGACAACCAGTTCGTGACGCCTATTACGGCCTTCCCGATCCTGCGCGATCAGCAGAAATATCAGATTCGATATGACCTGGTGCATGGGGCGGGGGCGCATTCGGCGAAACTTGGCGTGAATTTCGTACACGAGCCGGTCTTGGGCGGCGCACTCGCGAGCAGTCCAGAGACGTTGGTGACGTTTCCACACGATCCGAGTTATTACGTGAGCAATCCGGCTCAGTTTTCGGCCGATTATGCAGCGGGGAGTACGTTCAGCCCGGGAGGCAATGGCGCGTTTTCGCAGAACGTGCAGCGGCTCGGATTTTATGCGCAGGATTCGTGGCGTGTCACGCCGTCGTTGACTCTGAATCTCGGTGCACGATACGACACAACATATGGCCTGTTTACGGCTTCGGGGCGCAGCCAGGATCAGAATCCCGCGTTCATCACTTTGAAGGATTTGGGAATTAATCTTGTCTCGGGCGTTCCACACGATTATCGTGGAGCAATCGCGCCTCGCGTCGGGCTAGCGTGGTCGCCGGGCGGTTCCGAGAATACGGTGCTGCGCGCAGGATTCGGACTTTATTACAACGATCTCGCGCAAAACGGTTGGGTGGACGCGTTTCGGGCGGTTGATGTTCCGTTTTCAGGCTTGCTCACTCCCGGCGCTCAGGGCGCGTTGATCGATCCGGGTTATAAAACGCCGTATGCAATTCAGGCCAGCTTCGAGCTCGAGCATGCGTTGAGTAAATCGTGGACCCTCGATGTCCGTTACGAGCATCAGGAGGGCGATCATCAATACCGCCGGTATGAATACATCAGCGGTTTCAGCTTGCCCGGGGATGCGCCTAATGTTTCGGTGTTTCGGTCCGATAATCGATCGCGTTATGACGGCGCGGCGTTCGGAGTACGGCACCGGTTCTCGAACCGTTTCGATCTGTCGGCCTACTACACGCTGGCGAGCGCAAGCACGTGGGGCGCTGTGGTCGGCGAGCTATTCGATTATGTGAACGGCGTGACGAACGTGCACGACGCCTTTGGGCCGGGCGACCACGGGCCGTCAGGAGAAGACGTGCGGCATCGTTTTGTGCTCGCAGGGACGGCCAGGCTGCCGTGGAAAATTGAGCTGACTTCGTTATCTCAATTTGAGAGCGCGCGGCCATTCACGTTGACGACGCCGATTGACGTGAACCATGACGGAGGTCCGAACAACGATCGCGCAGTGGTGAACGGGCAGCAGACCTCGCTTGACGAATTTCGAGGGAAGCCGTACATGCAGGTAGATCTGCGCGTGAGCAGGCCGATTAAATTCGCGGAGCGGTATGAGCTTCGTCCGTTCGTTGAATTTTTCAACTTATTCAACCGGACGAATCCCGGCAACAACGACGTTGGAACGGTGGCGCAGCTTGCTGTTCCGCAGAACCAGCTTGGGAATGTGACACAGTATTGCTTGAATGCGGCCTGTACATCGACGCGGCCGGTGACATTGAATGATTTGCGGGTGCCCGCGGGGGCGCTCGGCGATTTCTTCGGGCCGGGCACGACGGTGGGCATACCGTTCGCGGCGCAGTTGGGCGTGAGGTTTAGTTTTTAGCCTAACCGCGCCTGGCTCGGTAGACGTCGAGAGTTTCGGACACTTGGTATAGACTAGACGACACACTATTCCCGTGCTTGGGTAATTGCAGTGTCCGATTTCTTGGCTCAAAAGCAATCTGACGAGAATCCCGCCTTTAGCAGCACGCTTGAATCCGGAGGGGTGGCCGGAGCAGGCATCGGTCCTTACCATCTCCTCGAGCTGATCGGCACCGGTGGCATGGGCGACGTGTGGCTCGCGGAGCAGAAGCAACCGGTTTGGCGGCGAGTCGCGCTGAAGCTGATCAAAGCGGGAATGGACACTCGCGAAGTGGTGGCGCGCTTCGAATCCGAGCGGCAAGCTCTAGCGCTGATGGACCATCCGGCGATCGCGAAAGTCTTTGACGCAGGCTCGACGCCGCAAGGGCGGCCGTACTTCGTGATGGAGTACGTTGCCGGGATTCCCATTACGACGTATTGCGATAGATACAAGCTGACCACGCGCGAGCGGCTGGAGTTGTTCATTCACGTTTGTGAAGGCATCCAGCACGCCCATCAAAAGGCGATCATTCACCGCGATCTCAAGCCGTCAAACATTCTGGTGACGGAAGTGGATGGCAAACCCGCGCCGAAGATTATCGATTTCGGAGTGGCGAAAGCGATTGCGCAGCGGCTCACGGAAGAAACTATGTTCACGCGTGTTGGAGCCCTGCTCGGCACACCAGAGTACATGAGTCCGGAGCAGGCGGACTCGGCGGGAGTGGATATTGACACCCGCACGGATGTGTACTCGCTGGGCGTTGTGCTTTATGAGCTGCTGGTGGGAGCGGTTCCGCTCGAGTTCAAGAAGCTGCCGTTCGATGAGATGCTGCGAAAGCTGCGGGAGGAGGACACGCCGCGGCCGAGCACGAAGGTGAAAACCACCTCGAAGGACTCAAGCACGGCAGCCGAGAATCGCCGGACGGATGTTCGGTCGCTAGCGCGGCAGCTTCGAGGTGATCTGGACGCGATCACGCTCAAAGCGGTCGAAAAGGATCGAGCGCGGCGATATGGGACACCTTCGGAGCTGGCGGCCGATATTGGACGGTATCTGCGAAATGAGCCAGTAGTGGCGCGTCCGGCAAGTGTCGCCTATCGCGCCGGAAAGTACATACGGCGGCATCGGATCGGAGTGGCCGTTGCGGCTGGATTGGTGGTATTACTTGCGGCGTTTGCGGTAGCGCAAGCGGTTCAGCTTCGCCGCATCACGCGCGAGCGCGATCGCGCGGATCGGATCACGAACTTCATGACGAGCATGTTCAAGGTATCGGATCCGAGCGAAGCGCGAGGCAACAAGGTGACCGCTCGGGAGATTCTAGACAAGGCATCGAAGGAGATTGATAAAGGGCTCGCAAATGATCCAGAGCTGCAGGCCCAAATGATGAACGTTATGGGAGGCGTGTACGACAGTCTCGGCCTCTATTCGCGCGCGGCGTCGTTACTGACGCGCGTGGTGGAGATCCGCCGTCGCATTCTCGGCCCGGAGAACGCTGCGACTTTGAGATCGTTGAGTCTTCTAAGCGGGGTTCTTATGCGAGAAGGCCACTATCCCGAAGCCGAGACGTTGGCGCGCCAGACACTTGAAACTCAGCAGCGGGTTTTGGGACTGAAGCATCGAGACACGTTAACCTCGATGAATCAGCTCGGCAGTATTCTGGGAGGGCAAAGGAAAGATGCCGACGCCGAGCAGGTGAGTCGCACGGCACTAGGCATTGAACGCAGTGTACTCGGTTCAGAGAACCCTGAAACGTTGATATCGATGAATATTCTTGCCGAGGCGCTCATGGCGGAACACCGTTACGCTCAGGCAGAGAAATTATTTCGCGAGTCAATTGACATCGAGCGCCGGACCCTTGGACCCGAGCATCCGGAAATTCTTAATTCCATGAACGGCCTTGCCCTCACTCTTAAGCGCGAAGGACGCTACACAGAAACGGAAGAGTTGGAACGCGAAACGCTTGAACTTTCCCGTCGGATTCTCGGACCGGAGCACCCGCACACTCTGATACATATGAGTAATCTCGCCAACACCGTTGCTGATCGGGGCGATTATGCCGAGGCAGAGAGGTTAGATCGCGAGGTGCTTAGAATTCAGCGCCAGGTTCTCGGACCGGAGCATCCGTATACCGCCGTATCTGTGTACAATCTCGGCTGTCTCGCGGCTCGCAGGGGAAAAAAGGATGAGGCATTGTCGTTGGTGCGAGAGGCGGTCGATCACGGAGGCGCTCCAGCGCTAGCTCGACAGCTTGAGAAGGATACAGATCTGAATTCGCTCCACTCCGACCCACGTTTCACGGCTCTCGTCGCCTACGCCAAACAGAAAGCCGCAGCTGCACAGTCGAAGTAACCATCGGTCCGAACCGCTTCCCCAAATGCTAAAATGCTGGTTTCATGTCGGTTGCGAGCGAGCGCGAGCAGCTCAAGCGGCTGCTCGTCGGGAGATCCATACGTCGCGGTGAGTTCCGGCTGGCTTCAGGGTCGACCAGCAACGTGTATGTCGATGGGAAACTCACGACGCTGCATGCGCCGGCGATGCCACTCGTAGGACGCTTGTTCCTCGATAAGATCTGGCAGCGGGGATGGAAGCCGAAAGCGATCGGCGGGCTGGTGCTTGGCGCAGACCCGATCGTAAGCGCAGTAGCGAGAGAAAGCCTTGAAGCTGGATCGTCGATCGATGCGTTTCTAGTGCGAAAGGAAGCGAAAAAGCACGGAACTCAGAAGTTCATTGAAGGTATGGATGAGACTGCAGGCGCGCCGGTGGTCATTGTCGATGACGTTTGCACTACCGGAGGCTCGACGGTTGAGGCTATAGATAAAGCGCGCAATGCGGGAATGACCGTATTAGGCGCGATTTGTTTAGTAGATCGGGAAGAGGGCGCGGCGGAGAATTTGGCCAGAGCCGGCTGCGCCTTCGACCGCGTATTCAGGCTTACCGAGTTACTGGAAGCGCACGCGTCTGCTGAGCTGGTCGGGGCTCAGGCTTCACGCATCTGAAATAGCGGCACGGGAACATTTATATGACGGTATCCGTCTGGCAAGAAGCAGGAGTGCGTCCGGTTTGAAGAAAAAGTGGAAAACAGTCATTTTGCTGGGATTGCTCGTGCTCATTGCGGGCGCGGTCTTCGCCAGCATCAAGATCAGCCAGCGCGGGGTGGTGATTGTGCAGACCGGGAAGGTCACGCGTATGGACTTGACCTCTGTTGTCACGGCTTCGGGCGAGATTAAGCCGCGCAACTACATCAATATTGGAACAAATGCAATAGGCGGTGCACCGATCACCGCCATTTACGTCAAAGAAGGCGATCACGTTAAGAAAGGGCAGGTTTTGGCCCGGTTAGCTTCCGTGCAACCGAGCGCGGATGTTGAGTCCTCTAAGGCGATTGTGAATTCCGCCCTGGCGGATTCGGCGGCAAGTGAAGCAGCGGTGAAATCTGCTGAGGACAATATCGCGGTGGCGCAGGCCCAAGTGGATCATGACCGCGCCGATTTGGAGCAAAAGAAGATCGATCTTCAACGCGCGCAGCAGCTTTATGACGCAAAACTGATCGCGTCTCAGGATTTCGAAGCGAAGAAGGCGGCGTACGATCTTGCAAAATCTACGGTGGAAGAGTCCGAAAGGCGGGTCACACAGGCCCAAGCCCAAAAAATGCAATCAGCCGCGCAGCTTGCATCCGCGCAGAAGAAGGTGTCGCAGGCGCAGGCAATGGTCACCCGATCTGAAAACGTGCTCTCCCAGTATGAAGCGGTCGCGCCTCTTGATGGCGTAGTGACGAACTTGCCGGTTCGCGTGGGCGAAACTGTCGTGCCAGGGATTCAAAACTCACCATCATCGACCATCATGACAATCGCCGACATGTCGATCATTACGGCTGAAGTGCATGTCGATGAAACGGACATCGTGAGTGTCAGAATCGGTGAACCGGCCGACGTGACGATTGACGCAATACCGAATCGAACGTTCAAGGGCAAAGTGATTGAGATCGGCGACACTGCTATTGTTCGGTCGTCGGGGGTTGCCGCGTCGCAGAGTCAAACGTCGGCTCAAGAGGCGAAAGACTTCAAAGTTGTGATCGCTCTCGACATTCCCGAGAGCCTGGTGCGGCCTGGCTTATCATGCACCGCGAAAATCACGACAGCCACGCGCTCCCACATTTTATCGATTCCGATGCAAGCTCTGACGATGCGGCAAAAGGGGCAGCTCGAGGAGCAGAAGCTTGGCCAGAAGCCGAGAAACGAGCCGTTGGACCCGGCAGCACAAAAAGCCGCAAAAGAAGAGCTCCAGGGAGTTTTTGTGGTGAATAGCGGTAAAGCGGAATTTCGAAAGGTGGAGACTGGGATTACGGGCCTGACGGATATTGAGGTGGTGAACGGTTTGAAGGAAGGCGATGAAATTGTGACGGGAAGTTATCAGGTCATCCGTACGATCCGGAACGAGGCGAAAGTGAAGGTGGACAATAAGCCTCCGGTGATCGCGCCTCAACCGAGTTGATGAGATGGCCCATCTAGCATCGACGCTCGACGAACTCGACACGAAGCAGCGCGAGGAACTGGGGGAACAGCTCCGAGGCGAAGGCGTTGTCATCCGGACATACGATCTCTGGAAGACCTACATCATGGGCGACCAGGAGATCCATGCCGTTTCCGGAGTAGATATCGAGATTAAGCGCGGCGAATACGTGGCGATCATGGGACCGTCCGGTTCAGGTAAGTCAACCTTAATGAATCTGATCGGTTGCCTGGATACCCCGACGAAAGGCCTTTACTACCTGAATGGAAAGTTGGCGAGCGAAATGGAGGATGACGAGCTCGCCCGCATCCGCAACAAAGAGATCGGTTTTGTCTTTCAGACGTTTAATTTGCTGGCACGCGCTACCGCTTTGCATAACGTGGAATTGCCGTTGATTTATGCCGGTATTTCATCACAAGAACGCCTGGAACGCGCACGGCAGGCTTTGCAGGCGGTCGATTTGGAACCGCGGATGCAGCATAAGCCGAACGAACTGTCGGGGGGACAGCGACAGCGCGTTGCTATCGCCCGGGCGCTGGTTAACCGGCCATCGATCCTGCTGGCGGATGAGCCAACGGGGGCGCTCGACTCGGCTACAGGCAATGAAATCATGGGTTTATTTGAGCGACTGCACCTGGAAGGCAATACGATTGTGCTGGTTACGCATGAAGCTGACGTAGCCATGCACGCCCACAGGATCATTCATATCCGGGACGGAAAAGTGGAACGGGACGAGGTGACCCGGCCGCAGGCTAGAAATTCCGTATAAAGTCCAGTCCGGTTTAGAGCACTTTTCGACAAATCAGCCACTAAATTCTAAGCTGGGACCAGCGTTCTGGCGATATGAATAGTGATATGTTTAACGCAGAAGGGCGGCCCACGGCCCGTCGTGAGAGCACGATTCCGGCTTTTTAAGATTCGCTTTATTTAGGATTCAGGCAAACGTTTCAGAACTGTTATGCAAGAAAGTGTCCGCATCCTCATGGCGGAAGATAACGCCATAAATCAGCGGGTAGCCAAACTGATTCTGCAACGTGCAGGATTCAGTGTTGATGTTGTGGCGGATGGGAGCGAAGCGCTGGAGGCGCAATGCCGGAATCCGTATGATTTGATCCTCATGGATTGCCAAATGCCGGTGATGGACGGCTTCGAGGCGTGCCGTCACATTCGCGAAATGAAACAGGAGCAGCCGGTCATTATCGCTGTGACCGCGAACGCTTTGGTGGGTGAACGCGAGCGATGCCTTGCAGCGGGCATGGATGATTACCTCTCGAAACCGTTTCAGTCCGAGCAGCTAGTGAGCATCGTGCGGAAGTGGATCGCGAAAAGGCTGGAATCGAGATTAGCAGGCGCTCGGGAGGAAGACATGTGTGGAGTGATGAGCGAGCCTGCTCTATCAAAGAAGGCATAGCCCGCACGGGGCGGGTTAGTGGGGGTTTATCCGTCCTGCTTTCGATCGGCATTCAGCGGCGCCAGGCCAGCAGGAGAACAAACAGCACGATCCAGAGGAAATCGAGATAGTGCCAGAAAATCGAGACCGCGTTTGCGATGACGCGCGTATTCATCTGGTATTTGGGTCCGCTGGCGGGTTCGTACGTGCGAAATAGCAGATAGCCGAGCCCTGCAAGTCCGGCGAGTATGTGAAGCCCGTGGAGTCCAGTAAACAGGAAGATGAACCAGGAGTGGGGGTTTCTGGTTAGGATGACGCCGGAGCGCAGGATCTGGAACCAGGCAGTGATTTGCCCCGCAAGGAAGACAACTCCCAGCGCGGTGGTCCACGTCATGAGCCGGAAAAATCCGGGTTGATCGTTTCGACGCAACCGGCGGCGGGCTGCTTCGAACGTAATACTGCTCGAGAGCAGGATCGCTGTAGTCGCCCACAGAATTCGCGGCAGCGTGATGGGATGCCAGAAGCGCGGGGCTAACGAACGAATGAGAAACGCTGCAATCATTGCACCGAAGGTCATGGTGACCGTAGCGAGAGCGATGGTGACGGTAAGGACGGATAGAGAGTTGAGATCGCGCTCGCGGGCGATGGAATCCGTGGCTGGACTCATCTCAATACCATGATGCTCCCGCGAAGTCTCGGGCGCGCGACGTAAGACTGAAAAAATGACACAAAACGGGAATGCACAGCCGGCGGTGAGCGTCATCATTCCCGCATATCAGGTTTCTGCTTATATTGCTGAGGCTGTCGATTCCGTTCTCGCGCAAGCGACAGAACGCGTTGAAGTCATCGTGGTGAACGACGGCAGCCCTGATACCGAGGAATTGGAGGGGGCGCTCGATCCGTATCGCGATCGGATCGTTTATCTCAAACAAGAGAATGGCGGAGTATCGAGCGCGCGGAATGCGGGAATCCGCGCGGCTCGCGGCGAATGGCTGGCGCTCTTGGATGGCGACGATGCGTGGCTTCCGAACTACCTCGAGTCGCAGCTTGCCTTTATTCGAGATCACCCGGATGTGGACATGGTGTTTCCGAACGGGGTGATCTTTGGCGACACGCCGGCCGCGGGTAAATTGATGATGGATTTTTCGCCTGCGGAAGGCGAGGTAACTTTTCTGAAAGTCCTTGCGGGTGAATGCACGATAGCGTGTTGCTCGGTGGTGCGGCGAGAAATCGTGATGGGCGTCGGGTTGTTCGACACGCAGTTGCACGCAACGGAAGATTTCGATCTGTGGCTTCGAGTGTTAAAAGCGGGAGGCCGGATCGCATATCAACGGGAACCCTTGTACCGATACCGCAGGCGAGAAGGAAGCGCGACCTGGAATCCCATTGCGATGAATCAGCGCATTCTGGAGTCGCTCGATAGAGCGGAAGGAAAGATTCCGATGACGGATGAGGAACGTGACGCGCTCGACCGGCACCGACGGAAGGTCAAGTCAGAACTGGCGATCGCGCGCGGAAAGCAGGCATTTGAACGGCGGGATTGGAATGCGGCGATCGCGCATCTCACCGAAGCCAATATGTTGATGCCGAGCGGGAAGGTTCGGGCAAAACTGGCTTTATTGAGATTTTTCCCGGCGCTGGTACATAGAGCTTATCAATGGAAACGCAGACGCGAAAACCAAGCCGCTGTGCTGTAATCGAGTACATGATCGGTTCCTTAGGACTTCGGCGATTTGCCTTGTTAATTGCTTGTTGCGGCGTGTTTGCGGCATATGGTGGAACGCGCGCGCAGGAATCAAACGATCCAAGATTGCACGGTGGATTTCGAAACCCGACCAAAGAGGGATGGATTTTTGTGCACCTGGAAGGCGGGCCGTCTGCCGTGGGATTTCAGCACGGATATCTGCTGAGCTCTGAGATTGAAGACGATAAGCGCGCGATTGAGCTCAGCACAACTCACGGCGTGAATCATAGCTGGAATGAGATGAGATCTGTCGCACAAAAATACTTCTGGCCGCGTGTTCCCGACGAATATCGTCAGGAGCTACTGGGCATGGCTGATGGATTGCGCGCGCATGGCTCGAAGCTGGACGTCATGGACCTCGTGACGATGAATGCCTTCATGGAATACTCCTATTACTATGGAGAAGCGCGGCGGCAACAGGCAAAGAGAGTAATCGCTAATCCGGCAGAGCATTGCAGCGCATTTGTGGCAACAGGCAGTTACACAAAGGACGGCCGGATCGTAATTGGCCATAACAATTGGACCGATTACCTGACCGGCAGCAGGTGGGACATGATCTTCGACATCGCGCCCGCTGGCGGGCATCACTTCATCATGGACGGCATGCCCGGGCTGATTCACAGCGGCGACGATTTTGGGATTAACGATGCGGGGATCATGATCACGGAAACAACCATCGGAAATTTTCACGGCTTTGATAAGAAAGCGATTCCCGAGTTTGTCCGCGCACGCAAAGCGATGCAGTATTCGGAATCAATTGATGACTTCAACCGCATCATGAGAGAAGGAAACAATGGCGGATATGCGAACACCTGGCTCGTCGGCGATCGTAAAACGAACGAGATTGCTCGATTGGAGCTAGGACTGAAGAACGTGACGCTTGAGCGCACGAAGGATGGCTACTTCGTAGGATCGAATTTTCCGATCAATCCGAAACTGATTGCTGAAGAAACGGATTTCCCGGCGAATGATCCGAATACGCCGAATCAGGTTAGGCACCGGCGTTGGGATGCGCTTATGGCAGAGTACAAGGGACGCATTGACGTAGAAGCGGGCGAAAAATTCGAAACCGATCACTACGACATGATCACGAAAGAAGTCGATCCGAACGAGCGAACAATATGCGGGCACATTGATAAGTCGAGCCGGGGCCTGAAGGGATGGCAAGGGCCGTATGGGCCGGCCGGAACCGCTGAGGCTAAGGTGGCGGATAGCGTGATGGCAGAAAAGCTGTCATTTGTGGCGGGGATGGGGCATCCATGCGGTGTCGAGTTTCATGCGACTGAGTTTCTGAAGGCGCACAAAGAGTATGCGTGGCAGAAGCCGTTATTGGAGGATCTCAAGGCGAACCGGTGGACGGTGTTTGCGGCGGCGAGAGGGACAGAGACGACGGCGGCTGTGCGCTAGATCTTTGGATCGGCGATAAGGCGCTCTTGATCGCGTGGCTCCGATACGTATTCGCCAGAATGCCTGCTTAAATAGCGGGCGCTGAGCACGGCCAAAACGAAAACAAGCGGCATGAAATTGCGCGTTTCAGTCAGCCAACTGAAAACAAGAGATGAGACGAATAGCACGGGGAGCAGATAGAAGACAGTCTTCTTCAGTGACGCTGGAGTTTCTTTCCAGCCCAGTATCAAGAAGGGCAAATATGCGCAAGCAGTCGTGAGGAACAGCGCGGGCCACTTAGGGTCAGTCCAGTTCTCTACGACGTGAGTATAGGGCACCCCACTTATTTGATTGAACTGCATGGTCCCCTTTAAGACGAGAAGCCGAACGCCCAGATATACCGCCGCACCCGACATACACAGGACACATGCCTTAAAGAGATACCTATTTTCCCTCCGGCAGAACAGGACGTAGAAGCCAGCCATCGCAAGTATGGTCTCTTTCGCAAGAGATCCGACAAGCAGTGTCGTCAGTAACAGCGGAAAGTTTTGGGTTTCCAGAAAAATAAACGCGAGTACGAACGATAAGTGCGAGAGCGGATCCGTCAACTGCCCTGCATACCACTCGAAAGTAATCGGGAACACTGCGGCGACTAACAACATAGCAAGAATTGCGCCTAAGTAATTGGTGTATAAACGAGCATAGCGATATAGAGCGTAGAAGAGCAGCAAGCCCAAAAATAGCCGGTAGACATCCCGTGCGACATCGAACCGCACCCGGCCGAGTTGCATCCAGAACACGATCGCATTGGGCAAGAATCTGTAAGAGTGGGGGACAGCCCCCGGGGATAACTGCACGACCAATTTTTGGAGGTTTTCTTGCCAGGCCGCGTCGGAAATCGAACCGAAGTATCGTGACGTTTCGTCCACGTTGAAACTGTGAACATTATTGATGAAGCTAGTAAGAAGAAAAACCAGAAGCACTAAGCAAAACGCCTTAGACCTGCTCGATGTTCGCACCTCGGCACGAAAAAAGCAGTAGCATAAGAGAATAGCGAAGGGATATTGCAGTTCAATCGCAAGATTGCTTCGGGATATTCTTGGCGGCGGAATCGGCCAATGCAAAAGCACGGGACAAAGGGTGATCAAAGTAAGAATCCAGATCGCCGCTGCTACGAGCCATTTCGACTTGGGCACGCTAGTTGACTCTGGTATTTAGGTTGTGTTTTTGCCGGCGGAAGAAATGACCATCGGGTTGAAAGTAACTCTTGCCAAAGTGCAACGCCAGTCCAACCGCGCAAGCCGCGCCGACAATCAACAAAGGCAATTCCATCATTGGAGTAATTCCCGTAGTAGTCTGGATACTCATCGTTGGGGGCGCCGCAAACACCCAGATGCCGAAAAAGTGCACGATCTGAAGTATAAACAGCAAGAGTACAATTATCCAGGGTAAAGCTAGTACAAACCCGCAAAGACCGACCGACAACAGAATAATATCCGCGTACGAGCTATGCGTTGTAAATGTCTGGGCAGGTCCAAACATTACAATTGACCAAAGGACAAGATCCAGGACGGCTGAGGCGGCGATCAATCCAAAATACCGGTAACATGTATCCCTGTTTTTTCTGAATAGCAGCACAACCAGTCCCAACCACCCAACGTTCAGAATGCCGACAGCATTCCAAATGTACTCCCGCTGAATAACTCGCGACTGTTCCGCAAATTGCCGATCGGGGCGGTGTTCCGCAATGAAGTGTGCCGAGGTCAGAATCGCCGTGTTCATAGGTTTTGGGCCTATCAGAGTACGCAAGTTTTCGAGCTTAAATCGGACATACGTGCCGAGATCCCATTTTGTATAGGAATCTTTGAGCGCTTGCAGGGTTGATCGCGGGTCAATATCAAACGCTCCGGCCAAGTGCATTTTGAGGAGCCGGTTGCCCGGCGGATCATAGAACTTCTGATACGCAATCCAAGGAGCAACAAAAATAGCGACCAGAGCGATGCCCAACACGCATTGCCGAAGCGGCAGAAGTCTTCGTTTTGGTAGTAACAACAGAAGTAACGCAGGAAAGCTAAACACCGCTCCCGGATGAGACATCATCGCGAGAGAGAAACTTGCGGCCCCTATTGCGGTATCGAATGAAGTAATCGGTCGATTCTCATTTATAAGCCTTAAAACGATACTCACGCAAAATAGTACGAAGGTCGCCGCCAGTAACTTCGGCCAGACGTAAACGCTGTTGTAAAACAAAAAGCCCGAGAATATCAAAAACCCGAGTACCTGTCTCATGGGGTACTCTCGGGCCCGTACTGTCTTAAGCAAACACCAAACGCCGCATATCCACAAACACTGTAAAGCTGTGCCGAGACACTCATACTGGAGTCCGATGTCCCTACTAAGTTTTAGCGTCCGTTGTAATAGGAAAATTCCAGTTTGGAGTGGAGGGCGATCACTGCTCAGCCAGTCTCCGCAGCAGAATGGCTCGATTGGAGCTCGTGTAAGGATCTTGTCCGCGAAAACAAGTGGGACTAAGTTATCTCCCGGGCGCAACTCTTTAAAGAATCGGAGCCCGGGGACCGATGCCCCGGACGGAAATAGCCCGAAAAGAAAAAGAAAGCATAAATAACACACTCCGACAGTAGAAACATAGACGAAAGGAGTCGCAATCTCTCGGCAAAGATTTCTCATCCGGCGATGCCTAATTAAAATGATGGCCAGCACTAACGCGGCAATTGCGACCGAGCCGAAAGAAAGTATCTTGCCGAGCAGCCTATTCCCGAAATAGATCCAAAACGCAAGATAGCCCAGGGCCGCGCTTGAGAGAATAATCAGCTTCACAACGGAGACAGGACAGACTTCACGCCTCGCCGCTATTGCCAGAGAAATGGCGAATCCGGGAAGCAAAAAAAGAAATAAGGTGAGCAAGTAAATCAGAATGACAGAAAGGTGCCTCGTTCCGACGCTGATTAAACCCGCGGCTCGAGGCGTGCTGACGCCCAGCCAACCACCTGGCGCTGTTTCGTTATCGACGGCAACTAAGTGAATATTTTTGCCGCTCAAACTGGACGGCAGCATCCAATCGAGTTTTACCCATCGCTCTCCGGGCTCAAGATTCGTTGACAAGAGTAATTGCTGGCGAGCGTGTGTATCTTCACGCTCAAGAAAAATGCCGTTTCGCGGCTTACTTGGGTATCCGGATACATAGAGCTCGAGAATTGAAGGAGCCCGAAATACGGGTGACACTAGTTCGCCTGTGTTGCGATCATCTCCGGCCCAGGATCCCCAAAAAATCATATCCTTAAGCTCTCCCGGCTTTACGCTGGATTCCAGTTTGGTAGTGGGATAAACACCGTGAGGAATGAATTTGCCCGAGATCTTCCACTGGCCCGACGGCGAGATCAGAGTGCGTGCGCGTCCTCGAAAAATCACAAGGCAAACCACAAGGGTAAGTAAAACTGCGAAGCCCCAGCGCGCTGCGGTTCTGAACCGAGTAATTCGAAACTCTCTCGCTGCTCTCACGTTTTCAAGTCTCGATCAGTTACAAACTTTAAGGGTCGGTGCTGGATCCCGCGAATGATTCCCGCTTTGCAAGACCGCAGGGCTACTGACACTGGCTAGGCTGCCCAATGGCAACCCACTGACCCCAACCACTTCCCTGATCTTGGGCGCTCACGCGAAGATGCCTGATTTGCTGGTCAACTGGAAAGCGCCAGAATCGCCATCGCCAATCTTGATTTTGTAGAGGAGCGATTGCAATTGCCTCGTTGGTATCGGCATTTAAGATTCGAACGGACAGTCCATTTACAGAAGGACCGTGCAAAACAGGTAGCACGACGCAATTATTCGGTGGCGATTCAAAACTCGACGAAAAGATTTGACCGACATTCTTGTCGCTACCACTCCAGCTACTAAAAAATGGACCGGGCGGCCCACTTCCAAAATCGAAGCGAGGCGGCACGCCATTCACACTCCAAGTTGAATCCATTCGCCACGTTACCCCATAGATTGGAGAACCGACCTCACTTGCGGTTAGCGACCGGACCGTAGGTACAATCGATGGACCTGCAATGCGTGTTATACGTCGCCGATGCCGGTCTATAACGTACGTGGAAAAGGATCTGCTCCCAAAGCTCAAATTGACGAATCCCACCCAAGCCAGCGATTCAGGTGTGTCCTCTGATCGAAGAATCGGTGGAAAACCGGCGCCTAGCTTTTGTCCAAATCCGACAATCGATGCGGAGTCATCGTCGACGAAGAGCACCCGATTGAGTCGATACCCGTCAACCCAGCCGATAACTTCCAGGCCTCCAGTTACCGGAAGGATTCTCGTTACTGCTCCTTCCTGATCTGTGGCAGTACTTTCGGCAAACCTGGAGTTTACTTTCTTGCCAATCCATGACTCCGGTCCTTTGTAGAAAAAAGATAACCGCCCACTCCGTAGGATTGGCAAAGCAAGCTTAACAAATTCCGGATCAGGATAAAGATATCGGGCTAATTCCGGATCGAGAAAATCGGTTTCTAAACTGATGCTTGCGAATTGCCGCTCAGCAAACCACATAGCATTTCCGTTAAACCAAACACGCAGCTTCAGAAACATGGCGCACAGAAACGGAATTGAGATTAATGTGAGGCTCAGCGGGGATATCAGTCTCCACCGCCGCCTGCCGGAAAGCCAAAAGAGGGCCATGATCACGGCGCCCCAATTCGCGAGTGGCATCGTCAAATATCGCGGCGCCTTTGCTCCGGTAAACGTCCCATCATCAGGATTCATTCTGCCGGATGCAATCAGAAGGCCACTTAAGAGTGTGAACGCAGAGTATCCCAAGAGTACGACAGCCGGGCGAGAACCGAGCAGACGGGCGCGCCCGGCTATAACAGTTGCAACAACAAGGGCTGTAATATTCCCTAAGCCGATCCATACTCCGATAGTGGGGTCCTTGAGCGCACCAAAAGGCATACTCGCGTAAGAGGCTAGAAAACCTAGTAAGTAGAAAGGATGCGCTAGCATCTCTTTCCAATGTGGATTGCCGATGAGATGATAACCGACAAAGTATAAAACGATGTTGATGAACGCAGCGCTCGTGAGAGCTACCATACAGCGCCTGTCGAGACTTAGTAGAAACGCGAACGTTAAAATTACTGGCCACAGAAGTAACCCATTTGCGGAAGAATAAGTCGCGATAGTCCCGCATACGATTGTCCCAATCAACAGAGCAAGGCGCGAGGGCCGACCAATTCGACTCAGTAGGAGCAGGGCCACGGCGGATGTAAACTGCGTCAAAGTCCATTGCAGTAAGAAAGGATCTCCGAGTACAAGTGCGCTCCCCTGCCAACAAACGATGATCCCAGCCAGAAGAAACGCGGTATAGCGGGTCGCACCAGGTAATGTTCTGTCGGAAAATAGAGCCCAGCCCATTATTCCCCAGGTCGAGAAGTAGCAAATAAAACTGAAAGCTAACGGTAATATTTCCCGGCCGTGAAGCAAAAGCATATCGAACGCAAATGTAAGCTCGGGGAAAATAATGCGATGTTCGTTATGCTGTTGCCACAGTACGCGAAAGTCGAGTGCCCGATAAGCCGGCACATGCTGGACAACATTCCAGTAATCCCAAATTGGAAGCGGATTGTAAAAGCGCATTATAGTGCGAATCGTGGTGAACCAGTTAGCGGCGCACCATGCCGAAAGTAGAAAGAAGAAGACTGGCCCAGCGTAGATTAAAATCGAGGTAAAAAGTTCCCGGACCGGCGTCGTCTCTTCCAGATGTTTTGGCGGGGAGTGTTCCGTTTCAGGCTCCATTACAGCTCAGGAGTCCATCGTATTATTTCGCCACACACGCCGGGTCCGCCAGAACGTTTCGGGGCCCGGATTGATTGAGTGCTAACGGCCGCTAGCATCAATGCGCGCCTGAGCGCTTCGGGCAGCAAATAACGCCTGCGTAGCGGCCGCCTCAGTATCAGCATGCCTCAGAGCTTCGTTTGCGCTATTGAGGTCCTGGCGCGCTTTGTCGATATCGATATCCTCAGGAAATCCGGCGTGTTCGGCCAAAACACGAACGTGGTTATCAAAAATCTCGACGAAACCGCCCTCTATGGCGAGCACGCGCTCGCCCCCGGCGGTTTTGTATGTCAAGACGCCAGCCCCTAATGCGCTGAGCAGCGGAGCGTGACCGGCAAGAATCCCCATGTACCCGTTCTGGCCGGGTAATTCGGCCTCAGTGACCTGCTCGTCAACAAGCAGTCGCTCGGGCGTGGCGACCTCGAGTTGAAACGTATCGGCCATATCGAGTAATGGGCTATTTGCCTTTCAGTTTTTCAGCAGCCTCGAGCACCTCGTCAATTGTGCCCTGCATATAGAATGCTTGTTCCGGAAGCTCGTCATGCTTGCCATCGACAATCTCGCGGAAGCTTCCGACAGTATCTTCGAGTTTCACGTACTTGCCTGGACGGCCGGTAAACTGTTCGGCGACGTGGAAAGGCTGCGACAGGAACCGCTGGATGCGGCGCGCGCGCGCAACGGTCTGCTTGTCTTCGTCACTGAGCTCGTCAATGCCAAGAATGGCGATGATGTCCTGGAGATCTTTATAGCGCTGAAGGGTCTGCTTGACGCGCTGCGCTACATCATAGTGTTCCTGGCCGACAATATTCGGGTCGAGAATGCGAGAGGTGGATGCGAGCGGATCGACAGCCGGATAAATCCCCATTTCGGAAATGGCGCGCGATAGTTGGGTCGTTGCGTCTAGATGCGCGAATGTGGTTGCCGGGGCGGGATCGGTGTAGTCGTCCGCGGGGACATAGATGGCTTGAACGGACGTGATTGAGCCGCGCTTTGTGGACGTGATGCGTTCCTGAAGCTCGCCCATTTCGGTGGCAAGATTCGGTTGGTAACCGACCGCGGAGGGCATCCGGCCGAGCAACGCCGAAACCTCTGAGCCGGCCTGTGTAAAACGGAAAATGTTGTCGATGAAGAGAAGCACATCTTGCCCTTCTTCATCGCGGAAATATTCGGCGACGGTCAGTCCCGTCAAACCGACGCGAAGGCGCGCACCGGGCGGCTCGGTCATCTGGCCATAGACGAGCGCGACTTTGGATTTGTGCCAATCGTGCGGGTCGACGATGCCGGATTCCTGCATTTCGAGCCAAAGATCATTCCCCTCACGCGTGCGCTCACCGACACCCGAGAAGACAGAGACACCGCCATGTTTCATGGCGATATTGTTGATCAGCTCTTGAATAATTACTGTCTTGCCAACGCCGGCGCCGCCGAACAACCCGATTTTTCCACCGCGCAGATAGGGCTCAAGGAGATCAACGACCTTGATGCCAGTCTCGAACATTTCGAGCTCTGTTGACTGATCTTCAAACAAAGGAGCAGGGCGGTGAATGGGAAATTTTTTCTCAGTTGTTACGGGTCCCATGTTGTCGACGGGCTGGCCGAGCACGTTCAAAACGCGACCCAACGTCTCTTTGCCGACGGGGATAGTGATCGGTTCACCCAAATCGAAAGCTTTCATGCCGCGTACCAGCCCATCGGTAGGCTCCATGGAAATCGTGCGCACGCGGCCCTCGCCGATGTGCTGAGCGACTTCTGCCGTGATCTCGATTGCCTGCGGCACATCGAAGCCTTCGCTTGTTACTCGAATGGCGTTGTAGATCTCCGGTATGTGACCTTCGGGAAATTGGATCTCGACCGTAGGGCCAGCGACTTGAACGACGTGACCTTCTACCGTTTCTATTGCCATAAGTACTCCAAAAATAACTTAGAGGGCGGCAGCGCCGCTCACAATTTCAATGATTTCGCGCGTAATTGCAGCCTGGCGAACACGGTTCATATTCAGCGTTAACGTTTGAATGACATCCCCGGCGTTTGAGGTAGCCGAATCCATAGCTGTCATCCGGGCGGCATGATAGGCGGAAATGGATTCAAGCATAGCTCGAAAAATCTCCATTTCGATGTAACGGGGGAGCAAAACGCGCAAGAGCTCTTCCGGCGGCTGCTCATAGATGTAATTAATCTGCTCGCCCCCTTCGGGAACTTCCACCGGAAGGATTCGTTTCGCGACTAGATTCGAGGCCATAATGTTCTTGAATTCGTTGAGAGCGATATAGACGGCGTCGACCTCGGACTTTCTGTAACGATCGATCATCTTGTCGGCGATTGCGCGGGCCTGTTCATAGTTGGGCTTCTCAACGATGCCGATGTGCTCACCGGTAATTGTGAAGTTGCGCTTGCGGAAATAATCACGGCCCTTCCGTCCAACAGTCTCGATGCTTATCTCCGCGCCCCGATGCTCATCCAAAAACCGGTGCGCCATGCGAAAGAGATTTGCGTTAAAACCGCCAGCTAGCCCGGTGTCGCTGCTGACAACGATCAGTTGAATGCGCTTCTCTTCCCGGGTCTGGAGCAGAGGAAGATCGGCAACTGCTTGATCGCCGGCTGCCGCCGCGGCAAGATTCGACAGCACGCGGTGCATGATCTTTCCATAGGGTCGCGAGGCGATAGCTCGATCCTGTGCCCGGCGGAGCTTGGCAGCGGAGACCATCTTCATGGCTTTAGTGATCTGCTGCATGTTCTTGACGCTGCGAATGCGGCGCCGGATATCGATAAGGCTCGGCATTTACTACTTGTTCGAACCGACCGGTGTCGCCTCCGCGGCTGCAGTGTCTGGCTGACTGACTTCACCGGCCTCTGGCTTATAGCCATCGCCGCCGGGAACGTCTCTCGTCTGGTCTCGACCTTGCTTCACGCCTCGTGCTTCAGTTCGGGGTTTCGGAGCTTGCTTGGCCTCCAAGAAACGTTGTTTAAATTCTTTCAACGCGTCGTTCACTTGGCTCTTAATGTCGTCGTTTAATTCGCCCTTTTCACGAATCGTGCTTAATAGATCGGGCTTACTGTTCTCGAGAAAGTTGTACAGCTCGGCCTCAAAGCGGCGGACATCTTCGACGGGCAGATCGTCGAGATAGCCATTCGTTCCAGCAAAGATGATCATCACCTGCTTTTCGACAGGCAAGGGCGAGTATTGCCCCTGCTTCAGCACTTCAACCAAATGCTTGCCGCGATTGAGCTGTGCTTGGGATGCTTTGTCGAGGTCTGAGCCAAACTGGGCGAAGGCAGCGAGCTCACGGTATTGCGCTAAGTCGAGACGCAAACTTCCGGCGACGGAACGCATCGCCTTCACTTGCGCGCTTCCGCCAACACGGCTAACCGAGAGACCGACGTTGATAGCAGGCCGGATGTTGGAGTTAAACAAATCGCCCTCGAGATAAATCTGACCATCGGTGATCGAAATGACGTTGGTCGGAATGTACGCCGAGACGTCTCCGGCTTGCGTCTCAATGAACGGAAGAGCGGTCAGAGATCCGCCGCCCTTTTCGTCGTTTAACTTCGCCGCGCGCTCGAGCAACCGGCTGTGAAGATAGAAAACATCTCCTGGATACGCCTCGCGCCCGGGCGGCCGCCGCAATAGTAGAGAAATCTCTCGGTAGGCAGCGGCATGCTTGGACAGATCATCGTAAATGCAGAGCGCATGCCTCCGCGAGTCGCGGAAGTACTCGCCAATCGAGCAACCAGCGTAAGGCGCGATGTACTGCATCGGAGCGGGATCAGAGGCTGTCGCAGCGACGACGACTGTGTAATCCATCGCGTCGTGCTCGTCAAGTATTTTGACGACCTGAGCCACGGTCGACCGTTTTTGTCCGATTGCGACGTAGATGCAAATGAGATCGCCACCCTTTTGATTGATGATCGTGTCGAGCGCGATGGTGGTTTTTCCGGTCTGACGATCGCCGATGATCAATTCGCGCTGGCCACGCCCGATCGGCACCATGGCGTCAATGGCTTTGATTCCCGTTTGCACGGGCTGTTTGACAGGGAGGCGGTCGACAACTCCGGGGGCTAAACGCTCCAGCGGATTGAAATCCTTTGTATCGATTGCACCCTTACCATCAATCGGCCGGCCCAATGCATCGACGACGCGCCCAATCATCGCGTCTCCGACTGGAATCGACATGATGCGGCCAGTTCGCCGCACCTGATCGCCTTCTTTCACGCCCGAGAAGTCACCGAGCAAGACTGCGCCGACTTGATCTTCTTCCAAGTTCAAAGCGATTCCGACCGTTTCAGGACCGAATTCGATGAGCTCGCCGGCCATTACTTTTTCGAGGCCATAAATTCGGGCGATACCATCCCCAACGCTGATGACGGAGCCAGTCTCCGACACGCTCTCGACCGCATCCAGGTTTTCGATTTCCGACTGAAGAACGCGCGAGATTTCGTCTGCTCTGATTTGGGCCATAATTCCCCTTAGATGTGTGCCTCCAAACGTTGGCGCATGGTTTCCAGCCTGCCGCGAAGCGAGGCGTCGTATTGCCGGGAAGCGACGTCAGCGCGAATTCCCCCGAGCAGCGCCGGATCTACCTTATAGTGTGCCCTGATGAATTTTCCGATTTTGGTACCGAGTGCGCGTTCAATTTGCTCCCGCTGTTCGGCCGTGAGCTCTTTGGCGGACACGATTTCAGCCGGAATCCAGCCCAACCGCTCATCCACGATTGAGGCGAAACTCTTGCCGATGCCGCTCAGTTCCCGAATCCTGCGATGCCGCGCAACAACGAGAAGAAAGTTTCGGATGATGCGATGGAACTTCATTTCGTCAGCCAGTCTCGAGATCACGGCTTGCTTGCGGGTCTTACTCACGGCTGGCGAAAGCAAAGCGACTTGAAGCTGTCTCGAGCCTGAGACTAGAGATTCAGCGGCGCCAAGCTGAGCAACCGCTTCTTGAGGCGACAAACCGGAGCGGGGAGCAAATACAGCGTCCGCGAGAGCACGAGCATAATGGGTCGCTAGAGCGCTGGTCATTTTGTGCCTTGCTCGACCAAGTGTACGAACGAGCGAACGAACGGGTCTTGTGGCTCGGAAGCGAGGCGGTCCTGAAGCCGTCGCTCGGCCGATGCGAGGGCGAGTTGTGCTGTATGTCGGCGAACCTGGCGCGCGCCTTCCAAACGAAAGGCATCTATTTCCGCCGCAATATTCCGCTGGATGTGCTCCAGTTCGGCTTGCGTCTCTTGCCGAAAGCGCTCGTGCTCGCGCTCCATTTCTTCCGCGTATTGTTGACGAAGCTTTTTCACTTCATCGGCAAGTCCGGCCACCTTGCGATCGATCTCAGAAGAGCGGAATTCAGCTTCGATCTTGAGTCCGGTGGCGTCGTGGATGGCTTTTTGGATCTCAGCGGAGCGCGCATTGAAGAATGCAGGGGCATATTTCGCGATCAAATAGCCTAGGCCGATGGCGAAAATGATCGTGTTAACGATTTTCCAAATGGTGATGGCATCCAACTGAGCCGTTTCCTGCGCTGTTGGAAGCTGGGCAGCCGCGCAGTATTCGATTGCGCCAAAAGCAATAAATAGAGCGAATGAAAAACCATTTACGCGACGCACTATGCTGCTCTCCGGCGCAGGAGCGAGTTGACGATTTCGCCACTCAATTGTTCGACTGTCGTATTCAGTTCTGCCTGGGCGCGCTCGACTTCTTCTGCGATTGAGCGCTTGGCTTGCTGAAGCGTCTGGTCGGCTTCGGCGCGGGCTTTGGCGATTGCTTGCGCTTGCTCGTCGGTCCATTTGCGGCGCAGCGCTTCGTGCTCCTGTTCGAGCTCAGCGCGGGCGAGCTGCAACGCGCGTTGAAACTCTGACGTCTTCTGATCTGCTGCCGCAAAAGCCTGCTCGGCCAGGCGCTTCACTCCTTCAGTGGCCTTTTTCCGCTCATCCAAGACATTTGCCAGGGGTTTGAAGAAGACCTGCTTGAGGTAGACGGTCAAAAAAACAAAAAAAATGATCGTCGGAACTGCTTTGATGAGCAGATCGCCAAGACTATGTAGAGTGGCTTCCATGCAGGCTGTTTTCCTGTGTGGCCGGCGCGCTTCCTGGATATAGGGCAGACTAAGAGTGCTTCAAGCGTTCGCCTATGAACTTACGCTAACACAGCGGGCTGGCCTGGGCAGATGCTTGCGCTTGCCGCCACCGCGCGTTTTGAAGATCCCAATTTTCAGTATCAAAATTCAGAATCTTCGTTCGTCAGAAAAGCGCAAAAACAGCGGTTGACAGGCCCAATTTGCGTGTACACTGGATTCAGGTACTTTATTTGAACTATTGCTCCTCCGCTCCCCTGACGCGTACGCGCGTCTTCACCCGCTAGTCCGGCATGTATCCACCGAGAAGCTTCCCGCCGCGCCGGCCTAAAATTCGAGAAAACGTAAACGAGGCAATCCGAGTGAAAGAGGTCCGCGCTGTTTTTCCGGACGGATCGGCCGAGATCATGCCAACTCCAAATGCTGTGCGCAAGGCGCAGGATATGGGTCTCGATCTGATTCTGATTGCGCCTACGGCGGAACCGCCGGTTGCGAAAGCCATGGACTTCGGTCAATGGCAATACGAACAGAAAAAGAAGCAGCATGAGGCCAAGAAAAAACAGCACGTTATTCAGGTGAAAGAGCTGAAATTCCGGCCGAATACAGACGACCACGACTACGACTTTAAACGAAACCATGCGATTCGATTTCTGAAAGAAGGAAATCGCGTGAAAGCAATCGTGCAGTTCCGGGGCCGCGAGATCGCGCATACCGAGCTGGGCAAAAAGTTGTTACTGCGGTTCGCCGACGACTTGGCTGGGATCGGAGCAATAGAGGGGCATCCACGGTTAGAAGGTCGCAACGCTCACGTGATCATCAGTCCGGTCAAGCCCGGCAGCGCGCCCAAAGAAAGACCCGAAAGAGCCAAGGAACAGACTCCAGCACCGACGGTCGGAACGCAAGCCTGACGATAACACAAATAACTGAATAACTGCGGCTATCGAAAGTCTTCTTGCAATTCCTGCAACGCCGCTGAACCAGGGCACAGGTTCTCGTAGGGTATGCGGGACAGCGGAACGTGTGATGTTCGATTCATCTCGTGCAAATCGCTGACGCTTTCGTCGACGAACAGCAATCCTGTAACGATAACTCCCTTGCTCTGCTGGGCCATCAGGTACGCGGTCGCCTTCTGGCGGTCGGCTGGATCGTAGTCGGCGGGAACGGATTTGAACTGCACAACACTGCCATCGTGCATGGTTACGCTAGTGATTCCGTTTTGAGCGATGGTGGCTAGAATTTCTTTTTCGGGCGGAACGAAATCGACTTCCGTCGCCTTCAGCTCATGCTGGCGCGTGTACAGATAACTCTTCGTCGATCCAGTGTGGTCGTTAAATGTGACGCACGGGGAGATCACGTCAATCAGCGCGAACCCTCGGTGTGCAAGAGCCGCTCTCAGAATAGGGACGAGCTGATCCTTGTCACCGGAAAAACTGCGCGCTACAAACGTGGCTCCTATGCTGAGGGCGAGCATCACCGGATCAATGGGCGACATCTCATTGGCCTCTCCGCGCTTGCTTTTTGAGCCGGTATCGGCGGAAGCCGAAAACTGCCCCTTCGTCAGCCCGTACACACCGTTGTTTTCGATGATGTAGACCATCTTGACGTTGCGCCGGATGGCGTGACACAGATGTCCGAGCCCGATCGATAGTGAGTCGCCGTCTCCAGAGACGCCGATATAAGTTAGCTCGCGATTTGCGGCGTTCGCGCCAGTGGCAATGGGCGGCATGCGGCCATGCGCAGAATTAAACCCATGCGCGCCGTGTGCGAAGTAAGCCGGCGTCTTGGAGGAGCATCCGATTCCGCTCATTTTGGCGAGCATGTGGGGTTCTATTGAAACTTCCCAAAGCGCTCGAACGATCGCGGCGGTTATAGAGTCGTGACCACATCCCGCGCACAGAGTGGACATGGAGCCCTCGTAATCGCGCAGGGTCAGCCCGAGCTGATTCCGCTGCAAGCTGGGATGAGTAACGACCGGCTTAACAATTGAAGGCATTCACTATTTCTCCAACTGGTGCATGATTCCGTCCACCACGTGACGAGCGCTCAGCGGGAATCCTCCATATACCAAGACAGATCGAACTCTATCCTTAGGCACGCAGGTCTCAAGGATCAGCAGAGATCGAAGCTGCGCGTCGCGATTCTGCTCGACAACGAAGCAGAACTCGTGTTCGTAAAGAAATGCCTCCACGCTCTTGTGAAAAGGAAACCCGCGAACGCGCATGTAGTCGGCGGGAATATCTCGATCCGCCAGAAGATCGAGTGCTTCCAGAACCGCAGGCTCGCAGCCGCCAATTGTAATCACGCCGAACCGGGCTTCCGAGCGTCTATCGATTTCCGGCAAAGGAACGAAATTTGCCGCGGCTTTTTGTTTGCGCGCGAGACGATCCATCACTTCCTGGTACTCGCTCGGCGTTTCCGTGTATCCGCCGAACTTGTTGTGGCCGGAGCCGCGAGCTACATAGGCGCCGCGCGGATCAACGCCGGGCAGGGTTCGTGGAGCAACGTGATCCTCGTCTTCTCCGGAGTAGCGGTTGTATCTCGTGAGCTGCTCGAGCTCGGTGGGGCCGAGCACGCGTCCGCGATCCGGCCGATAGGAATCGTCCCAGGCCAAGCCCGGTACTACCCAATCGTTCATTCCGATATCGAGATCGGACAGCATGATGACAGGAGTTTGAAAGCGCTCGGCGAGATCGAAGGACCGGATCGCGAATTCAAAGCATTCGGCCGGATTCGCCGGGAACAGAAGAATGTGCTTTGTATCTCCGTGCGAGGCGTAAGCGCACTCGATGAGGTCCGCTTGCTGTGTGCGGGTTGGCATGCCAGTTGAGGGACCGACGCGCTGAACATCGATAACCACGGCAGGAATCTCCGTGTAGTAAGCCAAACCGAGCAATTCGTTCATGAGCGAGATGCCCGGTCCGGCTGTGGAAGTGAATGCCCGCGCGCCATTCCAGGAAGCGCCGATGACCATGCCGATGGCCGCCAGCTCGTCTTCTGCTTGCAAAATGACGTAATTGTTCTCAGCTGTTTCCGGATCGCGCCGATACTTCTCGCAAAATTGCTTAAACGCATCCATTACCGATGTCGCAGGCGTGATCGGATACCACGCGGCAACGGTAGCGCCGGCGTAGATGCAGCCCAGCGCGGTGGCTGTATTGCCGTCGATTAGAATCTTGTCGCCATTTGCATCCATCTTCTCGAGATGGAAATTGAGCGGACACTCAAACTGCTGCTTCGCGTAGTCATACCCCAGGCGTAACGCTCGACGATTCGATTCCCGCAGCGCCTTTTTTCCCGCGAATCGCTCATCGAGGAGCTGCTCCACAAGGGGCATATCGATGTCGAGCGTTGCGACGAGCGAACCCGCATAGGCGATGTTTTTCATGAGCGTACGCTCGCGCGGATCCTTGAAATGTTCATTGCACATTTGCGCGAGCGGCACAGGCAAGAAGTTGACATCCTCGCGATAGAGAGCGCGGTCGAGAGGCCAAGAGGAATCGTAAAGGACATACCCGCCGGACCGCACTTCGCCGATATCGCGGGCATATGTCTGCGCATTCATCGCGACCATCAGATCGTAATCCAGAGCGCGGGCCGTGTGGCCATCTTTATTGACACGAATTTCGTACCAGGTGGGCAATCCCTGAATGTTGGACGGGAACAAATTCTTGCCGGACACGGGAATGCCCATCCGGAAAATGGCCTGCATGAGAAGGCCATTTGCGCTGGCTGAGCCGGTTCCGTTTACGTTGGCCAGCTTGATTGCGAAATCGTTTACGCGGGAATGCAACTGGTCATGCACGCTGTTTTGCCTGCGTATGGAATCAGAAGATCGAATTTCTGCATATCCCATGCAGCGGTGGGGCAGCGCTCGGCGCACAAGCCGCAGTGAACGCAAACATCTTCGTCCTTGGCCATGATGCGCGCGGTTTGCGGAAGAGGCGCGGACACGTACAATGCCTGCTCAAGGTTTAGCGCAGGCGCCGAAAGCCGCGTCCGAAGATCCATTTCTTCGCCATCGCGAGTGATCGTCAGGCATTGCACAGGACAAACATCAATGCATGCGTCGCATTCAATGCATCGGGGCCCCGTAAACGCGGTTTGAATATCGCAGTTCAAGCAGCGCTCCACTTCCCGCGCCGTCTGTTCGGCGGTGAATCCGAGTTCCACTTCGATATTGAGCTGCTCAAACCGTTCGACCAGATCCACGTGCTGCATCTTTTGGCGTGACACGGGATTGTAGTCGTTGTGATAACTCCATTCGCTGATCCCCATTTTTTGACTGACCAGGTTCATTCCGTACGGCGGCCTATCCGAAGTTGGGATTCCCTGGCAGAGGTTGTGGATGGAAATCGCGGCCTGATGAGCGTGCTCGACCGCCCAGATGATGTTCTTGGGACCAAACGCCGAATCGCCGCCGAAAAAGACGCCTGGGCGCGTGGCTTCCATTGTTACTTCGTTCACCACCGGCATGTCCCATTTATCGAATTCAATGCCGAGATCGCGCTCGATCCACGGAAACGCGTTTTCCTGGCCGATCGCAAGGATCACATCATCCGCGGGAAGAAAGACCGTATCGATCGTTTGCGAACGCTTCGCATCGGCGTCCCACTCGAGGCGTTCAAAGTCCATGCCCTTGAGTTGGCCGTTTTCGATGACAAAGTTTTTCGGCGCGTAGTTAATTACGATTTCGACGCTCTCTTCTTCCGCGTCTTCGAGCTCCCAGGGCGAGGCTTTGAAATATTTTCGGGGGCGTCGCGCCATGACTTTTATGTCTTTGCCGCCGAGCCTTCGAGAAGACCGGCAGCAATCCATGGCCGTGTTACCTACACCAATGATCAACACCCGCTCACCGATCGAGTCCGTGTGCCCAAAGGCGATTGATTCCAGCCAGTCGATTCCGATATGAATGCGCTCGCTGTCATGGCGTCCGGGAATCTCTAGATCTTTACCGCGAGGCGCCCCGCTTCCCACGAAGATCGCATCGAAGCCCTGGCTCAGCAAATCTCTCATGCTGTTCACAGGCGAATTGAAACGTGCGTCGACGCCCAGGTCGAGAATCATGTTCACTTCTTCGAACAGAACTCGCTCAGGCAGCCGGAACGCCGGAATATTCGATCGCATGAGGCCGCCGGGCTTATCCTGTTTCTCGAAAATAGTAACTTCGTACTCGAGCGGCAGCAGATCGTTTGCGATGGTGAGCGACGCTGGGCCGGCCCCCACGCACGCGATGCGCTTGCCATTCTTCTTGTCGGGAATTTTGGGCAGTAAATGCGCAATTTCGCCGCGCAGGTCCGCCGCTACCCGCTTCAAGCGGCAGATTGCGACAGGTTTTCCATCTACTCGGGTGCGGCGGCAAGCAGGCTCGCAAGGGCGATCGCAGGTGCGTCCGAGAATCGCGGGGAATACGTTTGATTCCCGATTGAGCATGTACGCGTCGGTGTATCTGCCTTGTGCGATGAGACGGATGTACTCGGGAACATTGGTATGCGCCGGGCAGGCCCACTGGCAATCCACGACCTTGTGATAGTAGTTCGGGTTTTGAACGTCAGTCGGTCTCACGCAGGCCAGCGACCAGCTACTTGGGGGTCAAGCTAAATGGGTTCGGAAAATATTATATAACGTTTTGCCCATGAAGTGTTCGCGCCCGTAACGTGGAGTTGCGAACCCGCGTCCTCATCAATCATCCTACTGATAGAGACTACGTGCCTGTCATTCTTGGAATTCCTCGCGAGACGTTCCCGGGAGAGCGCCGCGTGGCGATTGCCCCCCGTCATTGTGAGCTGTTGCGAAAGGCGCAAATGGAGGTGCTCGTTGAGCATTCGGCAGGCCTTGAAGCGGGATTCACGGATGACTTGTACGTTGCTCGTGGCGCCCGATTAGCGAGCCGGGCTGAAGTCTTCGAACAAGCCGAGATCCTTGCGCAAATGCGCTGCCTCGGCGCGAATCCCGAAGCGGGCCGCACTGATCTTCCCCTATTTCGTTCCGGGCAGGCGTTGGTCGGTTTCGGAGAGCCGCTAACGGCGATACGCGAGGCTGCGGACCTGGCCGCCGCCGGGGTATCGTTTTTCGCTATGGAATTGGTACCGCGCATCACACGCGCGCAGAGCATGGACGCGTTGTCGTCGATGGCCACGATTTCCGGTTATCGCGCCGTTCTGCTGGCAGCGAGTCACCTTCCGAAAATGTTTCCGATGCTCATGACCGCGGCAGGGACGATCACGCCCTCGAAAGTCTTTGTGCTCGGCGCGGGAGTGGCCGGCCTTCAGGCGATTGCAATGGCTCGGCGCATGGGTGCAGTTGTTTCCGCCTACGATGTGCGCCCCGCCGTCAAAGAGCAGGTAGAAAGCGTGGGCGCAAAGTTTGTGACGTTAGATGTGGATTCGCAGGCTTCGGAGGACAAGGGTGGGTACGCAAAAGCAATGGGCGAAGACTTCTACCGGCGGCAGCGCCAGTTAATGAGCGAGGTTTTGCGGGAGCAGGACGTCATTATCACAACGGCTGCTGTACCCGGCCAGAAAGCACCCGTGCTGATCACCTCGGAAATGATTGAAGGGATGTGTCAGGGGTCGGTGATCGTTGACATTGCAGCCGAGCGAGGCGGAAATTGCGATCTCACGCATCCTGGCGAAACGGTTGTGCATAGAGGGATCACGATTCTCGGCCCATTAAATCTGCCGTCTTCGGTGCCCTACCATGCGAGCCAGATGTACTCTACAAACATTTCGGCATTCCTCCGGCTACTCGTTCGCGATGGCGCTCTCGACATCAATCGAGAGGACGAAATTATACGCGAGACACTCGTTACGCATGGCAACCAGATCGTGCATCCCCGTATCGCAGAACTCGCGAAAGCATCCCAGGGTGCCGAACCAAGAGAGGTGCAGGTGTGAGCTCGTACGAGATTGCAATCTGGGTGTTCATGCTCGCTGCGTTTCTTGGGTTTGAGCTCATCCGCCGAGTGTCTCCGCTTTTGCACACGCCGCTCATGTCGCTGACGAATGCGATCTCAGCAATTGCCGTTGTGGGGGCGATTCTGATCACGGGTGAAAAAGACGCCTCAACGCTGACGCGCACGCTCGGCTTTATCGCCGTTGTCGCATCCACAACCAACGTGGTCAGCGGCTATCTCATTACAGACCGCATGCTCAAGATGTTTAAGAAGCGAAATCCGGAAAAGGAATGAGGAACAGCATCTTTCCGGCCCTTTACATCCTGGCGGCAGCGGGCTTCATTCTCGCGATCAAATGGATGAATTCGCCAGTGACCGCTCGCCGCGGCGTGATTGCAGGCGAGATCGGGATGCTGCTTGCCGTAGTCGGGACCCTCCTGCGGCATGAAGTGGTCACGTATCAATGGATACTCATCGCGTTCTTTATCGGCTCCGCGTTAGGGGTTCCGCTCGCTTATCTGATGCCGATGACTGCCGTTCCACAGCGAACCGCTTTTTCGCACGCTTGCGGCGCTCTTGCTTCAGCCTTGATCGGGACAGCGGAATATTACCGCCACACCCCCCACGGGTTCGTCATGACGGCGCTCGTGCTCGAAACCTTGCTTGGCTTCCTCACCTTCACTGCAAGCCTGATGGCTTTCGGGAAATTACAGGAGATTCTTCCGACGCGGCCCATCACATATCGGGGGCAAAATTTCGTCAACTTGGGAGTGTTCGCGCTCGCGGTTGCCATTGGAATTGCGCTGATTCTGTCGCCTGAGCGCACCTGGCTCTTTCCGATATTCAGCGTGCTCTCGCTAATTTTCGGAGTCATGCTGATCGTTCCCATTGGCGGCGCCGATATGCCGACGGTTATTGCTTTGCTCAATTCTTATGCGGGTTTATCCGCCAGCGCCATGGGTTTCGTTCTCGATAACAAGCTGCTGATCGTTGCCGGGGCCCTCGATGGCTCGTCTGGCTTTATTCTTTCGGTGATCATGTGCCGGGCCATGAATCGTTCGTTTAGCAATGTACTCTTCGGGGCGTTTGGCACGCTTCAAGTGAGCGCACAAAAGGCGGCGGAGCGGCCGGTTCGTTCCGCGTCGCCCGAAGAAGCTGCCGAGATATTGGATTCGGCCCGCAGCGTGGTCATCATTCCGGGCTACGGAATGGCGGTGGCACAGGCTCAGCACAAGCTCCGAGAGATGTTCGATGTCCTCACGCGACGGGGCGTCGATGTGCGATTCGCGATTCATCCGGTTGCCGGGCGAATGCCAGGTCACATGAACGTTTTGTTAGCCGAGGCAAACGTGCCGTACGACCGGCTGGCTGAAATGGACGACATTAACCCGGAATTCCCCAGGGCTGATGTTGCGCTGGTGATCGGCGCCAATGATGTCGTAAATCCGGCGGCCAAGACGGACAAGGGCAGCCCGATTGCGGGCATGCCGATCCTGAATGCATACGAGGCGCGTACTGTGATGGTAATCAAACGCAGCATGAGTCCCGGCTTCGCTGGAATCGACAACGATCTTTATCACATGGATAAAACGCTGATGCTGTTCGGCGACGCGAAGGTTTTCGTGGGAAGTATTGTGAAAGAACTGAACGCGGCGGTTGCGGCGCGATAGGATTCGCAATCTCCAGCATTATTCGTTCCGAAGCGCGATCACAGGATCCACACTCGCGGCAGCCCGAGAGGGCAGATAGCTAGCGATCAATCCGGTGGCGAGAATTAAGACGCCCGCTGTTCCGAATGCAAGCGGATCCGTCCCCTTGACTCCTGACATCAGATGGCCGAAGAGCGCTGCGGCGGTATAGGCGAGTGCCAGTCCAATTGCGCCGCCCGCCAGAATCAGTTGCAAGCCTTGACGCATGATCATCGCAAGGACCCGATTGCGATCCGCGCCTAACCCAATGCGAATGCCGATCTCACGCGTGCGTTGCGCAACGGAGTATGAGATGACGCCGTAAATTCCAATCGCCGCCATTAATAGGCCGGCTAGTCCGAAGGCAGTTGCAAACTGAGTTCCGTATCGATAGGGAGAAAAGACGTAGCTGTCCTCAATCAGATGCTTCATAGTCATGATTCCGTAGACCGGCAATTCCGGATCTAGCGCATGAAACTGAGCGCGGACTGCCGTGATGACCGAGGCGACTGGAGCTGCTGAATGTACCATCAAGCTGGCATTCGATACGGGGTGCTGCCAAAAGGGAAGAAAAAATAAAGGCCGGGGCGCTTCTCCCAGCGCGAAATATTTTCCAGTCTGAACGATCCCGATAATTTCGACCAGCGGTTCGTTTGAGCCCAAACGAAAACGTTTTCCAATGGCGGGCTGATCCGGCCAGAAGTGCCGCGCGAAAGCTGCGTTGACCACGGCTACGGGCCGCGAGTTCGAATCATCGTGTTCCGAAAAATCACGGCCAGCGAGGAGCCGCGTGCCCGCAGTACGGAAATAATGGGGACTTACGACGTTGTACATCACTGTGTCCCCGCTTTGGAGCTTTCGGGACGGCTCTCCTTCCCGCATGATTTGCTCGGAAGAGAACCCCGTGAATGGCAGAAATTCGACTAACGCGGCCTCGGTTGTACCGGGTAGGGCTCTTACCCGATCCAGCAGACGCCTCTCAAACGTCGCTGCAGCGTCGGAATTGTAACTCTGCTTGGATAAATTGAATGAGAACACTTCGCGCCCCTCGCGTGCGTAACTCACATCGATTTTCGAACTGGCACTAAGTGCCCGCATACATAAACCTGCTGCGATCAGAAGAACGACAGACGCAGCGATCTGGGCAATTACCAATAAATCGCTGCCGCGCAGGCGCGACGAGCCGGTCCCGCTGCCCTGTTTCATGATCTGATTCAAATCCCATCGCGTAACTCGCCAGGCCGGAAACAGACCACATACGAGGGCCGTCAGGGCCGTTGCAGCGATCGTAAACGCGAGAATGCGGCGATCCAGAGAATAATCGCCCATCCGATAGCGGAAATCAACCCCGGGTTGGATCGTGTTTAACCACCCCGTGATGAATGAAGAAAGCAGCAGCCCCGCCCCGAGTCCCGCGAGCGCGAGAACCGAGCTTTCACCGAAGATGAGCCGGAGCATTTGAGCGCGTGTGGCGCCGAGAGATGCGCGAATCGCAAATTCGCGACTGCGATTTGCTGTCCGCACAAGTAGCAGATTAGCGACATTGGCGCATGCAATCAGAAGCAAGATCAAAACGAGCGCCATGCCGAACACCAGCATTGGTCTGACCGTGTCCGTTGCCTGGGGATCGGGCCGCGAATCTGTCTCGGCCATAATGATCGGACGGACGCCTTTGTTTGTGGCTGGATATTGTTTCTCTAATGCACTACCCAGCAGCGCGGCTGCTGCACGAGCTTGGTTCAATGAGATGCCCGGCCTAAGCCGGCCCAAAATGCGGTAGGCGTAGTAATCGCGGTGATTGGTATCGAGCTGCAGTCCCTGGGCCTTCACCGGAACGAAACCATCGATGTCGACGTATGAAATGGCGCCGTGAAAACTGCTCGGCGCAATGCCAATAATCGTGAAATCATGAGCGTTCAAGCGGACCGAGGAACCGATCACGCCCGGATCCCCGCCTAGCTTACCTTTCCAGTAGGAGTAACTGAGGACCAGCAGCGGGCTGGATTCTTCCCGACCTCCGAAAAGCCTGCCCGCAGCCGGCCTGAGGCCTAGCATGGGGAAGAAGCTGCCGCTCACGGCCTCAACCCAGAGACGATCCGTTACGCCGCCACGCTTAAAGTTCGTGACGGTGAGGCAATCGATAGAAGTCGCGCGGAAGATGGCGAGCTTCCTGTAATCGTCGTATTCCGGGTACGAGATTCGGCGCGAGAACTGAAGGCCATTGTCCTGGGCTTGCAGAATTATCAGATTCCGTCCGTTTTTCACCGGCATCGGGCGGAGCATCATGCTGTCCATTGAGCTGAAGATGGCGGTGTTAACTCCGATGCCGATGCCGAGCGTTACTGCCGCAGCGATTACAAACACCGGAGCTTTGCGGAGGCCCCGGAGGCAGTACTTCAGATCTCGTAACCAGCTCATATTGCGGGTATTAGAGCAAGGGTAATGCCGTTCGAGGGCCCGCGCAAGTCATTTTGCTCTTACCGAGTCACGCCCCGGTTAATCACGCCGAACGTCCAGTTCTGGGACGCGAGCTCCTGTTGTGGTACAGTCGCGGTATTTCGCAATCGCGCTGTCTTCCGCGGCATAGTCGAACTGTGCCGGATCAATGGGTGGCGGATTCTCCCTTTCCCACGCGATCGTGCGCGCGAGTGCGACTGCCGGCTCGACTGGCTCCTGAAAATCCAGCTCCTCGCGAATGCGCGCGCTGCTCATAACCCAGTGCTGTTCGGTGTTGTGGCTGACGCGAAGGTGTTCGGGCGTGACATCGCGCGGGACCGGAACCACCTCGCCGCACCAACCGGCTGATTGCGCGATTTTACGTACCCATTCGATCTCTGTGAAAGCCTCAGGCTCGGCGATGTTGTAGATCCGGCCCTCCGCTCTTGATGAGACTGCGGCACGCGCGATAGCTGCCGCCACATTTTCCACATATCCGCGAGGCGCCCGCCACGAAGCAGCCTCTTCCTGAATCAGAATTGCCGGCCGCCTGTCATCCATTCTTTTGACGTATGGAAATGTTCGATGCAGCGGATCTCCTGGGCCATAAACCATCGGCAACCGCAGCACCGTGCCGATTAATTGCGGGTCACCCATCACGGTTTGTTCAACGGGAATCTTGTCGTATTCGTCATCCAGCCACGAAAAGACCTTCTGTAAGCGGCGAATCTGCTCGGTCGGATAGACATTCGAGACGCTGCGAAGCTCGGAAGTCTCGGTGAGCGGTAAGGGCTGAAGCCCACCGGGCTCAAGTCCATGAAGGATTCCGGCCGCGCGATACACGTCTCCGCTACTCAGCGCGATAATCCGCCGCGCTACGCCACGAAAAACTTCCATGAGCGCTTTGGCTTGGCGCCTACCGCTGAGAATTAGATCGATGACCACTTCGGGAGACTCGCGGCGTAACTTATTCGAGTCCGCTAGGAGATTGTTTCGATCACCGGTAATGCGGCGAACAGAAGCCGGCATGCAGCCAGGCGATTCGCCGCGGTGATAAACGGTAACATTGTGGCCCTGTTGAGCAAGTTCCCGAGCCACGTGCGGACCAATGAAACCCGTCCCGCCGATGAGAAGAATATTCAAATCAGAACCATCGAAAACGCCAGAGCAGAAGCAGGGCGTTTGGGCAGAGTACCGAAAACCGGCAGTACGGAAATCAGCTTGCTATAAACAGAACCCGCTATAGAATCGATAGTACACACAACATCGGGATCGCAGTTGGACGAGAGCCAAATACCGCTTCGGCATCCCCTAATCGCTCTTTCGATAAAAGCGAAGTGATAGTACTTTTGTTCCGGTACGCAGGGTTCAAGAAAAGGCAATCACGCCTTTTACGTTGTGATATAAAGAACTGATCTTAAAAATGTAAGTTCGAGGCTTCGCCGGCGACCATACCGTGCTACGTCCGAGCGCGTAAAGGGGAACAATCCGCATGCGGAATCAAGTATTGCTTTGTGCGGTGTTGATGGCCTTCGCGGCCGGGTATGCGTATGCGGGCTGTAGTACGACGGGTACGACAACCAGTTGCACCAACAGCACTACGATTACCATCCCAGCGACGAGTTTCAACGGCGCGCTGGAATCTTCTGCGCAAACAGTGTCCGGAATTACCGGTTCCATTCAAACGATTACCCTGAGTCTCAATAACTGGACCGACAACGGCACAACGAACGGTCCAGGCACTGAGGACCGCGAATTTATGCTGGTTTTCCAGCCGACCGGCTGTGCGATGAACAGCTGTTACCAGACGTTCCAATTTCTGGGCGGGCTGGCCCTTACCGGGACCACGATATTCAATAACGAAAACATTACTTTCGAAGACAGCGCTACGCTGTATGCTCCCGATGAAGACGCCTACTCTAGCTCTCCTCCCAACGGAGACAAACCGCCGACCAATCCCACCACCTACAAACCGACCGTGAACAAGGCGAACAACTATTGCTCCGGCACCAGCTCGGACGGATCGGCCGCGTTTAGCGGGGCCCCGTTTACTTCGGCTCCATGCGCGACCGACAACCCAGCCGATCCGCAGTACGAATCGAGCGGCGGCACTGCGACTTTTGCGTCTCAATTCAGCGGCAGCCCGAACGGCACCTGGACGCTGTACGTGTGGACGAACAAGGATGCCGAGGACGATGGCGCCACCATCGGCGGCTGGACGTTGAATATCACGGTCGCTGCCAATGCGGCGAACACCAGTACTTCGCTCAGCTCGAACGCTACGAATAACGAGACGTTTGAAAGCGATTCGGTCACCTTGACGGCGACCGTCACCTCGACTTCGACGCCCAGCGAAGGAACCATCACCTTCACCGATAACGGCTCCGACCTGACCTGCAGCAACAGCAGCCAACCCGTCCCTGTGAGCGGCGGCACTGCGAGTTGCACCACCACGTTCTCAACCGAAGGCAATCATCCGCTGGAAGCCCAATACACCGGCGATGCGAATTACGGAAACAGCTCCGGGAGTATGAATTTCTTCGTCGATCACGCCACGACCAATCCCAGCACCGGGCAATATTGCAACACGGGAACGATCAACATCAACACCAACAATGCCGGTCCCGGCACCACGCCGTATCCGCAGCACATCTTCATCCCTGCGCAGAGCGGCTCGCTCAGCGACGTCAGCCTGGTTCTGCCGAACATCACCATCAACCAGATGAATCTGTTCAACTTCCTGTTGGTGGACCCGAACGGGAATAAGTTCGTCCCCATGGCGGGTACCGGCGGCGATGGCAATGCGAGCGGGGTCACGCTGACTTTGACCGACTTTGCGACCGGCCAGAATCCCGTGCCGAACCCCATCAACGGCGGGAACGGTGACGCGCCGGCCTCCGGCCAGTATCTGCCGACCGACTACAACACCGGCTTGACGTTCGCCTCGAGCCCCGACGGCCCGCCGTCCGGGCCGTATCAGCTGCCGCAAACGCAGGGCGGCGCGACGTTCGACACCACGTTTGGGGGCACGAATCCGCAGGGCATGTGGAGCTTGTACGCCTACTATGCCGGGGGCACCACCATCGGATCGATCGACGGTTATTGCTTGAATATCAGCACCTCGGCCGCGGTTGCAACCAACACGACGGTGACATCGAGCCCGATGACCGAGGCGGCAACGAACACCCAGGTGACCTTCACCGCCACGGTGAAATCGGGCGGCAATCCGGTGACCAGCGGCTCGGTGACGTTCAAAGAAGGAACCACGGTGCTCTCCGGCCCGACGACGGTTAACGGCAGCGGCCAGGTCACTTTCCAGACCTCGTCGCTGGCTGAAGGCATTCACACCATTGAAGCGATCTACAGCGGCGTAACTGGCACGTACAACGTAAGCTCCGGAAGCGTGACCATCGAGATCGACACTCCGACGACGAACACCGCCGGTACTGGTCTCTATTGCAATCCCGGCGGGGTGAACATCTCTTCCTCAAACGGCGGCAACAATATTCCCGCGAGCCCGTATCCGACGCGCATCAACGTCACCAACCTCGCCGGCACGGTGAATACGGTGGGTGTGCACTTGAACAACTTCTCAGATGGCGAGCCGTACGGCACGGTAATGCTGCTTGAAGGTCCCACTTCGACCAACATTGTTTTTTACAACGATGCCGGCTCGGAGAGCACGGGATTTAGCGGGCTGAATCTCACGTTAGCGGACTCCGGTTCGAGTCAGCTTCCGGCCGATCCGAATAACCCAACGACGAACACCACTTACAGTCCCGCCTCGTACCAAGGCCTGCCTCCTCCGGTGTTCCCGGCGCCCGGGCCAAGCGGCATTTCTCAGGCCGCGCCAGCGGGCTCGCAGACCTTCAGCAGCGCCTTCCAGAACATCAACCCGCTCGGCTACTGGACCTTGTATGTGTACGACCGGTTCGGCGACGAGGCGCTCAGCATCAACAACTGGTGCTTGAACTTCACCGAGAATGCGCCGGTGATTGCAGCGAGCATGACTAACAACCCGACCAATTTCACTCAGGGCGACACGGGCGATACGGTGACCGTTAACATCATGAATAACGGCCCCGGGCCAACGGACAACACGCTGCAGACGGCTGTGACCCTTCCCACCGGGCTTACGGCCACGGCGATCCAGGGCGGAGGCGGGACCGGCTGGAGCTGCACGCTCGGGACGCTGACCTGCACGCGTACCTCGGGATTGGCTGCGAGCGCGAGCGACAACATCACCGTGACGGTCAATGTCGGCTATAACGCGCCTTCGAGCGTAACGCCGTCGGCCACCATCTCCGGCGGCGGGATTTCGGCCACCCAGAATCCGAGCGATACGGTTACCGTGAACCCTGGGCCGGTGCAGGTGACGTTCAGCACGGTCCCGGCGGGTCTCTCTTATAACGTTGACAGCACAAGCTACACGTCACAGCAGACGCTGCCACTTACTAACGGGTCAATGCACACGATCGCGACCACCTCGCCGCAGACTTCTGGCGGGGTCCAGAACACGTTCTCGAGTTGGTCGGACGGCGGCACGCAATCGCACAGCATTACGATAAACAGCACTACCGGGACCGCGAGTTACACCGCGAATTTCACGACCACTTACTTGCTAACCACGCAGGCCAATCCGACGAACGGCGGCACAGTCAGCCCGGCATCCGGCTACTATGCGCCGAGCACGATGGTGCCCTTGACCGCTACGCCGGCGAAGGGCTACATATTCCAGAACTGGACCGGCAGCGTGGCCAGCCCGAACAGCGCCTCGACAAGCATCACGACTACCAGCTCGCCGCAGACCGTCACCGCAAACTTTATCTTGTCGACGACGGTCAGCATTTCGCCGTCTTCCCTGTTCTTCCCGTCACGCGACGTGGGGACCACTAGCCCTGCACAGACCCTGACGCTCACCACCACGGGCAGCAACACGCTCACGATTGGTACGGTCTCGGCGAGCATCCCGGATTATGTGATTCTCAACGATAACTGCTCCGGGCAAATGATCACAAGCAAGGCCAAGTGCACGCTGCAGGTGGAGTTCCAACCGACCACCTCGGGCAGCCGTAACGGGACGCTATCGTTCCCAGACAACGCGGCGAACAGCCCGCAAACGGTGAAGGTGACCGCGAGCGCGGTTGGCGCGCAATTAACGCCGCCGACGCATGTATTCCCGGCGCAACATGGAAACACGACCAGTCCGACGACCGTGACCCTCACGCTGACGAATTTCCTGTCTACGACCTTGTCCTACGGCGCGGCAACGTTCTCGGGCAATAATCCGACCGACTTCCCGATTCAGAACGGTGGCAGCTGCTCGACGAGCGGAGGCACGCTTGCGGCGAACGGAAGCAGCGGCAATAGTTGCACCTTCGTGATCGCGTTTCAGCCGACCGCGAACGGAAATGAGAGCGCCACGCTCAGCATCACCGATAACGCAGGGACCCAGAGCGCCACGGTCAGCGGTTACGGCGTCGGAGCCTCGCTTGCGCCACCGAAAGGCTATTTTCCGGCGCAGCGCGGCAACACTCAGAGCTCCACTAACCTCAGCATTACTTTTACGAATTACCTGAGTTCACCCCTGTCCTACACGCCGCAATGGACGGGTACCAATTCGGGCGACTTCCTGGTGCAGAGCTCCAGCACCTGCCCGAATTCGGGCGGTGCACCGACGGCCAGCACGCTGGGGGCGAATTCGAGTTGCACCTACGTGGTCGCGTTCAAGCCGACCGCGAACGGACCGGAAAGCGCCACGCTGAGCATCAGCGACGCGGACGGAACGCAAACCTCGACCTTTAGCGGCACGGGTGTGGGCGCGCAACTCGCGCCTTCATCCTACAGTTTCGGGTCGTACCCGAAAGGCCGCACAAGCTCGGCCAAGACGTTCACGCTGAACAATTATCTCTCAACACCACTGAGCGTCACCGGAACCTCGTTTAGCGGGACGAACGGCACGGATTTTTCACTTACGAACGGCGGCACCTGCCCAGCTATGAGCGGTTCTGTGCCGGGAAATTCGAGCTGCACCTACAATATCGTCTTCCAGCCCTCTACCACCAGCTCGGAAACCGCAACCTTCACCGTGACCGACGCCGATGGATCGCAAAGCACGGCCCTAAGCGGCTCCGGCCACTAGTGGCTAGAAATCTCTGCGACTGATGGGCGGGCGCGCCTGTTTTGCGGGGGCGCTCGGCCTGCGTACCAGATCTGCTAGGCCCGGACGGTTAGTACTATTTATCACCCCATGAGTGCTTGTTGTGATAGACTCGGTGCGTTCCAGACATTTTCGGCACTAGCACGTGGGTGGAGAATTCCCGCGCAGGTACCCAGAGGTGAGACTTCGGCATGCGCCATCAGATCCTATCTTTCAGTACGTCATTAGTCTTGCTTTTCTGTGTTGCGGCCGCTGCCTACGCAGACTGTAGTTCGACTCCGACCAACTGTTCGATTGCTAGCGCGGGCAGTTTGGCGACCAGCGACGGCAGTGGGGCCTCCGCGACCGCTCACACGACATTCGTTGTCTCAGGCATGACCGGGTCGGTGAACGGCGTCAGCATCACCTTCAATAGCTGGAGCCTGAGCGGCGACCAGAGCCCGGCCGATTTTTATTTCGAGTTGGTCTCGCCCAATGGCACGAGGTTCGATTTCTTCGGGAATTTCAACGGCGGATGCGCCGTCATGCCGTCGACGACGAACATCACGTTTGCGGACAACGGCTCGCAGTTGGTGCAAGGCTGCGGCAACGGCCAGGCGACTGTCACTCTCACAAGCGGCACGTACCTGCCGGACGTCGATAATGCCCCCAATGGGTCAGCCTACGGCGTTTCTGAATGCCCGTCTCCGGACGGCAATTCCACTGCTCCTACTTGCGCTCCCAACCAGGGCGCTGCGGACGGCAGTTCCACAGATACCTTCGCGAGCGCCTTTAGCGGAGCGACCGCGAACGGCACCTGGACCGTTTATTCCGAGAGTGATTTTAGCGGGACTACGGGTTCGATCTCTTCTCTGACGCTGCAGCTGACAACCTTCTCCGCAACCAATACCACCACCAGCGTGGGCGCCAGCGCCTACCAGGCCTTTACCTCGGGCACAAATGACAACCTCACCTTCACCGCGACCGTGACCGCGACGGGCAAGACGGTCAATGAAGGCGCAGTGACCTTTTATGATAACGGCAATGCGATAAGCGGTTGTTCCGGGAAAGCCGTCAGTGGCAACCAGACGACCTGCAACGAGTTGTTTTCAGGCGCCCCGGAAGGCGTGCATAACATTACCGCCGCTTACACCGACACAGCCTCCAATCCCCAATTCGGCGATAGCAACAACGACGCGAATCCTGTGCAGGTCTTTATCGATAACGTCACTGCTTCGAGCAACGTGAGCAGCACTGGCGGTACCTTCTGCGACAACGGAACCGTCACCCTGACCTCCGATAACGGCGGGAACGTGACCGCCCAGCCGTACCCGCAGCACGTGTACGTGAGCGGTTTGAGCGGCAGTCTCGCAACCCTCACGCTGGAGTTGCCGGGTATCACCACCGGGCAGGGCGATTCTTATCTCAACGCTTTCGACATGCTGCTGGAAGGGCCGGATGGCAAGACGTTTGTACCGATCGCGGAGGCCGGAACCACGAGCGGCGTATCGGGCCTGACGCTGTACCTCGCAGATAGCGGCAGTTCGACATTAAATACCAGCTCCAATCCATCCAGCAATACCAGCAGCACGCCGTATAAGCCCGCCGATTTCGACTCGAACCTTACCAGCGGTGTTTTCACTTTCCCGAATGCGGGAAGCACCACCATTCTGGACAGCCCGCCGGCGCGCCCCTACAACTATCCCGCAAACCAGGGCACGGATAGCATGAACGCGACCTTTTCGTCGGATCTGAACGGGACCTGGAGCCTGTACGTCGCCAGCCGCGACCACGCTTTCTCCGGCACCACGGGCGGCTATTGCCTCATCTTTACCACCAGCACCGAGGCGCCGACATCCACCTCGGTCAGCGCCAATCCCAATCCGGCGACGGTGGCCACCGGGCAGAGCAGCACGGCGGTCACGCTGAGCGCGCATGTCAGTTCGGGCGGCAATCCAGTGAACACCGGCACGGTCACGTTCTATAGCAACGGGACGCAGGTGGGTACGGCTTCGAATTGGGACGGCAACGGCAATGTGCAGCTTTCCCCCTCGCCCTCCTTCGCTGAGGGCACCTATACGATCGGGGCGGATTACAGCGGCGTGCCGTCACAATATTCCGCCAGCGAGTCCAACACGATCACGCTGCAGGTGGATAACCAGACCCTCGAGACAGACAACAGCGACACCTCTTACGGGTATTGCAACCCGGGTCCGATCAACATCGCGGCGAGTACCGTCCCGCAGCAATATCCCTCGCGCGTGCTGATCACCAACGCGCCGGGTACGCTACAGACGGTGGGCTTGGCGCTGAACGCGGTTACATATCCCACACCGAGCGATCTCGAAATGTTGCTCGAAGGGCCGGGCGGCGCGACGAACAATATTGTCTTCTGGGGCAACATAGCCTACGTCGATAATGGCGGCAATTTCTCCAGCGCCGGCCCGCTGAATAATCAGAACTTCATCATTGAAGACGGCCAAACAGCTTTGCCTGAGTTCTCCAGCGGCAGTTTCTCGGGCGGCACCTACTCGCCGGGAGCGTATTTTGTGGCAGGCGAGTCCAATATCAACTTCCCGTCGCCCGCGCCGCCATCGAACGATTGGAACTTCGCGCAAAGCCTCGGCACAACCACGTTCGGGAGCCAGTTCGCGCAGAACAGCAATCCGAACGGCATTTACTCGTTCTTCGTGTATCACAACATCAACGGCAGCACCGGCACGATAGGCAGCCATTGCGTCAACATCACGGTGAAGCCGCCGGTCGCGCAGGTCGGAGTCTCGCCGTTGGCGGCCACCTTCACGCAAGGCGATGGAAGCGACACTTACACGATCACGGTCAAGAATAACGGGCCAGGCAGCACAGGAACGCAAAATGCGCTGACCGTCGCCGACACGCTGCCGAGCGGCCTACACGTCGTCTCGATCGCCGAAACGGCCAATAGCAATGGCGGCCAATTGCAGGATTGGACCTGCAACACATCTACGGTCACCTGTACTCGCAGCACCCCGATGCCCGCGAGCGAAACGGACACGATCACGCTGACGGTGAGCGTAGATTATTCGAATCACGGATCTGGTTTGACGAATTCGGTAGCGCTTTCGGGCGGCGGCGTCGATACGACAAATTCGACGCTGAGCGCCAGCGACTCTACCACCATCAATCCCGGACCCGTGCAGGTGACGTTTGACACCAACCCGACTGGATTGAGCTACACCGTGGGTAGCAACTCGTACACCGGGCAGCAAACGATCACGATCACGAACTATCAGACGGTGAGCGTAAATACGACGTCGCCACAAACGCCGTCGTCTGGCACGCAGGACACGTTCTCGAGCTGGAGCGGCGGCAATAACCCCTCGAGCGCATCCGAAACGATAAACATCTCCAGTACGACGGGAACGGCGAGCTACACGGCGAACTTTATTCAAACCGTCGCCGTCAAGATCAACACTTCGCCCCAGGGATTGCTCGTTAGCGTGGATGGCGGCACGGCGCAGGCAGCGCCGGTAACGCCGCCGGCGTGGGTAGTGGGCAGCCAGCACACCATCGCGACCAGTTCGACACAATCGGGCGGAACGGGCACGCAATACGTTTTCCAAAGCTGGTCCGACGGAACGACGAACCCGGCGAGCGACACCGTAACGGCTTCGAGCGGCACGACGAGTTACACGGCCAATTTCCAGACCCAGTATCTGCTGACCACTAGCGTCACTCCATCGGGAGGAGGCACGGTCAGCGCGACGGCCGGGGGCAATCCGTCCGCGGCGAACGGCTATTACGCCTCGGGCACGGTCGTCTCGCTGCAGGCCAAGCCGAATTCGGCTTACGCCTTCCACAGCTGGACGGGCACGACAAGCAGCAGCACCAATCCGTTGGTGGTAACCATGAACTCGCCGGTGACGGAGACGGCAAACTTCCAGACCGCGTATCAGCAGCTAAGCGGTTTAGCCAGTATCCACTATATCGTCACTGTCAATACGTCCAGCGAGCTGGCGCAGAATGGGTATGTTGATTTACAGTTCAATCCTAGCTCGCAATCAACGCAGGCCGCCAACGTCGCTGTGGCGAACTTCTTCACGGATGGCCTGCTGAATCCCCCGCCCGCCAGCCCGAGCGGCGAAGTTTCCGGCGTGCTGCCGGGAACGGTGCAGCTGGCAAACGGTCAAAGCTTGAACGAATATACGGAGTCGATGACGTTCGGCACCACCATCACATTCGAACTGTACCTCTACGGCCCAGCGATTACGAACCCGAACGGTCAGGGCGGCGGCACGTTCACTCTGGACTTCCCGAACGGTCAGGGCGGCTATCTGTTCACCGCCGGCCCCATGCCGGTGTTCACGGTGACGATCAACGGCGACGGCACCACGACGGCGCAGGCGTATCCGAGCCAGAACAATGGGCCGCCGGTCGTGATATTCGTCGCACCGCTGCAATTGCCGCCGGCGCCGGTCACCGAAACGGGACTGTTATATAGTCCGTTGCTCGAGAATCCAGGCAGTCCAGGTAGTCCGGGAGGAGGGACTACCAACTTCACCATCACGAACACCAGCGGCGCGGCGATTACTGGGCCGATTCAACTGGTGCTCACGAACCTGCCGGCAGGCGTGACGGGCGCGAATAACACCGGAACGTTCAACGGCAGTCCATATTGGACTGTGACGAATAGTAGCGCCCTTGCGTTAGGTGCGGCGCTGACTGTGACCGTGCAGCTGAATTACCCAAGCAGCACGGCGGTATCCACGACGCCTGCGGTCTATACGGGGAGTCTGCAATGAAAAACCTACTTCTTGCAGGACTTCTCACGATCGCGGCGCTGGCGCATAGCGCGGTTGCGCAAGGCAACGTTTACCTGGTGACGGTGGACACGAGCTCGGTCAACGGGCAGACGGGAACGATTGATTTGCAGTTCAACGCAGGCATGCTGAACACGCAGAACGCCTGCGTTACGATCAGTAATTTCTCGACGGATGGAGCACTCGGATCGCCGTCGGCGAGCGCCGGCAACGTGAGGGGGACGCTCGCCACAACGCTGACCATCAACAACGGCAGCGGCGGATGCCCGACGGCGACAACGTACACCCCATCTACGTTCAACGACTACAACCAGCCGATCACGTTCGGCAACACGCTCTCGTTTTTTGTGGTTCTGAGCGGCCCCGCCGTAAACTACTCCGCAAACACCAACATTGTTGGAAACTACAATGGGGATTCGGGCAGCAGTTTCGGCGTGGCGTTCACGGCGAACGGCGCGCCAGCGCTAACCAGCGATGCGAGCAACTTCGCTGGAACCATCACGCAGAATCCGGACGGGACCGTCACGACGGCGGGCTTGGCCGGACCGGGGGGCGGAGCCTCGGTGGTGACCATACAATTGGGCGGGCTAGTGACAGTGACCACTTCGCCCTCGGGCCTGTCGTTCGCAGTCGATGGCACACGTTATACGTCGGCCCAGACGTTCCCATGGACCTTTGCTAGCCATCACACGGCGTCGACGACTTCGCCGCAGCCAGGCGCGACCGGCACGAAGTACGTGTTCAACGGGTGGTCCGATGGAACCACTTCGACGACCGACACCATTGGTGCAGCCTTTTTCCCGGCCACCTACACAGCGAATTTCATTACGGAATACCTGCTGACCACCGCTGCGAATCCCTCTGCCGACGGCTCGGTAAGCGTGACTACGACCTCACCTACCGGCGACGGTTACTACGTGTCTGGTACGCCGGTTAGCATCACGGCGAATCCGAATACTGGGTATAAGTTCACGAAATGGACCGGCAATGTAGCCAGCCCAAACAGCGCTACCACCACCGTCACCATGAGCGCGCCGGAAACGGTGACCGCGCACTTCGCCGTGAATAACGTGAGCGTGACGGTCGGCACCTCGCCCAGCGGCCTTTCCTTTACGGTGGACAGCAAGAACTACACGACCACACAGACGTTCGCCTGGCAGGTGGCGAGCACTCACAACGTCAGCACGAACTCGCCGCAGGGCCTGAAGGGCAACGAGTACTCGTTCTCGAGCTGGAGTGGGGGCAACAACCCCTCGAGCACATCTGAATCGATCACCGTTGGCGGCGCGGCCAGTTATACGGCTAACTTCAACGCGATGTCGGAACTGACGTTCTCGCCGACTTCACTCTATTTCACCGGCCGTGACGTGGGAACCACCAGCCCTGCGCAAACAGTGACAGTGACGAATAAGGGCAGCAACGCCGTGACGTTCAGCTCGGTTTCAAGCAGCAGCGCGGATTTCGTCGTTTCGAATAACGGCTGCACGAGCCAAATCGCAGGCAATGGCGGTGCATGCCAAGTCCAGGTCCAATTCAAGCCGACCACGTACGGCAGCCGGACTGGGACACTCGCCTTTACCGACACGGGCGCGAACGGCACGCAATCGGTGGCGCTGAGCGGTGCCGGAATCGGAGCGCAGCTGAGTCCGTCGAGCCTCACCTTCCCCGCGCAGCACGGCAACACACAGAGCGCCACGCAAACCTTGACACTTACGAACTTTCTATCTACGGCCTTGCCGTACGGTGCCGCGTCGTTTTCAGGCGCAAACCCCAACGACTTCCCGATTCAGGGCGGCACTTGTTCTACGAGCGGAGATACGCTTGCGGCGAACGGAACTGCGGGCAGCAGCTGCACCTACTTGATCGCGTTCGTTCCGACAGTGAATGGAACTGAGAGCGCGACGCTGAGCGTCTCCGCGGCGGGAACGCAGAATCACAGTCTCAAAGGCACAGGTGTCGGCGCCTTGCTGCCGCCGCCGACCGGCTATTTCCCGGCGCAGCTCGGTAATACCACGAGCCCGACCACCATCACGCTCACGTTCTACAATTACCTGAGCTCGCCCTTGGGTTATACGCCGACGATGACCGGTCCGAACGCGGGCGATTTCATCGTGCAGAGCTCCAGCACCTGCGCGAACTCCAAGGGCGCGCCGGTGGCGAGCTCGCTTGCGGCTAAATCGAGCTGTACGTTCGTGTTCAAGTTCCATCCAACCGCGAACGGGCCGGAAAGCGGTACTTTGAGCATCAGCGACGCGGACGGGACGCAGACCTCCACGCTGACCGGAACGGGTGTGGGCGCGCAACTCGCGCCTTCATCTTATAGTTTCGGAACCTACCCGAAGGGTCACAGCAGCGCCGCTAAGAGCTTCACATTGACCAACTACTTATCCAGCCCACTGAGCATTACCGGAACCTCGTTCAGTGGCGCCAATTCCGGCGATTTCTCGATCTCGGGCGGCACATGCCCGACCACCAGCGGTTCGCTTGCGAGTAACTCGAGCTGCACCTACAACATCGTGTTCAAGCCGTCTACCACCAGCTCGGAAACCGCAACCTTCACCGTGACTGACGCCGATGGATCGCAAAGCACGGCCCTAAGCGGCTCCGGCCACTAAGAAGCCAGCACACATCTAGCCCGGACTCTGGTACTACATCGTACTGGAGATGCCGGGCTGGATTCATCTCTTCAAATTTTGGGCCGAGCACCTCGCCCGTCGTAAAGCAGGTAATGAAATAGCTCGCCACAGGGCGGATCACGACGGTCTGCCTGGATAGCCCGCGACCTGTACTCGAAGTAATCCCGTTCGTCAAATTTACCGAGGCAGACCAAGCCTATTTGCGCTAAGCTACTGGCCTAATGAGAACTGCGGCGAAACACAGGATCTGGAAGGCCACCGTGTTTCTTGTCGGATGGGCCGCGCTCGCGATTTTCTATTTCAGTCAAAGTCTCGCACAAAAATTCGCGATGCATGATCCCACTCCTTGGTGGCACTTCCTGGCGATCTGGGTGATTGGCCTTTACATCTTTGGCTCCTTGGCGCTGGGCGTTCTTTGGCTGGGACGCCGCTTCCCGATTCAGCGGCGTAATTGGATTCGCCGAACTGTGTTACATTTCCTCTTCAGTCTCGGCTTCTCATTACTTGACCTCGCAATCGCAGCCGCCATTTTCCCTCTTTTGCGAGTTCTGCCTTCCGTATTCAAAGACTTCTCCAGTGCGTTTGGCTTCCTGCTTGTGATTGATTTTCACGGTTCCGTTCTTGGATATTGGACGGTGCTGGGCGCTCAAGCCGGCATTCGCTATTACCGTCGATATCAGGAACGCGAGCGGGAGGCGCTCCGGTTGGAGCTGCAAGCCTCGGAGCTGAAGACGCAGCTCGCGCGAGCTCAATTGAGTGCTCTCAAAATGCAATTGCAGCCGCATTTCCTTTTTAATACGCTCAATGCAATCACCGTCCTCGTACGGCAGCGCAAAGGCCAGCTAGCCGAAGATATGCTGGCGCGCCTGAGTGATCTTCTGCGATGTGTTCTGGAAGATGTCGAAGCGCAGGAAGTTCCGCTGCGCCGCGAGCTGGAATATCTACAGATTTATCTTTCAATCCAACAGGTGCGCTTTCAGGATCGCCTGAAGATCGATATTTCTGCTGATCCCGAAACGCTTGATGCGGCGTTCCCCCAAATGGCCCTGCAGCCGATTGTTGAAAATGCAATCCGACACGGCATAGGTGGGCGCGCAAGGGCGGGCAATATCAAAATCAGCGCGTCGCACGTAGATGACGATCTCGTCATCGCGGTCGAAGATGATGGCCCCGGATTCTCATCGCATGGTAATTCTCGCGCCGGAATCGGCCTCCCTAACACACGGGCGCGCTTGCACCAGCTCTACGGCGATGACGGACAGCTAGTCACTGCAAATCGCGAGAACGGAGGCGCCAAGGTAACGCTCGTGATCCCGTATCGTCCAGCTCCTGACTTATCCACAACAGAGATGATGGAGGTTCATGCGGTTGAAAGTCCTGATCGTTGATGATGAGCCGCTTGCGCGCGAAGGTCTGCGCATGTTGCTCGCCGATGATCCCGATATTTCGAACATCGACGAAGCAAAAAACGGCCACGAAGCCGTCGCAGCAATCCGCAAAGCGCCTCCCGATCTTGTATTTCTGGATGTGCAAATGCCCGAAATGGACGGGTTCTCTGTTGTTCGCGAGATCAGCTCCGAGCGAATCCCTCCCATAATCTTCGTCACCGCGCATGACGAATACGCAATTCAAGCGTTCGAAATCAACGCCGTCGATTATCTGTTGAAACCTATTACTGCAAAACGCTTCACTGAAGCTTTAAGGCGCGCCAAGCTCCGCTTGCACTCGCATCCGGCCAGCGAAACGAATCGTCAGATTCTCACATTACTCGAAACCATCGCCTCACCTCGCCGGCACATCTCCCGGCTTGCGGTTCGCTCGGCGGGTAAAACAGTGTTTGTTGACGTTGAAGACATCGAGTGGATGAGAGCCGCCGAGAATTATGTCGAGCTGCATACCGGGGCCAAAACGCATCTGCTCCACGTTACTTTGAGTACGCTCGAGAAATCCCTCGACCCGGAAATTTTTCTGCGCATCCACCGATCATTGATCGTGAATGTAAGGCGCATTAAAGAACTGCAACCAGCGTTTCATGGTGAGTACATCGTGACGCTAGAAAACGGAGCTCAACTGCAATCAGGCCGGATGTATAGCGACAAGCTGAGAACGCTCGCCGCTAATCCTTTTTAAGTTCTGACGGCAGTTCGTCCCCCTGCGCGTCCACTTCGTCAAGATCGGCTGGCCAAATCACCTCATCCCACCTCACACTGGGTCTTACCTATTAACCAGGAGCTTCTGATGACAACTGAAATCACACCAGCCAGGCTTCTCAGTGAGCCGCCGTTTCAGCCGGTGCCGGCAGTCCGTTACAACATTCCCGTCGGCTATCTAAGAGCATTCGTCACCATCCTGGTGCTCGCATTCCATTCGGTTCTCGCCTATGATACTGACGCGCCGCAACCTCCCCATTCGCTGCTAGCTCAGCCACGCTTGTGGATGGCCTTCCCTGTCGTTGACCCTCACCGCTGGTCTGGGTTCTCCTTGTTCATAGGCTTTAACGATATCTTCTTCATGTCGTTAATGTTCTTCCTGTCCGGACTGTTTGTTTGGAACGGTCTTCGACTGAAGGGCAGTCAAAGGTTCCTTCGCGATCGCGCGCTTCGTTTAGGCGTGCCGTTTTTGATCGCGGCCGCTATGCTCGCTCCGCTCGCCTACTATCCCGCTTACTTGCAAACGAGCGAGCCCCACAGCGTAATCAGCTATTTCCATCAATGGCTCTCGCTCGGCGAGTGGCCCGCCGGGCCGGCTTGGTTTGTCTGGGTTTTGCTCGCCTTCGACTTCGTCGCCGCGGCGCTATTCTTTGCCGCGCCGAATGTGGGCAGCTTGCTCACTCGGCTTTCCTCGAATACAGAACGCCGGCCGGCCCGTTTCATGGGGCTGCTCCTTGCGTTCTCGGCTATGACTTATATCCCGATGGCGCTCGCGTTTAATCCGTTACGCTGGACGAACTTCGGTCCCTTTTATTTTCAAACTAGCCGGATTCTGCACTATGCGGTCTATTTCTTCGCCGGAATCAGTATCGGTGCTTTTGGACTTGACCGCGGATTGCTCGCCCCCACCGGGGAGCTCGCGCGCCGCTGGATTCGCTGGATCTTTATGGCGTTAGGAATGTTCGTGGTTGCAATTGTCACCGCAATTCTCGCGTTTGCGAATTACAGCCACGCACCGCGTATGTGGATCTTCATCTCAGGCTGCGGATTCGTTCTCTCCTGCGCCGCATCCTGCTTTGCATTTCTCGCTTTGTTTGTCCGCTTCGCGCGAACGCCCCGCAAGATTTACGATGCTTTTCGCGAGAATGCCTATGGAATGTATCTCATCCACTACGTGTTTGTGAGCTGGGTGCAATACACTCTGCTGCGGCTCATGCTGCCCGGATTGATGAAAGGCACTCTTGCCGTTCTTGCCGTGCTAGCGCTGAGTCTTATGACAACCGCCGCGCTTCGCCGCGTGCGGCTGATCGCAAAGGTAATTTGAGCGAGACTAAGGATCTCAAGCTGTCGAGAAGCTAATCGGCGTAGAAAAGATACTTCCGCCACTGGTCGTCACTGCGGCCAAGCAGGCGCATCAAGTGACGGCTTGTGTGGAGACTGAATGGTCGAGGCGGACGCGACAACTTCATTCCAGCTTCTTCTGGTGTCCGGTTGCCTTTCCTGTTGTTGCAAGGATGGCAACACGCAACCAGGTTTTCCCACGCAGTTTCACCTGCCCGAGAGCGCGGGACGACATGATCGAGCGTCATTTCGCCCGAGGGCAGCGTGCGATGACAATACTGGCACGTGTACCGATCGCGCATCAGAATATTCTTTCGCGAGAGAGCCCGCGTCTGATGAGGGATGCGGCGGTACTCGAGCAGTCGAATAACAGAAGGGACACTCAGAGTTCGTCTCGCCGAATGTACGTGCCCTGGGGCGAGCTCCTCGGCGGACGCCACCCCCTTTAGAATCAGAACAACGGCCCGCCGCGCGGCACAGATGTTAATCGGCTCATAGCTTGCATTCAGAACTAGAACAGGCCTGTGAAGTCGTTCCGGGCTATGCATTGAGCACGCTCTGTACTAGCATCAGTTAACTTCCGTTCGGGCGGGGAGTGATGAGGCCCAAACGTCCTGTCCGGACGACTGCCGCGATCTTGAATGGTAAATACGATTGTCTACTCGGGCAAGCGTAAGCGCTGTGACCCGCGCTGCACCCCCGCCCTTCAAGACGGCAGCAGCGGTGCGAAGAGTGGCTCCGGTAGTGAAAACATCGTCTATCAGCAGAATGCGTTTTCCAGCAATCTGCTCGGAGCGTCTGACAGAAAACGAGTCTTTGAGATTGTCGCGCCGTTGTGTCTCTGTGAGACCCGCTTGGGCTTTGGTATATCGCTTGCGCCGGAGATTAGTCGAGAGCTTTAACCCGCAGCGCTTCGCGACTGGCTTGGCGAGCAACTCTGCCTGATTGAATCCACGCTCCCACCGCTTGCGCCAGTGCATTGGCATAGCCAGCACAATGTCAAAACGCTCGTCGAGCGGCTGGGCTTGAACCAAGAAGCGGCTCAGCGGCTGGGCAAGCGTCTCAACCTTGCCGTATTTGAAAACATGAATTAACTGGCGAAGCACACCTTCATAGCTGCCGAAAGAGTAAGCCGAATCGAAGTTGAGGAGGCTCGCCCGGCAAACTGTACACAGGTTGTGTTCATCTAGCGAGTAGGCATCGACAAAGGGTGTACGGCAAGCGCGGCAGAAGAATTCGGCCTGAAGCGGTTCAGGAATTGAAAGACAGGCCTCGCAAACCGGAATACGAGATGCGTTCCTAAGAGGCTGCTCACAAATTCTGCATTCATCTGGAAAGACGAGATTAAAGAACCCGGAAGAAATGGCTTTCGTGCCGGCCAGCAGCTTTTTTGGCCAGGAGCTTGTGTTGGAAGATATGGCGGTACCAGTCGTGAGACTAGGGAAAGCGCACCCCCACTAAATCAAGAGTATACAACGCACTAGCAAAATTACAGAATTAAGCATCAAATTGAGCTGAATGTAACCTAGATAATGAGGTTGTCGAGACCCGCGCGATCGCGCGCCTCAGGTCTTGCGTTTAGAGCAGGATGGATACCCGTACGAATTTGCCGGTATTCGAGCCGGAAAAGTTCATGGAACAAGTTGCTAACGACCGGGAGTTGTCGGTTGAGATTATCGACCTGTTTCTCTCAGAAGAGCCTTCCCAGATTGCCGAAATGCAAAGAGCGCTGGCAGCCCGGGACTATAACAGCCTTTACGTAACAGCTCATACGATAAAGGGCTCTCTCGGCAGTTTGCACGCCGCTCTCGCCAGATTTCATGCAGAAGCACTAGAAAGCGCAGCCAAAAAACAAGATGAGCCGGGCTGCGAGCGATCTCTGAGTGACTTGAAGCATGATTTGGAAACCTTGGAGCCCCAGCTTCTGAATCTGCGCGATAGCAACCGCGCTTAGTGGTCCCGGTAACTCGCGCGGCAACGATGCGCTTGATACACTGAGTTTGCTCGATTTAAAGAAAGCACTTTGGATGACCTCCTCTGAAGCGCTCGAAATTGTGTGTGCTCACAGTCCCGATTCTGATGATGCGTTCATGTTTTATGCGCTGGCAACCAAGAAGATTCGATCGCCGTTGGTCGCGTTCCGCCATGTTTTGGAAGACATAGAATCGCTGAACCGAAAAGCCAGGGAAGGCCTATATGAACTGACGGCCATTTCTTATCATGCGTATCCGTATGTAGCGGACAAATACGTATTGATGGCAAGCGGATCGAGCGTCGGGGATGGCTACGGCCCCATCGTAGTAAGCGCCCGGAAGATGTCGCCTGAAGAACTGAAGGGGAAGAGAATCGCGATTCCCGGTACGATGACGACGGCCTTCCTCGTGCTCAAGCTCTTTCAGCCCGATATTGAGCACGTCGTGATTCCATTCGACAAAATTTGCGATGCGGTAAAAGCTCACGAATTCGATGCCGGATTGGTGATTCACGAGGGTCAGCTAAGTTACGGCCATGAGGGTCTCCACAACATCGTGGATCTTGGAAAGTGGTTCAAAGCGAAATACAACCTGCCGCTACCTCTCGGCGCTAATGCGCTGAGGCGAAATTTGCCGCCGGACGTTCAGACCGAGTGTTCCCGGCTGCTCCGGGAAAGCATACAGTACGCCTTGGATCATCCAGAGGAAGCGATGAATTATGCGATGCAGTTCGCTCGCGATCTCGACCCGGCCACAGCGGAGCAATTCGTGGGCATGTACGTAAACCAGCACACGATTTATGGCGCAGACATTGTGCCTCGCGCGGCCCAAAAGCTGCTTGATCTAGGATATGAGGCTGGACTTATTCCCCATCAGACAAACATCGAAGTTGTCGGTTAACTCAGTTCCACTCACGTTTATCTTTATGATCACGAATTGGTTTTGCACTGTTGTGCTCGGCGTTGGGCTGTTTGCGCTCATAGCAAGCGGTCAAAACGAAGGCGGCTACAACTTAAGCCAGCGGATCAATCGTATCCGCGATCTGGGGAAGAGAGATTCTCAGGCCATTCCAGCCCTGACGAACTATCTGGGTGACCCGGACCGTGATATCCGAGTCGAAGCGGTGAAGGCGATCGTAAAGATCGATACGGCCTCCAGTCTGGATCCATTAATACGAGCTACGCATGATAATGACGCCGAAGTTCAGGTCCGCGCGACCGACGGGATCGTCAATTTTTATATGCCCGGGTACGTTTCAAGAGGAGGCCTTACTGGTTCTTTCACACGCGGGGTACGGCAGGTGAAGTCGTATTTCTCCACGCGGAACAACGACGCGATTGATCCGGATGTTACGGTTCGCCCGGAGGTTTCGCAGGCTTTGGCAGACGAAATACGAGGCGGCGCGACAATGGATTCCCGCGCCAATGCTGCCCGCGCGGCGGGCATTTTGCGGGCTTCGCCAGCGGTAGCTTCGCTGGTAGCCGCCCTTCGATCAAAGGACAGCGAAGTAATCTTCGAATCGCTCGTAGCGCTTCAGAAAATCGACGATCCCTCGGCGGGTCCGGCGGTTTCTTTCCTTTCTCGCGATCTCGATGACCGAGTGCAGGCCACTGCGCTTGAAACCATCGGCGTCTTGCACAGCACGAGTTCGGCATCGGACGTGCGCTCGGCGCTGGGGAACGCTCGGAATGCGAAGATTCGCAGAGCGGCGCTGGGATGCCTAGCGATGCTTGGAATTCCCGATGACAGGAAAACTTTTCAAGGGTACTTAAGCGATAAGGACGCCGATTTGCGTGCTTCCGCCCTGGAAGGCTTGGGTAGAATTCGGGAGCCTGAGGACACTCCTGCCATCGAAGAAGCGTACAACGAAAAAAACGCCGATACAAAGATTCACCTCGCGGCCGCGTTCGCGCTGGTCAGCGAGGGGAAAGTCGACACTTCCGAATTCAGTCCGCTTCGTTATTTGGTGGAGAACCTCGACTTGAGGGCTCAGCGCAACACCGCGCAAGCATATCTGATTGAGTTGTGCCGGCGTGAGGATGTTCGAAAAGCTTTGCTGCCGCTTGTTGCTGAAGTAACGAAAGATCAGAAACTAGCGCTCTGTCCAGTTCTTTCAGCGAGCCACAACGAGGATGTAGTTCCGGTGCTTAACAGCCTTTCAAAAGACATTGATCCAGACGTCGCGCTTGCCGCGTCAAAGGCCTTAAGAACAGTGGGCAAAACCACGCAGTAAGACGGACGCTCGGAAAGCTGCGAATCAGCTTACTTTGATTTTCTTTGCTTCTGCTGGCCGACGCGAATCTTGAAGTGTTGCTGCTTGCCTTCCTGATACGCCTTGTGATCGTGACGCGCCACAACGTCCGTTAAATAGGCGTTGACATCGGCATCCTTTGGCAACACGGCCATAACCGTAAAATTCTCGTTGCAAGTCGGACAGAACGGCCGAAAGCGTTTCACATTCGGAATTGGCATTGCACTCTCAGAATACCATCTCACCGCTGCTTGCCTGCGCGGACTTTGCTCTTATCTCCTGCATTTGGGCGAGATCGGAAATGGGAGCCTTTTCCGGCCGGGCATAAATCGTAGTTTCTTGTCCCCTACGATTCCACGAAATGACCCGATTCAGTCCTAGGCGCCTGCACTCGTTGGGCGAAATTTCGGGCTCGAACTCATAAAAGCGCGTCAAAAACCACCGCACAGCCGGAATCGCAATCACGCCGTTTTGGGGCGCCCAAGTCCTCGTATAAGTGATCAATACTTCAAAGCTTTTCGGCGAGAGGGCGCGAATCGAGGAAACATGAAAGTCATTTGTCTCAACGATTCTCAATTTATGTTCGACAAACCCATACTCCGGTTTCTGGAGCGCTGCCGTATACGGCCAAGCTGTCGCAATCGTGCGATGAGCTAGATTGCGCTCCGCATAACGCGCCGCTAGTTCCTGCAGGCGAACAAAATCCACCATTGCGTAGTTATCTTCGTAGGGAAATGGATAAGGCGGATTCCAGAAAAGGTTGACAAGCAAACCGACCGTCAGAGCGGCCGCACCAGTGAAACCAGCCCAAGGGCGGAAGCAACTTAGCGCAAGAGCTGCGCCTATATAGAAGATTGGAAGAACCGGCAAAAGATAGCGTTCCAGCTCCGCGCCCCCAAGAACGCACACAAGTATGAAATTTGCGAGTCCGGTCATCAACGCAATATGCCACGCATTGTCTTTGAATTTCTTGCAGCGTTTCACTGTAAGCAGCAGCGCGAGCGTCCCAATCCAGCGAAACTCGGCGAAAAACACGTAGTAAATTCGCCGCAACACCGAGACAGTCATGTGTACCGGTTGGAGTGCATACTCAAGGTTGTAATGCGCGAAATCAGGATTCCCAAGCCAGTAACCCGTCGCATGGTGCAAGAAAACCAACCAAGCAATTAGCGTCGCGACGGGCGCAAGGAAGTACGCTGCGCGCCTCCAGTCCTTTCGCCAAAGCAAGAGCGCGCAAAACACGATTGGAACCGCTAACCCCGTCTCTTTCATCAGCACCAGTCCGATGCTGGCCGCTGCCGCTGCCGCGTATTGCTTTTTGATGAATAGCAGCAGTGTCACGAGGGTGAATAACATTGCCGGCATATCGAGCTGCGCCATCATGCTTTGCGTATAAAACAGCGGAGATACAAGTAGAAACATCGCCGGCAGAAACGCGGGCACGATTCTGGGACCATCAGTCAGCTCGAGTGCCAATAGGAAAGTGACAAGCAACCCCAATCCGGCGAGCAGTAACATCGCAACCCGAGTTACTGGAATCGAAAAGCCCACCAGTTTGTACCAGGTAACAAGGTAAGCCTCCACACCGGGCGGGTGCACATTAGGGATGGTCGAATGCGCAATCCACGAGCCGCTGCGCAGTAGATCCAATGCAGTCGGAATAAACTGCCCCGCTTCATCCCAAAAAAAGGGCAGCCCTAAAACGCGAAGATGAATGATGAGCAGCGTCTCGAGCAGAAAGAAAAATACGAGCCAACAGTATTGGCTCTTCCGAACCGGCTCGGCGACGGGGACCGCGACCGAAATTGTTTCAGGCAGGCGCGCCGGCATCTCTACTGAATAAGCTCTCCCTGGGACTGCGCCTCCAGACGAATCTCTCCGAAGGCGGCCTCATACTGTTTCAGATTTTGCTGCAGCACGTTCATCAGCGCTTTGGCTTGTGGCGGACTCAAATAGACTCCTTGAAAATTCTGAATAGTAACTGCGTCCGGAGCGGTCTGATTGATCGTCCCGAACATCAGGAAAAAATCCCATAGATTTACACGCATTTGCACGCTGTTCGCGTAATTCTCGCGGTAGTCGGCAGTATTGACCAGGTGGAGTTTAGGTTGCGGCTGTCCGGGTGTCATGTTCTTTTATCTATCGCATATCGCGCTCATCACAGAGTCGCAACATGGCAAATGTTGGTATCGCAGTGGCGTGTATGTTTGCGAGGAGTGGCGGGGACGACGGGGCTCGAACCCGCGACCTCCGACGTGACAGGCCGGCGTTCTAACCAACTGAACTACGTCCCCTCGGCGCGAACAGGCGTCGGATACTGGCAGAATATCATAGATCCTCGATTCTCAGCCCAAGGCGTGAGACTGGACCCGGGGCCGCGGGCAACAATGTAAGCGCTTTTATGACTTCTTTATGGTGCCTCGGCTACATTGATGACGGGCGCACCAGGCCCACTAGCTATGGCTGACCTTCTGTACCTGTTGATCGGCTTGCTTTTCTTCCTCGTTTCATGGGCGTTCACCAAGGCCTGCGATCGCCTGTGAGCGCTGTGGGAGGCTTTGCGGAATGGATTACATCATCGGTGGAATCACCACGGCTTTGCTATTCATTTACTTGATCTACGCCTTGCTGAAGCCCGAAAAATTCTAACTCGCGCATCGTACTCACATGACTGGCAATGGTGTCTTTCAAATCGCGATCTATTTCTTAGTTATTCTCGCCTTAACAAAGCCGATGGGCGTTTTCATGGCCCGGCTTTTCGAAGGCAAACGGACGTTCTTACATCCAGCGCTTCGCTGGCTCGAAACATTTACTTACAAACTGACCGGCGTAAACGAATCCACTGAGCAGCGCTGGACCCAATACACCGCTTCACTACTCGCGTTTAGCATTTTCAGTTTTCTTTTCGTGTATGTCTTGCAACGATTGCAAGGCGTTTTGCCGCTAAATCCTCAAGGATTCAAGAACAGTCTTGTTAGCCCGGACCTCGCCTTCAATACAGCCGTGAGCTTCGTGACAAACACGAATTGGCAGTCTTATGCGGGGGGCGAATCCACGCTCAGTTATTTCGTGCAGATGGCCGCGTTAACCGTCCAGAATTTCGGATCTGCCGCTGCTGGAATCGCGGTGGCTCTAGCTCTTACGCGCGGCTTTGCCCGGCAGCAGGTAAACAGCTTGGGAAATTTTTGGGTCGATCTTACAAGAAGTGTTGTGTATATCCTCTTGCCAGTTTCCTTCCTCGCTGCTTTATTCTTCTGCTCTCAAGGTGTCATTCAAAATCTGCACCCTTACACAGTCGCGCAAACGATGGAGGGTGCGAAACAGATCCTTGCCCAGGGTCCCGTCGCTTCGCAGGAAGCCATAAAGATGCTCGGTACAAACGGGGGCGGATTTTTCGGGGCGAATTCGGCGCATCCCTTCGAAAATCCGACGCCACTCGCAAATTTTCTTCAGCTTCTGTTGATTTTCGTAATTCCGGCGGGCTTGACCTACATGTTTGGAGTCATCATCGGTGATCGCAGGCAAGGATGGACCATCTTTTCAGCCTGTGCATTCATGTTCCTGGTTGGGGTGTTTTGTTGTTACTGGGCTGAACAGCGAGGGAATCCTACGCTCGCCAAATTAGGAATTGAAACGAATGCCACCATTGCGCAAACCGGCGGCAACATGGAAGGCAAAGAGATCCGCTTCGGCATTGCATCATCCGCATTATTCGCCACCGTGACAACGGACGCGAGCTGTGGTGCTGTGAATGGCATGCACGACAGCTTCACGCCCCTTGGCGGGCTCATTCCGCTATTCAATATTCAAACCGGCGAGGTGATTTTCGGCGGCGTCGGCGCAGGACTTTACGGAATTCTTCTCTACGCGATTGTGGCTGTCTTTATTGCAGGATTGATGGTGGGGCGCACGCCGGAATATGTCGGGAAAAAAATCGAGCAGAAAGAAGTGAAAATGGCGATGCTCGCGCTGATTGTCACCGCGTTCAGCATTCTTGTGTTTGCCGCCGTCTCCTCTATCATTCAATTTCCATCTCCAACAAAGGACGCGAAGGGCCAGCCTGTGGCGCAGAGTTACTGGAATCCGCCTGGACCAGCGACTGCCAACCTTGCAAATTCCGGTCCCCATGGATTTAGCGAAATCCTTTATGCCTATACGAGTGGCACCGGCAACAACGGCAGCGCGTTCGGCGGGATCAATGCCAATACCCCCTGGTATAACCTAACCATCGGCCTCGCGATGTTGATGGGACGTTTCCTGTTCTTGATTCCCCTTCTAGCAGTCGCGGGCAGTCTGGCGATGAAAAAGAAAGTGGGAGAGACGCTCGGCACTCTGCCCACGCATGGCCCCCTGTTTGTCGGCCTGCTCGTCGGCACAGTGATGCTCGTCGGAGCGCTCACGTTTTTCCCTGCGCTCGCACTGGGGCCGATCGTCGAACACTATTTAATGCAGAACGGAAAACTGTTTTCTGTTCTGTTGTTTGCAATCGGGAGCTAAAACATGGCAACTATCGTTGGCCCGCCGGCTTCCACGTCTCCGAAATCTGAAGATTCCACATCCTTACTGCCGGGCAAGCTGGTACGTGCGCGACCGCTCTTTGATCCCGAGATTGTACGGCGAGCAACCAGAGACTCGTTCACTAAGCTGAACCCGTTCACGTTAGTTAAGAATCCGGTGATGTTCGTTGTGGAGGTCGGCGCTCTTCTGGTGACCGTATTCTTGCTCCGCGATACTTTCGCAGGTATCCATGGCAAACAAGGATTTGAGCTCCAAATCGCTCTTTGGCTATGGTTCACAGTTTTATTCGCGAATTTTGCTGAGGCCATGGCCGAGGCGCGCGGCAAGGCTCAAGCCGATACTCTCCGTAAGACAAAAACGGACTCCATCGCGAAACGTCTCCTGAGCGGCAAGAAGATCGAAACTGTCGCTTCTTCAAAACTCCGTGCAGGCGATATCGTAATCGCGGAAGCAGGCGATCTGATTCCTGGTGACGGCGAAGTAATCGAGGGTATCGCGACGGTCGATGAGTCCGTCATCACAGGTGAAAGCGCGCCCGTGATCCGCGAATCCGGAGGTGACCGAAGCGCCGTCACCGGAGGGACAAAAGTTCTCTCCGATCAGATCAAAATTCGCATTACATCGAACCCCGGCGAGACTTTTCTCGACAAAATGATCGCGCTGGTCGAAGGCGCAGAGCGGCAGCGAACGCCGAACGAGATCGCTTTGAACATCTTAATCGCCGGGTTGACACTAATTTTCCTCCTCGCGGTCGCCACGCTTCATCCCTTTGCGATTTACGCGGTCGCTTCTGTTCACGCGGGAACCGCGCCGACGATTGCTGTACTTGTATCTCTGCTCGTCTGTCTTATTCCCACCACAATCGGCGGTCTGCTCTCCGCAATCGGAATCGCCGGAATGGATCGCGTGATGCAGCACAACGTGCTAGCTATGAGCGGCAAGGCGGTGGAGGCTTCGGGTGATGTCAATACTTTGCTGCTCGACAAGACCGGGACGGTCACGCTCGGAAACCGCCAGGCCGTCGAATTCATCACCTTCGAAGGCGTTTCAGAAGAAGAACTAGCTGACGCGGCCCAGCTCTCGAGCCTCGCTGACGAAACGCCTGAAGGACGTTCTATCGTAGTTCTCGCCAAAGAAAAGTACGGTCTTCGCGGAAGGGAAGTCTCTGCCCACGAGGCTCACTTTATTCCTTTCTCAGCCTATACGCGAATGAGCGGTGTCGACATCGATGGACGGATGTTACGCAAAGGCGCCAGCGGAGCGATCGCGCACTTTATCAAAGAGCTCGGGGGACCGCTTCCCTCAAATTTAGAAGAAGTCTCCGACCGCATCTCGCGGAACGGCGGCACGCCCTTGGCAGTCGCGGATAGCGCCCGCGCTCTCGGCATCATTCATCTCAAGGACATAGTAAAAGGCGGGATGAAGGAACGCATCGCCCAGCTCCGCGCCATGGGGATTCGATCGGTGATGATTACCGGCGACAACCCGCTCACTGCCGCTGCAATTGCAAGCGAGGCAGGTGTAGATGATTTCCTTTCGCAAGCTACTCCGGCCGACAAACTTGAATACATCAAGCGCGAGCAGCGCGAAGGACGGCTCGTCGCTATGACAGGCGACGGAACTAACGATGCCCCAGCTTTGGCGCAGGCGGATGTTGGGCTGGCGATGAATACGGGCACAATGGCCGCCAAAGAGGCCGGCAACATGGTCGACCTTGATAGTAATCCGACGAAGCTGATTGAAGTGGTCGCGATCGGGAAACAGTTACTGATTACGCGCGGCGCTCTGACCACCTTTTCCATCGCGAACGACGTGGCTAAGTATTTCGCCATTATCCCGGCGATGTTTATGGCAACTTATCCGGCACTGGCGCGTTTCAACATCATGGGCCTGCATACGCCTCAAAGCGCTGTGCTCGCAGCGGTGATTTTCAACGCCCTGATCATCATTGCTCTGGTTCCTTTAGCCCTGCGAGGCGTCAAATATCGTCCAGTCGGCGCCGCCGCCCTTTTGCGCCGCAACGTTTTGATTTATGGAATAGGCGGCATCATCGTGCCGTTCCCGGGTATTTGGATCATTGATCAGCTCCTCGCATGGCTGCATCTCGCCTGAAGGAGCGAAGGTTTACGTAATGCTACAGCAACTCGGCACCGCGCTTCGAATGACGATTCTTCTTACCGTCCTTACCGGCCTCATCTACCCGGGCATTGTGACCGGCGTGTGCCAGCTTCTCTTTAAGGACAAGGCCGACGGTAGTCTCATCCTTCGCAACGGACAAGTGATTGGGTCGGGGTTGATAGGTCAGAATTTCGCAAAACCTGAATATTTCCACCCACGCCCATCCGCTGCCGGCAATGATGGGTACGATCCGACATCGTCCTCCGGTTCAAATCTCGGCCCCACCAACCAGAAACTCTACGACCGGATCAAAGCGTCCGCAGATCAGTTTCGAAAGGACAATCCTGACTACTCCGGGCCAATTCCGGCCGATGCCCTGACTACATCGGCAAGCGGGCTCGATCCGCACATCAGTGTGGCAAACGCCGAGGCCCAGGCCGAGCGTGTAGCCAAAGCCCGAGGCGCGAATCTGCCAATCATAAAAAAACTGATCGCCTCGGCCACGGAACATCGCGATCTCGGATTTCTCGGCGAGCCGCGTGTGAATGTCCTAGCGCTCAATCTGGCGCTTGACCGGCAGATTCCGAAAACAAAGTGAAGGGAAAATCATATGGAACGCGCGAATTGGCCCTGTCGCCAGGCCGCGTTATATTTCGCGACCCTATTTGTCGCAGCCATAACATATGGGCAATCCACATCCGCCAGCTCAACTAATAACTCCTCTGTAGATCAAGCAATCCCGCCGGCGGTGGCGAAAGAGCTAGACGCGCTGAAGAAGCGCATCGAGGCACTGGAGACGGAACTGAAGAATAGCCGGATACAGGCACAACTTAACGAAGCGTCCCAGCAAGTTCCCGCAAACACAACCGAACAGACCAATGCCGCGCCCGTTGTTACTACTAGGGCGGGCAGCAGTCCAAGGGGCGTCGAGCCGAACTCTCCCGATCAGACTGCCGCAGCCGCGCAGAGCACACCCGCTGAGCCATTCTCCTTTGCCGACTTTTCCTGGCTAACCGGCAACTCACGCGAGACTGAATCGCCCCTTGAAACCAAGGTCTTCACAGGCGAACTGAGGGTTGATACGGACTATGTTTACGATTTCAATCACCCGGCCGATCACAGCATTGGCGGCTCGAGCGAAGTCTTCCGCGCGGGCGAGGTACAGCTCACTCAGTTTGGTATTGGCGGTGACTTTCACTGGAATAACGTGCGCGGCAGATTAATGACGCAGTTCGGCATGTACTCAGAAACCACCCCGCGCAACGACGCAAGCCCTGCGCGCGGACAGTGGGATCTCGATACAGCCTACCGCTATATTTCGGAAGCATACGGCGGCTATCACTTTAATAAGTGGAACGGCATTAATGTGGACGCTGGAATATTTATGTCCTATGTAGGTCTCTTCAGTTACTATCAGTTCGATAACTGGGCATATCAACCTTCTTACGTTTCATCGAACACGCCGTGGTTCTTCAATGGCGTGCGGGTACAAATATTTCCTACTGAAAAATTGAAGATCGAGCCGTGGTTCGTTAATGGCTGGCAGTCCTACGGCACTTTTAATAAGTCGCCCGGCCTCGGTCTTCAGATCCTATATCGCCCGGCCGGATGGCTTTCGATTCTCGGAAACCAATACGAAGGCGCGGACACGCTCGGGATTTCCGGACGAAGGCGCGTTCACACCGACGACAGCGTACAAATCAAGTACTACGACAATCCGGCGCGCTTGCTCGATAAAGCCGCAATGACGATCACCGTCGACGCCGGATGCGAATTCGGCAGCAACAGCGGAGTCCATTGCTCTGGAGGCAATCGCGCCAAACCATCACAGTATTTTCTCGGCTTCATGACGTACCAACGCTTCTGGTTCCATAAGGACCTGTTCGGTTTCACAATCGGCGGCGGCGCAATCAACAATCCGGGGCGATATCTTGTGCTCTTGCCGCCGATCAACGGTGCGACTGCAATCACCGGAACGCCATACTTCACCGAGAATCCAGGCGACCCTTACAAGGCCTGGGACACATCGGCGACATTCGATTACATGCCAAAGCAGTTCATCACGTGGCGCTTTGAGTACAACCATCGCGCGTCTAACGTGCCTTATTTCACTGGACCGGGCGGGATCACTCCTCCCGGCGGCAATAATGGTTCACCCGGACTGCTTGTGCCCGGCTGGAATCCTGATCTGCGCAAACGAGAGAACCGGCTCATCATCGCAATCCTCGTGAAACTCTGATCCTCCCTGATAGAAACTAGCAGCTAGCAGGAAACACACTATGTCTAAGCTCATCCGCCGAACGCTTGCTACAACTGCCCGCACGACAGCTTTTGTAATTTGCGTGGTCAGCTCAGCTTCAGCAATTGGTCAGACCGCTACCTCTGAAACTTCAACTCACGATGACTCTGACCTTAGGCAGCAAGTAATCGAATTGCGAGCCCTTGTCGGTAAACTCCAAGCGCGCGTTGACGAATTGGAGAAACATTCTCAGCCGCAGCAGGCAGAGGCAACAGCGAGCGGGCTGGTAACTGTCGCGCAACCGCAGCAATCTGCTTCCCAACCACCAGCCGCAAATACGCGTCCGGCTTCGGCCTCGTCCGATTTCCTGCATGGCACAACAATCAATTTTCTTTTCGATGCATATTACGAATACAACTTCAACAACCCGATTGGTCGAGTTAACCTTCTACGCGCATATGACGTCAGCAGTAATGCCATTAGCCTGAATCAAGCGGATCTTGTGATTGAGAATGCCGCCGATCCAGCAAAGGAAAAGCGCTTTGGTCTGCGGCTGGATTTCCAATATGGGCAAGCCACGCAAACGCTTCAAGGGAATCCGCTCAATGAGCCCCGCCCCGACATTTATCGAAACATTTTCCAGGCATACGGCACTTACGTTGCGCCTATTGGTAGCGGTCTGACGCTGGACGTCGGAAAGTTCGCGAGCTCGCTCGGGGTCGAGGGGAATTACACCAAAGATCAGATGAACTACTCGCGCGCCTACTGGTTCAATTTTCTGCCCTTCTATCACATGGGTTTGCGCGCGAATTACAAGCTCAACAACGTGCTTGCCCTGAACTATTGGTTAGTCAACGGCACTCAGCAAACGGAACCGTTCAACGGCTTCAAGGATCAGTTTTTTGGGCTCGCCATCCAGCCCGCCAAGACCATCACCTGGAATGTGAACTATTATTTGGGCCAGGAGCATCCCGACGTCATCTTCTTCCCAAATGGCAACGTTCCGCCAAATCTCCCCACCGAACAAGGCCTCCCGTTCGAGCCCATCGTCAACGCGCCAAGCGGGAAGCTCCACATTTTTGACACCTACGCAACCTGGAATACGACACCAAAGCTCACACTGGCGCTCGAAGGCGATTACGTAGTCGAACGGCTATTCACTTACTCACATCCTTCTATGACCGCAGGTGGCGCAGCCTATGCGCGGTATCAAACCTCGCCTAAAGTTGCGTTCGCGGCACGAGCTGAATATCTCTCCGATCGCGGTGGGCTTTTTACCGGCCTAACCCAGGCGCTCAAAGAAACCACTTTCACAACCGACTACAAACTAGCCGATGGATTTCTCCTGCGCGGCGAATGGCGGCGCGATTTTTCGAACCGGCCTTTTTTCCTAACCAGCAATCTCGGAATCTTCAAGAAGGAGCAGAACACCTCGACGCTCGGCATGGTTTGGTGGTTCGGCGACAAACAAGGTACCTGGTAAGTACCGCTTACAGCTCGTTCCCTAAGCGCCTGATAATAGAGATGTGCCAACGGTGACGGAACGGAAGCCCACGCCGGAGCAGTTGCTCCAGCAGGTGGAATCTGAAGAACAGTACCAATCGCGCGGCCGGCTCAAAGTTTTCTTGGGCTATGCATCGGGAGTCGGCAAGAGCTTCCGCATGATCGACGAGGGCCGGCGGCGTTATGAGCGCGGTCAGGATGTCGTGGTTGGGGCTGTTCAGCCAGACCTCTCTCCAGACGTTCGCCACGCGATTTCTGCTCTCGAAGTCATACCGTTGAAGGCCGTGAACGGCAAGTTGGTTATGGATGTAGAGACCATCCTGCTGCGCCATCCCGGTGTCTGCCTCGTCGATGGCCTCGCTTACGACAATCCTCCGGGATCGCCCCACGAAAAGCGCTGGCAGGATGTCCAGCAGTTACTCGAAGCGGGTATCTCCGTCATCACTTCTGTCAATTTGCAGCACATCGCGGAGAAACGTGAGCAGGTGGAAGCGATTACTGGAAAACACGTCAGCCAGACCGTACCCCTTAGCTTCGTTAGAACAGCCGACGAGATCGTGATCGTCGACGCGCCGCCGGACACGTGCATGCGGATTTCGGAGGACGGGAATCCCGATACGGTCAAACAGCTCAGCCAGCAGCAGCTTTCGGAGCTTCGCGAAATTGCGCTGCTGCTAGCGGCTGATGTGGTTGACGAACAGCTCGAGCACTACCTCGCGCGCCATGGCATTCAGCAGGTCTGGGGCACGCAAGAGCGCATCCTGGTGTGCCTTTCGCCGCGTGTCGATGCCAAAAGGATGATCGACAGCGCCGCGCGAAATCGCGACCGTTTCCACGGCGAGCTTATCGCTGTTCATTTAAACCGGCCCGACTGGGCGCCTGAAGAACGCGAAGCGGTAGAACGCGGGGTCGAGCTCGCCCGTCAGAAGAACGCCGAGATCGTCGAGTTGGACGGCGAAGATCCGGTGGACACCGTTCTGCGCTTTGCGCGCCGCCGCGGAATCACACAAATCTACGTGGGCCACAAAGGACGCGACAGTTTGTGGGAGCGCGCCTTTGGAAGCGATCTGGACCGGCTTATCAGTACCTCCGACGGCTTTGATGTGCGCGTTTTCCCGCATTCCTAGACGCGGGCCACAAAAAAAATCCGCCCCACGCCAAGCCTTGATCGAATACCCGCATCTGCTGCTGGAACCGCTTCAATTTCGCCGAATCCAGCATCGTTGAGCGCGATCAGGATCTCGGATTCCGGATAGCATTTCTGCTCGACAACACTTCTGCGTTGTTCCCATAAATCATCGGCTTCCCGCCTTGTAAACCATATGACCTCTGTGCGGGCCTTCTTTTCATCAACGTCGTAACTGCCGCGCACTAGCCCGATACTGCCGTCACGGATGTTTACCGTCCATCGCTGCCGCCAGTCATGGTCGCTCAAATACGCATGTTCCAGATTCATATCGAAGACAAACATGCCACCCGGCTCGAGCACGCGACATACGCCGCGGAAAACGCTGCGGAGCTCCTCGATCGATAAGACATGATTGAGCGAATCAAACGTAGAGAGCGCAGCTTGATAGCGCGATTCAAGCTGAATTGCTCTCGCATCCTGAACTCGGAGGTCAACATCCGGCAAATCTGCCCGGGCCTGTGCGATAAGCGCCGCAGAGGAATCAATCCCGGTAACTTTATACCCTCGGGTGACGAGCTCTTTGGTAACATGACCCGACCCGCAGCAAACGTCTAAAACGGTGGAACCTGGCGGCACCTGCGAAAAGAAAAGCTTTTCGAGCGCCGGCTTTGCTGCCGGTAAATACCAATCAGCCCAAAGCTCGTGATATATACCGGCAATGTCGTCGTAGGAAGAAGAAGGCACTTGGGACAAGTTCAACCATATCCGATAGCTTCATCGCGCTTCCACGTCCTAGCGTTTCACTCGACGGCTGCCATACAGAAACGCATCGCAGAAACCCGCGCCGTTGAAAATATTCCAACTCCGCTCTTTGAACCTGAGCTGAATCTGCAAGACGAGAGCCGCCCTCATGCTGCCTGATGGCGAGCGGAGTGCGGCCTTGCCGGTTATTTATTGGCTGAGCCGGGCTCCGATTGTTTCCGGTGGAATTGCGCTACGGTCGTATCCGGCATCATGTGACCCGCTGCGGCCTGAAGCTTATTCTTAAACGATCCAGCCACGACGTGATCCTTCCCCGCCATCAAAGCCTCGAAGCCCTCGCGCGCCACTTCGGCCGGATCGTCCTTCTCACTTACGCCTAACTTGGTGTCATCGAGTCCCGCGCGATGGAAGAAATCAGTCTCCGTAGCGCCGGGCATTAATGCCGTAACCGTTACGCCGGTATCGTTCAATTCATTGCGGATAGCTTGTGCGAATGAGGTCAAAAATGCTTTCGAGGCTCCATAAACTGCCTCAAAAGGAGCAGGCATGGTTCCTGCAATTGACGAAGTGAACAGAATCCGGCCATGTCCCTGCTGAAGCATGTCCTTTACGACGCGTTTGGTCAGGTGCACAGGCGAAGTCACATTAAGTCGAATCAGGTTGAGCTCCGATTCCAGCTCCGTGTCCCTCGCAAAGTCGCCACCGACTCCCACCCCGGCGTTAATCGCGATCGAATCCACCGACCGGCCCGAGGATCTGATTGTTTCGTACAGTTGTTCCACGCCGTCATAATCGGCTAAGTCCGCCTGCACTGTCTCGATGTTCGCGCCAAGTGATTCGAGGGAACGCGCCGCTTCCGTGATGCGCTCGCTTTGCGAAACAATCAGCAGGTCGAAGCCGTTTTGCGCAAACTGCTTGGCGAGCTCGAACCCAATCCCGCTCGAAGCTCCAGTCACGACTGCTAAAGGTCTGCTTGATCCGTCTCTCATAATGCCGTTCTCTCCTCGATTTGAGACGGCTCCACTTCTCGCGGTATTTCCCACGCAAAAATTCTGGCAAATCTGTGCGTAACAGGTGATTGGAGTGCGGGCCGGGTCGACCGACAGACCAGCACCCTCGGGCATGAGGCTATCCACGCCGTGGGCGCGCGATCTCCACTGCTGAACCAGCAGATTCGAGAGCAAGCCGCGTAAGCGACTCCCCTCCATAAACGGCGGCCGAGCTTCATTCCAGTGATACGTCGCAAATTGCACGTGACAGTTTGCCCGCCATTCGAAAGGAATGCGACGCGCAACCCAAGCATGCGATACATCCGGCCGTCATTTTTTCAGCCGGACGTCAAACGGATACAGCAAAGCCTCAACAATCCGGAATTTCTTTGCATCGGGATGAGTAGGATTGAGGAGAAAATTCACGGTTTCGGGAACGATTGCGCTAGGAACACGCAGCAAAGCAGTGTCCTTCTTCTGAAGCCATGCTGTTCCCAAGTCCCGTGTCAACTCCAACTGCGATTGCCACCCGGCTGGCAGCCCGTCACATTTAATCGCTTGAACCTGTACTTCCGGTGCCTCGATCTTCAGCAAAGTGAAATCCGGCGGCACGTCGTTGGCGCTGGTATGAACACACACTTCAAGCAGCGCGCCCGCCGCGCTCTCCGCCAAATACACAATCGGCTGGCCGGCATGGTGCCAGCGGCCAGGCGACCGCAAACCTCCTGTTCCGCCAAGGTCCCGGTGGCGGCTGATCCTCCATAGGATCATTTAGACGAACATGCCGTCGTCGATCTGAATCAGCAATTCTTCCACGATCCGGCTCCCCATATCGGTTTTGAGGAGCGACAGTGGCGGGCGCCCCTCCAGCCTCGGATGGGGTTTGCGCAGCCATTCCAAGGCCCGCTGGCGAGTGCCGTAGACCGACTCTGCCAACGAAACCGTCCGGATTACCCGCAATACTCGATCCGACTCTTCAATGGTCAGCTTTTCACGGCGGGAGCGCCGATGCTGGAGCGTGCGCAGCGGAATAACGGTGACATCGATTTCTGACCGCTCAAGGCCAAGATTGATCAGGCGACTAATAACTGCGGGAGCGAGCCGCTCCTCTACAATCCGCAGGAGGTCAGCTTCTGTTGCGGGTGGCTTGCGTCCAAGCCAATTGCCGATTTGGGTATTCGGCGAATTCATGATCGAAATACTTACTACATTATGCCACGTAGTTCCTGGCAAAGTGTAGAGTTTCAGCGGATCAAAATGCGGAGCGTCGCCGACCGACGAAGATCGCAGTCGCATTTTTATAAATCAGCAGATTAGGGAGCAAGCCGCGTAAGCAGCTTGCTGCACACAGAGCGGCGAGCTTCGTTCCTATGATGCGTCGCGATTCCAATTGATGGATTACCCGTAATTCGCCCAGAACTCCTGAATCTCTCGTGTGCAGCTATTGCGGACATACAGCCGGTTCCACAAACACTGATTAGAGGTGCAGTGTCCCTTTCTGCTTCGAGAATGTGAACCGCCACTCTCCAATCCGCGTTGCTCAGAGAATTTAGCAGCACAGGCGATCAGAAGAGGTAAGGCACGAGGGCTGCGGTCTCATGGGCATAGGTGGCGTATGTCTGCCCAAACTGGGAGCGCATCCATTGCTCTTCCATGCGAAGCTTGAGCCAAAGTACGAGGAAGATAAGGACGAAACTGATAAATCCGCGCACCTGGGAGAGGGCGATCGCGGTACCAAGAAACCCGGCCAGAAAGCCGGTGTAGATGGGGTGACGAACCACTGCATAGGGCCCGGTGGTGATCAGTTCGTGGCCCTGCTTAATCGTGACAGAGCGGCTCCAGTTTTCGCCCAGGTGCTCTCGCGCCCAAACGGCGAAGAGAAGGCCGGCGATCATGACGGAGGCTCCCAGCCAGAAGGACCAAAGCCCAGCCGGCCAGATCTGAAGATAGAGCCAGCGCGGCGGAATGTGAGTTGTCAAGAGCAGGACAATCGCGATCAGGTAGGTGAGGGCGCGCAGGATACGCGAGGCGACGGGCTCGAGACGCCGGGTGGTTTTCGTATGCACGGCTTTGATCTGCCAGTAGATGAGAAAGGCGATCCAGAGAGCGGGAAAGAAAGATTCGTAGAACCAGAGCACGCAGGCCCTCCAGGCGCTGAAGATATTACGCAGCCGGACCAGGTGGGGGTTCCAGTGCCAGCGAGCTTTTTCACCACGAACCGAGGGCTACGCCGAGACCGCTCCGACGCCGAGTGCTGCTGATTCGTTGCCCACCCTGATGTCAATGTCCAGTTTGCGCGTTGTATGTCCAATGGGGGTCGAAGACGTTCAAAAGGGGTCCGTTATAGCCGCTCCTTTAACGAAATCTCGCAGGTACGCCCGCAGCTGGTCGGTGCACATGCCGGAACACGCTACCCTCTCATCCCCAGATGCGTTTGTTGCCGCCAAGTCTTCTAAGTCACGATACAGCTTTGCGCCGCGCCGAACACACCATGCAAGTTTCGTGGGCATTATCGCAGACAGTAAACGACGTAATCGAATTGTTGCCCTCAAATTCATCGACGTGGTTCGAGCGATGCCCGGAAAATATCAATCCGAAACCCGCGCATGACAGCAATCGCTTCCGAGCAGTATCTTAGCCTAACCACTCTAAAATTATGAACATGGCCGCGAGCTGGCGACAGAACGCTGAGTACTGGAAACAGTTACCTGCACTCTCTACCGCGCGATTTATGGCCGCTGTGTTCTGCCTCATCGCCTCGTTCAGTTTCATCTGGGGTACGGTTTTTGGCGCCAGTTTGACTTCCAACGCCTGTTTTGCTGGCGTCAACGGCTTTGCCGCTACTTTGTGGGTCGTCACTGGCACACGGCGGATGTTCAACGCGATGGGAATTGTCGGTTGCCTGCAGGCTGCCGCAAATATCTGGCTGGTGGCTGCCTTAACCAAAGGCCGAAGCATTCACGCCGTGCCGTTTGGCGCTTTCGAGCACTACGCGCTCGTCAATGCCGCAATCGCCAGCGTTTTGATTGGTGCGGGATACTGGCTGTTCCTCCATTCTTTCATCACAGAGGGCAGACGCTATTTCGACACGCTAACAGAAATCCGTCTTGCAGGCGCAATCCATCGAAGTCTGGTACCCGAAATCAAGGCCGCGGTGAATTCGTTCGAATTCTACGGGTGCTCTTGGCCCAGCGGCGAAGTAAGTGGAGATTTAGTGGACTTTGTCCAGCGTGACCGTGGTTGGTTCGCTTACGTTGCGGACGTCTCGGGGCATGGCGTACCTGCGGGAGTACTTATGACTATGGTGAAGAGCGCGGCTCGAACCTGGCTAGCCGCCGTTGGACCCTGCGGTTTCCTTCCGGCGCTGAATCAAGTCTTGCTGCCACTCAGCGCTCCCAATATGTACTTGACGCTCGCCTTCTTGAGTTACACGCAGGGCAAGATGGAACTCGCGACTGCCGGCCATGTGCCTGTTCTGCATTTCGACCGCCTGGCAAGCACGGTAAGCGAGCGGTGGGTCTCGAATCTCCCAATCGCTCTGCTCAGCGATGCGCAGTTCGAGGTTTCGGAGATGTCCAGTGGGCCTGGCGACGTGTTTGTTTTCCTTACTGACGGAATTACTGAGGTCGTCGATGATCATGATCGCGATTTGGGTTTGGAGCCGCTGAAATCTGTATTGATCGAGAATGCGGGTGCTCCCTTGCCCGAGCTTGCTAGGCGGCTGAGAGATCGTGCGTTTCAGCACGGCAAGCAGACTGACGATCAAACGCTGTTGCTAATTCGACATTCTCGAGCTATTTAGCTCAACAATTTACATAGACCCAGGTGGGTTTTCAGAATTCGGAGATGTACGCGCGAACCTGAGTAACGTGTGCAGACTGCTTATCACCGTGCGGGCGCCCTCTCAGGACGCAAGGCGATGTGCCAACGCAGTGTCGAAGGCGCAGCGTTTACGACTGTGTCCGGACCGTCGTCCATCCGGACAGAGACACACCTTCCGCAAAAGCCGACGGGCTTCGGGTTTTATCCTTACTACAAAAATGTTTATGCTCTTGCTGATACTGCATGACATCAATGTCATATGCGCAAGCTGCAAGTCCCCTAAAACCGCCAGCATGCTGTGGCGCTACAACATCACCGACGCCCCGCGACATCAAAGACGCTGGGAAACGTACGGAACGGTATTTGGAGGCTCAGAGAGGACAAGAACATGCGCACTTACCTACGCAGTAAATTTCTATTAGAAGCAGCTAACTGGTGCCCGGGGCGGGACTTGAACCCGCACTCGCCTTGCGGCGAAAAGGATTTTAAGTCCTTTGCGTCTGCCGATTTCGCCACCCGGGCATCGGCATGGAGCTGCCTACTGCTCATCATAGGCGACTCACGCCGATTCACCGGGAGCGTGTTCTCTTCGACTCGACTCTGGTTTGCGCTGATCTTCGTCACAACCGCATCGCTCGGGCCTATGAGTGTGCACTGAAACGCATTCTTGAGGGAGAAGTCCGGCGATCCCGTTGCACCTGCCCAGGAGGCATTTCCGGCGCCATCTACCGCTGGTTCTATATCGAAGCCGCTCGCGCGAATCGCGGAAGATCCCGCGCTTCGGCGCGCTTCAGCCGTTCATAGACAGCATCAATCCGTAGCGCGTAGCACCGCATTTCGGCCTGCAGATCGGACTCGCTCACCCCACTCAGGCGCGCGGCGTGCAAGGCGCTCGCGCACTCTCTCACCAGGGCCTGCCATTCCTTGTAAAGCAGATCAATACTCTCGCGTCCCATGCCCCATTGTTCAATTCCCATGCTTAGGACTCAAGACTTCAGGCGCGTAATAGTCCTAGAGTTGGAACGGTACGCATCTGCCCTGCGAAGAGAAGCGGCATAGGGATCGCGAACGATTCACGCGAGCCATCGAGTTCTATATTGGACGCTGTGACATCTCGTAAGCTCGCCGCCGCGTGGGTCCTGGCGATTGGATCCGTTGTGATCAGCTTAGGCGATAACCCTTTTCCTTCCCCTTGTTCTCCATCTTCTTACTGGGGCGCGCGCGGGGAACGCTGGAAGCCCGAATCGGTGTTACCCGATTTTTCGTACGCGGGCTATCGCGCTGGCGAGCGCGCCATCCCAAACGCATCGGCGCGTTGGGATCTGAAGCGAGATTTTCACGCCGTGGGAAACGGTTCTGCAGATGATACGGAAGCCCTCGAACGAGCCGTCAGATCAGTTTCAAATGGAGTCCTGTTCATACCCGAAGGCAGGTACGTGATCACTCGAAAAATCACAATCGACCACGGCAATTTAGTGCTACGCGGTGCCGGCCGTGGCAAAACAATTTTTTACTTTCCCCGATCGCTGACGGATCTCTACGGCAATAATCCAGATAACGAAGCCCACTCGGAATGGTCCTTTGGCCCTGGTTTCATTCACGTAAACGGAAAGAATCCCCTATCTCCCCGCAACCGGATAGCCTCAGTTGTCCAGCCCGCGCGGCGCGGCGACCGGCAGCTTGCGTTATCCGAACCGCTGGGCCTCGAACCTGCCGCATGGATAACGCTTGCCGAAAGCGACCCTGCCAAAGGAACCGCCTATACCGGCTCCCTCATTCGTTTTTTGTATGGCGATCTAATGCCGGCGGGTGAGGGATTGATCGGAACGCCGAATATCGTGCGGTTCCTCAGCCGAGTCCGCTCCCGTTCGGGCAATCTAATTGAGCTCGAACGTCCGCTGCCCTACGATGTTCGCCTCGAATGGAAGCCCGAGATCCACACGTTCTCACCCTCCATCGAGGAGTTCGGTATCGAGCATCTCTCCTTTCGATTTCCCTGGTCGCCTTACCTCGGCCATTTCAAAGAAAAAGGTTTCAATGCACTCACATTGGATGATGTCTCGCAATGCTGGATACGCGACGTGGAGATTCAAAATGCCGATTTTGGCATTGGTTTGAACCAGACAAATTTCTGCACCGTCTCCGGCGTTGTTTTGACTACCAGCCAGGACCGCGCCGTCTCCAGCGGCTCCAAGGGCATGAATGGGCACCATGGGATCGATGTCGGCCACGGCACGGAAAATCTGATCACTAACTTCGATATTCACACCACGTTCGTGCACGACATCTCGGTCGAGTGGTACGCCTTGCACACCGTCTTTTCTAACGGCTCGGGTACGGATCTTGCAATGGACCATCACCGCGAGGCGAATTACTCGAACCTGTTCAGCAATCTGAATTGCGGCCGCGGCACAAGGCCATTCGCAAGCGGAGGATCTCACGACCGCGGGGCTCATGCCGGTGCTTATACGACCTACTGGAACATACGTGCCGAGTCTCCGATGAATTTACCGCCCCCCGACTTCGGCCCGCTGCTAAACTTCATCGGTTTTGAGGCAATTCCCAAGCTGCGAATACGGAATACCACTGGACATTCGAGGCAATCGACCCCGGACACCTCTGTCCCTCCGATTTGGCCGGCGCTATGCAGAAGTTCAGACTCTCGCGACAGAAGTGAGTCGGGACATCTGACGGTCTTGTTTACACACGAGACTTTGCCGCCGTATCGGCCCGGAAGCGTCAAATATTTACTTTCGGGGGCAAACGCCCGCTCGAATGCCCGTTTCATCGGGTTTCCACGCGTTCTCCACAAAAAGTCACGCAAAAAGGCCGATTTTCGCGCTGTTTTTTCTTTACAACCCGCCTCTCGTCCTTTATGATCAAGTTGACCGGAGAGAGATTCAAACATTTCTGCATACTTTTGTTTGGGACGTTCCGGTTGACAAGACGCATACGAACGTCTCAAACGAGTGTGTGATGAAGCTAACTGAGTGAATCGACCTAGTCAAAGCAGGAGGAAAGATGGCTGACAACAAGAGGATGACCCAGACCGCAATCGTGCGAGAGCTGGCGGAGACCACCGGCGTGAACAACCGGGTCGCGAAGCACTTCATGGACTCGCTCGCGCAACTTGCGGTTCGCGAGACGAAAAGAAATGGGATTTTCGTAATGCCCGGCATCGGACGGCTCGTGCGCGCTGAGCGAAAAGCCCGCACTGGCCGCAACCCCGCGACTGGCGAGGAAATCAAGATCCCCGCCAAACGAGTGGTGAAATTCCGCGTCGCGAAATCCGTAAAAGACGCGATCGTGCCACCCAAAAAAGCAGCCGCGAAATAATCGCCGCGCTGTAGCGGCCCTGGCATGTCCGGCCCCGGGCGGCCGGCCTTACTTCTGCTCTTCTTTCTCCTCAGCTTCTTCCTCGTTCTTAATCGAGGATTTGAAGTTGCGGATGCCCAGCCCTAAACCCCTTGCCAGATCGGGAATCTTTTTGCCGCCAAAAAGTAGCAGCAACACAATTGCTATGACCAGCAGCTCGGGCGCGCTGAGCATAGCAATGGTCTCACGCCCGATGAGTATCATAGCTTTATTGTAAGTCGCGTCGGCCTAGCGCTGGAACGCCGCTGCCCCGACCCTGAAAAGGATACTCAAGATCACCAGCGGCAGAATGGCCGCGAACGCTTTGCCTTTGCTCACGCGAAAGGCCGTGCTGAAGATCAGCACCATCATGATGATCCACCAAATCTCAAAAATCGAAAAGTAGCCCGCCAGAGCCATAAGGTACTTGCTCGTTCCCTCCGGCAGAAAAATGTCTAACCCGAGAGCCGGATGCAATTCCGCCTGTGTCGAGACCTCGCCCTTCGCTTTTAAGATCACAATCGCCGCGATCGCGGCTACCACTTGAATGAGCGAGCACCCCGCGACAAGGTTCACAAGCCATCGAAACTTTACGTCGATCGTCAGCACCGAGCACGTTGCGTAAAGGATTAAAGCCGGCAGCACCAGTAGCACGGCCGTCACTACTGGAGAAAAGTACATGCTGACCCGCATCATCGTCATGGCCATGCTCGCGCCCCGCTGATATTGGTCCGGGCTCACGTTCGGAGGCATAGGCGCGACTTCGAGCACGTGTTGCACCATCGGTATCATCAAATACGTTGCAATCACGGAAACAATCGAAAACACCACCAGCGGCCCAACCCAGAACCACTTATGGAACACGCGCGCTGCCGCTCCCTGCGGATCGATGTAGAAGCTGCCCATTCCCGCCAAATTGTCAGCGAAAGTTTCATGTGTTTCCGCCGGCAAACCAGATGCTGCTCTAGCCATCGTTTAGACCTCAACTCTCAAGAATGTCGATCCGCATTATACCGGGAAGCACCGCTCGTCAAACATAAATCCGTTTCACCCGTGCGTGGATCCCGCAAAGCACGCTATAAGAAATGGTCCCGGCAAGGCGGGCAATCTGCTGCGCATCGATGCTTACCTTGCCCTCTGACCCAAGCAGCGTGACTCGATCTCCCACTCGTGTCTCGGGCGATTCCGTGACGTCGATTGAAGTGAGATCCATTGAAACCGCGCCCACAATCGGCGCAAGCCTGCCGTTCACAATCACCTGACCCCGGTTCGACAAACGATGCGGAATTCCGTCTGCATAGCCGGCCGCCAGCACTGCGACACGAATAGGACGCGGTGCGCGAAACATGCCTCCATACCCGATCAAAGCGCCTGCGGGAACTTCCTTCACGGAAAGAATCGTCGCTCTCCACGTGAGCGCCGGTTTCACGTGCAGCATTTTCGGTGGAGCATGTCCGCGTGCAGGCGAAACGTATCCATAAATCGCGTGTCCCGGCCGTATCATGTTCCGCCATGCCGATCGCCTCCCATAGGCAACAGGAATCGTGCTCGACAGATGCACCAACGCCGGATGCACGCCTAAACTGCTCAATTCCCCTGCTAGCTGCTCAAACAACTGCATCTGTTCATCGGTTTGGCTGGTCTGGTAATTCGCGGCTGAGGCGAAGTGCGTCATCAGGCCTTCAATGTCCACATTCTTCGCGCCGATGATCGCTTCACCGATTTGCGGGTGATTCGCCCGCACGCCGAGCCTCCCCATCCCGCTGTCGACCTTCAAGTGATACCGGTATCTCTGCCCGCGCGCTGCCGCCAACCGGTTCAGCTCTTCCAGATCTTCAAGCGAGTGAATCACCGGAGTCAGATCATACGCCAGCATCGCCTCGCGGGTGAAAGGTAGAAAATCGGCCATCACCAGAATGCGCGCTTTAGTTCCTGCCTCGCGCAGCGCAATGCCTTCCTCCGTGCTGCTTACGGCGAGCCATCGCGCGCCCTGCTGTTCCAATTTCCGCGAAACCTCGATCGCTCCATGCCGGTAGGCATCCGCCTTCACCACGGGCATCACCTCGACGCTCGTCCCAACCACTTTCCGCAGCGCCTCAAAATTCGCGGCAATCTGCGCGAGCGACACTTCTACCCATGATCGAAACGGGAACGCTTGATCACTCATTCGCCGAAGCCGTTAACCGCTGGAACAACGCCTCATAGGCATCCGTTACCGCTGTCCAACTATAGAATTTCTCTACGCGGCGCATCGCGCGGCAGCCCCACTCTTTCCGCTCACTGTCGGGTACGCCAACCGCCCACTGTAACTTCTCTGTCAATTCACTTGCGGCGAACGGCACCGCCGCTCTGCCGGCAACTTCAGCGCTAACCGGCGTGTCGAGATAGAGCACCAGTGCCCCCCGCCCCATCGCTTCAATCAGCGCCGGATGTGTGCCTCCCACCTCCGTCGCCTGAACGTAGGTATGGCAGTGCGACTGCAGTTGCCGGTAACCTTCTCCATAAATCGCGCCTGGAATAACGATACGCGAGTCGCGAGTCTCTTTCACCTTTCTTATGTAATTCGCCGCATATGGCGCGTCACCCACCAGCGCCAGCTTGAAATCCGTCTTCACTCTCTCGAACGCTTCCCGAACCATAAGCGCGTTGTTTTCGGGCTCCATTCTGCTGACATACAGCACATATTTGCCCGGCTCCAGTCCCAGCCTGCGAACCAGATCGCTCTGCTCCACACGTCCCACCTCTGCCCCATAAGGAATAAGCGTTGAATCCCTCTGATATCGCTGCAAGTAATATTCGCGAATATGCTCGGCATCGGATACAATTTCGGTGCAGCACCACGTCGCCAGCCATTCCGATACCAAATACCACGTCTTCGCTAAGCGGTTCCATTTCTTGCGCCGCCGCTCGACGCCATCTACATTCAGCGCGGTCGGCACGCCAACGAGGCGCGGCCACAATGTGAACAGGGCGTTCGCAGCATTGCAATAAAGAGCCACATCAAACCGGCGAAACAAGGCGTCAATACTCGATACCGCCGTATGCGCAACCGTGTCGAGATATTTATGCCGGATCGTCGGCACATACCGCAGCCGCACTCCGCGATGGATCAGCTCGGTGCTCTTCTCCCGGCAATACACGGTCACATCGTGGCCGCGCTCGACGAGCCTGGCTGAAATCTCTTCAGCAAATGTTTCGAAACCACCGTAGTTGGCCGGGATACCGCGCGTTCCGAGCAAAGCGATGCGCATCGCAAACGGGAACGCGCGCTACTTCCTCTCCGCGCTCATCGGCTTGCGATCTTTTCTCTTTCGAAAACCGCAGCTTCAATGGCCGGAGCCGGATCACTCACGGGTTGGTTCGAAAACCACCGCGCTATATACTCATCGCTCGCTCTGCGGCGCCCCATGATCTGCCGCCGTTTTTTCAAGAAACGCCAGAAATTCCGGCCAACCATCCAAAACCCGCGCAGCGATCTGAATTCGCCGAATAGACACCCTCCGGTCACCACTGCATCCCGCAGCGTGGCTCTAACCCACGTGCGCCAGTAAAGATGAGGTGTCATGTTCTTAATTCGCATCAGCCAGCGATTCTTCACTGAGTGCATATTCAAAACGGGATCCACCGAACGGCGGTTTGTCGGCAGCACTGTCCTCACGTGATAAGCCACTGCCAGCGGGTTATACAAGCATTTCCAACCCAGCAATTGCGCCCGCCACGCAACATCCGCATCTTCGCGATAAGCAAAAAAATCTGAGTCGAAGAATTCCCCTCGGACGCTTACGTCTTCGATCATCTCTCGCCGGTATAAAGCCGCAGCTCCACTTGCCCCAAACACGTATTCGAACTTGTCGTAGCGCCCGTCATCCAGCTCACCGCTGCCTCGATCAAAGTGCCGCAGCGCCGGAGTGAAATAAAGCCCGGTCGAATCAATAACCGGCGTTTCGGGAATCTCGCAATCCCGCGACATCCGGCGTAACTTTCCGCAAACGCTCCCTATGCCTGGGTCCGCGATCGCGACAATCATGCTGACCCAATCCGGCATCAGCCGCACATCCGGGTTCAACACCAGCACCCATTCGCCTTTCGACTCCCTGATTGCCTGATTTTGCCCCGCCGTGAATCCCACGTTTTGGCGGTTATAGATCACGCGCGCCCGTCCTTCAAATTCGCGCAAAATCGACCGGGTCTTATCTGCCGAGGCGTTATCCACAACAATTACTTCGAGCCTCGGATAGTCCTGCCGGAACACCGATTCCAGGCACTGCGCAATATACCTTTCGCTGTTATAGGTAACGACACTAACCGTGACGAGCCCGCGTTCCATGCAGCCTTCGACTTCAAACTAGCACGCATCGCGAAACACATAACAACCCACAATCCGTGTTACCGTCAGGCTGTATGCGCTCGCTTTTGCATCTTTCTCGCCTCGCCGCCTTTGCCGTCGCGTTTCCAATGCTCTTCGCCGACGAAGGAATGTGGACCTTCGATAATCTGCCCGCCAAACAACTAAAAGAGAAATATGATTTCGTCGCTTCGAAAGACTGGCTCCGGCATTTGCAATTGTCATCCGTGCGTCTCTCAGACGGCGGCTCCGGTTCCTTTGTCAGCGCCGAAGGCCTGCTTCTCACGAATCATCACGTGGCTCGCGGACAGTTACAAAAGAGCTCGAGCGCCCAGCACGATTACATCAAAGATGGCTTCTATGCCGAAACTCGCGAGCAGGAAATCAAATGCCCGGATATCGAAGCGGAAGTTTTGGTCTCCATCGAAAACGTTACCGGCCGCATCGCCCATCAGACCGAGTCGATTACCGACGAGAAGCAGCAATTCAAGGCGCGAAAATCCGCCATCGCGGAAATCGAGCGCGATAGCCAGCAGAAGACAGGGCTTCAAAGCCAAGTCGTCACGCTCTATTCAGGCGGCGAGTATTGGCTCTACCGCTACAAGCGTTATACCGATCTCCGCATCGTCTTCGCCCCGGAGCAGCAGGCCGCTTTTTACGGCGGTGATCCCGACAATTTTACTTATCCCCGCTACGACATGGATCTGGCCCTCTTTCGCGTTTATGAAAATGGCAAGCCCGTACACAGTGAAAACTATCTGAAATGGAATCCAAACGGCGCCGGTGACGGCGAGCTGGTCTTCGTTTCCGGCAATCCCGGCACGACTCGGCGTCTTGCCACCGTCTCCCAGCTCCATTTCGAGCGGGATGTCGCGGACCCCCTGATTCTTGATCTCATAAAAGATCGCATCGACACGCTTGAGCAGTACTCGAACCGTGGATCGGAGCAAGCTCGCCAAGCCGCGTCAGAAGTCTTTAATCTGCAGAATTCGCAAAAAGCTATCAAAGGAGAGCGCGATGCCCTTCTCAACCCGCAGACCTTTGCGAAAAAAGAAAAAGAAGAGCAGGATTTCCGCGCTCTCGTGATGGCTAATTCCGATTGGAAGCAGCGATTCGGCGGAGCCTGGGAAGCAATTGAAGAGGCCACCCGCAAATACGAACCTCGCATTAAGCAGACCCTTTTTCGCGGTCTCGATTCAACCCTGGCCGAACAAGCCGAGACCATCGTCGACTACGTCGCCGAAATCAAAAAGCCCGATGGCGAGCGCCTTCCCGGATATCAGGAAGCGCAACTAAACTCGTTACGTTTTCAGCTCTTCTCTCCCGCGCCAATCTACCCCGAGTTTGAGAAAGCGAAACTTGCCGCAAGTCTTCGAACGGGCCTTCAAGAGCTCGGCAACAACGATCCATTCTTGAAGATCGTTCTGAACGGCAAATCACCGGATGATGCTGCTGCCGCATTAGTCGACGGAACAAAGCTCGCCGACCCGGAAGTCCGCAAAAAACTGATCGAAGGCGGAGAAGCGGCTGTCACTCTCTCGACCGATCCCATGATCGTGCTCGCCCGAAAACTTGATCCCATGCGGCGTGAGCTGATCAAGTGGCGAGAGGACAACGTAACCAGCGTTCTCCAACACGCAGGCGAGCAGTTGGGGAAAGCGCGTTTCTTGGCCTACGGCAAATCGACCTATCCCGATGCGACATTCACGCTTCGCTTGTCTTATGGCCAAGTGAAGGGCTACCCGATGAACGGCACGCTCGCGCCCTCGAAGACCACGTTTTATGGGTTATACGATCGTGCCGCGAGTTTCAATGATCGCGGCCCCTTCGTGTTGCCCGCCCGTTATGAGCAAGGCCGCAATAAACTGACGCTTTCAACTCCGTTCGATTTCGTGACGACCAACGATATCGTCGGCGGCAACTCCGGCTCGCCAGTCGTCAATCGCCAAGGAGAGCTGGTCGGTTTGATTTTCGACGGCAATATCGAATCTCTAGCCGGCGATTATGTTTACGACGAAACCGTAAATCGTTCTGTCGCAGTCCACACCGCCGCAATGACCGAAGTGCTGCGAAAGCTCTACAACGTCGGCCCGCTGCTGAACGAACTCGGAATCCGAGAAGACTCGTCAACAAATTCGAGCAGTAGTCGCCTCGAAGGGGGCTCTCGGCTTTACCCGCTCCGCACCAAACCAAAATAAAACCGCCAATAAAGATCGAACCCGATCTGCTTTTGCAACCTTCGTATCTCGTGCTCGCTCTCTGAAAACGCCGCCTCGATTGCGCCCTTGGGTTTTACTTCATTTCTGAATCTCGACCACTGCCGCAGTCCTTCCCACTTTCCGCGCAGCGCCGTAAAAAGATGTCCATGCTTCGCAGCCGCCAATACCGCAAGGATCTGCCCCACCAATATGGGCCACGCAAATCGGCGCAGTGTTTCCGCCGGGTAATGTTTGGCGAGCAAAAGCACCTGATTCCGCGCCGTTAAAAACATGATGCGGCGGCTCCGCTTCCCCCATGTGGTTTTTCCCATGTGCATTGCCACCGCCCCGGGTTCATAAACTCCTTCCACTCCCGCCAGAACACAACGCACTCCGAAATCCACATCTTCGTAATACGATTCAAAGCGCGTTTCGAGCAATCCCACCTTTTCAAAAACTCGCCGGTGAAAAAGCGCTGCCGTCATTGGAGCAAGCGAGATCTTCCGCCGGACCGACCACACTGCGCCGTCCGGACGGTCATACCCGCAGCGCCAGGCGTACGCCGCTCGTGAGACTAAGTCCCAACTGCCATCGATCGTGTTCACATCGTCCAAGCGCAGCAACTTACCGGCCGCGAACGCCGCGTTTTCTTCTTCTGCGCTCGCGAGCAGCCGTTCGAGCCATTCCGGCTCCAGCACCACGTCATTATTTAAAATCAGTAGCCACTCGCCCTTCGCGCGCTTGATTCCCTCATTCACTGCCGCTGCGAAACCGCGGTTTTCGGGAAACACGATCAAATCAACGTGAAATTCCCGGGCAATCAATTGTGTTGCATCCGTACTGCCGTTATCGACGACAATCACTTGATCTGGCGGTCGCGTCTGCGCACCCAGATTCGTGAGGATGGACTTGAGTAGGTCGGCTCTATTCCACGTCGGGACGATCGCCGATATAATCGCCATCTTTCTTCATAATGCTACGCAGAAATCCCTCACGCACTCACCCTTAGTGTCGATGAGATGTATTGAAGTAGATCGACTAGGTGGTTTCACGTGAATGCCCTAAACGACATTTTGAAGTTGAAGTCCGCGGAAGCTGCCGGCCTGGCAACCGAATCGCGTAGCTACAACACGAGGATGGATGAAAACGTCCGCAATAGGAGCGCAGAGCAAATCAATTCCTCCCCTGAGCGGCACTCTCACCGGACGGAAGTCACGCCTCAGGCGGACGAACCCGCCGACCCGCTTGCAAAGGGGCTTCCTTCCTCGGGAGCGAGGGAGCACGACATGGACGCCCTCTTGCTTCAGCTCGAGTCCCTTGGATTGCGTCTTTTCGTAGACGACACTGGCCGCCACGGACGCCAGTTTCCCGCCGGCGAATTTGGCCGCATCGACTTGCTCGCCACCGACTCAAACGGGAACTTTGTGGTTATCGACTTTAAGGGCGAGGAATCGCCCTGCGCCACAATCGGCCAGATGGCAGGCTATATGGCTTTCGTGAAAAAGAATTTGGCCAAAACAGGCGGCCATTCCGTGAACGGCTGGATTCTGGCGCGACCGTCGTTCTCGAGCGACGACGGCGTTCTGGAAGAGGCCGCCGAGGCCGTCGGCCTGATGGTGAAGTGGTACTGGGTGCGCCTGGAGTTCCTCGAAAATCGCAGCGCCTGAGCGAACGACAAAAATTCAGAAGCCCTTCAGTAGCGGTATATACGCGGGAACACTGCGCCGGTATTCCGTGAACTCGGCGCCAAAATGCGCAGCCAGCAGCTTCTCTTCAACGCGCACTCGAATTTCCGTCCCGGCCAAGAAAATCGCCGCCCCAATTAGAAACAACACCCAGGGCGCAACCATAAATCCCATACCCAGAAACAGACACAACATGGACGCGTAAATCGGATGCCTCACGACGCCATACACGCCTGACCGCACCAGTTGGTGATCTGGATTCAGACCCGCATCAAATCGCCACTGCCGCCCCAGCGTGCGGGCTGAGCTCCACGAAAACAGACTCGCGGCCGCGAAAAATAGAATTGAGAGCCCGATCCGCCAAGGTCCCGGCGGCCTCGCCCAAAAGTCGCTCTGCCACAGCACTGCATACCCTATGCCCTCGAGCACCATGCCCCATCGTGCGCGGCGATCTACTTTCTCAGCGCGAGTCCCCGGACGTTTCATCAGAAAGAACGGCGTGATCCAAGCAACGAAGCCGATAGCAATGATCACGTACCCGTATGCCGGCATTCCGTCTAACTTTACACGACCGTGGATTCGCTGGCCCGTCAGCTTCCTCAATCGCCCCAACCAAAGCTGAAGCCGATGTGTTGCTTATGATTTGCATATGCCAGAGCTGCCGGACATCCTCGCTTACATCGAGGCGCTCGAGCCGCGCGTGCTCGGCAAGCCGCTCGAACGGGTTCGCGTGGCGGCGCCGTTTCTGCTTCGCACCGCCGATCCGCCCCTTACTGTCGTTCAAGCGCGAGCCGTCACCGAGTTGCGGCACATCGGTAAGCGCATCGTTTTCGGACTCGAGGGTGACCTGTGGCTCGTGCTGCATCTGATGATTGCGGGAAGGCTCCATTGGCGTCCGCCGAATGCGAAGCTCTCGGGACGCCAGAGCCTGGCCGCTTTCGATTTTTCTCATGGCTCGGTCGTATTGACAGAAGCGGGTACAAAGCATCGAGCATCACTGCATCTTTTTCAAGGCGACCAGGCTCTTCGAGCCATAGACCCGGGCGGCATCGACATACTCGCGGCAAATCTTGAAACTTTTCGATCTGCTCTAACCGCCGCGAATCATACGCTCAAGCGAGCGCTAACGGACCCGGGCATGGTGAGCGGCATCGGCAACGCGTATTCCGACGAGATCCTGCACGCCGCAAAGCTATCTCCTCTCGCGCAAACGCAAAAGCTCAAACCCGAACAGTGGGATCGCCTCTTCCACGCTGCAAGAACCACGCTCGGACTTTGGATCGAGCGCCTTCGGGCGGAAGCTCGCGAGCGATTTCCCGAGAAAGTCACCGCGTTCCGCGAAGGCATGGCGGTGCATGGCCGCTATGGTCATCCCTGTCCGGTCTGCGGCAGTAAGATCCTGCGGATACGCTACGCCGATAACGAGACTAACTATTGCGGGCGCTGCCAAACCGAGGGCAGGGTGCTTGCCGATCGCGGATTGTCGCGTCTGCTCGGTTCAGATTGGCCGCGCACCTTGGAAGAGCTTGAGACCTTCAGGCGCTAAATTCATTACCTACGTTTGCGCGAACGCTTTCCGCATCGCGGTCCCGTTCAAACCTGCTGCTCTATGACAGCCGCCTTCCAGGCAACCGTTCTGCGTCGCTCCACTTCCGCGCGATACACCGCCGCAAGTCTTTCACCCAGCACGCGCGAGTCCTTCTCGCGTTCGACCATTCCGCGCGCCCTCTCCGCCAGCGCTCGCGCATATTCGTCATCATCCAAAAGCCTGACCACCGCGCTCGCGAATGCTTCAGGCTCGTCCGCGAGCTCAGATACTTCGCCTGATCTCTCCGCCAATCCCTCCGCCCCAATCCTCGTCGAAACCACAGGCATCCCTGACGCAAACGCCTCCAGCAGTTTCACTCTCATGCCGGATCCACTCAATATTGGGCACACGAACACCGCGTATTGCTCGAGCGGTTCCCGAATGTCCTGAACGAACCCGGTAAATTGCACATTCGGGTGATCGCCGAGATCTCTGAGCGAGGCCGGCGCCTCAGATCCTACGACGATGAGCTTCGCCTCACGTTTGCTTTTCAAAACGGCCGGCAGTACTTCGCGCACAAACCACTTGACCGCCTCCTCATTCGGCGCGTGCCTGAAGCTGCCCACGAACAGCATCGTGTTGCGCTCCCGCCCTCTGGTCACATACCGATACCGGCTGGTATCGATTCCCGCTCGCAGATCCGCATCCATCCGTCCCTTTAGCTCTGGCAAGAACCCCAGCAAATATCTCGCGTTCTCTCGACTGCACACCTGCACCCGCGTCATGCGCTTCAACATTCCGAGCTCATGGCGCAACATGCGCAAATATTCGAGTACGGCTACCGCGCTCAGCTTCCCTGCTCTGATCGCGCGCTCCAGCGATTGAAAAAAAATGTCGTGCTCAAACAGCATGCAAGGAATGCGCTCGTACTCGCCTCCGTACTGCCCAAGCAGCGTGTATTCAAGTTGCACAACATCGATGTCCCGCAAATAGATCGCACGATGAATCGCCCACGCAAAGTCCCGATCCGCAAACTCTCTGATCGCATGAGGCACGAGCGTCGATGGGTTGCGCGGCGGAATCACATGCCTCACGAAAAACTCGGCCGATGCGCACGCCTCGCGTAACGCTTCCTGGTCGGCGAGCTGCTCCGCCTTATCGACAAACGAAATCAGATGCACATCCGCAAACGGCCGCAGCGCCGTAAGTGTCTGCTTCATAAACACTGCGCCGCCGTGCACCGGCGGTTCAATCGGATAGGGAGACACAAATAAAACCTGCAATCGCTCAGAAGCAGGCTCGGTCTGCGCCGCGAACCGGTCGCGATAATATCCGCCTAGCGTCCGCCGAAGCGCCTCCTTATCTGAAACCGCTGCCAGCGTCCGAGCGCGCCACCGCGCTTTCACCACATCGCCCAACCGAAGAAATGCGCGCCACAGGCCCAAAAAAGTGTACCGGCCCGCGGCTTCGCCCGACAGCATTGCGCTCACGGAGCTCGCAAACACCGCACCGAAATGCGCCGCCAGCATGCGCCAATCGTGAATATTCTTCCAGCAATACAGCATCGCGTTTTTCTTCAGAACGCCTTCAATGAAGTCTCTCGAATAACGACTCCCAATAGTCCCGCGATGCTCGTGATGCACCACGCTTCGCGGCTGATACAGCGCCTTCCACCCACGCTTCCACGCCAAATGCCCTAGATCCGTATCCTCAAAATAAAAAGGCCGGAAGAGCTCATCGAACCCGCCCAGCTCGAGAAATTTCTTTCGATCAAACGCGCTGGATCCTCCTCCCGGATACGCGCACGGGAAAAGCCCGCGGATGCTCGCGTCAACGCGGTGACTCACTCGGATCCGCCCTCGCTCCCACCAGGCTTCCGTCAGTCCTGTTTCTTCTCGCCGCTTCACCGGATCCGCAAAAAAAATCTGTGATGAAACTGAAAAAACTAGCGGATCCGAAAACGGCTCCAGCAGCGGCCCCAGAAATGCTTCGTCCACCCGCATATCGTTGTTCAGCAGCACAACGATGCCATTTTTTGCCGCTTTAACTCCTGCGTTCGACGCGCCGCCAAATCCCAAATTCCGATCGAGCGCCAGCGCACGCACACGCGGAAAACCCTCGCGAACGAACTCCACCGTCTCATCCGTTGAACCGTTATCGACGACGATAACCTCATTCTCCGGACGGTTGCCCGTAGCCGCAATAACTGACGGCAGAAATTTCTCCAATAAATCTCGGCCGTTCCAGCTTGGGATCACAACGCTCGCCGCGCGCGTTTTCGGCGCTTCTGCCGCCGTCAATCTCTTCTTGCCAAACAATAAAAAAAACAGATCCGCGGCGCCCAACGAAATAGCGCTGATAAGAAGAAGGGCCGGACTGATCGCGCACAACAGCAGTTGTGCACAGAACCGGAAAAACTGCTTCATTACGCCTTGTCTTCAAGCTGCGGCCCAACCCCGAATGCGCGCCCCAGCCTGATCCACCGCGAACGCGCGATCAGCATGCGCTCATGAAGTAAACGGTCCACTCTTGCTTGTTCGGTTCTCAGCTCTCGCTGCCTCGCTTCGAGCTCTGCTCGTTTTGTGCCCAGCTCCGCATCCAGACCCAGCGCCCAAGCGTTGTGTCTTTCCAATTCCGCCTCTAGGCACCGGTGCTCTTCAAGCAACCTCAGATGCTCCGCGCGCGCCTCACTCACCTGCGCGTCAAGAGACGCGATATGGCGCTCTCTTTCCCGCAACAGATTTCCGCCGCTCGCCGCGTACACAAAACAAGGAATCTCAACCGGCTCCGCTCCGCACACTCCCAAGAAAAAATGAGCGTCGCTGATTATGGGCTCTTGCTCAACGAACGCGTTTCCTTTCGAGCCGCTTCCGTCCGCAAAGAGGATAGCTTCCTGACGGTTCTGGCCCAGAATCCGTACAAACGGAAACACACGTTTGAGCTCTTGCTCAAACTCCTCCAAATCAAACTCGTGCGCATGAAACGGATTCGGCCCCGCTTTTTTGCGCGTCTCCGAATAATAAGTCTTATTCGGCGTCGAAACCAGAAAAATCCCGCCCGCCCTTAGCACACGCGCTGATTCTTCAATCAGGTTCTGCCAATCTTCCAGGTGCTCAATCACTTCGAAAGCGGTCACGACATCGAAACATGCGCTCGGCAGGGAAAAAACTCGCGCCGAAGCCACAAAGAACTTTCCTCCCGGAAAATGGCGCGCAGCATACTCAACTGCTTCACTCGAAATGTCAAATCCCGCCGCTAACTCCGCTTGGTCTGCAAGTAACGCTATCCCGTACCCCGTCCCGCAACCCGCATCCAGCACGCGCTTACCCCTGACGAACTGGCTTGCAAACCGGTACCGCGAGATATGCTCGTTCCACAGATCCGCTCCGACCGTCCCCGGAATGACCCGCTCACCTGTGAATTCGTTCAATTAGGCGCGCACTCCGGCGCTCTAGAGTTGATCGTAGATCTGCTTAAGTTCCAGAAGGAAGCCCGCGACGGGTCCTTCGCCGGTTACGCGGTCTGGATCCACTAGTTCACTCGGCAATTGCCTATCCGCGCTGTAGATCGTCACTGTCTTCGATTGCGGATCGATCAGCCAGCCAAGCTCTACTTCATTCCGCATGTAGGCTTGCATTTTTTCCTCGGGCCGTAAGATCACCCGTTCCAGCGTGGCGACATCGAGCGCCAATGGGAGAATCGCAGCCATACTTTACCTACTATCGCGCAATGTAGGGCAATGCGTGCCTCGCCCGCACCCCTCGCTCTGCAATAGACTCAGATAATCAATGTCCACTGCAGCCCATCGCATCTCGCAGACCAGCGCCGCCATCCGCGAGCAACGGCGTCGCGACGGACGCACTCACCGCAATCATCTCAATCGCACCAGATTAGGCGATCTGCACCTCAAAAAACGGAGCGATCCTATCGAAACCCTGCTCAGCGCTAGAAAGAGCCGCGTCCCCGCTTTGCTTGCCTTGAAATACGCGCGCATGTCCGCAACGCCGTTTACTTTTTTTCGCGGTGCGGTTCCCATCATGGCCGCGGATCTTGCCCGCGAGCCACACACCGGTTTGCTGGTTCAACTCTGCGGTGATGCGCATCTCCAGAATCTTGGCTGCTTCGAAGCGCCCGACGGCCGTCTCATATTCGACATCAACGATTTCGACGAGACCATCCGCGGCCCTTGGGAATGGGACGTGAAGCGCATGGCGGCAAGCATTGTTCTTGCCGGAATGGATGCCGGGCAGCGCCGTTCCACCTGCGCCGCCGCAGTTGATGCTTTCGCTGCCACCTACTGCGCCTCTCTCTGCCGCCTCGCCGAGCAGCCCATCCTCGTCGCTGCTCGCCACCAAATTCATCGCATGCGGCAGGCGCAAGCCGTCTCCGCCGCCTTCGATCATGCGCAGCGCGCCAATCCTTGCGATCTGCTCAAGAAGTACACCGAGAACACCAGCCGCGGCCCCGTCCGTTTCAGAAAAATCGATCACGTCATCTGGCGGCTGCACGGCCAACGCCGCCAGGAAATTCTCGCCAGCCTCTTGCTCTATCGCCAATCGCTTCCACCCGAGCGGCTTCACTTATTCGATTTCTTCCGGCCCTTGGACGTGGCCTTCAAAGTCGTCGGAACCGGAAGCGTCGGCCTTCGCGATTACGTCGTTCTCATGGAGGGCAGCGGCGCCGAAGATCCACTCTTCTTACAACTCAAGCAGGAGGTCCGATCCGCCTATACGCCCTACATCAAAAGCGATCTTTACCCCAATGAAGGGCAACGCGTCGTGGTCGGGCAGCACAAAATTCAGCCGCTGTCGGATCTCCTCCTCGGCTGGACCCGGATCGGCGAGCATGATTATCTCGTCCGGCAGCTCAATGATCACAAGGGCACCGTCGATCTGCGCCAGTTGCGAGGTGAAGGCTTACGGAGTCTCGCGACCATTGCAGGCGAACTTCTGGCCCGAGGCCACGCCCGATCCGGCGACGCGCTGATGATCAAAGGCTACGTCGGCGCGCCCGATAAGGTGGTGAAATCCATCGTTCATTACGGCCTCGAATACGCCTCCCTCACCGAAGCCGATTTCGAAATCTTCAAGAAAGCAATTTCCTACGGACGCATCAAAACCGCCGTCCCGTCGTGACTTGGCACGCCGCTCAGCGCCCCATTCCGTCACGCATGTAGGGGCGAGGCATGCGCCTCGCCCGCGCCGGTCAGCCATAAACTTTGAGCCGAGCCGGAAGCGTAAGCGCCCTTTTCTTCCCTCTCAGTTATCATTTGATTTCACTCCATGGCTCCCGAACAGGAAGCCCGTGCCATTATCGACGGGCTCCTCACCGCGGCTGGATGGTCGGTCCAGCCACGTGAGAAAACTGACATCACCGCAGCGCAGGGCGTCGCAATCTGCGAATATCCCCTTAAGAAGGGTTTTGCCGACTACCTCCTCTACGTCGACGGCGCAGCAGTCGGGGTCGTAGAAGCCAAGAAAGCCGGCAGTCCTCTAACCGCTGTCGAGATCCAGACCGCAAAATACAGCGAAGGTCTTCCGGATCACCTTCCCGCGCCTCGCCGCCCGCTTCCCTTCTGTTACCAAAGCACCGGCGTCGAAACCCGCTTTACCAACCTGCTCGAACCCGATGCGCGTAGCCGTCCCGTGTTTGCCTTCCACAAACCCGAAACATTCAGCAATTGGATTCAGACCGATCTCAAGAATCCCGGCTCAACCGTTCGCGGCAAGCTCCGCATCATGCCGCCGCTCGATGAACGCAATCTCTGGCCCGCCCAGATTAAAGCCATCCGCAGACTCGAACAATCCCTCGCCGATAACCGGCCCCGCGCCCTCATCCAAATGGCCACGGGCAGCGGGAAAACCTTCACTGCTTGCAATTTCGTCTACCGACTGATCAAGTTCGCCGGAGCCCGCCGCGTCCTCTTCCTCGTCGACCGCCGCACTCTGGGCCGCCAAACTCTCAACGAATTTCAGCAATTCGTCACGCCCGACGACGGCCGCAAATTCACTGAGCTCTACAACGCTCAGCTTCTCTCCTCCAACAAAATCGACCTGGTCAGCAAGGTCTGCATCACTACCATCCAGCGCCTCTACTCCATGCTCGTTGGCCGCGAGATCACCGACGATGAGCAAGAAGAGCGCTCCGCCGCAACCTGGGCCGACCTCACCCGCCTCCCCGATCCCATCACCTACAACGCAGCCATCCCCATCGAGACTTTCGATTTCATCGTTACCGACGAATGTCATCGGTCCATCTACAATCTCTGGCGTCAAGTGCTCGAGTATTTCGATGCCTCCCTGATCGGCCTCACAGCCACTCCGTCCCGTCAAACCCTCGGCTTCTTCAACCGCAATCTCGTTATGGATTACAGCCACACGCAGGCGGTCGAGGACGAAGTCAACGTTGATTACGATATCTACGAGATTCGCACCCAAATCACCGAGGCCGGCTCCCGCGTCGAAGCCGGCTACTACGTTGATAAGCGCGATCGCCTCACCCGCGCCCGCCGAGCCGAGCTACTCGATCAAGACCTTACCTACACTGCCGGCCAGCTCGATCGCGACGTGGTCGCCACCGACCAGATCCGCACCGTTATCCGCACCTTCAAAGAAAAGCTCTTCACCGAAATCTTCCCCGGCCGCACCCACGTTCCCAAAACGCTCATCTTCGCCAAAGACGACAGCCACGCCGACGACATCGTCCAAATCGTCCGTGAAGAATTTGCCAAAGGCAACGACTTCTGCCAGAAAGTCACCTACCGCACCGGCTCCCGCCGCACGCGACGCAAGATCAAAGCCCCAGATGGCACAGAAATCGAACAGGATTTCTGGGAGCAGACCGGCGAGAAGGCCGAATCCATCATTCAGTCCTTCCGCAACAGTTACAACCCACGTATCGCCGTTACCGTCGACATGATCTCGACCGGCACCGACATCCGCCCGCTCGAAGTTGTCATGTTCCTGCGCGAAGTACGCAGCCCCAACCTCTTCGAGCAGATGAAAGGCCGCGGCGTGCGCGTCATCAAGCAAGACGACCTCCGCGCTGTGACCCCGGACGCCCGCGCCAAAACGCATTTCGTTATCGTCGACCCCATCGGGCTCTGCAGAGAAGCTCTCGTCGAAGCTCCTCCCCTCGATCGCAACCGCAACATCGCGTTTGAAAAGCTCATCGAATCCGTCGGATTCGGCAGCACCGACCCTGAGATCCTCAGCACGCTCGCCTCACGTCTCACGCGCCTCGACCGCCAGCTTTCTCACGCTGACCAGACGCAAGTGGCCGACCTTACCGGCGGTACCCATCTCTCCGATCTCGTTCGCGCACTCGCCAATTCCACTGATCCCGACATCCAGCTCGAAGAAGCAAAAGCCGAGCACGCCGTCGAAGATCCGACTCCCGACCAGATCGCTTCAACAGCTGAGCGCCTTCGTAAAGAAGCCGTTAAACCGTTTCTCTCTCCCAAACTGCGCAATCTCGTGACCACGCTAAAGAGCAGTTATGAGCAGACGATCGACATGGTTTCCCAAGATCAACTGCTCCACGCCGGCTTCTCAGGTGATTCCCAAGATAAAGCCAAAGAAATGACGCAATCCTTCCGTCAATTTCTCGAAGAGAACAAGCAGGAAATCGCCGCGCTAGAAATCCTGTACAGCCGCCCCTGGAAGAACCGCCTCACATACAAGCAGGTGAAAGAACTCGCCGCAGCCATTCAGCGCCCGCACCCCGCCTGGACTCCTGAAATTCTCTGGCGAGCTTATGAGCAGCTCGATCACTCCAAAGTTCGCGGCTCCGGCCAGCGCGTCATGACCGATCTCGTTTCTCTCGTTTCCTATGCGATCGGAGCCGAGCCCGAGCTTCGACCATATCCCGACAAAGTTCGCGAGAAATTCCAAGTTTGGCTCTCCGAGCAGGAACAACTCGGCGCAAACCTCACGGACGAGCAATTGCAGTGGCTGCACCACATCGCCGAGCACATCGCCACCAGCTTAGAAATCACGACCGATGATTTCGATTACGTGCCGTTCAGCGAGCACGGCGGCCTCGGCCGCGCCTATCAGCTCTTCGGCCCCAAGCTCCCGGACATTTTGAACGAGCTCAACACGAGGTTGGTGCAGTGAATGAACTGCCGAGTGGCTGGACAACGGCCACGCTAGGCGAAATATGCCATAAACCCAAGTACGGTTGGACCACAAGCGCGACAGCAAGTCGCCCGGCGGTTTTCAAACTACTTCGCACGAGCGATATGTCAAAGCGCTCACTCGACTGGAACGAGGTTCCTTATGCATCTGCGATCCCGGCAGAACCGGCCGACTTTACCGTATGCAAGGGTGACATCTTTATCTCACGCGCGGGTGCGAATGCAGGGGTAACCGTGCTCATCGAAACGCAGCCCCCAAAAGCTCTATTCGCCTCATACCTCATAAGGCTGCGTCCGAAGCTTCCAAGCACGGAGCTATTCCTGAAATACTTCCTCCAATCGGCCCACTACTGGAACCAGATTTTGCGGAGCCGATTAGGGATTGCGCAGCCGAACATCAACGCCACAAAACTGGCTGAGCTCAGCGTTCCGCTTCCGCCGCTCGCCGAGCAGCGCCGCATCGTCGCCGAAATCGAAAAACACTTCACACGCCTGGATGAGGCCGAGCGAATGACCGCTCAAGCCAGAACCCGCGCACGGGCATTCAGACGTTCCGCGATCAGAAATACGTGTGCGCCATTCAGCTCTAGGAAGCATGTACCTTTCGGTCAACTCATCACCTCCTTGAGGAACGGGATATCGGAAAAGCCAACCGCTGCATCGGGATTCCCAATCTTGAAAATCAGCGCGGTACGCCCGTTTCGGTTACATCTGCCTGAGAGACGATACCTTGCGGACGCCAGTTTGCACGAGGGCTTCGAACTGAAAGAAAACGACCTGCTCTTCACGCGATACAACGGCAACCCTCAACTTGTTGGGGTCTGTGCACGCGTTCCCGTCCTGAACGAGACCCTTTATTATCCCGACAAGCTGATTCGAGCCCGATTACCCACTGGGCACGACGCACGCTTCTATGAGCTGATGTTCAACGGCGGAAAAGCAAGTGAACACATCCGGAGCCGCGTGCGAACAACAGCCGGTCAGTCCGGCATTTCGGGAGCCGATATCAAATCAGCACCAGTGCCTGTCGTAACGGGAGAGGAGCAGACCGCGGCGGCTGACCTCTTCGAGCAGACCCTTTTGTATTCCGACCGTGTTGACTCAGAGCTTAAGGCCCTCATCACTCGCACCCCACACCTCCGCCAAGCCATCCTCGCCAAAGCTTTCTCCGGTCAACTCGTGCCCCAAGATCCGAATGACGAACCGGCAAGCGTTCTTCTCGAACGCATCCGGGCCGAACGCGACCGTGAAATAGCAGGCCCGCTCAAATCCCGGCGCACCCGATTGAGAACACGCCAAGCTGCACTACAATCGAAATGATGGCGACTGACCTCACATCATCGCGCGTCGTGGTCCGGCCCGGCGTTCGCTCCGGCCAGCCCATCATACGCGGAACACGCATCACGGTCTGGGACATACTCGGATGGCTGGCCGCCGGCGCAAACGAAGGCCAAATCCTCGAAGATTATCCGGAGCTGACCCATGAGGATCTACTCGCCGCCTTGCAGTTCGCATACGAGCTCAAAGATAAAGTCACCCAGTGAAGCTCTTATTCGACGCGAACCTGTCGCGTAGAATTGTGGGCCTGCTGCAAGATCTGTTCCCCGGTTCGTCGCAGCTTATGTTAATCGGCCTCGCGGGTGAAACACCAGACGAAGTCATCTGGGAATTTGCCAAGTCCGCCGGGTTCACTGTTGTCACATCGGATACTGATTTCATACGTCTGTCCGCGCAGCGCGGCGCACCCCCGAAACTCATCTTCCTGGATCGCATGAATTACTCCACCGAAATTGCCGCTGACTTGATTCGCCGTAACGCCGTAGTCGTTTCCGAATTCGAAAAGAGCACGAGAAACGTCCTGACTTTGCGGCGAATTTAGAATTTGTTGCGTACCAATATGTCCACCACCTCATCCACTCTCGTCAATAAACTCTGGAATTACTGCAACATCCTCCGCGATGACGGCCTCTCCTACGGCGATTACGTCGAGCAGCTCACCTTTCTGCTCTTTCTCAAAATGGCGCACGAGCGCACCCAGCCGCCTTACAATCAGCCCTCTATCGTCCCCGAAGAATACAACTGGCCTAGCTTGCTGGAACTCGACGGCATTCCGCTCGAACACCATTACCGGCGCACGCTCGAAACTCTCGGTAAAGAACCCGGCATGCTCCGCACCATCTTCCGTAAAGCCCAGAACAAAATTCAGGACCCGGCCAAGCTGAAGCGCCTCATCGCCGACCTCATTGACAAAGAATCCTGGTCCACTCTCGACGCCGATGTCAAAGGCGACATCTACGAAGGTCTGCTGCAGAAGAACGCCGAAGACGTGAAGTCCGGAGCCGGACAATACTTCACGCCGCGTCCGCTTATACGCGGCATCGTTGACGTCATGCAGCCCAGACCCGGCATGACCATCATGGACCCGGCCGCGGGCACCGGCGGCTTTCTTCTCGCCGCGCACGAGTACATCAGCAAGCATTACGCTCGCGAGATGGATGCCGAAGAGAAGCGCTTCCTTAAACTCGACGCGCTGCGCGGAGTCGAGATCGTCGATGCCGCTGCGCGCCTCTGCGCTATGAATCTCTTTCTCCACGGCATCGGCGGTGACGAAAGCCCGATTCGCGTCGTTGACAGCCTCGCGGCCAAAGACTCGAACAACTACGATATGGTGCTCACCAATCCGCCCTTCGGAAAGAAATCAAGCATCACCATCATCAACGAAGAAGGTGAAGAGAGCCGCGAAGCCCTGACCGTCTATCGCGACGATTTCTGGGCCACTACGAGCAACAAGCAGCTCAACTTCGTGCAGCACGTTGTCAGTCTCCTCAAAATGAACGGCCGCGCAGCCGTTGTAATCCCGGACAACGTTCTCTTCGAAGGCGGCGCAGGCGAAACCATCCGGCGCAAATTACTCCATAGTTGCGACGTCCATACACTCTTGCGTCTTCCGACCGGCGTCTTCTATGCGCAAGGCGTAAAGGCCAACGTTCTCTTTTTCGATCGCAAGCCGGCCAGCGAAACGCCTTGGACGAAGTCGCTCTGGATGTACGATCTCCGCACGAACAAACACTTCACGCTCAAAACCAACCCGCTCAGCCGCAGCGATCTCGATGATTTCGTTGCGTCCTTCAACCCGGCGAACCGCTTCGAGCGCAAGGAATCCGAACGCTTTCGGTTCTTCAGCTACGACGATCTTCAGAAACGTGACAAATTGAGCCTCGATATCACCTGGCTCCGCGACGAAAGCCTCGAAGACACGGACAACCTTCCCGACCCCGCCGTCCTCGCCGCCGAAATCGTTGAAGACCTCCAAGCCGCTCTCGACCAGTTCGCCCAGATCGCAGCCGATCTCTCCAAAAACCCCTCAGGTCAGACGACCCCTTCCCTGTAGGGGACGGACTCGCCCGTCCCGCTACTCTCCTCTCGCTACACTTCAAACAATGCCCTCTGACGGCCTCGCTGAAAGCCGCCAAGTCGACCAACCTCTCCTCTCCATCCTCATCGCTCTCTATAACGAAGAAGCATTCATCGCCGAATGCCTCACCCGCGTCCTCCACGCGCCATTCGCCGAAAACACCTCTTTCGAAATCATCGTTGTCGATGACGGCTCCTCAGACGCTTCGGTCGAGCGCGTCCACGAAATCCAGCGCCAGCATCCCTGCACGATTCGCCTCATCCGCCACGATCGCAATCGCGGAAAAGGAGCCGCCATCCGAACCGCCCTCGAACACGCCTCAGGCGCGTTCTGCATCATCCAAGACGCCGATCTCGAGTATTCGCCGCTTGAATACCCTAAGCTCCTGAAACCTCTTCTCGCAGGCGATGCCGACGCCGTAATTGGCTCCCGCTTCGGTTTTTCTGGCGAGCGCCGCGTTCTCTATTTCTGGCACGCGGTCGCAAATCGAATCCTGACCACGCTCTGTGACATGGTCGCCGACATCAACCTCACTGACATGGAAACCTGCTATAAAGCAGCTCGCACGCCTCTACTCAAAAGCATCCCCCTCCGTTGCGATCGCTTTGGAATCGAGCCTGAACTTATCATCAAGCTCGCCCAGCGCCGCGCTCGAATTTACGAAACCTCCATCAGTTACCACGGACGCACCTATGAAGAGGGAAAGAAAATCGGTTTCAAAGATGCCTGCAAAGCCTTCCTGGTCATCTTGTACTTCGGTCTTCTCAAGCGCGACATTTATAAGGATCCCGGCGCCGAAATCCTCGACACGCTCGCCGCAGCGCCGCGGTTCAATGGCTGGATGGCCGATACCGTCCGCCCTTTCCTCGGCGACTCAGTCATGGAAGTCGGCGCCGGCATCGGCAATTTGGCCGCTCTACTCTGTCAGCGGCGAAAACGCTACATCGCTTCTGATATTGACGCGGAACACCTTGCATATCTGAGCGCCCGCCTCGAGCACCGCCCCGCCGTCGAAGTCGTTCCTGCAGACCTCGAGCGCCCAGAAGACTTCATTCCCTACACAGATCAGCTCGATTCCGTCCTCTGCCTCAACGTCCTCGAACATGTAAAGGACGACTACACCGGCCTTTCAAACATATTTCGCGCGCTTCGTCCCGGGGGCCGGGCAATTGTTCTTGTGCCCGAAGGCATGAGCGTTTTCGGCACTCTCGATGAGGTCCTCGGCCATCAACGCCGTTATTCAGAAAAAGAATTGCGAGACAAACTTCAAGCCGCTGGTTTCCGTATTGAAACCGTTCTTTATTTCAATCGTCCGACCCGGCCAGGCTGGTTCGTAAACGGCCGCATCTTCAAGCGCCGCAGATTCAGCCGCGTTCAGATCTTCGTTTTTGATCGGCTCGTCTGGCTCTGGCGCAGAATCGACCGGTTCCTCCCTTGGAAACCAACCTCGCTGATTGCCGTCGGCATCCGGCCTTCATAGCATGCAAACCATCAGACGAATCGATCGTCTTTTCGCCGTCATAGCAGCCCGGCTCTCTTCTTCCGAGTTCATGCAGTTTGACTCATACGCGATCTGGTTCTATGCTGCCTGCCTTTTCCTTTTCTTGGCAGCTAGCCTCGCCGACTTAAATGGCTCCTCCATGGCCATCTTCGACTCCTTCTATCGATGGGGAGGTACAGAGAAAACGTGGATTGGCGCGCCGCGCGCTCAGCGCAACGACGAATGGGCCTTCGTAACGCCCGACATATTCAATCAAAAACTTCGCGCCGACCCGTTTGAAGTTAAGGATTCCGCAGTGGGCGGCCACTCGGTGGCGCTGATCGCGAATTTACCGGTGCGCCATTTCACAACTCTCTTCCGGCCGCAATTCTGGGCATTCTTCGTTCTGCGCATCGATTATGCATTCGCCGTATATTGGCAGCTCAAAGCGCTGATCCTGCTTACGGGCGTGTTCACGTGGCTCTTATTGATTACGCGCTCCACTTTTTGGGCAGCGACTGGCGCTCTCTGGTATTTTTTTTCACCCTTCACTCAATGGAGTTATTCCTGGCCTTCTGCCCTGCCCGAGATGGTTGGTTCGCTCTGCTTTGCTGCTGTTTTGACTTGCTATCTTACCGTCGGGAGAAATTTGGTGGCCCTTTTTCTTTCGGCCGCAGGCGTTGTGCTTTTCGTCGTCAACTTCGCCCTCTGCGCCTACTTGCCACACCTGATTCCACTCATCTGGCTAGCGGTGTTCTTCGTCTTCAGTTGGTGTCTTTCCGCACGAAAGCTGATCTTCACTCGCGCCTCAGCAAGCGCCAGAATGCTTGCCATTGCGTTCGCGCTTTGCACCCTCGGAATCGTCGGGTTATCCGTTTACCGCGAATTGCGTCCGGCCTCAATCGCCATCGCGCAAACGAGCTATCCCGGACGACGCCTATTCCCACCCGCGGACATGAGGCTTTGGCTCCCTATCTCGCACTTTATCCAGTGGAGGGAGACTGAAAATCATTTCCCTAAAGACATAGGCAACATGTGCGAGGGTTCCGGATTTCTTTGGCTTGCGCCGGCAACCTTGTTTTGTCTGCGGCGAATGACGCTGAGCTCCATGCAAAAATTTGCGCTCGCTGCGTTGTGGCTTTTTTCTTGTTTGATAGTCGCGTGGCTGCTTGTGCCTGAATCAGCGCCGCTCGGTACTCTTTTTGCTCTGAACAGGACCGAAGGACCGCGTACGTTTCCGGCTCTTGGCCTAGCCAACGTCAGCATAGTCGCGCTGGCAGCAGCTTCGATGCGAAAAGTCCAAACAAACGGCTGGGCGATGACGCTGGCTTACTATGCAGGAATCGCCGCCATCACTTCCGCGGTTATGTATCACCTGCTGAACGAGACCAACGTGGGACTGGCTCTGTTTTTCAGTCATCGCGAGGTCTTATTCGCGACTTTTTTTGCGGCGGCACTGACGACGCTACTTTTGAGCGGCTGGAAGCTCATCTTAGCTGCGGCCCTCGTGATTCCACAAGCCCTCGTATTCGGCTCTGTCAACCCCATCGAGCGCGGAACAGCGGTGTTCACTTCTTCGGAGCTTTTCAAATTCGTGCGGAAACATCCCGAGCTCCTTCATGCCAAGTGGATCGTCTTTTCTGATTCAGTCGTCAACTCCGGTTTTCTTGCGGCGACGGGTTGCAACGTTTACACAGGTTGCCACTATTTGCCCGATATCGACCATTTCCCTCTATTTGCTGCGCGAGGCCTCGACCCGCCAGCGCTCAACCGGCTCGGATACCTCACCGCTCACGCGCTGCCGCCAGGAGAGAAGCCCTCGGTCCAATTTCTAATTCCCATTCTTCGCTTGAGCATCAGCCCCACCGACCCGCTGCTTCCCGCCCTCGGCATCAGGTATGTTGCGTTCGATCAGCAGCCTGCTCCCGCCCTTGTCGCCGGACTCATGCCGCTTTCGGCGGAGACCATTCCCGGATTTTGGCTCTATCGATTGCCCTGAACCCGCTATAATCGGTTCCGAAGACCCGTGCCGGTGTAGCTCAGGTGGTTAGAGCGACGGTCTCATAATCCGTAGGTCGCAGGTTCAACTCCTGCCGCCGGCACCAGTTAGTGTCCAACAATAACCCCATAAATCCGATCGAGATCCTCTTTCGAGTAGTATTCGATCTCTAAGCGGCCACGGGAAGCCGATCGAGGTACCAGCTTCACGCGCGTCCCCAGCACCCGTGCCATTTCATCGATTGCGGCGCGCACGTTGGCATCCTCAAGTCTTTTCGTTTCAGTGGTTTGTAGACTATGCCCTGATTCATTATGCTTCTTGACAAGTTGCTCAGTCTGCCGCACGGACAGGCCATTTGCCACGATCTTCTCGCATGCCTCTCGCTGGCTTTCGGAATCCGGGATGTTTAGTAGCGCCCGGGCATGCCCCACCGAAACAGTTCCGCGGATCAGTTCATTCAGCACGGCCGGAGAGAGTTTTAAAAGGCGAAGGAAATTCGTAATCGTTGAGCGGTCTTTCCCAGTTCTCTCTGCAATTTGCTCGTGACTTAGGCCATGTTCCGCGGCAAGACGCTGAAATGCAGTCGCAGTTTCGACCGGATTCAAATCCTCCCGCTGGAGATTCTCAATAAGGGCCAACTCGAGCATCTGGTTTTGCTCGACCGTGCGTACCACAGCCGGAATTTCCTTAAGACCCGCAAGCCGAGCCGCCCTCCATCGCCGTTCGCCCGCGATAATCGTGTACGTTCCATTGCTTTCTTTCCGTACGGTAATCGGCTGAATGACACCGTTTGCCTCGATCGATTGGGCCAGTTCCTGCAACTTCTCGCCGTCAAAGCTCTCCCGGGGCTGTTCTTCGTTCGTTCGGAGCTGATCCAGAGGGACGTGCAGCAGTTGATCGCGATCTTCAACGTGCGGCTGCTCGGGAGCGCCATGTGTTGCCGAAAGCGACGACCCCCTGGGCGTCAGCAGAGTGGAAATGCCTCTACCCAGCGCTTTGCGCGGATTCCGGTCTAGCTCTTTGTTCATGGCTCATAATCTCCCTGGCAAGCTGTATATAGCTTTCAGCACCCCGTGATCGAGGATCATAGGCAAGAATCGCCTTGCCGAAACTCGGAGCTTCGGCCAAGCGAATACTCCTCGGAATCACCGTCCGCAAAACTTCGGCCCCGAAAAACTCCCGCAAATCCGCCTCTACTTGCCGGGTCAGGTTAGTACGATCGTCATACATCGTCAGCAGGATGCCTTCTATCCGAAGGCGCTGATTGAAGGCCTGCCGGACTCGATCGATAGTATCCATTAATTGCGAGATCCCCTCGAGCGCGAAAAATTCGCATTGAATTGGGATCAAAACGGTATCCGCGGCTACTAAAGCGTTTAGAGTAAGCAGGTCAAGTGCCGGGGGACAGTCAATCAGAATGTACTCGTAATCCCTAGAGACATCCTGCACGGCATTTCGAAGGCGCGATTCCCGTTCTTCGCTGTCGACAAGATCCAGATTTGCCGCAACTAAGTTCTGGTCGGCCGGAACGAGTCGCAGCCCGTCAAAGCTTGTCGAGAGCACGGCCTCTTGAATGGATACGTGCCGCAGCAAAACCTCGTAAAGCGTTTTGTGCTCTTCAAATTTGTCAATTCCAACGCCCGAGGTCAGATTTCCCTGGGGATCGCAATCAATGACCAGCACCTTCGCGCCGGCTGCCGCAAGCGCGGCAGAAAGATTGATGGCGGTTGTGGTCTTTCCCACTCCGCCCTTCTGGTTTGCTATTGAAATGACCCGAGCCAAGGCAGTTGCGGATTAATCGATGATCCTACCATGTTTCACGTGAAACATGGCTCCAGACTTAAATAAACATCCAAAACGGCAATCGCTGCGGGCGTGACTCCCGGTATGCGTCGCGCCTGACCCAGCGTGGAAGGCCGCACCTTCATGAGCTTTTGCTTCACTTCGGTCGACAATCCCGGAATTCTGTCGTACAGGAAAGTTTCTGGAATGTGCCGCCCTTCAGCATCGTGCAAATGCTGAACCTCCCGCTCCTGCTGCGCAATATAGCCGGAGTACTTCGTCTGGGTCTCAATCGTCGTCAGCACCCCATGGGCCAGCGGTTCACCTATTTTTTCGCGAATCCAGGGTTCAAGTTCAGAAATTCGCGCCTCGGGCCGCCGAAGCCAGGTCAGCAGAGTCGGATTATCCGAAACCGTGTTGCGCCGGTTTTGAGCAAGTAGCTCTGTAATCCGCGTTTTCTGGTTTTGTTTTCGCTCGAACTCGGTCCATCGCCAGTAGCTCACCAGGCCCGCTCTTCGGCCTACGGGAGTCAAACGCTCATCCGCATTGTCAATCCGCAAATGGAGCCGGAATTCCGCCCGCGAGGTAAACATTCGGTATGGCTCGTCGGCTCCCTTTGTAATCAGGTCGTCGACCAAGATCCCCAGATAACCAGCGGAACGGTCCACAGTTACTTCCGGCAATCCCTTCACTTTGCAAGCCGCATTCAGGCCCGCAATCAAGCCCTGGCACCCGGCTTCTTCATAACCGGAGGTCCCGTTAATTTGTCCGGCTAAGAATAGCCCTGAAATCGACTTCAGCTCCAGGGAATGCTTCAGCTCCCGCGGATCTATCGCATCATATTCAATGGCATAACCAGGCCGGATCATCTCTGCATTTTCTAGCCCGGGAACTGACGCCACCATTGCCGCCTGAACGTCGATCGGCATACTCGTCGACATGCCGTTCACGTAAATTTCGTGTGTATCCAACCCCTCGGGCTCCAGAAAAATCTGATGCCGCTTGCGATCTGGGAACTTAACAACCTTATCTTCAATCGAAGGACAGTACCGCGGCCCAATGCCTTCGATCTGCCCACTGTAGAGAGGAGATCGAGCAATGCTGTCGCTGAGAATGCGATGCGTGTCATCAGTCGTATACGCCAGATGACAACAAATCTGCTCACGCTTGATTCGTTCAGTCAAGAAAGAAAACGGCGTCGGGACAGCATCGCCGGGCTGCTTTTCAAAGCGCGAGAAATCGATGGTTCGGCCATCGAGCCGCGGCGGGGTTCCCGTTTTCAACCGCGTCCATGCGAGGCCGAGTGTCCGAAGCTGTCCCCCTAAAGTATTGGAAGGCGCTTCCCCATTTCTTCCACAGGCATATTTCTGCTCCCCTACATGGGCCAAACCGTTCAGGAAGGTTCCGGTCGTCACCACGACAGCTTCGGCTAGCAAGTCTCGTCCATCCTTGAGCCTTACTCCCGCCATCTTGCGCGGCAGTTCGTTTCGCAAAAAGAGCAGCTCTCCGACCTCGGCTTGCAAAATGCGGAGATTCGGCTCGTTTTCAAGCCATTCGCGCATTTTGATCCGGTACAGCTTCTTGTCGCATTGCGCGCGGGGAGACCAAACCGCTGGCCCGCGGCTCGTATTCAAAAGGCGAAACTGAATTCCGACCGCATCGGTGAGTTCACCCATGATCCCGCCGAGAGCATCGATCTCGCGAACCAAATGACCTTTCGCAATTCCGCCGATCGCGGGATTGCACGACATCTGCGCAATTAAATCCAAATTCATCGTGACCATCGCAGTGTTGAGCCCGAGACGAGCGCACGCGCGGGCCGCTTCGCATCCCGCGTGTCCCGCGCCCACAACGATCACGTCGTACTTCTTGTACATGAGATATTCGTTATTCTAGCTGTCTTGAAGATTTTGATCATAGGCGGCGGAGGCCGCGAACACGCGCTCGCTTGGCGGCTCTCAAGATCCGCGCTTGTTAAAGGAATTGTCGCGTCGCCAGGAAATCCTGGAATCGCGGAGCTCGCGACATGCGTGCCCGCGCCAGAAAACGTTTCGGGCTATCTCCACATCGCCGCAACATATTCTATCGATCTGACTATCGTTGGTCCTGAAGCTCCGCTCGTCGCTGGTGTTGTGGACGTCTTTCAGCGGGCCAGCAGAAAAATCATTGGCCCAACTCGGGCTGCCGCACGCCTGGAAGCATCTAAACTCTTCGCTAAAAAGTTCTTTGCAAGAGCGGGAATACCGACCGCTCGCGCGCGCGAGAGCTGGAACGAGTTTGCGTTTCCGGTAGTTATCAAAGCGGATGGACTTGCCGCCGGCAAAGGCGTGGTTATCGCGCAAAATCGGATAGAAGCCGAACGAGCGATAGAACAGCTTGGGCCACACGTCGTGATTGAGGAATTTCTTGAAGGCGAAGAAGTTAGTTTTATTGCCCTGAGCAACGGGGAAATGATCCTTCCATTCGCTCCGACACAAGACCATAAACGAATCTTCGACGGAGATCGAGGCCCGAATACCGGCGGAATGGGCGCCTATTGCGATCCGCGCATTCTCACGTCACAAGAGAGCGGCGACATTATGGAGCGAATCATGCTCCCTGCGATCCGGCAGATGCGCAAGGAAGGGAACCCATTCACAGGCTTTCTATATGCGGGTTTGATGATGACGACGGAAGGACCGAAAGTGCTCGAGTTCAACGTCCGGCTTGGCGATCCGGAAACGCAAGCGCTGATGCACAATTTTCGCGGCGATTTCGCGGAGGTTCTCACCCTAACAGAAGCAGGTCCGGAGACTGTCTACCCGCAATCTTGGGCCGATTGTTCGCTATGCGTTGTTCTCGCTGCACAGGGCTATCCCGAGAGGCCCCGCGTCGGTGACCTCATCACCGGCATCGCCGAAGCGGAAGCCGCCGGAGCAATCGCTTTTCATGCCGGAACGGTGAAGAGAAACGGCGAGCTTCTGACAAATGGAGGCCGCGTTCTCGGTGTAACCTCGGGCGGCGAAACACTCCAGGAGGCGATCAACAACGCATATAAGGCTGTCGGGAAAATCCATTTCGATGGGATGCAATATCGAAAGGATATCGGCCAGAAAGGCTTGAGGCGCTGGTAGATTGAAGAGGAGCGGGGACGTAGCTCAGATGGATAGAGCAGCCGCCTCCTAAGCGGCAGGCCGGCAGTTCGAATCTGCCCGTCCCTACCAGGCTCGTCACCGAGCGCCCGCTAACGCCGGTAAACAACGCCGCCCTTCATTACAAATTCCACTTTTTCGAGCCTCGTGATGTCCTCGAGCGGATTGCCCGCGACTGCAATTATGTCGGCAAAATAGCCTGGCTTTAGCGCGCCAATCTGTCCTTCCCAACCGAGCAATTTCGCTCCATTGAGCAGGTCCGCCTGAAGCGTCGCAATAGGGGTCATTCCATACTTCACCATCAGGACAAACTCGCGTGCTTGAGTGCCGTGTGGAAACGGCCCGACGTCTGAGCCGACTGCCATCGGCACGCCCGCCGCAAGCTGCTTCTTGAATTCCTGTGCGTGATAGTCGAGCATCTGGCGTTCGAACGCTCCCTGCGCCGCCGTCGCAGCATGATCCGCAAAATATTCGGAAATCGTGAAGGTCGGGACGGCGAAGATTCCTCTCTCATGCATGATGCGCATCGTCGTATCGCTTAATTGAAAAGCGTGATCGACGGAAGCCACTCCGGAACGCGCCGCGTACAAGGTTCCAGGCTCGCCTGTTGCATGCACAGCAACGCGCTTGCCGACCCGCGCCGCCTCTCGCACCGCGATACTCAGTTCAACTTCTGAGTACTGATACGGCGTCGAAAATTTACCATCGCTGAAGGAATCGTGGCCGGTCTCGTAAATCTTGATGAAATCGGCGCCTTCTTTGAGCTGTTCGCGAATGACATCCACGAGCTCCATGGGATTGTTTGCCCGAGTCGCGTTGGAGAGCACATGTTGCTCTGGGTTGAAGCGGTTCGCGTCTTCGTGGCCGCCGAGCAGATCGATAGCGTTGCCGCTGATTCGCAGGCGTGGTCCTGGAACGCGGCCTTGATCGATCGCATCGCGCACCGCCGTGTCCGCCGAGCCCGCGCCTTCCGTTCCCATGTCGCGCTCTGCCGTGAAACCCGCCATAAGATCGTCGCGAGCAGCGAGGACTGCCATAATGGTCCGTTGCGGCACCGACTCTTCGACAGTCTGCAAGTCTTCGGCGCCGGGGTGCAGAAACAAATGCACGTGCGCATCAATCAACCCCGGCAGGAGTGTGCGATCGCCTAAATCAATCACCTCTGCGCCGGATGGATGCGTCACGGACGCGCCAACTTCGCGAATTCGCTCGCCTTCGATCAGCATCTCGCCCGGGCTCATCATGCGCCCTTTCTTGATATCGAGAAGGTGCGCCGCGCGCAGCACAATCGGGTGCATTGAGGCGTCCATCGATTGAGCAAAGGCGTTAATCGGGCCATAAACGAGAGTTAGAAAAAGCAGAACAGGGGATAATTGAAGTTTTGTCATACTATGCCTAAATTCAGAGAGTTGCGAGCCGTGTGTACGGCGTTTTTGTTCCTGGCCGGCGCCGTCGCCGCGTTCGCCCAGCAGCGCCCTCCCGAAACGGGGGGCGAAGCGAATCTCGTCTTACCCGACCTTCGACAAGCGACATTTTTCGGAGGCATCATCGACGGGCACTCCCTCCTTTTGTACAGCTTGATCTTCGTCGCATTGGGGCTGCTGTTCGGGCTTGTCATTTACCAGCAGCTCAAGAATTTACCCGTTCACAAATCGATGTTAGAGATCTCGGAGCTGATCTATGAAACATGCAAAACCTATTTAGTGACACAGGCGAAGTTTCTTGCCGTCCTCGAGATCTTCATCGGGGTCATTATTGTCTTCTATTTCGGCTTTTTGGAGCACTTCGCCGCGATCAAAGTGCTGATCATTTTGTTATTCAGCATCGTCGGTATCTGCGGAAGCTCGGGCGTAGCGTGGTTTGGGATTCGCGTGAACACATTCGCGAATTCACGCACAGCATTCGCAAGCCTGCGCGGAAAGCCTTTTCCATGCCATGAGATTCCCCTCAAGGCGGGAATGAGCATCGGCATGCTGCTCGTCAGCATTGAGTTGGTGATCATGCTGTTTATTCTGCTCTTCATCCCATCCGATTATTCGGGACCATGTTTCATCGGGTTCGCTATCGGCGAGTCACTCGGAGCGGCCGCACTGCGCGTCGCGGGCGGCATCTTCACGAAAATTGCCGATATCGGTGCCGACCTGATGAAGATCGTTTTCAAAATCAAGGAAGACGATGCGCGCAACCCGGGCGTAATTGCCGATTGCACGGGAGACAATGCAGGCGATTCCGTCGGCCCCAGCGCGGACGGCTTCGAGACATACGGCGTGACTGGCGTAGCGCTGATTTCGTTCATTGTATTGGCAGTCCGCAACCCTTTGGTGCAGAGCCAGCTTCTGGTCTGGATCTTCGCGATGCGCGTCATGATGGTGATTTCTTCCGGCTTGTCTTATCTCATCAACGGAGCTATCGCGAAGAGCAAATATCGAAACGCAGCCAAGATGAATTTCGAAGCCCCCCTGACGTCGTTGGTCTGGCTCACCTCGCTCGTCTCGATTGCCGCGACTTACATCGTGTCCTACGCGATGATTCCGGATCTTGCTGGTGATGCGACGCTCTGGTGGAAGCTATCGACGGTTATCACTTGTGGAACGCTCGCGGGCGCCATCATTCCCGAGCTAGTGAAAGTCTTCACATCCATGGAATCGCGGCACGTGCGAGAGGTGGTTTCTTCCTCCATGGAAGGAGGCGCGTCGCTCAACATTCTTTCCGGTTTTGTAGCCGGCAACATGAGCGCGTACTGGCTAGGGATCGGCATTCTTTCGCTCATGACCATCGCGTTTGGAGTGAGCACGCTAGGTCTCGGCACTTTGATGGTGGCGCCTGCCGTGTTTGCTTTCGGACTGGTTGCGTTTGGATTCTTGGGCATGGGCCCGGTGACGATTGCTGTCGATTCCTACGGCCCGGTTACGGATAACGCGCAGTCGGTGTATGAGCTTTCTACGATCGAACAGATCCCGGGAATCGAGCAGGAGATCAGAGCGCAATATGGATTTACTCTTGATTTCGCGACAGCAAAGGAGAATCTCGAAGAGAACGACGGGGCAGGAAATACGTTCAAAGCTACTGCAAAACCGGTGTTGATCGGGACGGCCGTCGTAGGCGCGACGACCATGATCTTTTCGATCGTGGTGGCGCTGACTCACGGCTTGAGACCCGACATGCTGTCCAACCTTTCGATTCTGCATCCACCATTTCTACTGGGATTGATCGCGGGCGGATCGGTGATTTATTGGTTTACCGGCGCTTCGACGCAGGCCGTCACAACCGGCGCGTATCGCGCTGTCGAGTTCATCAAAGCGAACATCCGGCTGGAGGGAGTGACGAAGGCCTCGGTTGCCGATAGCAAAAAAGTAGTCGAGATTTGTACGCGGTATGCGCAGCGCGGAATGTTCAACATCTTTCTGGCTGTGTTTTTCGTGACGCTCGCGTTCGCGTTTGTCGAGCCGTACTTCTTTATTGGGTATTTGATTTCGATCGCGCTATTCGGGTTGTATCAGGCGATTTTCATGGCGAATGCCGGAGGCGCATGGGACAACGCGAAGAAAATTGTTGAGACCGAGCTGAAGCAGAAGGGCACCGCCCTGCACGACGCGACAGTGGTGGGGGACACGGTGGGCGATCCCTTCAAAGACACGTCTTCCGTGGCGATGAATCCGATCATCAAGTTCACGACGCTGTTCGGACTGCTCGCGGTTGAGCTCGCAGTCTCGTTATCGGGCCAGCGGGGATCGGCGCTCGGCTGGTTTCTGGCAGGACTGTTCCTGCTTACCTCGATGCTCTTCATTTGGCGTTCATTCTTCCGCATGAGGATCGGGACGGATTAGGCCTCGCTGCTGGAATCGCCAGCGAGAATAGAACCGTGCAGCCGGAGATAAGATGAAGCTGAGGAAAACAACATGGAACGCGATTACAGCGGCACGATGATCTGGTTCGTCAGTGGTTTGGCACTTGGCGCAGCGGTAGCTCTGCTGTTAGCGCCCGAAAAGGGCGAGCGCACGCGACGCAAGTTGATGAAGCAGGCCGAGCGCGGACGCAAGACTATCGTCGAATCGGGCCGCGAGATTTACGAACGCGGCAAGGAACTGTATGACCGCGGACGTGAAATTGCGGAGGATGCAGCAGAGCTGTTCGAACGCGGCCGCAATATCGCGGAAAAGAAGATTAACGATAGAATTTGACCGACTCGACGAATCACCTTATGTCTGCAGTCGCGAGCCCGCCTACTCAATTAAAGCCGTTTGCGAACGAACCATACACTGATTTCACCAAGCCGGACAGAGCTACGGCTATGCGCGCCGCACTTGCCAAAGTACGTTCCCAATTTGGCAAGGAATACGACCTTTTGATCGCGGGCGAGCGGCACAGATCTTCCTCTAAGCTCGAATCCTTCAATCCATCAAATCCTTCCGAGATCGTTGGAGTACATCAGAAGGGGTCGGAACAGGATGCGCGAGATGCCGTCGAAGCAGCGTGCTCCTATTTTCCGGAATGGAGCAAGCTGTCGTTCGAGGAGCGAGCCGGCTATCTGCTTCGGCTAGGCGAGATTCTTCGTGACCGCAAATACGAATTTGATGCATGGCTAGTCTTCGAGGCTGGTAAAACGTGGGCCGAGGCAGAAGGCGACGTATCTGAAGCCATCGATTTTTGTGAATACTACGCGCGGCGCGCGCTGAAGCTGGCAAATCCTGAGCCAACCGTTCAGCTCTCGGGCGAGCGCGATCAAATGATCTACATCGCGCTGGGGGTCGGCGTCATTATTCCGCCATGGAATTTCCCTCTCGCAATCCTCTTGGGCATGACAGCAGCCTCGCTGGTGACCGGAAACACCGTCATCATTAAGCCTTCGAGCGAGACTCCCACGGTGGCCGCGAAGTTTGCCGAGGCTCTTCTCGAAGCGGGCTTCCCCCCCCAAAGCTTTTCTCTTTTTACGGGAAGCGGCGCGGCGATCGGCGACATCTTGGTATCGCACCCGAAAACGCGTTTTATCTCCTTTACCGGATCTCGCGATGTCGGCTTGCACATTAATGAGCTTGCCGCGAAAACACCTAAAGGCCAGCTCTGGATTAAGCGCGTGATTGCCGAAATGGGCGGTAAGGACGCCATCATCGTGGATCGCGAAACGGAGATCGACCAAGCTGTTGCGGGCGTCCTTCATTCCGCGTTCGGTTATCAGGGCCAGAAGTGTTCGGCTTGCTCCCGCGCCATCGTTGATGAAGCCGTTTACGACGAGTTTTTGGAGAAGCTGAAACAAAAAGTTGACAAGCTCACCGTCGGTTCCTCCGACGATTTCAACAATTACATGGGACCTGTGATCAGCCGCAGGGCAAAACAGAGCATATTGGATTACATCGAAATAGGAAAGAAAGAGGGACGGCTGATTACGGGCGGTGGGCCGGCGGAAGGAGAAGGCTATTTCATCAAGCCTACAGTGATAGCTGATGTAGATCCGAAGGCCCGCATCTTTCAGGAGGAAATCTTCGGGCCGGTTCTGGCCGTTACCAAAGCCAAAAATTTCGATCACGCACTGGAGCTCGCGAATGATTCAGAGTACGGCTTAACCGGAGCGGTGTTCACGACCAATCCCGAAAAAATTAATAAGGCCAAGCGCCAGTTCTTCGTCGGCAATCTCTATATCAATCGGAAGTGTACGGGGGCGATGGTCGGGGCTCATCCATTCGGCGGGTTTAATATGTCGGGAACGGATTCGAAGGCGGGCGGTCCGGATTACCTGCTTCAGTTTGTGCAGGGCAAATCCATCGCGGAGAAGGTGAGCGATTCCGCGGACAGGCGCACGGGCATTTAGAAGATTTGTGCGCGCTTGCCCAAAAGCTATACTCAATACTGCCCCGGTTCGAAGGGGACTATTTGGTCACAACTCTAGGGTCGAACACGATCGACGCGACAAAAGGGGACTTTAGGTCCCCTTTTCTTTTCCACTCCGCGACAATTCATCTGTGGATACAGGTTTAGCGAATCGAGTCGCCATCGTTGCTGGGTCAAGCCAAGGGTTGGGGCGCGCAGCAGCTTTTGCGCTTGCCGCCGAAGGAGCTTACCTCGCACTCTGTGCCCGAGGGCGCGCTGCTCTTGAACGCACCGCGCACGAGATCCGGGAACGGTTCCGGGTTCGCGTCTATACCGAGACCGTTGACGTTCGCGACAGCGCCGCCATCGAGCAGTTCGCGAAGAATGTTAATAAAGAGTTCGGCCGTATTGATATCTGCGTCACGAATGCGGGAGGTCCGCCTGCCAAATGGTTTTTGGAAGCAACCGACGCTGATTGGAATGAAGCATTCTCTCTGAATCTCTTGAGTGCCGCCGTATTCGCGCGGGCTGTAATCCCGTACATGCAGCAGCGCCAGTGGGGACGAATTATCACGATCAGTTCTATAACGGTCCGCCAGCCGCAGCCCCAGCTCGTTCTTTCAAACGCGATTCGCGCGGGCGTCATGGGATTGGTTCGAAGCCTCGCGAACGAGTTCGGCAAAGACGGAATTCTGGTCAATAATGTCGCGCCGGGCTACACCGCGACCGAGCGCCTGAAGGAATTATCCGCCAGCCGGGCTGCCGCGCTTGGTCAGAGCGAAGAGATGGTCGAGCAAGTCTGGACTGAACAGATTCCACTCGGACGTTTGGGCCGTCCCGAGGAACTGGCCGATGCTGTGGTTTGGCTTGCCTCCGAACGGGCTTCATTTATCACAGGCCAAACGCTCCTTGTCGATGGCGGCATGTATAAAGGGCTCTAAACCGACGGATCGTTATTGAAGGGACCTGATAATCTCAACCTGATAGGAGCATCACCCCAATGAGCGATACAGGACGGGCGGAAAAGCCGACGCCAACCGGCGTTAAACACGTTAGTTGGTCGGATGTTCCGATCGAATCGTTGAATCCGTTGCTAGACCGTCAACTCATAGTCGGTGATCAGATCATGGTCGCTCGCGTTCTGCTCAAAAAGGGTTGTGTGGTACCGATGCACAGTCACGTCAATGAGCAGATCGCGTACATGCAGGAAGGCGCGCTCCAGTTCACGGTCGATGGGAGAGAAATCATTGTGAGCGCGGGCGAATTCCTCTGCATACCGCCAAACGTTCCGCATCAGGCTGTGGCCCTCGAAGACACCGTCGACATCGATATCTTCACGCCTCCCCGAGCTGACTGGCTTAACAAGACCGACCAATATCTCAGAGGTTGACTCTGGCCCGAGCGCATAGTACTAGATCTAGTACTGTGAGGTATGAAGCATTAGTACTCATTGACGCAAACTTTCGCGAAACTTTAGTAACATACCTTGTGCCTCGGACTCTGACTTGCAACCGCAGGCTATGAGCCCATAAAGGGCGATAATCCCTTGATGGAACGTGTCTCCGGGCTGATGATGGCGGAAGGTCACTTATGATTGCACGGATGTCAATAGCCTGTCATAGTCTGATGATCGCCGCGTTAGGCTTACAAGCCCAGACAGCCAGTCCCTATCGGACGGTGATGGACACTGAGTTAGGCACCTACTTCACTCCTCCAAATAATTTTCCGTGGACTGACTACGGAGCTTATATGGGGGCTGGTCCTTACACAACCGTTCTCGCGCCGGATGCGTTGAAGGGCCACTACGGCCATTTCAATCATTTCTCACCTTGGGATGAATCGTTAGGATTCCCGTATCTAGCGCTAAGGCAGTATGAAGCGCAGGAGGTAGCGGCTGGAAGACCGCCTATCTTTGTAACTGCGACTTACAAGGGGAAAAAACGCCCTGTACTCTTCTCGATCTATCTAAATTTACTAAAAAATCGGCCAAGAACCGCGCCTGCTATCTGGACATATGCAGTAAATGTCGCGGACGACCGCTTTATCAAGTTTTGGATTAATCGATATGTTCGACCTAACGTTCTAGCTCCAATGCAGAAGCTGAAGAACGTTTGGGTTTATCTGGATGGCTGCCAGTTTTCCTACGGAAGTTATGGCGTTTTGGACGATAACGGTGAATTTGTGGGCGGAATCCCCTGGGATCCGCCGTTCCCTCAAAACGCGACCGACTATTTGAACTCTATCGCCCAGTTCTTCAAAAGGGTGAGCGAGCTCGCGCCCGACATCAAAATCAATACAGACGTGGGCCAGATGTCGGACCCCACTCAGTTTCCAAACGTTTACGCTAACGTGGCGGGCGCTCTGCTCGAAGACGCAATCGCGTGGCAAAAGAACCCATCCCAAAGTAACTTCAACAGCTTTTACAAACAGGTCTTTCCTTGGTTCTCATGGCTAGGCGCGACAGGCCGGGTTGGAATTCTCGGAGCAAATCTACCTGCCAACTGGCAAACATCTCAGCTGCTTTCGGCATTTGTGATTTACGAACTTGTTAAGGGGCCGAACTTTTTCTTCGGTCCTCGCTATCTTCCGGCCGGCCCGCCGCAGAGTATCGCGATTCCGCCCAGCGATTGGGAGGGTTGGAACGCTGCTCTAGGTTTACCTGTTTCGGCCATGCAACAAGGCCCGCAGCAGCCTGGCGGTTTGATCACGAGCCGCCTGTTCTGGCGACAGTTTACAAATGGGTATGTATACCTCAACTGGACGAGCGCGACACAAAGCGTTAAGCTTCCTTCCGGTAAATGGGTAGATGCTGAAAATAACCCGCTGACGACGCTTCAGATTCCGCCTTCCACGGGAATGTTAGTGCGCGTGGCGGGACATGCAAATGTAGCCCAAGCGCCCAGCATTTCGCCCCGTTCAGCCTATACCATGTCTGGCCCTGTGACCGTAACAATTGCGAACAATACGCCGAATGCCACAGTCCGCTACACGACCGACGGGAGCGCTCCAAATTTCAAATCGCCGATTTACACTGGCCCGTTTCAACTCACTAGCAGTGCAGTCGTCGAGGCGCGAGCGTTCCTGTACGGGGATGATCCGAGCGGTGCGTCCATTGCGCCTTTCAATATCGTGAAAGCGACCCCAACGGTGCAGTTCACCACGTCCTCTGATCAGGGCGCTGCAGGCGGTCCAGCGAGCGTAACCTCCTATTTTCCTGTACTGGTGCTCTCTGCCGTGCCGAATGAAACCGTCACAGTGACGTATATGGTTGTCGATCCAGCAGGGGGAACTACGGCCGCTTCGAAAACCTTTCTTCCCGGCGAAATTTACACCCAATTTCCGGTTAGTGTCTCCGGTGCAGGAACGTGGCAAATCTCAATTATTGCTGTTACGGGTGCAACTGTAGGAGATACAACCGTTCTTCAGTATTCAAGAAGTTAAGTCATGGATCAAAATGCGAATACCTAAGTCGCAACTTCATTGAAACTTCGTCGTGTGAGATCTAGTACCTTGAAAGGGCTGGATAACTAGAAATGATTAGTTGGACGTTGATTCTATTATTGCGTCCGCCGTGATTTAGTAACATTGCAGAGTTCCGGCGGCAATGTTTGGATCGCCTTATCTAACTCCAAACTAAGCTCAAGACTCTCGCGATAGCGAAAAACAATCTGTGAAGGGTGTCGCGCTCTGAACCCAGCGAAGGTTCGGCACCGAGTGACTCCTGAACAGCAAAGTTTAAGGGGCCGTGAGTGCGAGCGCCATCGAAGCGTCACGAGTGCCCCAGTTTAGGACAGAAGCAAAGAAGGGAAGGAATATTATGAGGGCAATCCTTACATCAACTGCGTTACTATTCTCGTCGATCCTGCTAACAGGAGCGTCGACAAACTCGAACCGAACCGTAATGGACACGGAGCTCGGGTCCATTTTCCAACCCGCTCAAGGCTTCCCCAATAGTGACTTCGGAGCATACATGGGCGCTGGCAGCCGAAGTACCATGTTTGCGCCGGAAACGATCAAGGGGCACTACATGCATTTCAATCATTTCGGAATTGTCGATAATGGATTTGGGTTCCCGTACTCGACGTTACGCGATTACGAAGCGCAGGAAGTCGCCGCCGGGCGCGCTCCCATTTTCGTTACTGCGACTTACCAAGGCAAAAAACGACCGGTAATGTTCAAGGGCTATCTCGAGCTTGACGCGAATAACAAACCAACGGCTCCGCAGAGCAATTGGGTGTATGCAGTGAACGTGGCAGATGACCGGTTTATCAAGTTTTGGATAAATCATTACGCGCGGCCGGTTGTACTTCAGTCCATGAACACTCTGGGGAATGTGTGGGCGTACATGGACGGTTGCGCGTTTTATTACGCCGCCTATGGGGTGTTGGATGACAGTGGCACGTTCGTTGGGGGAGTGCCATGGGATGCGCCGTTTCAGCAGAATGCGAATGAATACCTGAAATCGATCGCCGACTTCTTTAATCGCTTAAAGCAGCTCGCGCCCGATATCAATGTAATAACGGACGTGGGTTCGATGACTGATCCCAGCCAGTTCCAGAACATCTATGCGAATGTTGGGGGCGCGCTGGCAGAGGATGTATTAGCCTGGTATAGCAATCCAACGCAAACCGAGCTGACCGGGTTTTATAACATGATATTCCCGTGGTTTAGCTGGTTGGGCTCGACGGGGCGTGTGGGAATCTTAGGGGCGCTGCTATCGCCCAACTGGAAGGAAGCGGATCTGCTGACAGGATTTGTGGTTTATGAGCTGCTAAAAGGTCCGAATTTCTTTTTTGCTACGCGGGGCGCCCATGTACCTCCCGGCGATTGGGAGCGCTGGAACGCAGCTCTCGGCACCCCGGTTGCTGCATATCAGGAGGGGCCGGCGAATGGCCAACCCGCCAACCGGCTGTATTGGCGCCAGTACGAGGACGGCTACGTGTATTTGAATTGGACTGGATCAACGCAAGCAGTTACGCTGCCGACCGGCAAGTGGGTGGATCCGTATAACCATGCGGTAACGGAAATCACAATCCCTAACTTGACAGCAACTTTCGTCACCTGGGCTCACAAGCAAGCGGTGACGGCCCAGGCTCCGAGCATCGAGCCACGCTGTCCGGAGAAGATAACTGGCCCGCTGACGGTTACGATCAGTACGCAAACACCCGGCGGCACGATCTACTACACGCTGGATGGCAGTAACCCGAGTTTTTCTTCCGCTGTGTACTCCGGGCCGTTTCAGCTCAACAGCAGCGCGGTGGTAAAGGCGCGGGCCGTTGCTTCGGGATACAACACAAGCCTTACCTCGACGAATTCCTACACCATATCGACCGGTGCTCCGACAATGGAGTTTTCGATCAGCTCGGATAAGCTGCCGGCGAGCGGAGCGGCAGCGGTAACGACGTATTATCCGGTGCTGGCGCTCTCAGCCATGCCAAATGAGCCCGTGACCGCTAACTACACCGTGCTCAGCCCGAGCGGTAAAACCTCCACGGGTTCTGTGAAGTTCGTGGCTAGAGAAGTGTACCAGCAATTCCCAATCAGCATCTCGGGATCCGGAACTTGGAAGATCACTCTTACAGGCGCAAGCGGAGCCGTTTTAGGCTCACGGGTGACGTTCGAGTTTTCAGCAGACTAACACCCCTTCGAAGGGGAGCGCGTTGCTCCCGCTGAAGAAAGAAGCGACACGCTCAGGCTGGCGCGGAACATCCTGCAGCAGCAGGCCAAGTTCGATGCCTTCTTGGAAGAACTTAACCAAGAACGGCCACATGAAGCGCTGGAGATGAAGTGCCCGGCTGAAGTCTATACGGCTTCTACCAAGCCGTACCGGCGTAACGCTGAACCGCAGTATCCGTTTCGGACAAAACGGTGGTGGTCACGAACTGCGGCCGCCTCGGCCTATATCGCAAGAAGATCAATTTAAGCACCTGCCTCGCATAGGAACGAAGTGTTACCTATGTGTCCGGAATAGACACTGCCCGGCTGGAGCGGGAGACGGGATTCGAACCCGCGACATCAACCTTGGCAAGGTTGCACTCTACCAGCTGAGTTACTCCCGCGTCGATGGCTCTTCGACATTCTCTGACGAGTTTGTTACAAAGTCAATTCATCTGATTGCAACATCGAATGTTATTAAGTAATTGTTCGGGTTGGAGGACCCGATTTTCGTTTTCTCGCCAGTTCGGCCCTGCTGTTAACAGCAACATTCTGAAGCGTTTACACGAAGCCGAGATTTCTTCTTGAAAATCTGTCGCCTGTGTTAGACTGATGTTTCCGTAGGAACGGAACGGTTTCCCCCAAAAGCCCGTGAACGCGTCGCTGTTGCTCGCCGCGACTTACCTCACAGCGTAGTGCTTGTAGTGTTTTCCACAAAAGTGGAAAACCTGTGGGAAATTTATGTCCGTTTCGCGCCAAGGAGTGCTGCGTGACCGACGTTTGGGGAGAGATCCAAAAGAAGCTAGCTGCCAAAATCAGCACCGGGGCGTACGAGAACTGGATTTCTCGCACGGCTCAAACCTCTTTTCAGGACGGACGGCTGACGATCCGCGTGCCGGACCAGGCCACGAAGGAATGGATACGGCAGGAGTATGCACATCACGTTCAGTCAGCCATTGACGAACTTAGCCTTCCGGTTCGTCAGGTGCACTACACAAGCGAGCCCGTCTTCGCATTCGCAGCGGCTGCCTCCACCTCGCCTCAAAGAACGGCTTCGAACGGGCACGCGCAATCTCCGGAACCTGTTTTTGAGAAATCTTCGTCGTGGCTGAATCCGCGCCTCACCTTTGAGACCTACGTAGTCGGCTCATCGAATCAACTCGCTCACGCAGCCGCGCAAGCCGTCGCCAAAATGCCATCGCGCAGCTACAATCCGCTGTTCATTTATGGCGGGGTTGGAATCGGCAAGACGCATTTGATGCATGCGATCGGACGGAGCCTTCTTGATAATTACCCGGGTCTCAACATCGTGTACACGTCCAGTGAGCGATTCATGAACGAGATGATTGCTTCCATCAAGCTGGACCGCATCTCGCTGTTCCATCGCCACTATCGTTCCGCCGACGTACTGCTGATCGACGACATTCACGTCATTGCCGGCAAGGAGCGCACCCAAGAAGAGTTCTTTCACACCTTCAACGAGCTCTACGATCATCAGAAGCAAATCGTGATCTCGAGCGATTCTGCGCCGAACCAGCTTCCCGGTCTAGTGGAAAGGCTCCGCTCGCGATTCGAATGGGGGCTCATGGTCGACGTCCAAGCGCCGGATCTCGAAACCAAAATGGCAATTTTGGACAAGAAAGCGGAATCTGAGGGCGTTGCGCTTCCGCAGGACGTTCGAATTTTTATTGCGACAAAAACCAAGTCGAACGTGCGCGAGCTCGAAGGCGCGCTGACACGGCTGATCGCAGTCTCGTCGTTAACAGCCCAGCCGATCAACCTCACGATGGCGCATCAAACGCTCAAGTATCTGAACACCGGGAGCGAAAAGAAAATCTCGATGGAATCGATCATCCGGGCCGTTGCGGAACGCTTCTCTATGCAACCCGGACAGCTCAAGCTAAAGAGCAACACCCACCAGATCGCTTATCCGCGCCAAGTGGCGATGTATCTCGTAAAGGAGCTCACACATGCCTCGCTCCCGGAAATTGGGCGCTACTTCGGCGGTAAGCATCACACGACGGTTTTGCACTCCATCCAGAAAATTGAGGAATTGCGCCAGCGTGATGAGGATTTGAACAATTTGATCCACTCCGCAATGGACTCACTTCAATAGAGTTATGCGACCTTTCCACAGAGGCTTCAAGATCCGCCCGTTGCATCAATGCGCTCACCTTCATACCGGTCGAGATTTCGAATGCGGGCAACTACTTTTTCACACCTTGAAACTGAAAGAAGCAGTAGTTTTTGCTATAATTTAGAAGGATTTCAACATTTCCACAACCCCTACTAATACGGTTCTTCTTTTGTTCTACATACAGGCAGAAAGGACAGGGGTAAGGAGCTCTCCAAAATCGTCATGGAATTCTCGGTAAGCAAGGCCGATCTGGTACGGGAGCTAGGGCTCACACAGGGCGTAGTTGAGAAGAAAACCACCATCCCAATTCTTTCGAACATTCTGGTTGAAACAGATGACGAGCAGGTTTGGTTGACAGCTACAGATCTTGAACTTGGAATTCGCTGCGCATGTCCGGCACGTATCAAGAAAGAAGGCGCTGGTACAATTCCAGCTCGCCGCTTGCTCGATTATGTGCGGCTTCTGCCGGATGCAGACCTCCAGGTAAAGCTCGGCGATAATCAGTGGGCCAGTTTCGTTTGTGGACGCTCGCGAACCCGTATTGCCGGCATGTCCCGGGAGAGTTTTCCGGAGTTGCCTCAAATGCCGGAACCGCTGGCCGGCATTCCTTTGTCCGTCTTGTCGGAGATGATTTCGCGTACCATTTTCGCCATCTCTGCCGAAGAATCGCGATTCACGTTGAATGGCGCATTGCTGATCTTAAAAGAAAGCGGCCTCGTGATGGTCGCGACCGACGGTCACCGCTTAGCAATTGTCGAAAAAAATCTCTCCCTGCCAGGTCTCAGCGGGTCATACCGGGCGCTGCTCCCCAAGAAAGCAATGTCTGAGATACAGAAGCTCGCAAGCGACGATTCAAGCAAACAGATCGAATTCTCCGGAAACGAAAATCACCTTTTCTTCCGAATCGACAAGCGCCTTCTGCTCAGCCGTAAATTGACAGGCAATTTTCCCGATTACGAGCGAGTCTTGCCCAAGGATCATCCGCACAAGCTCACTATTCAGCGTGATGAGCTGAAGTCGGCGATTGAGCGCGTCGCCCAGTTTGCTGACGAGCGTTCGCGCGCAATCCGGTTGCAGATTCTGAAAGAAGAGCTGAAGGTCCACTCCTCGATTTCAGAAACCGGCGAGAGCGAGGAAACGATTCCAGTTGAGTTTAGCGGACCTGATGTGGAGATCGGCTTCAATGCGCAATATCTGCTAGATTTCTTGCGCTCCGTCGATCAGAGCGAAGTGGAATTCCACTTTAAAGATGCGAATAGCGCTGGTGAGCTCCGGCCGCACGCTGGTGCTGCAGATACCTCCTATCGCTATGTCGTGATGCCCATGCGCATTTGACATGCAGTCGGGATATGTAAGGGCCGGGCACGCCCGGCCCGCATGGGCATGGCCGCCCTAAACGATCCTTCTTGGTTTGAAAATTATGGGTACAGTGCCTCACAACGAAAATTACGATTCAAGCAGTATAAAAATCCTCGAGGGCTTAGAAGCGGTCCGTCTGCGGCCGGCGATGTACATCGGTTCAACCGGCGAGCTCGGCCTCCATCATCTGGTCTACGAGGTAGTCGACAATTCGGTCGACGAGGCTCTTGCTGGTTACTGCACGGAAGTAAGCGTGACGATTCACATCGACAACTCGATCACAATCGTCGACAACGGCCGCGGAATTCCGGTAGACATTCACGCCGAGGAAGGCGTGTCGGCTGCGCAGGTGGTATTGACGAAGCTGCACGCGGGCGGCAAGTTCGACTCCAACACGTACAAAGTCTCAGGCGGATTGCACGGTGTCGGCGTAAGCTGCGTGAATGCTCTCGCTGAAACTCTGCACGTTGAAATCTGGCGCGACAAAGCTACTTGGGAGCAAGATTACGAGCGCGGCATACCAAAGGGGCCGCTCGCTAAAACGGGCAAATCGAACAAAACCGGCACGAAGATCACTTTCAAGCCTGATAGCAGCATCATGGACGCAACGGAGTTCAACTTCGATACGCTCGCGCAGCGCTTGCGTCAGCTCGCATTTCTTAATAGAGGCTTGAAAATTACGCTCAGCGATGAGCGCGGCGAGGATATACGAACAGAGGAGTTCTATTACAGCGGCGGGATCGCTGAGTTTATAAAGCATCTCAACCGTGGGAAATCTGTGTTGCACGATAAGCCAATTCATTTTGAAGGCGACCGCGACCTGCCGAACGGCGGAAAACTGACTATCGAGGTAGCTCTTCAATACAACGATTCTTATTCGGAGAACGTGTTCAGTTTCGCGAATAACATCAACACCGTCGATGGGGGAAGCCACCTGAGCGGTTTCAGAAGCGCTCTGACTCGAACCATTAACACCGCGGGGCAACAAGCCGGATTAATCAAAGATCCCAAAGAGAATCTGACCGGCGACGACGTGCGCGAAGGCCTCACTGCCGTAATCAGCGTTAAGTTGCCGCAGCCTCAGTTCGAAGGGCAGACCAAAGGCAAGTTGAATTCGGACATCCAAGGCCACGTGGTTCAGTTCGTAAACGACAAGCTGGGGGAGTACTTCGACAAGAACCCTGCCGTGATGAAAAAGATCGTTACCAAAGCGATCGACGCGGCGCGCGCGCGAGAAGCAGCTCGCAAGGCGCGTGATCTGACGCGTCGCAAGGGCGCTCTCGATTCAGGAGGCTTGCCGGGTAAACTCGCGGATTGCCAGGAGCGCGATCCTGATCGATGTGAGCTCTTCCTGGTCGAAGGAGAATCCGCCGGCGGAACGGCCAAATCGGGACGCGACCGCCGCTATCAAGCCATTCTGCCGCTAAAAGGCAAAATACTAAACGTCGAAAAAGCCCGCTACGACAAAATGCTCGGCCACGAAGAGATCCGGGCCATGATCACGGCCATCGGCACGGGTATCGGCAAAGGCGACGATTTCGAGATGGCGAAGCTGCGCTACGGCAAGATCATCATCATGACCGACGCTGATGTGGATGGATCTCACATCCGCACATTGCTGCTAACGTTCTTCTTTCGTCACATGCAACAGCTCATCACGCGCGGCAAAGTATTTGTCGCTCAGCCGCCCCTCTACCGGATCAAAAAGGGCAAAAGCGAGAAGTACATCAAAGACGACAAGGAATTCACTCGCGAGATCCTGCGCCGTGCCACAGAAAACCTGACAATCGAGATTGGCGGCAATGGGACAGGTGTCACCCTGGTTGAAGGCGCCGAGCTTCGCAACTTCCTCATGTCCCTTGACGAGCTTGGGCAAATCTGGCGCAGGTTGGAGCGCCGGGTCCGCGATACGCGCGTCGTAGAAGTCCTCGCAGATGTCAGTGTGCCTCTCGACACAAAAGCCGATCTGCAAAATGAGCAGAACGTAAAGATGCTCGCCAGTCGCCTGAAAAGCGCGAAGCTTGAGGTCACGGTGGAACGTGAAGAAGAGCATTCAGCCTGGATGGTCGGATACAAAGATCCGACCAATGCTACGCGCTATATCAATACGGAATTCCTGACGCTTCCTGAATTCCGCCGCCTACGTGCGATGGTGAAACAAGCGGCGCGTCTGAATAAGCCGCCCTTTACAGTCATCAAAGATTCTCAACGCAATGTGCTCGAAAACTGGCGCGATCTGCTCAATAGTGTGAAAAGTGAGGGCATGCGAGAAGTCAGCGTGCAGCGCTATAAAGGACTGGGCGAGATGAATGCCGAGCAGCTCTGGGCGACGACCATGAACGCAGAGACCCGCACGTTGTTGCAGGTGGATTTGAAGGACTTCGTTGAAACGGAGCCGATCTTCTCAACGTTGATGGGCGAAGACGTCGAAAGCCGCCGCAAATTCATCGAAGAAAACGCGCTCGATGTACGGAATCTAGACGTTTAAGAACGCCTGCCCAGAGTCCGCCTATTGATGCCGCAGCGCTTGCGAGGGATCAAGCGAGGCTGCGCGCCGGGCGGGCACGTACGCCGCGGCAATCGAAACAGCAAGTAAAAGGCCTATAACGAGCAGATACGTTGTCGGATCCATCGGCTGCACTCCATAGAGCAGGCCCGAAAGCAGACGTGAGACGCCGAATGAACAGATTACCCCGGCAATCGTTCCGAGCAGCGCCGGCACAACTCCCTCGCGGACAATCATGCGCATAATGTCTGCGGTTGACGCCCCGACAGCCATTCGCACCGCGATTTCGCTGATTCTCTGTGTCACCGAATACGCAATAACGGCATAGATTCCGATGCAGGCCAAAAAAATCGCGAAACTGGCGAACGCGCTGAGCAGCCATCCCTGAAAAGCTCGACCGCCTAGCTCGCGATTGATCATCTGGTCCATTGTTCGGGGCAGGAAGACGGCTAAATCCGGATCCACCTGATGCACTTTCTTCTGAATCGCGGGTACAAAGCGAAGCGGATCGCCGGTGACTCGCGCCACAATGGCGAGCCATAAGAATTCATCCTGCGCAAGCGGCGTGAAGATCTCTGGAATCGGGCTGTTTTCAACCCCGTGCTGCCTGATGTCCGCCACCACACCGACGATCTCCTTCCACTGCGGGTGATCCGAAAAATAGGCAATCCGGCGCCCGATAGGATTCTCGCGCCCGAAGAAGCGACGAGCTAGCGTCTGGTTAACGATCGCAACGGGCTGAGAATCAAACGTGTCCGTGTAGGTGAAATTCCGGCCGCGCAAGACAGGAATCTCCAGCGTTTGGAAATAATCCGGCGAAATGCCGTTAAACTGAACGGACGCTTTGTCCTGCTTCTCGTATGAAGACCTGCTGTCTGTCAGAATCGAGCACATGCCGCTGCCCACGAGAGGGAGGTTCAGTGCCACAGCGCTGGATTCAACGCCCGGAATCGATTCAATGCCTTGAACGGTGTTGCTAATAAACGGGCCTACACGGCCGGGAAGTCCGTATCGCGATTTCGGGAGAGAGATCTGCGCCGTCAGCAGATGGTCGGTCGAGAAGCCCGGCTGCGTCGTGGAAGCCTTCACGAAGCTCTTTATCAACAGCCCCGATTCAATCAACAATAGCGCCGCGAGCCCGGTTTCAAAAGCCACAAACAATTGCCGAAGCCGCTCTTGAACCCGCGAATCTGTAACTCTTCCCGCCGATTGTTTCAAACTGTCGCTGATGCGAGTGGTCGATACCGAAACCGCCGGCGCAAGTCCGAAGAAAATGCCGGTCAGCAAGCCGGTCGCGAGCGCGAAAAGCAACACATGCCAGTCCAGCGCGATGCGTTCCGGATTAGGAATCCCAGTATTCTTCGCGGCCGCAACGATGCGCGCTCCTAGATAGGCGAAGCCTAAGCCCGTGAGAGCGGCGGAAAGAGAAACGAAAATGCTTTCGGTTAATAATTGGCGGATGAGTCTTCCGCGGCTCGCCCCAATCGCGACGCGCACAGACATTTCATGTTTGCGCGACGATGCCCTGACGAGCAGCAGATTCGCCACATTCCCGCACGCGATCAAGAGCACCGAGCTAACCGCACCGAACAGCATGACCAGCACCGGCCGAATATCGCCCGTCAGAGACTCTCGTAAATTGAGCGCGAGCGCTCCGATGCCTCTGTTTTCCCGCGGGTATTCAGCCGCGAGCGACGCCGCGATTGTCGCCAATTCCGTATCGGCTTGATCGACGGAAACCCCTGGCCGGAGTCGCCCGAGTACGGAGTATTCGTGATAACCGCGCCGGTTCTCCAACTGTTTCGGATCGAAAGCAACCGGAATCAAGGTTTCATGCCCGCCCAGCACAGGCGAGATTCTTGGCAGGATTCCGATGATCGTATGTGGCTTGTCATCCAAAACGATCTTTCGTCCGAGCACATCGCCGCCGCCGAATTCACTCTGCCAAAATGACCAGCTCAGCATCGCAACATCGTTCCGGCCAGGCAGATTCTCCTGTTCAGCGAAGCTTCTTCCGCGAACGGGCCTGATCCCAAGAAGCGGCAGCATCGTGGATTCGCACAAAAGAACGCGAACCCGCTGGGGCGTGCCTTGCCCCGTTAGATTCGCTTGAGTCTCCCGGTAAATCGCCAGAGATTCCATCGAGCCCACTTGCGTTTTCCAATCGAGATAATCGGCCATGCTCACGTCTGCCCTCATGTCGCCGCCCTTTGTCTCAAAAACGCGAACAACCTTATCTGGATCCTTGAATGGAAGGGATTGCAACAGAACGCTGTAAACCACACTGAAAATTGTGGTTGTTGCGCCGATCCCGACCGTTAGCGCCAAAAACGCGGCCAGCGTTGATCCTGGGTAACGGCGCGCCATTCGCCACGCGCTGCCTGCGTCGTTCAAAAAGCCTTCTCGAAACAACACGATCCCTATCTATCGTCTCAACCGCCGGTTTTCAAGACTCTGATTAAATGAGGGCCATGCCTACGCTACCTGCTGTCCGCGTAAACCGAAACGCGGCTGACCGGATAGCAAGCGGCCATCCGTGGATTTTTTCAAGTGATGTTTTGGACCGTGGCGCGTCGCAGCCAGGTGACGCCGTGCGAGTGCTCGACGGCAATGGTAGGGTGCTTGGCACTGCGCACTATAGCTCCACCTCGCAGATATCTCTGCGCATGCTCAGCAATCACCTCGAAGATATCGATGAGAACTTTCTCAGGCGCCGTATCGAAGCTGCTTACCTCTTTCGCCGGCGAGTCGTTTCTGGCTCAGATGCTTATCGTTTGGTGCACGCCGAAGGCGATCTTTTGCCTGCATTGATCATCGATCGTTATGCGGACTGGTTCGTCGTGCAATTGCTCGATCAGGGAATGGACCGGCTCGCGCCTGAATTGGTTAGAGTTCTAATTTCGCTGTTCGTGCCGAAGGGAATTATCGCGCGCAATGACGTCGCAACCAGAGCCAAAGAAAACCTGGCCCGGGAAATTCGCGTGCTAGCAGGCGACGCGCCGGAGCGAATAGAAATCAATATGAACGATCTCACTTGGCAGGCCGATCTCCTCTCCGGCCAGAAGACCGGCGTTTTTCTGGATCAGCGTGAAAATTACATCGCCGCGCGCCGTTACGCGCGAGGGCGAGCACTCGACTGCTTTACGGGAACCGGCGGTTTTGCTCTTCATCTCGCCTCAGTGTGCGAAGCGGTCGACGGAATTGACAGCTCTGCGCGGGCACTCGCGATCGCAACGTCTAATGCCGCTGCGAATCGGATTACCAATGTCAATTTTCGTGAAGTCAACGTAATGGACTATTTGCCCAGCCTGGTCGCAGCGAAACGCCAGCTCGATATCGTTGTTGTCGACCCGCCTGCTTTCAGCAAATCGAGATCTGTTCTCGAAAGCGCCGTCCGAGGTTATAAAGAAATCAATTTGCGCGCGCTCCGCCTATTAAAGCAAGGTGGAATTCTCGTCACATGCTCCTGTTCGCACCACATGAGCGAAGCGCGATTTCTGGAAGTAGTTGCGCAGGCGGCGCTCGATTCGAAAAAGCAGCTCCGAGTTCTCGAGCGGCGCACGCAGCCGCAGGATCATCCGATTCTGCTGACTGTTCCCGAAACGCATTATCTGAAGTGTCTGATCTTAGAAGTAATTTGAACTGTGCGTCAGAGCACGACGCGCATGTCACCTTCACGCCGGGTTACGTTAACGCGATCGAGATACTCGAGCAGCGGAATAGCGTATTTTCGCGAGATCTGGGTCGATTCTTTGAAGTCCGGGACGGAAAATCTGCGGCCCTTATGAGCCGCGAGAGAGTTCCGAATTTGCGCAATTGTGTCAGTGTGAAATATCAAATCTGATGAAATACGAACCAGCGTCTTGCTTTTGATCAAACCTTCCAACTGCGCTCTTGCTTCTTTGGGATCCGCGGCTGCAGAGCTCAAGGCTTCGCTCAATGATGGCGGCTGAAATCCCGCTTTGCGGAACAGATCTTCTAATTTTGCCCGAAGCTCGAGCTCCCGGTTGCCGAGGCGTGGTTTGTGGGTTGTAAGAGCCACAACATCCCCCTCCTGGCGTATTGACGGAAAGTCTTGAAAGACGCGAGTAGCGAGATGTGGGTCAAGGCCAAGCCGCGCGTGCGCTACGGGGGCGCCCAGGGCAGCGGGATTCTGCGAATGAAAGCGCGTCAAATACTGGACAAGTTCTTCGCGTTTACCAGCGAGCCACGCCCCACTTACAACGCATTGTGCCGCCTCGATCATCAGCAATGCGGGGTTGCGCGTCACAATCGAGCGAAGATCCGGTTCACCGAGACCAGTCGATCGAACCAGATCGGAAAGCCTGATCCCGTTTTCGCGTTCTTCGACGAGAATCTGCACGCGCTTGTCAGGAGTGGCGTTCATCAGCTCGTGCAAGCGAAGCAACTGTTTCGCGCGATTGACACGCCGGGGAGGGAAGGCGTCGATAACTGTCCCGCCGGCAACCGTATGCGCCGGCGACGGCCGCCGCAGAACGAACCGATCTCCGGGAATGGCGAGCAGGGGCTCAGCCAGCCATAACCTGGCCAAAGCTTCACAACCTTCCGCGCCGCGCCGCAGAACCTTCAACGTCGCAAAAACCTCCGCAGTCCCAATGTGGAGAAGCACCTGCTGCCGGTTTTGAGGAACTGCAAAACCCTTGAGCCATTCCAAGGAGACGTCCATCAACTGCGTCGTCTCGAGTCCGCCCGAATGCGTCAACACGTGCCCGCGCCGGATCTCCGAACTTTCAATTCCGGATAGATTGACCGCCGTGCGCTGCCCCGCCAAAGCGATCTCCACGGGTTTGCCGTGGACTTGCAACCCTCGAATCCGGATCTCCCGGCGCGACGGATGCAGTTGCGCCATCTCGCCGGCTGAAAGCCGCCCGCTCCATAAAGTTCCCGTCACAACCGTACCGAATCCGCGCAGTGTGAAGCTGCGATCAACCGGCAAGCGCGCGAATCCCTTGTCGCTTCTGGGCTGAGCGCGAGCAGCCAATCTTGACAGCTCCGATCGAAGGTCATCGAGCCCCTCTCCGGTTCTCGCGCTCACAGGCACCATCGCCGCCCCTTCGAGAAACGAGCCCGCGCACAACGCTCGCGCCTCTTCACCAGCAATTTGAATCTGCTCGGAACTGGCAATATCGATCTTTGTCAGCACGATCATGCCGTCGCGAATACCGAGAAGGCGGCAAATCTCGAAGTGCTCCCGCGTTTGCGGTTTTACGCTCTCATCGGCGGCAATGATCAAGAGAACAGCCTGGATTCCGACCGCGCCCGCAAGCATGTTCCTGATGAACCGCTCGTGGCCAGGAACGTCAATAAAGCTTATCGTTTGCCCATCGGGCAGAGTAACGTGAGCGAATCCCAGATCAATCGAAATACCGCGCCGCTTTTCCTCGGCCAGACGGTCCGTATCCATCCCGGTTAGTGCGCCGACAAGCGCTGTCTTCCCGTGATCGATATGGCCCGCGGTTCCTATGATCATCGAGGACTGATTTTATCGTCGCATTCAGTCCCGGAATACACTCGAAACTGAGCCCGTAGCGGTCGTGGGGATCCCCCGGCCCGCAGTGCTGGATCCATCATCATGAACACAAACCGTCTCGACGAAGTCCGTCGCCGTCATGCGCGCGCCGAAGAAGGCGGAGGAACCGAACGGCAAACCCGCCAACACGCTGAAGGAAAGCTGTCGGCGCGAGAACGAATCGCGCTGCTTCTCGACGAAGGCACCTTCGAAGAGCTGGACAAGCTGGTGCGCCATCGCTGCTACAACTTCGGCATGGAAGAGAACGTCGTCGATGGCGACGGTTTCGTCACAGGGCACGGCCTCATTCATGGGCGTCAAGTCTTTGTCTTCGCTCAAGACTTCACCGTTTTCGGCGGGTCGCTTTCGGAAGCCAATGCGCAGAAGATCGTCAAAATTATGGATCTGGCTCTGAAAACAGGCGCTCCCATCATCGGCTTGAACGATTCGGGCGGGGCGCGCATTCAAGAGGGCGTCGTCTCGCTTGCCGGTTACGCAGATATCTTCTTGCGCAACACCCTCGCAAGCGGCGTCATCCCGCAAATATCGGCCATCATGGGCCCGTGCGCGGGCGGTGCGGTCTATTCACCGGCGCTTACGGATTTTGTCTTCATGGTGAACGGTACGAGTCACATGTTTGTCACCGGACCCGACGTGATAAAAACCGTCACGCACGAAGACGTGACGAAAGAAAATCTGGGCGGCGCAGTTACGCATAATTCGACGAGCGGCGTTGCGCAATTCTTGGCCGCGGACGACGAGGATTGCCTTCGCAGTATTCGCGAGCTGATGCGTTTTCTGCCGCAGAACAATCTGGATGGTGTCCCTCGCATGCCGGCCAAGGATCCGGAGGGCCGGGCCGATCCCGAGCTCGATAGTTTAATTCCTCTCGAATCAAACAAGCCGTATGACATGAAGGATGTAATTACCCGTGTGGTGGACGACGGCTATTTCTTCGAAGTGGCCGAGCATTTCGCGCGCAACATTGTCGTCGGCTTCGCGCGGATGGCCGGAGAAGCAATCGGAATCGTTGCGAATCAACCGACACACCTCGCCGGATGCCTCGATATCAATTCATCGACAAAGGGCGCGCGCTTCGTCCGCTTCTGCGATGCGTTCCAAATCCCCATCCTGACTTTCGAAGACGTGCCGGGATTCCTGCCAGGCACCGCCCAGGAGTTCGGCGGCATCATTCGCCATGGCGCGAAGCTGCTCTACGCCTTTGCGGAAGCAACCGTGCCGAAGATCACGGTGATTACACGCAAGGCGTACGGCGGCGCCTACTGCGTTATGGGTTCAAAACACCTTCGTACAGACGTGAATTTCGCCTACCCAACGGCTGAAATCGCGGTCATGGGGCCTGAAGGCGCCGTGAACATTCTCTATCGCCGTGAGCTCCAGGGTACAAGCGATTCCGATGCGCTACGCGAAGCTAAGGTAAGCGAATACCGGGAGCATTTCGCAAATCCATTTGTCGCAGCAGAACGCGGCTATATTGATGACGTGATCGAGCCTCACGAAACGCGCGCCAAGGTCATTCGGGCGTTGCGCATCCTCGCGAACAAGACCGATACCATGCCGCGCAAAAAGCACGGCAACATTCCGCTATGATGCTCCGCCTGCGGCCGCGTTAGCTGGAGCCGCGCCGAGTTGCTCCAGCAGTGCGAGCCGGTCGAAATATACGTGCTCGCTTACCACTTTGCCGTCCCTGAGCCGGTCCAGGCTCATTCCGCTGAATTCAATATGCCTGCCGCTGGCAGGTATGCCCTGAAACTCACCTTTTTGCGTTCCCGTGACCGTCCAATGGAAAGCGACATGATCACCTTCGGCGACACTTTCCTTCAGGTGGAGTTTGAAATCGGGAAACGCCGTGCGCACCTCAGCGACGAAGCTTGCGATCTGATGCACACCACGATGTCGAATCGGCTCCCTTCCGTTGGGGTCGCTTCGCTCGGCGTGCTCGCTATAGAGTTGCTTAGCGATCTCAGAGTTACCGGTGTTCCAAAGCTCGAGTTGCAGGTCAGTTATTCCTTGTGTGTTTGCCGCCATAAAATCTCCTTCGTGCATTCTATGCGATTTTGCAAGAGTAAGGAGAAATGACATTGTCACGTGCGTTCCTGTCTGCGGCACTGCTGCTGGCCGCCATAACACTTCCGGAACACAAAGCCACTGGGCAGATCTACAAAATTGCGGCGATGAATACGCGACAAATCCAGGCTCTCGATCTGCAAAGAACGGTTGTCGTGATTCCGGGCGGAATTCTAGAGGAACACGGGCCCTATCTTCCCTCCTATACTGACGGCTACGCGATTGAGCGTTACACACAAGAATTGGCAAACGCAATTGCCGCGCGACCAGGTTGGGTCGTGCTTCTGTTCCCCCAAATCCCATTAGGCAATGACCCGGCAAACACAATTGGAGCCAAGCGAGTCTTTCCTGGAAGCTATCCCGTGCGCATGGCGACCGTGCGTGCAATTTACATGGATGTAGCGAATGAGCTTGGCGACCAAGGTTTTCGCTGGATTTTTCTGGTGCATAATCACGGCGCACCAAACAACCAGAAGGCGCTCAACCAGGCATCGGACTATTTTCATGATGTCTATGGCGGAGCCATGGTGAACTTGTTCGGGCTGAGACCGGTATTCGAATGCTGCGGCACAAAGAACAAATTTCTTTCGCCCGAAGCGCGCGCCGAGGAGGGCTTCACTGTGCATGCCGGGGCAGATGAGCACAGTCAGCTTTTGCTTCTGCGTCCTGAGCTGGTCGCCCCTGACTACCGCCAGGCCGAATCGCTGACGGCGCACAACTTCGCGGACCACGTGCGCATCGCGAAAGCCGGCGGATGGCAGGGCTACTTTGGCGCTCCGCGTTTCGCGAGCGCCGCCATGGGAGCGCAAGAATTCCTGAGCTCCTCGCATAAGCTGAACGAAGTCGCTCTACAGATTCTGGACGGCCTCGATTGTAAGAAGATTCCTCGATATGCCGACGAAATGGATCCCCTGAATGTTGCCGGCGAACAAGCCGAACTGGACCATGAGCGAGTGATCGAAAAGCGCGAATTGGATTGGCTCAAGTCGCACAATCTTCAATAATCGAAGCGCGGTGTCTGGGCCCTCCGCCCCGCTGCCGTCCCCGCGCACTGCCGGTTCCATGACCAAGCACCATGCCGTCAGCGACAGTTCAAATCGCGAGTACGCTGGAAGGCATGTATTCGAGGGATGAACTCGCTAACGGATTTCGGCAATTAGGCGTCTCGCCCGGAGACACCATAATGCTGCACGCGTCCGTGCGTGCAGTCGGCGTCATCGCCGGCGGCCCAGATCAAATTCATTTGGCTCTGAAGCAGGTGTTGACTGAAGAGGGCACTCTGATGATGTACGCGAGTTGCCCTGAGTTTTGCGACGAAGTCGGGCGTGGGCGTCTCACAATCGAGCAGGAGCGCGAGATTCTGGAGAAGCTGCCGCCGTTTGATCCGCTTACCGCGAGATCGCAGCGCGAGAACGGCACACTGGTTGAATTTTTCCGCACATACCCGGATTCTCGTGTAAATCAGCATGTCGCGCGCTTCGTAGTCTGGGGAAAGCAAGCCCCATACCTGCTCTCCAAGCAGCCCTGGAATTATGCCTTCGGTGTCGGCTCTCTGCTTGACCGCTTTCTTGAGCTCAATGGAAAAATTCTGCTGCTCGGATGCGATCACGACACCGTGACGTTTCTCCATTACGCTGAGCACGTCGCCGATATTCCCGGTAAGCGTGTTGCGCGATTCCGAGTGCCTGTGGAAGAAGGCGGCATGCGTGTATGGCGTGACATGGAAGAATTCGATACCTCCGACCGCGGTGCGCATCCGAACTGGCCGGATCGATTCTTTTCGTATCTCGTGGATGGTTATCTCGCCGCATGCAACAATCGCGGCGCCCGGGTAGGAAACGCGGAAACTCACCTGTTCTTCGCCTCGGGATTGCTGGATTACGCTCTGCCGTGTATGAGAGCCGTTGCTGCAGATGCCCGCGCAGCGACCCAACTCGATCTCAGCAGTGGCAAAACCTGATAGCATAATTGGTCACAAGCCGGCAGTAAACCGGGCGCGCGAGCCGCTCCGGCTGAACATTGTGTTACACTTCTTCAACCCGCGGCGCCAACGAAGCGCCGGTTATCGGCTGAGTCGCAACGAAAATGCCACAGATACTTATCGTCACCGGCGACGGCGGCGAATCATATGAGGCTCTCTATGCCGTCCATCGATTTCGCGAGGCAGGCTGGGACGCCGTAGTTGCTGCGCCTTCAGCGCGGCGACTTCACCTCGTTATGCACGACTTTGAACCCGGATGGGACACGTATGTTGAACGTCCGGGATATAGCCTGCATGCAGATGTCGCTTTTGATCAGGTAGACGTCGGCCCGTTCGAGGCTCTGCTTATTCTGGGCGGCCGCGCCCCTGAGTATCTCCGGAATGACCCGCGTTTGCTCGAGCTGGTCCGCAAGTTCGATGCCCAGGAGAAGTGGATATTCGCTATCTGCCATGGGATCCAAGTGCTCGTTGCAGCCGGACTCGCGGCTGGTAAATGCGTCACCTGCTATGAACATGTTCGATTCGAAGTCGAGCAGGCGGGCGGAACGTTCGACTGCCGGCAGGTCGCGCGAGACGGCCGCATTGTCACGGCGCAAACCTGGCAATCGCACCCTGAGTTCTACCGCGAGATTTTTAGCGTTCTCGCGCCAGCGCTCTAGTAAACCCCTAGCGCACATCTCCAAAAACAATAGTTGACATCGTCAACTAATCCGGGCATCCTGCTTTTATGTCGACAGCAGATGTCTCTCGCGGACCTCATCCCCGCATTCCGCCGATTCAACCGCGCCTACACTCGGCTCCTCGAAACCCTCAATGAGCGCTATCTGCGCACCGAATACAGTCTCGCCGAAGGCCGGGTGCTGTACGAATTAGCGACGCGCTCGAAGCCGCAGGCAAAAGAAGTCGCGGAGGCGCTCGGGCTCGATGCCGGATACCTCAGCCGCATTCTCACCAAATTCGAAATGTCCGGTCTCGTCGTGCGCGCCGCTGCAAGGCAGGACAAACGCGCCGCCCATCTTTTGCTCACTGCCCGCGGCCGCGCGGCTATTCGCGCGCTGAATGTACGCGCCGACAAACAGGCGCGCGCGATTCTTGGCGGAATATCTCCCGGCCAGCGCGTTAAATTTGCCGGTGCTCTGCGGGCCATCGAGGAAACGATACTTGGCAGCCAGCCTGAGCCGCCCACCATTATCCTGCGCCCACATCGTCCCGGCGACATGGGCATTGTGGTGCGGCATCGCGAACAACCGCAAACGGCGAAGCTCAGGCTCCTCTATGTGGATCCCGCTGCGCGAGGCCGTCGGTTGGGTCAGACGCTCGTAGCCGAGTGCGTGGGTTTCGCCCGAACCGCCGGGTACAGCAAGATCACGCTCTGGACGCAGAGCATCTTAACCGCCGCGCACCACATCTATCAAACAGCCGGCTTTCAACTCGTGAGTGAGCAGCTGCATCACAGCTTCGGTAAAGATCTGATCGGACAGACGTGGGAAATGAATCTACTCTAGTCGCTACCCGGTTCAAAGTCAAGCGAGTAAACCCGCGCACTCTATTCACTGCCTGGCGCCCGCGAAAAGATTTCGACAAACCCCCACAGTGTTAACACGAACGTCAGCACATGAAGGGCATCGTTGACGGCAGACCAGCGCGTAACGGTAAGGAATGCCTGCTTCAGTTCTGTGGGATTGTTTATCGCTGCGTTCACATGAGACATCGCCGGGACAAGAACAAACCTGGTTATGCCCGCCCACAGAATCGCTACCACGGCAGCTGAGTATATCGGGAAACGGCGTGCCTCGTGGACCGCCCGGTCGAAGCGGGACGCGATCGCTGCGGCAACCGTAAAAAGCAGCGCGGCCAAGCCGACGCTGGAATAGAAGAGCGGGCCCAGCCCGAGATTCTCTTGATTTGCGAAACGCGCCCAGTCCGTCAAGCCCGTTCGGCCCCACGCCGGCAACTGAACGAGCGCTCTGTTTGCGGTCACGCCTGCGAGGAGTCCCCCGAAGAAGGTCGCGCCAACCACAAGGCGTTTTGTAATCAAGAACGGCATAAAACCATCTCCCAACTGAGGTGAGCACTCACGTTATTATAGCAGTGAGTACTCACCATTGCCGCGAACGGCGAATCGGGCCGTCAATGACATTCCCGCGTCCGGCGACCGTCTGGGATCCTCTTACACCTCTCGCTTGCAGCTATCCTGACGGTTTGGGCGCTGCGTAACAGTGCGAGTAGACGCTAACCGGGTGAGCACGCTACTTACTGAAGTTGAAGTATGCCAAGAAACGGCCGGAATACACGTCAGCAAATTCTCAATGCCGCTCAGCGGGTAATTAGCGAAGGGGGATTCACGCGCCTAACCACCAGCGAGGTGGCCCGCGAAGCCGGGTGTGCCGAGGGCACCATCTTTAGATATTTCAAGCGCAAGGAAGATTTGTGTCTCGCAGTCGTGTTGGAGAATGCGCCGAAATTTAAAGACACCATCGCTCGCAAACGCGCTGGCATCGGGTCGGTGAAGAAGAATCTCGAAGAGATTGTGCTCGCCGCGATCCGCTTTTCCGACGACCTGATCCCCCTAGGAGTATCGTTGTTTGCGGATGCCAACTTATTGGCTCGTTATCGTCAGGCGTGGAACAAGAGTGAAGGCGGGCCGAAGGAAGCTTTTGATTTGATTGCGACGTATATTTCAGAAGAGCAGCAGCTCGGCCGTATCAAACGTAAAGCGGCGCCGCTACTCGTGAGCGCTCTGTTGTTGGGACCATGTTTTCACTGGACCTTCCTGCGGCAGGGTATGGGCAAGAACGTGCTGCCAATGTCTGACCGGGAGTTCGCGAGGGGCATGGTCTCCATACTTCTACTCGGCTTGGAAGATTGAAAGCGCGGAGAATGATCTCACGCCGCTCGTCTGATCAATCACCACTTTGCTTATGACCACGAGCGATCTCCATGATTTCCTGGCAAGTTGCAAACTCGGCGTTCTGGGCACAATTGGCCCAGACAATCGTCCACAATCTTCGTTGGTCGGCATAGCCACTAGCGGCAGGTTAGAGATCATTTTCGATACTTTAGACACCACGCGGAAATACCGCAACCTCATCGCGCGGCCGGCGTGTTGTTTCGCGGTCGGATGGGCCGGGGAGCAGACCGTGCAGTATGAGGGCGAGGCAACCGAACTTACGGGGGGCGAACTGGGGCACTATCAAGGAATATATTTTGAAGCGTGGCCCGAGTGTCGCTCCCACCTGAGTTGGACCGGCATAACGTATTTCGTTGTCCGGCCGCGATGGATTCGTTTTAGCGACTTCGATCAACGTCCGCCATTCATACGAGAGTTCTTAGAAAAGGATATAGAGTGAACGAAACACTGCGGGAAGAGCTGACAGCCATGGCCGCCGAGGATCGTCGCGTGCGCCAGGAGTTGCTGCAAGCTGGAAAACTCGGAGACGGATATGCGCCACAAATGGAAGAGGTCCATCGCAAGAACGCATCGCGCCTGAAACAAATTATTCTCGAGCACGGCTGGCCTGATCGCGATTTGGTCGGTGAGGAGGGCACATTAGCTGCTTGGCTCATTGCACAACACGCAATTGGCGATCCCGAATTCCAAAAAAGCGCCCTCACGTTAATTCAACAAAAGGTCGAACACAGAAGAGTGCCAGCTGCTCAGGAGGCATACTTGTCCGATCGCATTGCCATGTACGAGGGGCGGCCGCAGAAATACGGCACTCAATCTGTGCTGTGCCCTGATGGCCAATACAAGCGATGGAACACTGAGGATCCTGAGCACCTGAATGAGCGGCGAGTCTCAATGGGAATGCCTCCCGTTGAGGACGACCCTCCCGAGATGCAACCTACATCTCAATCGCTAGTGGAGTATCAACACTGGCTCGTCGGGTACGAAGATTGGCTGCGTAGAACTGGTTGGCGGCGGACCTGAAAGGCCGGTTTCCAGGCAGTTCTGTGACTCACTTTTCGTGCCGCACTCGAAAATGTGCAGGAATGGTGAAAACGTCAGCACCTGCCGGTTCAGATTTGAAGCGGGAGAGCCTGGAAACGCTTCTGAATATGCGCGTACCCGGTTCGTACTCTCCTCCTACGGGTACCGCAACCGTCCATTCAACAATCCGCTGCACCGCGTAACCGCCGAGCTTTCTGGCTTCACCATCCACAAGGCCGAATCCCTCCCGGATTCCAAGCGAGCAAACTCCGCTATCATCTGGCCCCAGCTTACTTAGACAGTCCTCCAAAAAGTCGGTCACCTCGCGAAACGGGATTTGCGGAACCATCACGTACTCCGCCCTCAACACAATGTGACCTTTGTTTGCGCCAGAAACCGCGATTCCTGTCGCATCATAGGATACGGGATGGTTGCCGGAATCGTCGAGTGCCTGGTCTTCGCGCTCGAATCGAATTGCCAGCCTAGTTCCGCCCGCTACACTCCTCGCCAGCCGTCGTTTGAAACCTTCAATAGGCCACACCATTGCCGTTCGCTTTGTCCGGTCAATTGTCGTCACTGTTCCGGCATCGATGTCCAGAATCTCAGTCGCGAGTGATTGTACGCGAGCTATACGGTGACCTTGCACGTAAACAGTCGAGTCCTGACATTCGTTGGCTTCAAAAGGAGCAACTCTGTAATCGCTCGCTTCAAACCGCGACGGCAACATGCCTCCGTTCAAGGCAGGAAGCACATCGTACATTCCATACCGTGATCCGGCACAATCGTCGAACTGCACATCGCTCCTCGCGTGCCCAGCAGAAATGCAGATAACCGCGGCTAGCTTTATAACCAACGAGCCGAGAGAGAGCACTTTCCCGAAGCTGGCCATCTTGCTATTGCATCAGAACTAAAGCTCAATCCCTGCTCGAGCTACGAACGTTGAACGCGCAGGACGTGCAAACCCATCTCTCAGAGCTCCTCAAGCGCCACAAAGGCTTCGCTCTGGTGGCCGTGAAGAGCGATTTCGGCGCCTTCCTGTAATGGAAGCAGACCATCCTTATCCAGTGTGCCGGTAGCGATCCGCTTTGGCGAAAGCTGACGGAGAGTGATAAACGCGACCTTCTGAACAAGGCCGCATCCCAGATCGAAGAATATTACAGCCGGATCGAAGCCAAACACGCTCGTCCATAACTCCATGGACGCCTAAGCAGGTTGCGCTCTCTCGCTCGTGTCCCTCCTCAGCACCCCTTCCTTTCTCCTGAATGGTATTGCTCGTCACTGACATGTTCCATCCACTCAGTAACCTTTCCGTTGAGCTTTTCTTGGATAGCAATGTGCGTCATGCTTGTCGTCGGCGTGGCTCCGTGCCAATGCTTCTCACCTGGCGAAAACCACACCACATCACCGGGGCGAATCTCCTCGACCGCGCCACCTTCGCGCTGTGCCCAGCCACACCCAGCCGTGATGATGAGGGTCTGTCCCAGTGGATGAGTATGCCAGGCCGTGCGCGCGCCGGGTTCAAAGGTCACGCTCGCGCTCTGAACAAGCGCGGGATCAGGCGCCTGGAAGAGCGGATCAATTCTTACGTCCCCGGTGAACCACTCGGAAGGTCCGTTTGCGGAGGGTTGCGAGCCGGCTCGTTTGATTTCCATGCTTGGCTTATGGAAATCGGCGTCCGCCTGAAAGTGAAGCTTCAATGCCGTCTAAACGAAAGCTCATGTCGCGCGCGTTCAAAGTGTTCGGCTAGTTCCGGTGGAAGCGCGTTGCTCGTCTTGAACTCTTCCCACCTTTCGTCTTGTGCGTTCAGATATGCATCAATCTCTTTCGGATGCTCAAGGATGAACGTAATAGCTCCGTAAAGCTTCGCGAGAGATCCGATCGAAGGATAGGCTTCAAAGATCTCTTCCGGCGAGCGTCCGTCATGAAATTCGTAGGCCACGATGTCAAGGCCAATGCGTGTCCCGCCCACGTGATAGCAGCCGTTTCGGATTTCCACGTACTGGTTAGCAGGCATCATGGCCGTACACTCATTCTTAGTCGATTTTACTTCAGCCAATCGGTATCAGCCCACCAGCGAAGGTTCGCCGCCGGGCAGGATCATTGAGGCATTTCCCTTCGAGACGTGCGTGATCTCCCAGCGCCTCTCTGGCAGACGACACAAGGCGATCGTCTGCCCCACCGGAACACTCAGTACAATCGGCGCATGGCGAAAATTCTGATGGTTTCCTCCGAAGCCGCGCCGTTTGCGAAAACGGGTGGTCTCGCCGACGTCTTAGGAGCGCTCCCTAAAGCGCTGGTCGAAGCAGGCGAAGAAGCCGCCGTCGTACTGCCGCTCTATCGCCATGCCGCAGTTCTGAATCCTCGCCCCGTATACGACCGCTTGCAATTTGCCGTTGGGAGCCGCGGCTTTTCTGCCAACATCCTCGAGCAGGTGCAGGGCGGAGTTCGCTATTTCTTCGTCCGCATACCAGAGCTGTACGACCGCGATGCCTTTTACGACGAAGGCGGCCGCGAGTATCCCGATAATCACCTCCGTTTCGCTGCGCTGTGTCATGCGGCGCTCGGAGTAGCGCGCTATCTGTTCAACCCCGATATCATCCATGGCCACGATTGGCAGGCTGGTTTGCTGCCCGTCCTCTTGCGCGATACATTCCGTTACCACCCCGCTTACCTGGGAATGAAAACCGTTTTCACGATTCACAACCTGGGCTATCAGGGATTATTCACGGCAAGAGCGCTGGCGGATTTAGGCCTTCCCGCGCGGCTCTTCAGGCCGGACCTGCTCGAATTCTACGGACAAATCAGCCTCTTGAAAGGCGGCCTGGTTTATAGCGATATGCTTACGACCGTCAGCCCGCGCTACGCGCAAGAAATTCAAACTCCCGCTTTTGGATTTGGCATGGATGGGCTGCTCCGCGCGCGCAGCAGTTCTCTTGTCGGCATCCTGAATGGCGCCGATTACGGCGCCTGGGATCCAGCCACAGATCGCAACATCCCGAAGAATTATGACAGAACCCACCTGGACGGCAAACGGGAATGTAAGCGAGCTCTGCTGGCCGAGGCTGGTCTCCCGAGCGATCGGCTAGAGCGGCCATTGATGGGAATGGTCTCCCGCTTTGCCGAGCAGAAGGGATTCGATCTGCTGATGCATATCCCGCACGAATTAGCAGCCGAAGACCTGTCGCTCGTTGTGTTGGGCTCGGGCGACCGTCGGCTCGAAGATTTCTTCCGGCGATTTGCTTCTGCCTACCCCGATCGCGTGGCTGCAAAAATAGGTTACGACGAAGGCTTGGCGCACCGCATCGAAGCTGGTTCCGACATGTTTCTGATGCCGAGCCGCTACGAGCCCTGCGGACTGAACCAGATGTACAGCATGCGATACGGAACGCTGCCGGTCGTGCACGCAACCGGCGGTTTAGACGATACCGTGGACGCCGATACCGGTTTCAAATTTAGGGCAGACGATTCTCACGACCTACTTGCGTGTGTACGCGACGCGCTTCAGGTATATGGCACTCCGCGTTGGACTGAAATGATGAATGCCGCTATGCAGCGCGATTTTTCATGGCCTGTCTCGGCGGCCGAATACATCCGTCTGTACCGGCGGCTGTAACTTAAGTACTAGCAGGCGCAAGATTTACGATTCTGCCGCGCGAAAAACTAACCAAGTAATGATGAATCAAATTCGGAGAGATTGTCATCCATCTTAAAGAGGGGATATGGCAGGTAACAACACACAAACTTTTACAGACACTAGCTTTGACAAAGAAGTCCTGAATGCAGACGTGCCCGTTCTGGTGGATTTTTGGGCCGAATGGTGCGGTCCCTGCCGTATGATGGGCCCCACCGTGGACCAGGTGGCAACCGATTACGCCGGCAGAGTGAAGGTTGGTAAACTCGACGTCGATTCGAACCCGCAGACCGCAGCCCGCTACGGCATCCGCGGCATACCGACCCTGCTGCTCTTTAAGAACGGGAAAGTAGTCGATCAGAAGGTCGGCGCAATCGGCAAACCGGAATTCCAAAAAATGCTGGACGCCCATGTCCAGATTCCGGCCGCGAAGGCCAGCTAAAGCTCACTCCCTCCCTGCCGCCCTGAGTCGCAGAATCAGAGCATAACGGTGCTACGCTGTGGACGTGTTCCCGGCTGCCCTACTCGCAGCTTCTCTGTTCTTGGCGGCGAACAATGATCAACGCCTAGAGACATCCGGGACTGTCGAGCCTGCGATCGAGGAGTCATCTGCTACTGCCGATGCGCTGACCGCCGCAGTTCGAGCAGGGCGGCTGGACAAAATCGAACAGCTTATCCGATCCGGTGCGGATCTGAATGCCCGTGATCGAGTCGGCAGCACGGCGCTTCACGCAGTTGCAATATCCGGAGATGCGGAAATAGCGCATTTCCTCCTGGCGCACGGGGCAAAAATCGACGCCCTGCAAGGCGTAACGGGTGCGACGCCGCTCGAATGCGCCGCGCTGAGCGGCAAAACGCAAGTCACGAAACTGCTGCTGGAAGCGGGTGCTCGCGTCGACTTGCGCGACAAGGCGGGCGAGACGGTGCTTCATCTGGCGGCAGCTCGCGGAAACGCCGAACTTCTCGACTTGCTGATCGGCCATTGTCGCGACGTCGACATGCCCGATGCAAGCGGGGAATCCGCGCTGGACGAAGCGGTATCCGAGCGGCAGCCCGGTATTGTGTCCATTCTGATCGCACACCGCGCCAACCCCAACCGCGTGCATCAGCCCGGCGGAAGGACTGTACTCGATGAAGCCTGCATAAAAGGATTCGCCGAACTAATTGAGCCGTTAATCGCGGGCGGCGCGGACCCGAACTGGCGCGATCAATCGGGCCAATCACCGCTCGATCTCGCGTTGGCGTACAAAAATGCGAACGCGGTCGTGATCCTGTTGCAACTCGCGAAGAGGAACAGCGAATTGCAGCGGGCGGCCGAAAACGCAATGGAAAGCGCCACGCTGCGCGGCCAAACTGAAACTGCGAGTCTTCTGATTCAGAGCGGTTTCGATATCGATAAACCCACCCCGTCCGGCTCCACTTACCTGCACGATGCATCTCTCAACGGCCGCGAAAAGATGGTTCGGCTGCTGTTGGAACGAGGCGCGCGGCTGGATGCGCGAGACCGAAACGGCGCAACGCCTCTTCACGAAGCGGCGCTCGCCGGCAGCGTGGGGGTGATTCGCGTATTGCTCGATCGCGGAGCGTACGTGGACGCGCTCGAAAACGATTCGGGCGCGACGCCTTTAATGTTGGCTGCATCGCTGGGCAGGACGGACGCCGTTGCGGTCCTGCTGAGCCGGGGCGCTAACAGCGAGCTCAGAGATCGCGCGGGCCGCAGCGCCTTAGATCGAGCAAAAGAAAACGATGATGCGCGGACCCTCAAACTCCTCGAAACTTCCGCCCGTTCCAAGATTGCGCATTCGGCGAAAGCCGCGAGCTAGAGCTTTTCGCAACCGAGCCTCCTTTTCATCCCCTGAACTCTAAGGTCCGTCACTGTTTCCGCCGATAAGGCTAAGGGATAGGAACAGGGACGTGGGACAAGGTAAACGAATCATTCCGATATTCTTAGCGGACGGGAACGCGCTCTTTCGAAGCGGGTTGCGCGCCGTATTTTCCGCCGAGAACGGCTTTCAAATACTAGGCGAGGCATGTAGCGCAGCCGAAACACTCGCCAGGCTCACCGGGGCGTCCAACACAATGATTCCCCAGGTGGTGATTATGGATCTCGCCTTGTTAGAGGCGGAGGGGCAGCAACTTGCGTTCGCCTTGCGACAAGCCCATCCCTCCCTTGCCCTTTTATTTTTGACACGGGAGGACTCGCCGGAACATTTGCAGCTCGCAATAGCGGCGGGAGCGCGCGGTTATATGTTGAAGGACAGTAAACCAGCTCAGTTGATTGCAGCAGTAAGGGAAGCGGCAAACGGTTTAGACGATCGCAACCCCAGCGGTTTGTCTCAAATCGTGCCGGATCTGCAAGCTTTAGCGAAAACGAATGAAGGGTATGCACGGGCGGTCCTCACCAACCGCGAGCAGGAAGTAATGAAGCTGCTCGCCGAAGGCAGAACGGTCCGCGAAGTCGCCTCAGAGTTATCCCTGAGTATCAAAACCATAGAGGCGCACAAATTGAATTTGATGCGCAAGCTCGATATCCATAACCGGGCCACCCTCGTCGAGTATGCAATCCAACGCGGCTTAGTTCCGGCGCAGGTCTGAAAGATTATCCGCCGACTTGCTACTCTTCCAGTGGGAGAGTTGTCGACGAGATGCGGAAATTCTTTTTGGGTGTGCTGGTTGGCGGCGTCGTTGCCGTGTTCGGGATCTTTATTATTGTCCTCGTGATCGGTCGACTTGCCGCCAGTCGACAGCCCACAATAGCCCCGAATTCCGCGCTCGTGCTCACTTTGCAAGGTGGTATTCCAGAGGTCCCGCCGGTCGATATTCCTCTTCCCTTTGCACAAGCTCAGAGTGAGCCTACGGTGCGCGACTTATGGGCATCGCTGCATGCCGCTGCCACAGATAACCGCATCAAAGCTGTGATTCTACAGCCGCGCGATCTTTCCGCGGGATGGGGCAAGCTCCAGGAAATACGTGAAGAGCTGGTAAATTTCAAAACCTCGGGCAAACCGGTCTACGCAATGCTGGCCGGGGGCGGCTCCCGGGAGTACTATCTCGCCTCGGTCGCTGACAGAATCTTTCTGCAGCCGGACGACACGCTCGACGTAAAAGGTTTTCTGCTTGAGGCCATGTACCTCAAGAACGCGCTCGACAAGCTCGGAATCGATATCCAAGTCGATCACATCGGCAGATATAAAGATGCGGGCGACATCTTCACAAAAGCCAATATGTCTCCGGAGACGCGGGAGGTATTAGGCCAGGTATTGGATCAACTCTACGCAGATTTCTGCTCGACGGTCGGGCAGGGCAGGCATAAAACCGCTGACGAAATTCGAGCCCTCGTAGATCAAGGCCCGTTCATTGCCGCCCAAGCCAAATCAAGCGGCCTCGTGGATGAGCTTGGATACGAGGACCAGGTATACGGCGAGCTTAAAAAGAAAGTAGGCGGCGAGCTGAACCGGACCAGCATCAAAACTTACTTTCGCGCGGTTCCTGGCCGCGGCGATCACATTGCCATGCTGGTAGGAGCGGGCGAGATCCAGCGAGGCGAACCCGACGGCTCGCTTAATCAGAACGATGTAATTGCGTCGGCCGCCTTCGTCAGAACAATTCGGCAGGTGAGGAATGACTCGAGCATCAAAGGCGTCATTTTGCGGATCGACTCACCGGGCGGCGATGCCGGCGCTTCGGACGAGATCCTGCATCAACTAAAGCTCCTTAGCCGCGTAAAGCCGGTTGTCGTGTCCATGTCCGATTACGCAGCTTCCGGCGGCTATTTCATTTCCGTCACCGGAGATCCGATTGTCGCCTATCCCGACACGGTCACCGGCTCCATCGGCGTTCTCTACATCCGGCCGAATGTGCGCAATCTGTACAACAAACTGGGGATTCAGGAAGAGCTCCTGATGCGGGGTAAACTCGCCGACCTTGACTCCGAATCGGAGCCTCTATCCGATGCGGGGCGGCAGAAGCTGCACGAATCAATCCAAGCGACGTACACTTCTTTCGTCAGCAAAGTCGCCGCAGCGCGAAAGAAAAGCTACGACCAGATCGATCCTCTCGCCCAAGGCCGGGTTTGGATGGGCGCTCAGGCTCGCCAGAACGGGCTCATCGATGAGCTTGGCGGATTAAATCGCGCGATCGCGTTGGTACGCCGGCGCGCGCATCTCTCGCCTACTGGCGATACGAATCTGATTACTTATCCGCCGCGCCGGACGCTGCTCGACATCCTGACGAGCTCACCAGCCGATGTATTCGCAGACGCGATTGCAGAGCGAAAGCTTCGCCAGGCTCTCCCGGCTCTGCCGAGCCGGTTGTTGCTCAAAGGCGGAGTGTTGCGCATTCTTCCGTATCGGCTCGAGATTCGATAAACAGCCGTACGAAACTACAGCCAAGGCCCTCTGCGCCGGGCCTAGCTGGCATTCTGCGCTAGATAACCCTTCCGGATTCATAGATCACGCAAAACGAGCAAGGATGATCTTCAGTTGGCGACCACACGCGATCTGCGCGCAAAAACCATTTCGCCGACGCCGACTAACCGTCCAGGTGCACGAGATGCCACATGACACCTGATAGAGATCACGGGCAGCCCTGGAAAGTCACTTCCATTCCCACACCTTGCCTACCGTGTTGTCGTTAGCATCAGTGCTGTATTCGAAAGCTCCTACTGTGCCGGCGAGCTTCGCAAGGCTTCCAGTTGCGGACACATAGTGAATCGTTCCGCGGTAGCTAGTTCCTCCACCCGGATTGAACTTTCCTGTCCCTTGACCCTTCCACACCGCCATGCCATCCGCAGTCAGATAGACGCCCTGACCTTCTCCGAAGATGTGACCGCCCGGCTGAACTTCGGACGTGTACGTAGTGCGGCCTTGGTAGTCAATCCCCAAAGCCTTTCCTTGTGTGCGGACAGAAACCTCGACTTTGGGTCCCTTTGCATCCAACACTCTCATGACAGCAATTTTGCCCGTCTCTTCCGCAATTTGATCGCCCAACATGTTGAGGGCCTCCTTTGGCTCGAGACAGTATATACCAACACGCCCACCGGGACGCCTTACGCTGTAACCTTTAAACGTCAGCAACGCCGATCACTGGAAATATGGATTGAGCTTGCCAGCGGCGTCTTTCGCGACGACGCGGTAGAAGAAACGTTCCCTGCCGAGGCGTCCGGCCGTGGGTATAATCTAATGACTTCCCCAGTGTCGTGAAATCGAAATCTTGCTAAGGAGAATGCAAATGAACAAAATTGGGCGATTTGCCGCCTATGCGCTGTTTCTCATGCCCGTGTTATGGTCTCCTGCATCATCGCTCGCGCAAAGCCCGTTCGACGGCACATGGCGCACAGACATGGACCAATACAAGCCACCTGCGAAGCCTTCTGTTTTTTCGTTGAACAACGGCATGTATAGCTGTTCCAGTTGCAGCCCGAAGATTGAAGTGAAGGCTGATGGACAGGATCAGCCCGTTACCGGCCAATCCTATGACACAATCAGTGTACGTGAAGTTGATCCCAAGTCGATTGCACTGACGACAAAAAAGGGCGGCAAGACGATCTCGGATCAAACTCGAACCGTGTCAGATGACGGAAACACTCTGACGTTGAAGAACACCCTCCACCCGGAGAACAGCGACCAAGAGGTGACCGTTGAAGTTACATACACGCGGGTCGGAGGTAAACCGGCTAGGGGGGCGAATGGAATTTCTGGCTCTTGGCGAGTCAACAAGGTTAAAGAAAGTGAAAATGGGCGTACGACCACTTACACAAGTAATGGCGACGAGCTCAGTATGTCCACAGCCACCGGCGAGAGCTACACGGCGAAGCTGGATGGCAATGACTACCCGGTCAAGGGTAATTACAGCTTTAACTCTGTCTCTTTGAAGCGTATTAATGAGTGCACGATAGAGGAGACAGACAAGCGTGATGGCAAGGTAATCGGAGTAGCGAAAATGATCGTCGCGCCAGATGGAAAGAAAATGACGACGATCTACACGAATAAGCTGACCGGCACAACATCAACCTACGTCGCCGAAAAGCAATAGGCGTTCCGCCTTTTGATTCTAATTTCCGTATTTGCTCTCTACGCTGTCCCGATTGCGACCACACACGAGTAATCGCCACGGCCACTTCTCCGATATGCCGACTTAACGGCCAGGTTGAATCGCAAGACATTTCACGTCACCTATCCAGCACAAGCCGTATAGCTGGCTGCAGTACGATCATGGCGTAAGCGCACGTTCCCGACCCGGCGCCAAACGGAGAGGGCTAAGGAAATGAACTATTTTGTCCAAAGTAACCAGCACTGAGCGCTGCCCCAAACACGCTCTTGCATTATCCGTGTACTTAGTACACAATAGGTGTTGACGCTGATCACAGTTTGGATTTGAGACTTTGCCGGCCGCAGAAGACGATTTCCTCGGCATTAACGAGATTGCGGAACTCGCCGGGGTGTCGCGCCAAGCAGTAGCAAATTGGCGCGCTCGCTTCTCCGATTTCCCGCGACCTGCGGCGAAATTGAAGGCGGGCCCAATCTTTCGCGCGCGGCAAATCCAAGCGTGGCTTAGAAGGAGAAAAGTTCCCATGGCTCGTGTTGTTTCTCTAATCAATCTCAAAGGTGGTGTCGCAAAAACAACGACCACCGTAGCTCTCGCGGAAACGCTGGCTTCGCAGTTTGGCAAACGTGTGCTGGTTATCGATCTGGATCCTCAGACGAACGCAACGGTAATGCTCATTGGGGAAGCCCGCTGGAAGCAACTCAATGAAAAAGGCTGGACCCTCGCCACGCTTTTTCAGGACGCGCTAGAACCACAAGACAAGGAGTTTAATCTCGAAAAGACACTTCAGCGAAAAGTATCAGATGTACAGGGTGCGGAAAAGGTCGATCTTCTCCCATCCAGTCTTGATCTCATCGATGTTCAGGACAAACTCGCGAGCGCCCCGACCGGCCAGTTTTATTCAATGACCCCGATCGACATCCTGCGGCTCGCGGTAAAAACGAAAGTCTCTGATTACGATTTCGTGCTCGTGGATTGCCCCCCCAACCTCGGGATAATCACATTGAACGGTCTGCGGATTTCAGAGGGCTATGTCATCCCAACCGTGCCCGATATCCTGTCAACATACGGCATCCCGCAGATTGTAAAGCGTGTAGGCAATTTCTCGAAGGAAGTCGCAGAGGACATCAAGCCAATCGGCATCGTAATCACTAAGTTCCAAGCGAACTCGACTACTCACGTAAATGTTTCGCGTAATCTCCGGAAGGAGAACGAGCCACCTGTCTTCGATGCCGTAATCCGCCAAGCGAACCAGCTCGCCGCCGCCGCAGAGTTCCAGCAAAGCGGCCGCCGAACGCTAAAGCAGAAATACGGATATCAGGACGACTTAGCAGACCGTTTTGTCGAACTGACGAGAGAGTTTCTGAAAAGGATGGATGAATGACTGTGAAGAAGGCCTTATCAGGGCTGGTTGCGGCCATCGTGGAGGAAGCAGATCGAAATGAGCCATTTCGCACCAGCATAGAGCGAGCTTTGAGCATTGCTGCCGTCTCTGTTCCCGCTACGCCCCCGCCTCGCAAGAAAAGCGGGCGGCGCGCCCCTGCGGTACTTGACCCTATTGAGCTGGCCCGACAAAGTGAAGACGTTCTAAGAAAACAACTCCGCCCGCTTACTCTCGATCAGTTACGCGATATTGTCGCGGAGCATGGAATGGATGCGGGCAAACTCGTCATGAAGTGGAAAGACGCTGGACGCGTCATTGAACGTATCGTCGAACTATCTCTTGCCCGCGCCACGAAAGGGGACGCGTTTCGCAACGATTAGACATGGTTCCTCGGCCTTGTCTTTCGATACCTCTTTGGTTGCTGCTACCTTGACGCTTTTTTTAACAGCCGTTTGTCCGGCTCGTTCGTTACGCATTTCCCACCGACGTGCCATCTAGGAATGCCCCCGCGAGTGCGGGCACTTGAAGGTGCGGTCGTGCCGCCACATGGCACGTCGCTCGGAGCGGCGTCGTGAGGCACGGGCGACTTCTGTTGACAACGCCCCCGGCATTAGCTTTTGCTTGATGATCCTGAGACACGGGCTTCAAGGAAGTTGCTCTCGCGTCACTTGCGGTATAACGCGCATTCCAGTTCGATGCTTGCAGGTTAGTCCGGAGTCCACAAGAACGACATGCCGACTTTACAGCCAAGCGGTTAAGCACGCAGCGGCGTGTTCCGCCACTCATCCCCTTTGGTCACGCGTTCTTCTGCGATTAGGCGCCGATTTAGCAGAAAAAGGCGGAAGTCGAGGGCGCCAGTCTGTGGCGATATGATCTAATGTTCTGCCTGAGGAGAAATCTTTGTGGCGGGAATAGAGCTTACGCCAAAGCAGTTGGCAAAAGCGGTTGCGGGGAGACCGTACTCACAGCAGCTAAACGTTGTGGGGGGGACCGCCCCTTACTCCTGGTCCTTGACGGGACACCCTTCGTGGTTGTCAATCGACAGTAATGGCATTCTCTCCGGCACGCCTACGCAGGCGCGAACGACCTCATTCACGGTAGATGTCAGGGATAGCCAATCATCTGTCAGTCAGAAATACGATTTGGTAGTTGAAGGGGCCACTAGCGCTTATTGGAATCTCACCGAAGCCGACGCCCGAATCGTGGCTTCGGCGATGGCCGTTGCTCTCGTTTTAGGTTGCATTGTTGCTGCGATCGGGGCTTGGTACTACTGGCTTGAGGCACTCATGTGGGCGGGTGCATGCAGTGCTGTGGGATGGATAGGCGGATTTCTCTTCGGAATTCCCAGGTCGCTTGCATCCGATGATCAACCTGTACCGATGGCGCAGGCTGTGGCGGCAGCTGCTCCGGGCGGAGAACAACAAAATCAGGCAGCACCTGTGGTAGCGGGAGTACAACAAGGTGGTGTGCAAGCTCAGCAAGGCGGGCAGAACGTTTCCGTTCGAACACAATCGTCCGTCCGCGTAAATACAAATCTGGAGCAGATTTCGGATTGGTTGACAAAGATCATAGTGGGCGTCACCCTCGTTCAACTAAGAGCCGTACTGACGAAATTAAATGATGCCGCGACCACTATCGCGGCCTCTTTGGGAAGCAATGCCAATCGAATATCCTTTGCATATGCCCTTATGTTGTATTTCTCTATGACCGGATTCCTGGGTAGCTACTTGTTGACTCGTCTGTTCTTACAAAGAGCTTTCAGAAACGTCGACACCGGATGAATGATTATCGGCAACCCGCCACCCGCATGGGCGTAACATATCGAATGACCTCTCGCCTTGGTCGGTAAGATACAGTCTTAATGTCAGATTCGATTCACGAGATCCAGAAGACGCACGGCCCTCTTCGTAAAGAACAAGAACGCGAAGGCGATAGAACTTCTCAAAAAGATTGCCGCCTGAAGCAAGCCGGAAAACGAGCAACAGGGCATAGCTAAGTGATTAGCTTGGCTCCCTTTCAGACGCACCTCGAACGTAACACGCACGCTGTCGGGCGAATAAGAAGCGGCCAATACTTGTGCATCGACCGAAACATCGCATTCTTTGGTCTTCACCGTCGAGATGCTCTTGTCAAGCCTTGCAGTGGCACTCATCCGGCCCTAGCGCGTTCACTTTGCAGAAAAACGCGCTAGTCGGAGATGTGGAGAGTCGATGCAGATCATGTGTGACGGCATAGCGTACGGTCCTCCCTTGCTCGCGCAGGCGGCATGTGAGACATTTGAACCGCCGTATCGGCTCGATAATCGATAATCATTCGAACAGAACTGCAGCCCCTTTGTGCCAGGGTCGGCCCGTGTGGAGAGCTTTATCGCAACCCGGCACCGATGAGAGAGCTCGGCCCCGATTGGCCGATTTGGCCTCAATCGCCGGCTATGCTGATCAGCTCAACGGCCAGGTACGAGTCAACCGGCTTCCAGGGGACGAGGATCACCATAGGGCAAGCTTAGGGTAAGAGCGGCAACTGCGCCTCACTATTCCACTTGAATAACGTTGAGAGATTCCTTGCGGGTTTGTTGACACGTCGAAGGTCCGGGATTGATCATGACTTGTATGCTGCCGCTTATTGCTCAGCTCGTTGCCTTTCTCGTGGCACTGATCGGCACATTCTTCAAGTGTGTAAAGGAGGATGCCCACGAAAAGCCGCTCCGATCATCGTGGGGCCTGCCTGTCCTCACCAAACCTGGTGTCTGCATCCTGACTTTGCTGATTGCATCGTTCGTGTCGTCGCTTTGGCTCACCCACGCCTCTTCGAAGGAGATGAGTGATCTAAGAACGAACTTAGCCGCAGCCAGAGGGGATTTGACCGCGTCTCTGATAGCCGAAAAGGCCTTGAGCCTGCAACTGAAGGGTGCCAACGATGAGATCCAGGCACGTCAATCCGCCGCCCAGATCGACAACGTAAGTAGATTGAACGAGGTTACGCAGAAACTCGAAAACAGCAGCGATCTCCTTTCAGGACGTATACGCAAACTCTCGCCAGTCCAGTCATTCCGCCTGATTCTGTTCTTCGACGGTATGAAGCGGCCTACCCCGTGGTCGGGCGCTACTGACTCTCGGCCATCAGGCGTGCCTTTGCAACCCGGGGACTCACCTGGCCTGTATTACGGCATGCTTTGTGGTTCTGGTTCCAGTATCCATTTCAATATGCAGATCTCGTCCCACCCGGATTTGGTTTTTCACTCCATGTGCGGCCTTACCGAACTGACTGGCGGGGCATGGGGTCTGTCCGTCTACATGAAGCCCGTTTACGAGCAGTGGGTACAAGACAGGCAGGGAATGTTCGCAGAGTTCGTTGAATCCTCTGAATACAACGCGAACTCGAAAATTGAAGGCCTCACGTTGAATTCCTTTTCGATGACCGGAAAAGGATTTGCCAGCATGGGTATTGATGAGGCCGGTCCCGTAAGCGCTTTGGCGAGATTCGAGCAAATTCTCCCAAAGTATGTGGGGTTCGGCGTCTCTCCAAATGGTGAACGGCTCGATCCCCAGCTGATCACGATGTATGGTACACGTGAGCCCGCAGAGGTCGGGGCTATGCGCGCGTTCGCTTTTATTAGGAGCAGTCAATGTCGACTGCGCCCGGAGTGGCGTGGAATCTCGCGCTACACAGGACAGACAGTGGATGGCCCCGTGATTTTGTCTATATCCCCGTCGCAAAGGTGAGCCGCCAGGAGCTATGAAGGCGTCATCATCCGGGGACACACCGGACGCCGTCGCCACACCCCATCACACCTTTCTTACGAACGTGTTACGCTAATGAAACTATCACGCCATGGGACAGCTAACGCGTACCGGCATTGCCATCGATGCCGATCTTCTCGACCGCTTTGACCGCTTCATCGCAAAGCAGGGTTACCCGAACAGATCTGAAGCCTTTCGCGACCTCATCCGTGACCGTCTCGTGGGCGCTGTAATCGGTTTGCCTGAGGCCCATGTCGTTGGCACGATAACCCTCATTTACGATCATCACTCCCGCCTCCTGCCCGACAAGCTGATGGACCTTCAACATAATCATCACGGAGTAATCATCGCTACCACGCACGTGCATCTCGACCACGACACATGCTTGGAAGTGATCGTAGTCAAAGGCCAAGCCAAACAAGTTCAAAAATTAGCCGACGTGCTCATTGGGACGAAAGGTGTTCGACATGGCCGGCTGGTCATGAGTTCACCCGCCGCCGTTCTCCCAAAGACGGCATAAAACATGCCGGGAAGCAATCCATTTACGTGTCCGCCTGCGTAACACGTTTACATGGTTCGTAATACGATTGCGCTCCTTCTCGTCTTGGCTGCGGCCGCATGTATTTGGGCCTTGGCCGCGGGCAATCTCTCCGGCACCATAAAAGATCTAACCGGCGCTTCTGTCCCCAACGCGCAGATTGCACTAACCAATGTCGATCAAAGCACCGAGTTCAAATCTACGTCCGATAACAAGGGCTTCTACTCATTTCCAGCCGTGCCAGTCGGACACTACGATCTGCGGATCGAATCGCCAGGTTTCGCAACTCAGGAAAAGAAGAACTTGACCGTCGACACTGACGCCGCCCTGCGGGTCGACATCGTGCTTAATGTCGGACAAAGACAGGAAGTGGTCACCGTCAGCGCTGCTGAAGAAGGACTCGAAACACAGCCCGAGACGGTCGCCACACATCTCGGCGACGTCGTCGGAAGCGCCCAGATTGAAGCCGTTCCGTTGAACGGCCGCAGTTACACGGATCTTCTCGCGATCCAGCCAGGCGTCAGCCCAGTCACCACCTTAACCCCAACTTCCGTCATTATGGCCGGTGTCACCGGAACCATCAATCCCTCCGGAGATCTGAACCCGGGCGACGTCTCCATTGATGGCCAGCGCGAGTCCGCCAACGGGTTCATGGTCGACGCGGTTGATGTGCAGGAGCATATGAACGGTGGAACCTCCGTAATTCCCAATCTCGATTCCATCCAGGAATTTCGGGTGCTCACCAACAACTTCGATCCCGAGTACGGTAACTACAACGGCGGCCTGGTCAACGTCATCACGAAATCAGGCACTAATTCGTTTCATGGGGATGCCTTTGAATTCCTGCGCAACACAGATCTCGACGCCAGAAATTTTTTCGACAGCACGCGGGGCGCATTTCAGCAAAACCAGTTCGGCGGCACCCTCGGCGGCCCTCTCAAGCACGACAAGATCTTCTTTTTCGCCGATTACCAAGGAACGCGCACTGTCGAAGGAATCAACTCCGCTGAAACGCAAGTGCCCTCCGTGCAGGATCGCTTGGGAAATCTCAGCGATTTGGCAAGTACACTGGCCGGGACCGTCAGTGGTCCCTACACCGCCAGTCTGCTCACCCAAAAGCTAGGCTATCCGGTCTCGGAAGGCGAGCCATACTACACGCCTGGATGTACAACCTCGACGACCTGCGTTCTTCCCAATGCGCTCATTCCGATAAGCGCCTGGTCGGCTCCCGCGGTGAATTTACTGAAATATATTCCCGCGCCGAGTATCGGAACGAACTTATTCGCCACATCCGCTTATCCCGAAACGGTCCGCGATGACAAAGCCTCGGCCCGCATCGACGCAAACACTCGAATCGGTCAGATCTCCGCCTACTATTTCATCGACAACTATCGTCTGGACAACCCTTATCCGGGCGCTCAAGGCGGCGCGAGCATCCCAGGTTTTGATGCCCTCACCATCGGTCAAGCTCAAATGTTCACGATCGCCGGCACCAAGACGCTCAGCGCCACTACGGTCGACGAATTCCACATCGGTTTTATTCGTAACGCAAACGACATCGGTCAGCCGCATGGCGGTCTCGGAGTTCCGCTCGCTTCCCAAGGTTTCGTAACAGGTGCTGGCACGTCCGGTATTGTCGTCCAGGCGCCTCAATTCGAAGGCGTGGAAAACATCGTTTTTCCGTCGTTCGTCATGGGTGTTCCCATCACGAACGTGGACCAATGGAATAACACCTTATACATCAGCAACACTGTCTCAAAAGTAATCGGTGGGCACACCCTCAAATTCGGCGGTCAACTTCACGCCGATCAAGTCAATGAGTATCCCAATGCGACATTTAACGGCACCTTCAATATCGACGGTACCGAGACCGGGTCCCCGTTCGCCGACTTCCTCCTCGGTTTCCCGAGCAACTTTACGCAGACCTCCGGTCAGAGCTTCTATCTCCGCAACCGCTTTGGCGGAGCTTTTATACAAGACAGTTGGCGCGTTCGACGCAATCTCACGCTGAATTTGGGGCTCCGCTGGGATCTCATCATGCCTTGGTGGGAGAAATACAACCAGATCCAAACTGTTGTTCCCGGAGAGCAATCCGTCCTTTATCCGAATGCTATGAACGGCCTCGTTGTTCCCGGCGACCCAGGAATCCCGCCGACTTTATCACCATCGAAATATCGCAACTTCGCCCCGCGAATGGGTATCGCCTATGCGCCTGATTTTCAGAACCGTTTTCTGAAAGCACTCTTCGGCGATGCGGGAAAAAGCAGTATTCGGGCCAGCTACGGACTCTTCTATACCGCATTCCCTGGTCTGACCGCCGGGATTATGTATGGCGTTCCTCCCTATGGCTACAACTACCTGAGCCCCGAGCCGCCGCTCTTTTCGACGCCCTTCGTCAACTCCGCGAACGGCATCCGAAACGCAGATCCCTTTCCGCTCAACTTTCCGCCGCACGACGTCTCCGCGAGTACTCCATTCACGGGCTTCGATTTCCCAGCCGTGACGCCCATCAGCGCCGATCCTTATTTCTATTACCGCAACGCTGTTCCTTACACCGAAAACTACATGTTCTCTATCCAACGGCAAATCTCGAATGCGGCGCTCATCACCGTCAGCTATGTAGGAAATCAAGGCCATCATCTGCTCGTCCTTGTCCCGGAGAATCTGGGCAACGCTGCCGTGTGCCTAAGTCTCAGCCAGCCAGGTCAAGTCGCGCCTGGAAGCTCAACCTGCGGGCCATTCGGAGAGGACGCTTTGTATACGTCGGCTTCGGGTCAGGTCCATCATGGCACCCGAGTCGGACTAGGCTCTAACTTCGGATCCATGACTGCCCAAAAAACAGTGGGCAATTCGAATTACAGTGCGCTCGAAGCAAATCTTCGCCTGGTCACAGGCGCTAGTGGAACGCTGCTCGTTGGTTACACCTTTTCGAAATCGATTGACGATGCTTCCAACCTCGGAGAACAAACGAATCCGCTCAATATGCGTCTGACGCGCGCGCTTTCCTCTTGGGACATGACGCACAATTTCGTAGCGACCTACACCTATGCGTTGCCCTTTGACCGCGTGTTTCGAAGAAATCGGCTCACCGAAGGCTGGAGCTTGTCCGGCACTACCCGATTCAGCACCGGCTTTCCTGTTACTCTCTTCGATGATTCAGACCGCTCGCTCCTTGGCACCCTGGGAAACGGCGTAAACAACGAGTTGCTCGATACGCCCGAATACGTCGGCGGGCCGCTCGATACCAATACCAATCCGCGCAACGGAAAACCCGAATTCAGTCCTGCCGCATTTGCTCCTGAAGCGCTTGGCCAGCTTGGCGACTCCGGCCGCCGCTTCTTTCACGGCCCTGGCATTGAGAACTTCGACATCCAACTCTGCAAAACGATCGGCGTGACCGAATCCAAATCGTTCGACATTCGAGTGGAAGCTTTCAACGTTCTCAACCACGCCCAGTTTTATGGCCCGTCCTCCGTTGACGGCGAAGTAAACGATTCAACCTTCGCAAGGGTTGTTAGCGCAGCAGCGCCGAGATTGCTGCAAGTCGCAGTGAAATTTCATTTCTGAGCCGCTATGAATCCCGCGTAAGCCTCCCCAGGTCCCGCCGCTTAAAACGCCGCTGCCGATTGAATGCCGCTGGCTCCAAGGGCGCATTGCATCCGTTGCAGTGCGGACTTGTGAATTTGAGAGACACGGCTTTCATTCACCCCGAGAATCTCGCCGATTTCTTTCATGCTTCGATCTTGCTCGTAATAGAGTTGAACGACCTGCTGATACCGTTCCGGGAGGGTTTTCATCGCCTCGCCAAGCTTTCCCCGCAGCTCCGAGCGCGCGAAAACCTGATCGGGCGCTTGCGCCGACGGACATGGCGTTTCATTAACCGGCTGGTCTTCTCTATCCGTGCTCCGTAGTTGTAAAGCCGCCAGACCCAAGTTGCGGAAGTCCACCATCAGGCTTTGCCAACGCCGCGAGCTAAGCCCCATCGCGCTTGCGAGTTCGCTTTGCGTTGGCGTCCGCTGAAGTTTTGCCGTCAAATCTCGCGTCACAGTTTCCAATTGCTTGTGCCGCTTTCTCAAATCCCGAGAGGCCCAATCGAGCTGCCTCAGGCTGTCGAGAATGGCTCCCCGAATGCGATGTTTCGCGTACGTCGGGAACGGCACAGCCTTATCGTCCTGGTATTTCGTTGCCGCATCAAACAAGCCCATCACTCCGGCGTGTACGAGATCGTCCAGCTCTGTGTGAACGGGAAGCGATCTCTGAACGTGAGCTGCAATCGCCGTTACGAGCGGAAGATGTTCTAAGATCAACTCGTCCCGGCGCGCGTTCTCGTTCTTCGTCTTTTTCGTCGGTGCTGGTTTTGTGGCAGCGTTCATTCGATTTCTCCTGGTGGGGTTTTCTTTGCCCCGTTTGGCTTTCGCCACTTGAAAAAGCACCGGGAACGCCAAGTGCCGGAGCAGGAAAAAATCAGGAAAAATCGAAAGAAATCGGCGCAGTTAACCGATGTGATTTGAAGAGCTTAAAAGCATCGAGACGCAATGCGTCCCGTTGCAATTAGCCCCGCTTGGGCCTTTCGGTTTAGGGTGAATTAAGCGGTTTTGTTTCCGAGCGGGTCCCGAAGGGAAACGGGCGCTCCAGTTTGAACCACTACGCGGCGAGACTCGAATTTCGGCGCGCTTCGTTCGTCGATAAGATTTGCCTTAAGTCGCCGCTTCGCGCTCTTTCGGTTCTTTGAAAAGCGTTCGGGCCGTGGCGCCCCCGCCGATCCCGAGCCCGTACGAGGCAGGGATCGCGCCGCGTCTTCTGAGCTGTTCCACAATTTCCTCGGTTCCGATCAGATCCAGTGCGCTCATATCGAACTGGGACAAGATATGATCTGCAAGCGGCGCCGGCATCTTGCGCGCCCCTTTCAGAACGTTGTGAATTTGAGATTGCGAAACCCCCAACAGCCTGGCGAGCCCCCTTTCCGTAAATTCGCCGTTTTGGACCCGCCTATTTAAAAACGCAACGACGAGTTTCTTAAGATCCGTGATCGATGTGTGATGCATTCGCGAGCTTGATTCCAATTTGAAATAGGCTCCCCTCATTTCTCGAAGGCCGACTGTATTCCTGAAAACTCTCCCTCATAGTCAAAACCTGATCAAATATATGAGCCCAGGTAATTTGTGGATTAAACTGGGGAAAACCCTCGGAAATATTTTAAGAGAATTTCAAAATTATTTCTTGACTATTTTTAAATCGATTATCTTAAAGATCACTGGAGTTTAAAATAACGCACCCCAAAAGCTCCAGGCTGGAGAATCACGAAGAATGGAATGGAGTCGTTCGGAAACACTAGCTTTGGCCCAGCAGTCATGCACGTTTTGTCACGGCCTCGGATTGAGGTCGGGAAGATCGGGAGAGTCAACCCCTTGCAATTGCGTGTTCCGCGCAATTTTTCGCGCTTGCTATGCGCGTTTCCGCCAGTGCGCGTCGAAGGAAAAGTACATCAGCCGTGTCTCGCTCGAGGCGAACCCCGGCCGGCAGCGTAAGGCCGTCTGGGGCTTAAAAAATGAGGAATATATGGCTGATTTTGTCTTGGTTAGCCGGCGTATTTTGGATGAATATCAATATAAATTATTCAGGTATCATTTTTTATTAGGCGCTGATTGGATTTTATGTTGCCGCAAACTGCAAATCGATCGCGGAACTTTCTTTCACGAAGTATACCGCATTCAGCAGAAACTCGGCCGCGCGTTTCGAGAACTGGAGCCCCATGGCCTGTTCCCGGTCGACGAATATTTCGGCGGCGGGGCTAAAGAGCGGGCGCCGGTTTTGACGCCGTTCAAAGTGACGACTGAGAAGCCGGCCCAGGCTAAGCAGGTACTTCGCTTCCCAGTGAAACGGGCTGCTTAGAATCCTCATGTGCCACACCGTTACGGGCTGGGGCGATTGCCCCGGCCCGGCGAGTCAAGACCCTCGTCGTGGTGCCCCTCACCTTTCGTATGCGGCGGCTTGACGAACACATGGTAGGTGACTCCGTCCCACGCATTGTGAATACCTGTGAAGAGCAACACGAGCGATGCAGCCCCAACTCCAAAGAGCGCCTCGCGCGTGAAAGAGAGCGCCGCGAAAGCCGACAGCGCAAGGATCAGGTACGCCGCCAGCGGGAGCACAGCATAAAACAACCAGTCCTCGAACTCTGGCTGATATGCCGTTTGTTTTCGCATGCGCCGGATCACGATCACCGTGTAAACTACTCCGCTGACCCCCATGAGACCCCAGAGCGCTGCCGCGATCACAATCGTTTCCCAAGGCGCGTGCAAAAGCATCGACAACAGCAAAACCGAGCCGAAGTGAACGATCGTCGGCGTCGCAAACGCAGCGCCCGCGTCAGGGGCTGCGCGTAGACGTGGCCTATCGGCAACCAGCGTCATGACAACAAACTGCAATCCAATCAGCGCGCCCGCAGCCGATCCGGCAATTTCGTAGAAGCTGTCCCATTTGGCGAGCTCTGCCATGTAAGCCCTCCCAGCATTCTATTGGTTTAGCGCTGTGCGAAAAGTACTTTACAATAGAAAGGATGCCCGGCCATGCTTTCCTCATTCCCTCAGCGCCTCCCCGAAACTCTTGCGCTACTTCCTACGATTGGGTGGAATACTTCTATCAAAACGCGCGCGAACCGGTACTTCCCTGGACCGATGGCGTCCGCTTATCCGGGGCCGAACGGCTAACCGTGATTCCCTCCATCCAGCAGTTTCAACTTGGAGAAGGCGCAAGTGGTGCGCGCCTGCTGGAACGCGCACACCGCTTCTCCAGAGCCACCGGCGATCTCGGCCTAATCGCCGCCTTGAAACTCTTCTTACGGGAAGAGCAGCGTCATAGCAAGATCCTCGCCCGGTTCCTCCAAATCGAAAATACGGCCTGCCTCCGGAAGCACTGGGTGCACACCGCGTTTCGATGTATTCGCGGATTGGCAGGTCTCGAACTCTGTCTCAAGGTTCTAGTCACGGCGGAGCTGCTCGCCCGGCCGTATTATGCCGCTCTGCGCGATGCCACAGGTTCACCCTTGCTCAGAAGCCTCTCGCAGCGCATTCTGGAGGAGGAAGGCGCGCACCTGCGCTTCCAAGCCTTCGCGCTTAGCCGTTTTCAGAGCCGCCATTCTCGACTCGCGCGAGATCTCACCAAGGGATCTCACATCGTGCTGTTAGCCGCAACAGCAGTGCTCGTCTGGCTACAACATAAGCCCGTCTTCAGAGCCGCCGGACGAACATTCCGGGAATTCTGGAAAGAGACATGGCTCGAGTTTGATCTGCTCTACCGCGAGTCGCCACGTTCGCCCAGCCCAGAAACAAAGTAACGTACAGGAACTCTGTACAATATAAAACGGTGCTGGATGTCAACCGAAACCACCTACACAAGTCTTCGCCAAAATCTGGCCAGCGTTCTCGATCAGGTTGTCGATCAACACGAAACCGTGATCGTTCGGCGCAAGGGAGCCCGCGATGTCGCCCTTATTCCGGCTAGCGAACTCGCCGGGCTAATGGAAACCGCCCACCTGCTCCGTTCCCCACGTAATACGCGGCGCTTGCTCGGGGCGTTACAACGCGCAAAGCATGGGAAGCAGAAACCAGGAACGGTAGCCGGCCTCAGGCGAGAGATGCTCGGTGCCAGGGGAAGCTAGACGAGTCGCCATCTTCCAACCCGAATTTCGAGAGGATCTGCGATTTTGGGTGAACTCCGACCGAACCACGGCGCTGAGAGTGTTGGATCTGGTCGAGGCTGTGATGCGCGATCCGTTCAAAGGCCTAGGTAAGCCGGAGCCATTGAGATATCTTCTTTCGGGTTGTTGGTCGCGTCGGATCACCCAGGAACACCGCCTCGTGTACCGCGTCACGCACGAAACCATCGATTTTCTTCAGGCCCGCTATCATTATTAGTCCTGAACCTCTCAATCCAGGAGTACCAATGAAACTCAATCTTCCGAACCTTGGAGCAAGAGCGAGACATTCTTTATAACAACGCAGCGCGGTTTCTGAGGCTGAACACGATATCGTATTAACGTATTCAGGTGACCCCGGCAGTCTGGCTGTTTACAGATGGAATTCAAGATTCCGGAATCGGTTACTCCGCTCAGTTTCCATTGCTGCACTCCGCGGCAAAGACAACCAGCTCGGCCAATTCCTGCACTGTCGCATCGCCTGGACTCATGATCGGCAAGCCAGTCTGCTTCCTGGTTCTGACTGGCTGTACTGTCGCCCTCGCACAGACGAAAGCCGTGTTTATTAAGGACGGACAGATATATAAAGCCGAGTATCCAGAGTATGACTCGACACGGCTCACAAATGATGCCGTTGCCAAGCGAGGCCCCCGATGGTCCCCGGACGGGAATAAGATCGTTTTCCTAGATGATGAATGGACAAAAACTTCGATTGGAACTCTCGTCGTTATCACGAGCGGGGGCTCCGTGGTGGGCCGCTATCCTGTCGCGACTGTTCAGCCTGACCGGACACCAATCTCAGGCATGCGCGCCGTGGATAACATCGGGTGGTTAGATCAGATGCACATCTACGCTGTCGGAAGCGTCAACCCTTACATCGTTGAATTCAGAGCCATCGATATAAATACTCGAAAGCTAACGGGCTTCGGCGGCAGCGGCTTTTCAACATGCACCACGGGAGGCACGGGGGGAGGCACAGTTGCGTTTTGGAGCGCTGTTTTTCCACCGGAAAAAGTTATGACGTTGCGCATGTCATCCGCCACAACGGACCTGTTTGAATTCCCTGATACTGACAAGCTCCCGACGCTAAATATCCCGCTTGCTTGGGACGGCGATTGCGGCGCGATTGCTTTCGTAGATCCTAGACCACCGCTGCACCTTGTTGTTATTGGAATACACCATAGACGCGCGGTTGTGCTACTGCCCGAAAACATGAAAGAGACTCCCGCGGTTTTTGGAACCAAGAATGGCTTCATTATCGGAATCAATGGGCGGTTGCTATTCAATCGAATCACTGGCACGCTTGGGAGTACTCCCGATTCCGTGCTACAGGAGATCGTCAGGAACCGCGCGCTGCGTGAGGAAACCGAAACAAAGCTGGGGGGAGCTGAATGGGATTGGTGGACTGCTTACTGAATCGGGCCTCAGAAGCCGAATCGCTTAGCATCCCCTGAAAAGTGAACCGAATCTACTGCCTGGAGCGGAAAATCGGCGCTAAGGTGTTGCCAAGCATATAACAGCTTACGTAGGCGCCTGGCGCGCCTGACAATGGGTTTTTTGAAGGAATCCTTACCGCTAACGAAAAGTCATCTGTACGAATTAAATCTCTGCTTCTACTGAACGCCTGCCCGTCTTACGGCTCGCCGCGGACGGGTAGGACCAAAGCGCACTTGACGCACCCGGTTATCGTAGCCCGTCTTGTTTGCCGTCAGCGTAATTTCAAGCCGTTCCGATCGATGCGGATTGTAGACAAGCGCAGGTCGAAAACACACGAGGCACTCAGAGCCCTCATACCGGACGCTCGGGTAAATGATCCCGTTTGAGCCCTGATCGAGCAAGTGCCGGGCTAGCGCTTGCGACGCCGCGTAACACTGCGGTACTGGTTCGGGTTGCAGGAATTTGTGAAAGTCCTCGGGCGGGTCTAGCACGTGAAAGTCGGCTTGGAAATCCGCTAGCCAATCGTCGTACATGGTCAGATCGCGTTGAGGCCGTTGATCCGGCGCGTCGGGCACGACAATCTCGCCTAGCCGTCGAGCCTTGTGATACACCACTTCGGCAATTGAAGCTTTCTGACGGTCCGCGGCATACCAGGCACCCCTGGTGTTGTCGTTGAATCGCGATCCTGATTCGTTTGGGTGTGCATATGCCGCATTCACCACGTGCGCGTTTGGAATCGCGTACAGCAGTTCGAATGTGCTAATTCCGATCGATCCTCGTTCTTCGCTCTGAACCCGATCGTTGGTCGCGCCATCCAACAACACCAAATCTTCAACCTCTTTGGGGTTCTCGGCAATCGTTGAAAGCACGGTTCCACTTTCGCTATAACGCGAGGGAATTAACCGGTGCGAATCCTGCCAGCGAAACGGGCGAACTTCAGGATCTGTCAACGGCCGCCGCGCCAGGAATCTAGCATCCGGCGCACCTGGAACATTCCCGGTTGCCCCTGGCGAATCATGTACTCAATCGGCGCATTCCCGCCAAACATGGCCCCGCGATTCCCAAGCCTCACCCAGCGGTCGGCCCACTCGTCTCCAAAATAGATATGCAGCGCCTTATAAATGCCGATGACCAGCGAAATTCTGAGCAGCGTGTCCTGCGTCAGCTTCTGCTTCTTCGGTTCGCTTTTCCAACTGTGGAACGTAGATGATGCGATGCCTCCCAGCAACCCGCGCGCCTGAGACTCCGTCAACTCCCATTTCCCTGCAATCTTCAAAAATGCTTTGATCGCGCTTCCGCTTAATCGCTCGCGAACTTTCGGATCCGTCAAATCGGGTGAGCGATCAAACGAATATCCCGCGATGATGGGCGGCGCCGCTAATGTCGCCATAAGTTCTCGATTCCGTAATCGATTATCCACGAAATCGAGAAGATCTGCAATGCACTCAACTGCCGGTCTGGTACTCCTCACGATTGAATGAGAGAACAACCCGGCGCCCAAAACTCTGCACCCCTTCAGGAAAATTGTTGATTCGAAAGAAAAAGGCCTTCCCCGAACTTTGGTGACAGCCGAGTTCTAGGCGCGAAACTAGCCGGCCCGAAAGGCTCGGCTCGCACCTTCAGTTAGCTTAGTCTGGCGCACGATATGGTCCTGGAGAACCGATTTTGAAAAAAATTGGTTCCACTACAGGGCAACCAGACGGAAGTACCGCCTAAAGCCGTGCTAACCTGCCCGCCTCTCTTGAGACTGAGAATATTGCCTTGCGACTCGACTTAATCTTTATAGGGCCAACTCTTGCGATCACGACCCTCTCCGCTGGACAGCCACGTCACGACCTCCGGGGGAGATCTGATAAACACGAGACACGCTTCGCTCGCGCGTGACCTCAGCCGTGATGAAACCGGTCAGGATCTCATTGAGTATTCTCTCCTCCTCGCCTTTATCGCACTTGCGGCAATGGCGCTGCTTTTGAGTGCGGGCGGTGGTATCAAGACCCTCTGGACCCACATCAATAGCAGCCTCACTAGCGCCGCCTCCTAGCCGGTATCATCCATACGGAGCCGGAGGCGCCTACGCGTTCACCCACGCGCTAACATTCTCCTGTGAATGACGGCCATAAGCCTCGTCGAGCGCAGGCAAAGCTTCTGCTTGTCCTGCTCGCAATTCTCGCCATCAAGACGATTTTCCTGGTCGCCGACTCGCGTCCCGCTTACTTCTTCGGAGATTCGGAGTCTTACCTAGGAACCGCGACCATTAAATATATTCCTCCCGATCGCAGCTTCCTTTACGGTTTGTTTCTCCGGCGGGTTGCGTTTCACGCTCATTCGCTCCAAGCAATGGTCGACACTCAAGTACTTCTCTCCGCGTTCGCGGCATGGCTGCTCTCCATTACTCTCGTACGCTTCTTCTCAATACCCCTCGGCATCGCCGCATTCTTCGGCCTCCTCTGTGCGGTCGAGCCTCTTCAACTCCTCATGGAACGCTACGTCATGACCGAGACCCTCGCCACATTCGCATTCGCAGTCCATTTCGCGTTCTTACTTGCCTATGTATGCCGCGAGAGTATCTGGACGCTGCTCTCAGCCCAAGCATTCGGTGTTCTGCTCATTACCTTCCGCATAAGCTTCCTTCCTGAGGTTCTTGTTAACTCGGTATTAGCTCCTCTGTTGACCCAAAACGGAGCCTCCGTATTGCGAGCAGTTGGCGCGAAGCTGAAGAGACGCGCTGTTCCAGTGCCGCCGCCTCAAATCGGACTGCTCGCCGCACATCTCGCGCTGTCCTTGGTTGTCAGCCAGGGACTGCTTACCGCTTACAAAAACTGGAATGGACGGCTATCTCACCGCGAACCGGCTTTGCTCTACTCAAGCGGCGCGTTTCTGCTTTCTGATCTGTCGCCCCTAGTGGAACCTCAGGACTTCCCGGTCCCTGAATACCGCAAAGCGATCTTCGACAATCTGCATGTCGACACGCACGATTTATTGATGCGTCCGGCTCAGCATTTCATGGTCGGAGGCCTCTGGTTCAACATTCAAAAAGCATTTCCAAACCCGCGAGAGGCTGACCGCGTCGCTACAGCAACAGCCATGCACGCGCTCTTGAGGCAGCCCGGAGGCGCGATCCGGCTCGCCCTACAGACATTCGCGTTGTATTTCCATCCCAGGATGCTGAAACACTGGCTGCTGATCGACGAAGGTTACGGTAACCGCATGAGTCCGAACACGCGCAATTGGCTGCACCGGGTATATGGAGTTTCCAATCCGAAAGAATTCGAGCCGTCTGTCTCGAAAGCCTGGCACATGACCGCGTTCCCCTGGTATTGGATGGTGCTATGCACGCTCGCTGCGTCGCCGCTGCTGCCGTGTTTCTCGCGCGGACCGCAGAAGCGTTTGACAACCGTTTGTGCCGTAACAGCTCTGCTGTTTCTGGCAGGCGCCACTGTTCTCGTTGACCGCCCAACTCCCAGATTTCTGACCACGGATGCTTGGCTCGCGCTTCTGATTCTCGGGATCGGCGCGGGAGCGCTTGCCCATCATTTCAGGCCCAGCTCCTTCAAAATCTCTTCTCGATTCTCATCTAAACGAGGCGCAAGCCGTTCAATTGCTCCCGGTGTTCGACTGAAACCGACCGGAATGGACACCGTCCGGATCTCGCCTTCTGAGGGGTGAACATCGCGATAGAAAAAATCGAGCGCCCGTAAATGCGGATCTTCAAGCAATTCCTCCGGCGCGAGAATCGGCGACATCGGAATATCGGCCGCCTCAAGCAGCCGCATCCATTCCTCCGTCGTGCGCTCGCGCAAGATCTCCGCGAGAATGCCATAGAGCTGATCTATATGTTTGCTCCTCGCCGCATGGTTCGCGAACCGCGCATCGGCAGCATATTCCGGCTTACCGGCGATTTCGAAAAATCGCTTCCAGTGCGCCGTGCTGTAAGGCATCAGCCCAATGTAGCCATCTTTCGTACGATACGGCCTGCGATGCGGTGACAGGACGCGATCGTAGCCCATACCGCCAAGCGCCGGCACGAAAGTCTCGCCCGCCAGATGCTCGATCATCATGAAAGAAACCAGGTTTTCGAACATCGGCACTTCAATCGCTTGCCCCACCCCGGACCGCTCGCGCTCATACAGCGCAAGTCCGATGGCATACGCAGCCGACAGCCCGGCCACTTTATCCGCAACAATCGTGTTTACGAATTTCGGACCGCCCGGATTGTTGCGCCCCTCGAGGGAAGCCGTCCCGCTCATCGCTTGGATAATGTCGTCATAAGCCGGACGGCCGGCATACGGCCCGCCTTCCGAAAACCCGTACGCTCCGCAATGAATTAAACGCGGATTCCGCTCGCGCAAGCTGGCATAGTCGAGCCCGAATCGCGCAAGCGAGCGCGGCCGCAGCGTGTACACGAACACATCCGCGGTAGCCAGCAGCTTCAGCATGATCTGCCTGTCTTCTTCGCGTTCCAGATTGAGCGCGATGCTCCGTTTATTGCGGTTCGTATTGAGAAAAGCCGCGCCCATTCCCGCGTGTCGAAACGGCGCTACGTCGCGAAAGATATCGCCCGATGGCGATTCCACTTTAATCACGTCCGCGCCCATGTCGCCCAGGATCTGGGTCGCGTACGGACCCATCACAATCGTGGTTAAATCGATGACGCGAATTCCAGCGAGCGGCCCTGCCATGATGCTTTTATGAAGATCGCACGCCCGCCGGCGCGGTCAATCGCGTCCGGCAGAATGGAAACTGCGATTCGCGCCGCCATTCTTCGCATCCCGCGCGGTAAAGTCGCCACCTACGGGCAAGTGGCCGAAGCGGCCGGATACCCGAGATATCACCGGCAAGTCGCCCAGGTGCTCCGGAAATCAGGACACGGACTTCCCTGGCACCGCGTCCTCGGCGCAGGCGGTCAAATAAAATGCACACGCGACGGCGGCTTCGAGCAGCGCATGCGTCTCGAAATGGAAGGCGTTCGCTTCCGCGGTTCCCGTGTCAATCTGACCGAACATCAGTATCTCTTCCGCCGCTTATCGCAGCACTCGTAGGGTGCGGGCATGCCCGTTCGTCTCCAGCCATTCTCTTTGGAGCGCCCAATCAAGATTCCGGCCCGGGTTGTCTGCGAATCGAATCACCTCAGTTCATCACACCAGAGCGCATCATAGTAAGGATGAGCCTGTTTGACACGCTTCCAGGCATCGGGCCGTATGAAGAATCGCTCGGCCCGGGCGCAATGGTCCTTCGTCAATTTGCGCTCGCTACAGAAAGCGCGCTTTTGTCTGCCCTCGATGGCGTGACCGCCGCGGCGCCATTCCGCCACATGGTCACCCCAGGCGGATTTCGCATGTCAGTCGCCATGACTAACTGCGGCCCGCTAGGCTGGGTGTCCGACAGAACCGGTTACCGCTATGATCCGTGCGATTCAGCAACTGGCCTGCCTTGGCCGCCCATGCCCGAGCCTTTTACACGGCTCGCAACAGAAGCCGCGGCCCGCGCCGGATTCCCCGATTACACGCCGGACGCCTGCCTCATCAACTGTTATCAGCCCGGCGCCAAGCTGGCATTGCATCAAGACAAAGACGAGCAGGATTTCGGCCAGCCGATTGTTTCCGTATCCCTTGGCCTTCCGGCGGTCTTCCTCTTCGGCGGTCTGAAACGTTCTGATAAAACTGTCCGCGTGCCGTTGACCCATGGCGATATAGTCGTCTGGGGTGGTCCCGCCCGGCTCCGCTATCACGGCGTGCTCCCGCTCAAAGAAGGTCATCACCCGCTGCTCGGCGAGCGCCGCATCAACTTGACGTTCCGCAAAGCAGGTTGATGTTGTCAACTCGGTCCGCTTCTAATTGGCTGCGATATGTACTTGGTGCGGAGAGGGGGACTTGAACCCCCACGGTGTTACCCGCTAGCACCTCAAGCTAGTGCGTCTGCCAATTCCGCCATCTCCGCAGTTGTGTAAATGCCTACTTCTTCTGCCGGCTTGGGGCCGGCGCGCTCTTCGGCTGCGCGCTCTTGCTCGGTGTCGTGCTCTTCTGCGCGACAGCCGGAGCCGCCCTTCGCGCCTTTTCAAGAACGCTGCCTGTGCTTGGCGCGCGATTGTTCTCTAAAATCACCAGCGTCAGCGCCGTGAGCATGAAGAGCGAAGCAGCAATCGTAGTTGCCTTCGACAAAACCGTTGCCGTGCCTCGTGGCCCGAACACCGTCTGCGATCCCATTCCGCCAAACGCTCCGGCCAGATCCGCAGCCTTGCCGCTCTGCAGCAGGACAACAATGATCAGGAAAAAACAGATGATCACGTGCAGAGCTGTAATTGCATACACCATTTCAGACAAAAGTATATCAGCGGCGGCGCTGACCGAGAGAATTCGACCGTACACGTCATCTGATTCTCGCGGCGTTGTTTACGCTCGTGTGGCACTCTCTGAAGCTCGGCTTGATCTTTTTCGCGCTGCTTGCCCTGGCGTATTCACATTTTTTATACTTTGATTCTCTTGCATAAGAGCGATTTCTACGATACGGTAGAATTCAAACAGCATCAGCAGGACCTTACCGGGTGCGGCTGAAGTTCTGTTTTCTTGGTTCGAAATCAAATTCAAGGGCTGCCGGCCGGATACCCAGCCAGGTGGCCCTTTGAGCATCAGGCCACTCCATGACCAGCGCCGGCAGTTCGCAGTTCAACCTAGGTTCCCAGTCGAAACGGCTTCCGGGCGCGAAGATTCTTCTTGAATGCCTCGCGCATGAGGACGTTGAGTGCGTCTTCGGCTATCCGGGCGGCGCGACGTTGCCGCTGTACGATGCTCTGTACGATCACAGTATCCGGCACATTCTGGTCCGGCACGAACAGAATGCGGCCTTTGCTGCTCAAGGATACGCGCGAGCCACAGGCCGAGTGGGAGTGTGTTGTGCCACCTCGGGACCTGGCGCGACGAACCTCGTGACGGGTCTTGTCGACGCGATGATGGATTCGATTCCGATCGTCGCGGTGACGGGCCAGGTTCCCACGAAATTAATCGGCAGCGATGCGTTTCAGGAAGCGGACACGTTCGGCATCACGCGCTCGGCGACAAAGCACAATTTCCTGGTCAAGCATGTCAATCAACTGCCGCAGGCGATTCACGAAGCCTTTTACATTGCCGCCTCCGGTCGCCCGGGACCCGTTCTGGTGGATGTAGCGAAAGACGTGTTCCTCGAAGAAGCGCATTACACGCCGGTAACGGAAATCCATTTGCCCGGATACAAGGTCTTTAGCAGCGGCCATGCGGGGCAGGTGAAGCGCGCCGCTCAGATGATCTGGGATGCGGAGCGTCCGTTTGTGTATGCCGGCGGCGGGATCATCGCAGCGAACGCAAGCGAAGAGTTGCGGGCGTTTGTCGAACTGATTGACGCGCCTGCTGTGTGTACGCTCATGGGCCTGGGGGCGCTGCCGGCCGAGCACCCGAACTTCATCAGTTTGCCGGGAATGCACGGAAGCTACGCCGCAAACATGGGCATGTCGCACACGGATCTGATCATCGCGCTTGGGGTGCGCTTCGATGATCGTGTTACAGGCCGGCTATCTTCATTCGCGCCGCATGCGAAAGTAATTCATGTCGATATCGATCCGGCCGAAATCGGCAAAAATCGCCGCGCCGATCTTCCGATTGTCGGCGATGTGAAGCATGTGCTTCCCAAACTGACCGCTGACGTACGTCATCTCGCGCCGGCAATGAAAGCGCACAGGGCGGAAGCGCGGAATGCCTGGTGGAAGCAGATTCGAGAGTGGAAGCGCGAGCATCCACTCGAGCCGCAAATCTCAGAAACGGAGATAAAACCGCAGCATTTAGTGGCTGAAATCGATCGTCTCTCCCGCGGGCGCGCGATTGTATCGAGCGATGTCGGGCAGCACCAGATGTGGGCTGCGCAGTTCATCCGGTTTAACGAGCCGCGGCTGTGGATCAATTCCGGCGGACTGGGCTCGATGGGATTTGGGCTGCCTGCTGCGATTGGGGCGCAATTCGCGTGCCCCGAAAAACTGGTTTTCGCGCTGGTTGGCGATGGAGGTTTTCAGATGTCCATTCCGGAACTGGCAACTATCGCTAATCACGCGCTGCCCATCAAAATCATCGTCATGAACAACGGCTGTTTGGGCATGGTGCGCCAATGGCAGCAGCTCTTTTATAAGAACCGGTTATGCCAGGTGGAGCTTAATTCGTTTCCGGATGTCGAGAAGCTCGCCGGGGCATACGGGTTCAAAGGCAGAACGGTCGAAGCGGTTGAGGAGTTGAACAGGGTAATGGAAGAGGCCGTCGCGGAGCCGGGACCGTATCTGCTGAACGTGAAAGTTTCGTGCCACGAGAATGTGTATCCGATGGTGCCGGCGGGTGGGGCGATCAACGAGATGGTGCTAGGGCCGCCTCAACCGGTTGAGGCGTGAATGCGCCGGGAACGGATGCGTCATGCAGCAGATCATCTCACTATTAATGGAAAACAAGCCGGGTGCGCTGATGCGCGTGACGGGTGTGCTCACGCAGCGGGGTTACAACATTGAAAGCCTGACTGTGGCGCATACGGTTGACCCGACGCTTTCGCGGATGACGATCACGGTTGATGTCGATGCTGGAGTGCGAGCCCAAGTCATCAAGCAGATGAACCGGCTGATTAACGTGCTGCAAGCGACGGATGTGACGGATGGTCCGGCGGCGAACCGCGAACTGGTTCTGCTGCGCGTGCGCTCCGGCGGATTGCATCGGACTGCGATACTCGATCAAGCGAAGAAATTTCACGCGCGTGTGCTCGATTCGACAAGCGAAGGATTTTTGCTCGAAGCAACGGGCGATCCCAAGCAGCTCGATCAGCTCGTCGCAATCATGAGCGATTACGGCCGGGTCGAAGCCACTCGGTCGGGAATTGTTTCTATGTCGCTCGAGAGGAAAAAATTGCGTTTGTCGGCGCCGGTAGCTCGGCGGCCCGCACAAACCGTGGCACGGCCCGGCGCGGAGATGTCCGCGCCCTACGAGATGCAGGAAACCGAATAGAAGGAACCAGCAAAGGACAGAAATGGCAAATCGATTCTATGAAAAGGATGGCAGCCTTATTCCGCTGCGCGGCAAGACGGTCGCAATTATCGGGTACGGAAGTCAGGGGCACGCGCACGCATTGAATCTTCGCGATTCGGGCGTGAACGTTGTGGTTGGCCTGTACTCGGGAAGCGCGAGCGCTGCGAAGGCGAGGGCGGCGGGGCTAGACGTTCTAAATGTTGCCGATGCGGTGCGAGCGGCGGACGTGGTGATGATCTTGGTCCCCGATCACGTGCAGGCTGAGATGTACAGAAAAGACATCGCGCCGAACTTATCTCGCGGCAAGACCCTCATGTTCGCGCACGGCTTCAGTATCCATTTTAAAGAGATCAATGCGCCGGCCGATGTTGACGTTTCGATGATTGCGCCGAAAGCTCCGGGTCATCGCGTTCGCGAATTGTTTATAGAAGGGATCGGCGTGCCGGCGTTAATTGCGGTTGCTCAAGATGCATCCGGGCGAGCTTTTGAGAATGCCCTTGCGTACGCGCTGGCGCTCGGTTGCCTCAAGGCGGGAGTGATCGAAACCACGTTCAAAGAAGAGACGGAAAGCGATTTATTCGGCGAACAAGCCGTGTTGTGCGGCGGCGTGACCGAGCTGATTCGTGCCGGATTCGAAACGCTCACGGAAGCTGGCTATGCGCCCGAGATTGCGTACTTCGAGTGCCTACATGAGTTAAAGCTGATTGTCGATCTGATCTACGAAGGCGGGCTGAGCTATATGCGCTATTCAGTTTCAGATACCGCTGAATACGGGGATTACACGCATGGGCGGCGGATCGTGACGGATGAGACTCGGGCGGAGATGCGGCGCATCCTGAGCGAGATTCAATCGGGCGAGTTCGCGAAAATCTGGCTGGATGAGAATCGCAGCGGGCGGAAGCAGTTTTTGGCGATGCGCGAAGCGGCGAAGAATCAGCCGATCGAAAAGGTTGGCGCGGAGCTGCGCGCGATGATGCCATTCCTGAAAACGAAGAAGAAAGAAGCGGGGGTTCCGGAAGAAGCGATGGTAGGGGCTTGAGATTGGGAGACATGGCCGACGACACAAAAACGATCGTCTGCCCCACTCTTTAGCCGTTTTGGATTGCTGCGGCTAGATCGGGCGAATGCAAATGAATGATGCCGCGGCGAAGCGCAATCGTGACCGCGTGTGTGCGATCTTTTGCGTCGAGCTTGCTCAGGATACTTTGCACGTGCGCTTTCACGGTTCCCGAAGCGGTGCCGAGCATGTCGCCGATTTCCTTGTTGCCGAAGCCACGCGCCACTAAGCTGAGGACCTGGGTTTCCCGCGGCGTCAGCGCGACTTCGGGGAAAAAGCCGTTGAGCTGCTGCGTAACATCGGTCGGGATGAATCGTTTCCCGAAGTGAACGATTCGAATCGCGCGGATCACCTCCGTGTGAACGACTTCTTTGAGGAGATAACCGCGAATTCCGGCCTCGAGAGCCCGGTAAATATCCTGGTCGCCATCGTACGAGGTTAAAGCGATAATTTTCGCCTCGGGAAATTCCGCGCGAATTTCCCTAGTAGTTTCGATCCCACTCTTATCGGGAAGACGGAGGTCCATCAGTGTGACGCCGGGCCTGTGCCGGCGATAAAGCTGGATGGCTTCTGCCGCTGTGCTTGCCTCCGCCACGAGCCGGAGATCAGGCTCGGTAGATAAGATGGCGGCGAGGCCTTTCCGCACCAGATCGTGGTCTTCTACTGAAAGGATTGTGATCGGCCGGAGATCCAAACGGTTCACCTTACTTTTGTTGATGCGCGAGAGGACCATTGAAGTTACTCTCTGCCGGAAATAATGAGAGCGGCAGCCCGATACATACCCTGGTACCATCGCCAGGCGAGCTGGTGAGTGTTAGTTCAGCGCCGATTTCGCGAGCCCTTTCGCGCATGCCTAGGACTCCGAAACGCTCCGACCCAAGCCGGTTCACGTTAGAGGCGAAACCAATCCCGTCGTCTTCAATGGTCAACTGCAACTGGCCGTTGTCTTCTTGAAGCCGGATCTCGAGCCGGGTTGCATGAGCGTGCCTCAATGCGTTCGAGATGGCTTCCTGCACAATGCGCAGTACCTCGTATTCAGAGGCGGGCGGCATCTTGAGCGAAGAATCGTCGAGCTTGAGCGAAAGCGAAATGGGATGGCCGCCAACGGCCCGCTCTGAGAAGTTGCGGAGTTTTTCCGAAAACGTGAGGTTTTCGGTTTCGATTTCCCGCAGATCCCACAGCGATTGTCTCGCTTCCCGCGAGCAGCGGCCGGCATCTTTGATGATGTCTGCTAACGCGCGCTTCTCGGTAGATGCGGGGAGTTTAGTCCACAGGGCTTCCATCTGCATGGTAATGCCGGATAGCCCTTGGAGCAACGTGTCGTGCAATTCACGAGCGATTCGCGTGCGCTCGGCGAGGATCAGATCGAATCGCTTCTTTAACTGCCGGATGCGAACGCGGAAACCAGCGGCGATGGCGGCGAGGATCGCAATCGCGAGAAGCGGAAAAAACCATGCGCGTTGGTAAATGCGCGGTTCAATTTCAAAGGCTATGGAGGCGGGTTGGGTGCTCCAAACTCCATCGGCATTTCGAGCCATCACTCTGAAGTGGAATTTTCCAGGCGGGAGATTCGTGAAAAACGCTTCCCGCCGCGGCCCGGCATCAGTCCATTTCTTGTCGTATCCGTCAAGGATGTAGCGAAACGTGACTTTCTCCGGCGAAACGAAGCTGAGACCAGCAAAGCGGATCTCGACATTCTTCTCGGAAGGGTTCAGTCGAAGGCTTGGACGGGCCGGAATTCTCAGTCCATTCACGATCATCGCCGTAATCTGCGCGGGCGGAGCCACATGGTTTTGCTTCAGCCGGTTCGGATCAACGACCACGAGTCCGTTTGTGGTCGAGAACCAGAGGCGACCATCTCGCGTGCGGCAAGCCGCCGGATGGACCCCGGACTGGCACTCGAATCGAAGCTGCCCGGTGCTGAAAGGAATGCTTGAAACCCTTCGAATCTTGCCATCGGAGAAGTCTTCTAGCTCTTTCTCGCTGATCCGGAAAATGCCCTTGCTCGATGCCATCCAGAAGTTGAACTGATCGTCTCTCAGGATGCTGTAGATGCGGTTGTCGTAGAGACCATCCTTGACGCGAACGTGTGTCAACGTCCCGTTCTGGCGGCGCAGAAGACCAGATCCGAGTGTTCCCATCCACTCGCTGTTGCGGACAGGATCGTTGTAATAACAATCAACAGGGTAGGTGATGCCAGGCAGGTGAGTTTCGGCTGCCGAAGGACTCTTTGCGCGCGGATAGGTTGCAACCACGCGATGATCGCTGATACGGTTCAGACCGAGTTTCGTGCCGGCCAAGACGTCGCCATTGTTCGCAGTGTCCAAACTCAGAACCGTGTTGTCCATTAGGCCGTCTTTAGTGGTGAGCGCATGAAAAGCGTGTCCACCAAACCAGTTCAAGCCGCGATCGAGCGTTCCGATCCAAAGCTGACCGGCGGCGTCCTCAATCACTGGCCCGATATTGCTGCTCAACATGCCTTCGTTGGTGCTGTACGGGGTGAGTTTGCCGTCTGTGAACTGATCGAGGCCGTCTTTTGTGCCCGCCCAGAGGCTTCCTTCGCGATCGACGTAGAGCGACAAAACGGAACTGTGAGAGAGGCCGTCGCGCGTTCGATAAACGCTGAACTCGCCATTTCGGTAGCGGCTGATGCCATCGTTGGTGCCGACCCAGAGACTGCCGTCGGGGCCTTCTCGAAGCGAGGAGACAGCGTTATCAGGCAAACCGTCATGAAGAGTAAACGTTCGCGAAGATCCGCCTCGTATTTGCGTGAGACCTGATGTCTTTCCGATCCAGGTGCTGCCGTCCGTTGCGCATTCAAGGGCGGTGACGGTATCGCGCGCCGAGATTTGCGAATCCGAGTAAGTCTCAAATCGCGAACCGTTGTAGCGGCTTAATGGAAAATCCAAACCGGCGACCCATCGCGTGCCATCACTTGCCTGGCACGTGGCCCGAATTCCATTGGTCGGCAAACCATCTGCGGTCGTGAAGACTCGAATGCGGTCGTGATCGAGCTGGGCTAATCCCTGATTTGTACAGATCCAGATGCGGCCATTGGAATCCGAGGCGAGGCAGAACACGCTATCGCTCGGAAGACCTTGGTTTTTTGTATATCGCGTGATGGCGCCCGATGGACTGATTTTCGCGACTCCGCTGCCGATTGAGCCGACCCAGAGATTGCCCTGCAGGTCTTCTAAGAGGGCGCGGATCAAGCTGTGCTGAAACCCGGCTTTTTCGGCGCGATCGAATTCGCGAAAGTGCATCCCGTCAAATCGGATGAGACTGTCCTGCGTACCTAGCCATAAGAAGCCGTCGCGTGTTTGGAGGATTGAATAGATTGTGGGTTGAAACAGGCCTTCTTCTTGACCCCAGATGCGGTGGGCGTATTGCGTCAGCGTCTTGCTGGGATCGAGAGCGGAAGCGGGCAGAACGGAACAGGCCAGGGCTACACCGAGCACCGCGAATGGCCGTTTCAAGCTTTTGCTCGTTCGATTTACTGGCACCTAAGGATTAGCGGAGCGCTCTTCCCTCCCGATGGCCGAAGTGAATCCAATGCTGCGCCGGATCGACTCCCGCTGCGGCGACATCGGGATTCGCTTTCAGATACGAATCCGGATCGAAGCCGGGAGGCAGTTTGAGTTCATCCTTCGAGTGTTCTGGAATCGCGTTATGTGGCGAAGTTTTCCGTCCAGCCGGATGCGGCCAGCGCCGCAATTGTTGACCCAAGTCCGCATACGAACGCTGTTCATCCGTTGGCGGAACCTCTATGCCATTCACCAGGTTCGGAACGCGCTGAGAATTCGAGATATCGCGAATACGTCGGTAGTAAATCGCTCCCGAGAATGGCACGGACAGGATAGGCGTGTAGTAGCAGCATCCTTCAAAGTAGTAATGCGTCACCTGGCTGTAGCGAGTGCGATTCAGATCCCGCTGCGCGGCGCCCCCGTGCAAGAGATTTGCTGCCCAGATCAGCGCCTGTCCTCTCTTGGCATGGAAATACAGCGGCTTCAAATCCAACGCTTCGACAATCGCCTCCCAGGCTTTTTCATACAGAAGGTAATGCGAGTAGGGGTTGGCGTCGAAATCGGGATTCTCCCCAATATGTTCGTTCGTAAATATAGGAAGTTTGTGCGATCCCGGGTAGTAAATGAGAGGGCCGTTATCCGCATCGATGTCTTCCAGCGCAACCCATACTCCTGCCATGAAACGTTCAGGGCAGCAGCTAAAATGAACACTATCGGAGTGAAAGTGCTGTTGCGTGCCCACTGGAAAATTTAGCGTCTGAAACGGAATCGCCCGCCTGCCGTACAGGTCTGACAACAATTTGAGGACCATGGCATTGGATGCAACCTGCTTAACCTCAGGCACCGTTTCCCAGGCATCTTGAATTCGCAGGTTGGGAGTTTTGCCTGTCCGCCAGGCGTTCCAGTCGTACCTGTGATCGAGAGTGCGGATGATTGTCTCGGCGACGCCATTGAACTCCGGTTCGGGAAAATCGATGACCGCGAAGCCATCCTCGCGGAGTTTCCGTGCGATTCCCACCGTCTCCGAGGGCAGATTTTTGGATTTGAAGATGCTTTCGAACAGCGGCGATTCCACATCCGGAACGCCAGGCAGCGCGTTGACTACTGAGCTCATAACTCCTGCCTCTCCTTGCTAATGGGCGTCTGGTAGGCCAGTCGACCGTTATTTTCTCATGCACGCCCGCTATGCCGAATGGCGTACGAGAAGGTAGATCTTTCGGCAGTCGCGCGGGTGGTTATTGCGCGCTCATAGTCGGTGTAGGAGAGTCTCGAGCGTATGAGCGCAGATTCCGACACGGCAGCTAAATCAAATCCTCCGGCTCACGTTTCATCACCGGCACAGCAGCGCAGGCGAGGCTCGCGAAGGCGGCGCGCGATTTGGATCGGCCTGTTGTGCTTCCTGTTGTGCGGTGGCTATCTGCTGTCGCAGCGCGCGCCATCGGGACAAACACCGGACGCCACGAAAAGCGGGCAAGGTGGTGGCCGGCAGGGAAGGGTGGGGAATCGCGGCCGGCAGGGACCGGCGGTGATTCCGGTCGCGGTTGACACGGTTCGCCAAGGAGACATCGGCGTTTACATCAATGCTCTTGGAACCGTCACTCCTGTCTACACGGTTACTGTAACCAGCCGTGTTGTAGGCGAGCTGAAGGAAGTGCATTACCGAGAGGGCCAAATCGTGCACAAGGGCGATCTGCTTGCCGTAATTGATCCGCGTCCGTATCAGGCCGTGCTAACGCAGGCGCAGGGCCAGTTGGCGCGAGATCAAGCTCTCCTGAAAAATGCATACATCGATCTCGACCGCTATAAGACGATTTATCAGCAACGCGCGATTCCCGAGCAGCAGCTCGCCACGCAGCAAGCAACGGTGGAGCAGGACGAAGGAATCGTCAAGCTGGACGAAGGAAATTTAGAGGCGGCGAAAGTAAATGTCGATTATTCGAGAATTACTGCGCCAATTACGGGGCGTGTTGGACTGCGGCTCGTCGATCCCGGCAACATCGTGCAGGCGAACGGTACTACGGGCCTCCTGACCATCACTCAGCTTCAGCCGATTACCGTCATTTTCACGATTGCGGAAGACTATCTGTCCGATGTGACAACTCAGATGCGCGCCGGGCACAAGCTGCGTGTCGATGCTCTTGACCGTACGAATCAGACGGAAATTGCGCAGGGGACAGTGTTGACGATCGATAACCAGGTAGATACAACGACCGGGACGGTGAAAGTGCGAGCCATTTTCTCGAACAAAGATTACCGGCTGTTCCCGAATGAATTCGTAAACGCAAAGTTGCTGGTGAGAACGCTAAGTAACGTGAACCTTATCCCGACTGCGGCCATCCAGCGGAATAACGATATCGCGTTCGTTTACGTCGTGAAAGCAGATTCGACGGTGCAGTCGCGGAATATCAGTATCGCGACCACTGAGGGCAACACGGCTGCGGTTACGGGCGTTGCGCCGGGCGAGAGGCTTGTCACTGACGGTTTCGACAAGCTGCAAGACGGAGTAAAGATTTCCGTTCGGAAACCAATCGATACGTCGAACCAGATGCGGACGCCGCGCTCGAATCAAGCAGCTACTCAAACGACGCCGCCGCCACAGGGGAACGCCAGAACCCGATTGAACACGAGCCAGCAGAATCCGCAGCAGCCGGTAAATCCTAAATGAGTCCTTCTCGCCCGTTCATTCTTCGGCCGATCGCGACATCGCTCCTGATGGCCGCAATTCTTTTGGTCGGCATTGTTGCGTATCAGCAGCTTCCGGTTTCGGCGCTGCCGGAAGTCGACTACCCGACCATGCAGGTGGTCACGTTTTATCCCGGTGCGAGCCCGGATGTGACGGCTTCTGCGATTACGGCACCACTCGAGCGGCAGCTTGGCGAGGTTCCGGGATTGAACCAGATGCTATCGACGAGCTCTACGGGCGCTTCGGTTATCACGCTTCAATTTGCTCTCAGCCTCAATATCGACGTTGCAGAGCAGGAAGTTCAAGCGGCAATCAACGCGGCGCAAACGTTCTTGCCGGCCGATTTGCCGCTGCCGCCGATTTACAGCAAAACAAATCCGGCTGATGCGCCCATCTTGACGCTGGCGCTTACTTCTAATTCACTGCCATTGCAGCAGGTGCAAGACTACGCCGATACACGATTGGCGCAAAAGATTTCGCAACTATCTGGGGTCGGCGCGGTTACGATCAGCGGCGGCCAGAAGAAGGCCGTACGCATACAAGTCAATCCTACTCAGCTCGCTTCCTACGGGTTGAATTTGGAAGACCTGCACACGGCGGTTTCAGCTAATAGCCTCGACGCAGCGAAAGGCAGCTTTGACGGACCGAACCAGAATTATCAAATCAATGCCAATGATCAGCTATTAAGCGCGAACGATTACCGCCAGGTGGTTGTAGCGTATCGGAACGGCGCGCCGGTGATGCTCAAGGACGTCGCGAACGTGATCGATGGAATTGAGAACGTCAAGCAGGCGGCTTGGATGAATCAGACGCCGGCCGTGATCGTGAACATTCAGAGGCAGCCGGGCGCCAACATCATTCAAGTAGTCGATCGGATCAAAGCAGTGCTTCCGCGCTTGCGGGCGACTATTCCGTCGTCTATCAGCCTTTCGGTTCTGACAGACAGAACGACAACAGTGCGCGCCTCAGTAGCCGATGTCGAGTTTGAACTGATGCTCTGCATCGCGCTGGTCGTGATGGTCATATTTGTTTTTCTGCGCAATGTCGCGGCCACGTTCATCCCGAGCGTAGCGGTTCCGTTGTCATTGATCGGCACGTTCGCGGTGATGTACCTGCTCGGCTACAGCCTGAACAATCTGACACTGATGGCTTTGACCATTTCGACAGGATTCGTGGTGGATGACGCCATCGTGATGATTGAAAACATCATGCGGTTTGTGGAAGAGGGCGAGGCCCCGCTAGAAGCGGCGCTAAAAGGCGCTGAGGAAATCGGCTTCACGATTATTTCTCTGACGGTTTCACTGATCGCGGTGCTGATTCCGCTTTTGTTTATGGGCGACATCACGGGTCGCCTGTTCCGCGAGTTTGCCGTGACGCTCGCTGTGACGATTCTCGTCTCGGCGGTTGTATCTCTGACACTCACGCCGATGCTTTGCGCGCGGCTGTTGCGCCATAAAAAAGAGGCCGAGCAAGGCCGATTTTATCGGGCTTCGGAGAAAGCGTTTCAGAAAACAATTGCCTTTTACGGCCGCACATTGGAATGGGTGTTGGCGCGCCGGACGATGACTTTACTCGTGGCTGCCGGAACGCTGGCGCTTACGGTCTTTTTGTACATCGTGATTCCGAAAGGCTTTTTTCCGGTTCAGGACACAGGCGTGATCATCGGAGTCTCGGAAGCCGATCAGAGCATTTCGTTTCCGCAGATGTCTGTGCTCCAGCAGAGACTCGCAGCGGGCATCCTGAAAGATCCAGCCGTCGAAAGTCTCTCGTCCTTCATCGGTGTGGACGGTACAAATACAACTCTGAACGCAGGCCGGATTCAGATCAATCTCAAGCCGCTGGCGCAACGACACATACATGCGTCGGATATAATCCGGCGGCTGCAGCCCGATCTTGCGAAGATCGACGGGATCACGCTTTACATGCAGCCTGTTCAGGATCTGACCGTAGAAGACATCGTCAGCCGGACGGAGTATCAATACAGTCTCGAGGATCCGGATCTGAATGAGCTTTCGCAGTATGCGGGTCAATTCGTCAACAAGCTGAAGGGTCTATCTCAACTGGCTGATGTCGCGAGCGATCTGCAGACGCACGGACTGGAGGCGTCGGTTTTTATCGATCGCGAGACTGCAATGCGGCTGGGCATCACCGCTCAGAGCATCGACAATACGCTCTACGATGCTTTTGGACAGCGGCAAGTGTCTACACTGTTCACGCAGTTGAACCAGTATCACGTGATTTTGGAAGTTCAACCGCAGTTTCAAACGCATCCTCAGCACTTGCACGATATCTACATCAAGTCGGCAACCGGCGGCGCGGTTCCGCTCAGTGCGTTTACTCAGAATTGGAACTCTTCTGAGCCCATTCTGATCAGCCACATCGGACAGTTTCCGGCAACTACAGTGTCATTCAATTTGGCCCCCGGAGCCGCTCTTGGCCAGGCTGTGAATGCCATTCGAAAAATTGAGAAGGAAATGCCATCGCCTCCCGCAATGCAGACCTCGTTCCAGGGCACTGCGGAGGCTTTCGTTGCATCGCTCACGAATGAACCGCTGCTGATCTTGGCGGCGCTGGTTACGGTGTACATCGTGTTGGGTGTTCTGTATGAGAGCTACATTCACCCGGTCACGATTTTGTCGACTCTGCCGTCGGCCGGCGTCGGCGCGCTCCTCGCTTTAATGATCTGCGGGCAGGAATTGACGGTGGTCGCGATCATCGGAATCGTGCTGCTGATCGGAATCGTGAAGAAGAACGCGATTATGATGATCGATTTCGCTCTGGAAGCGGAGCGCAAGGAGGGGAAGAGCCCGTACGATTCGATTCTCCAAGCTTCACTTCTACGGTTCCGCCCCATCATGATGACGACGATGGCCGCGCTTTTGGGCGCTGTGCCGCTCGCCTTTGGTCAAGGGGTCGGATCGGAACTTCGCCGCCCGCTCGGGATAACGATTATCGGCGGCTTGCTTCTGAGCCAACTGCTGACCCTATATACAACGCCTGTCATTTACCTCTTCTTCGATGAGCTGGCAAAGAAGTTCGCGGCTTTCCGGCATCGCAAACCGGCCGGGCAACACGGTATGGAACCGGCCCCAGCAACGGGAGATTGATCGATGAACCTCTCGCAGCCATTCATCGAACGACCGGTCGCAACCACGCTGCTTACGATTGGAGTCGGGCTGGCAGGTGCTGTTGCGTTTGGCCTTCTTCCGGTGTCCCCGCTTCCGCAGATTGATTTTCCAACCATATCGGTAAGCGCAGGATTGCCAGGCGCCAGCCCGGAGATCATGGCGTCCTCCGTCGCGACACCACTCGAACGGCAATTCACAAGAATCGCTGGGGTCACCGAAATGACTTCCTCTAGCTCGCTCGGACAGACAGGCATTACGCTGCAATTCGATTTGAGCCGCAATATCGACGCGGCTGCGCGTGATGTGGAAGCCGCTATCAACGCTGCGCGAGCGTATCTCCCGGCTGATCTTCCAATCAACCCTAGCTACCACAAAGTGAATCCGGCCGACGCGCCGATCATGATTATCGCCTTAACCTCCGACAAGCTGCCTCCGAGCGCGCTCTATGACGCCGCATCGACGATATTGATGCAACGAATTTCGCAGATTCGGGGCGTCGGGCAGGTATTCGCGGGCGGAAGCTCGGCTCCGGCTGTGCGAATTGACGTCAATCCTACGCAGATCAACAGCTACGGAATACAGCTAGAAAACATTAGGACCGCGATCGCGTCGCAAACCGTGAATCTCGCCAAGGGAAGTTTTTCCGATGCGAACAAAAGCTGGCTCATCGGGGCAAATGATCAACTGATGCGCGCCAAGGATTACCGCCCTCTCATTGTCAGTTATCGCCAGCCTGCAGCTGTGAAATTGTCCGACGTTGCAAACGTTACCGATTCCGTGCAAACGGTGCGCTCGTTAGGAATCGCCAATGGAAAACGCTCGGCTTTGCTGATCATTTACCGCCAGCCTGGGGCAAACATCATCGCGACAGTGGATGCGATCAAGGCCGCGCTTCCGAACTTGCACGCATCCGTAAATCGCGCGATCGATATGACCATCACGCTCGATCAGACGGTTACGATCCGAGCCTCGGTTCGGGATGTCGAACGGACGCTTTTCATTTCAATTTGCCTGGTCGTGCTGGTTGTATTTCTATTTCTCCGTGATGTTCGCTCGACGCTGATCCCGAGCGTAGCCGTGCCTGTATCGTTAATCGGCACCTGCGGTGTGATGTACCTGCTCGGCTACAGTATCGACAATTTGTCGTTGATGGCCCTGACCATCTCCACCGGTTTTGTGGTGGATGATGCCATTGTCGTGCTCGAAAACATTACTCGCTATCGCGAGCACGGCATGAGCGCGATGGAGGCGGCGCTGCGAGGAGCAAAAGAGATTGGTCCCACTGTTTTGTCCATTAGCATCTCGCTCGTCGCCGTGTTTATTCCCATTCTGCTAATGGGCGGCATCATCGGGCGGCTGTTCCGTGAATTCGCGGTCACGTTGTCGGTCACGATCCTGGTATCGCTGCTCGTGTCGCTCACTACGACGCCGATGATGTCTTCGCGGTTATTGAGCGATGAAAAGCGGCACGGGAGGCTTTATCGAGCAAGTGAAAAGGTTTTTGAATGGATTCTGAAAGGGTATGAGCACAGCTTGGCTTGGGTCCTGCGAAATTCCGCGCTCGTTCTTCTGATCGCTATAGCGACTCTTTGTCTGAATATTTATCTCTACATCATCGTTCCCAAGGGTTTCTTTCCACAGCAGGACACCGGACGCATCGCCGGCAGCTTTCTCGGCGATCAGAGCACTTCTTTTCAATCGATGAGCGCCAAGATTGCAGCACTCTGCAAAGTCGTGCAAGCCGATCCGGGCGTTGCGACTATCCAGGCATTCTCGGGCGGGGGTGGCGGGACCACGATAAACACGGGACGGACGTTCATCGCTCTCAAGCCTCTGAATGAACGAAAAGCCACTGCCGATCAAATTATCGCCCGGCTCCGGCCCAAGCTAAATTCCATTCCGGGCGTAACTCTATATCTCCAGGCAACTCAGGATCTGAGGATCGGCGGGCGGCAAAGCGCGGCGCAATATCAGTACACGCTGCAGAGCGACACTCTTACCGAATTGATCCACTGGGCGCCTCTTTTGACGAATTTGATGAAGCGAATGCCGGAATTGACCGACGTGAACAGCGATCAGCAGAACAACGGGCTCGAAGCAAACCTAGTGATTGACCGACCCACGGCAGCAAGACTCGGCATCACACCGCAAACTATCGACAACGTGCTCTACGACGCATTCGGAGAGCGCGAGGTCGCCAGGACTTACAGCTCGATGAACCAGTACTTCGTAGTGATCGAGGTGAATCCGGAGTTCTGGCAGAATCCGGATGGTCTGCGCGAGATATATGTGAATTCATCGGCCGGCCGTCCTGTGCCGCTCGCTGCGTTTACTCATTTTCAACCCGCAACAGCAGCGTTGGCGGTGACGCACTCGGGCGTGTTTCCATCTGTAACGATCTCATTCAATCTCGCGCCCAATGTGTCCTTGGGACAAGCCGTGCAGGCGATCAAGGCGGTGGAGCAGAAGGCCGGAATGCCGACAACGATCACGACAAACTTTTCGGGAACCGCGCAGGCCTTTCAATCCTCGCTCGCAAATGAGCCGATGCTGATTGCTGCCGCGCTGGCCGCGGTTTACATCGTGCTCGGAATTCTTTATGAAAGCTATATTCACCCCATTACGATTTTGTCGACCCTTCCCTCGGCCGGAGTTGGCGCCATTCTCGCGCTCATGATCACCCACACAGATCTGAGCGTAATTGCTTTGATCGGCATCATTTTGCTTATTGGAATCGTGAAAAAGAACGCGATCATGATGATCGATTTCGCGCTGGAGGTGGAGCGGCGCGGACATAAGACTTCAAAAGAAGCGGTGTTCGAGGCGTGCTTGTTGCGTTTTCGGCCCATCATGATGACCACCATGGCTGCGCTGCTCGGAGGGCTGCCGCTCGCTCTTGGCACGGGCACCGGCTCCGAATTGCGGCGGCCGCTAGGGATCACGATTGTGGGCGGGCTGATTGTGAGTCAGGCGCTGACACTCTTCACCACGCCGGTCATTTATCTCTATATGGATCGATTCAGTTTATGGCTTTCCAGGCTTCGCGGCCGCTTGCCTGAAGCACCTGTGGAAGCTGTGGAGCCCGCCGGTTAGGAACGCACATGGAGACGCACTACAAGATCGTCATAGAGCCGCACGCTGCAGAACGTGCCGTGACTCTTCTGCTCAATGGCAAGTTCAGCGAGGACGCACTCCCTGAACTGGAACAATCTATCGCAGAAGCGCGTGATGCGCATAAACGCATCTACATTGACCTCAGCGAGGTTACTCTCGTCGACCGAAAGGCCGTTCAATATTTTTCGAATCAAGCAGGGCAGGATGTCGAGCTAGTGAATTGTCCGATTTATCTGCGCCGCTGGATTATGGCGGGTGACTGATGAAACTGATAACGAAATTCCATCCGGACGCGGCCGTCTTGGCATTGGTTTTGCTCTTGCTGGACTCGTGCAATCCGGGTCCGAAATACGTGAAGCCTACGGCAGCCGCGCCTTCAGCTTTCAAGGAGGCAATCCCGCAGGAATATAAGGAAGGGACTGGCTGGAAGATTGCGCAACCCGGCGATGACAAGATCCGAGGGAAGTGGTGGGAGATGTACGGCGACTCTCAATTGAATGCGCTCGAAGAACAGGTGGCGATTTCGAATCAGAACATTGCTAGCGCTGAGGCGAATTTCCGTGCGGCTCGCACCTTGGTGGCGCAGGCGAGAGCGGCTCTGTTTCCGACGGTTACGGCGGGACCATCCGTCACGACTTCCCACTTTTCTCAAACCTCGAGAAGCTCGAGTGTTCTGTTACCAGGCGGGGCAACCACGTCTGGCTCTACGGGAACGACTACGGGGACAACGACAGGAACAACAACGGGGACAACTACTGGTGTAACTTCCGGCACAACAACGGGGACGACTAGCGGGACGGTATCGGGGATTGGTGGATCTTCCGCAATTCCCGGCGTAATCACCACTTATTCTTTGCCTATCGATGTTTCTTACGAGCTCGATTTATGGCACAGGATTCGGAATACTATCGCGGCAAACGCATTTCAAGCGCAAGCGAGCGCCGCCGATGTTGCGACGGCGCTCCTAAGCACACAAGCCGAGGTCGCTCAAGATTATTTTCAGGTGCGTGCGCTCGATGAGCAGAAGAGGGTTTTGTCAGAGACGCTCGAAAACTATCGTAGGAATGTCGAGCTGACCATGACGCGCTTCAAAGGCGGGATTGCTTCTGAAGAGGATGTGGCGCAGGCACAGAATCAACTTGATACCGCGACGGCGCAGGCTACCGATTTAGGCGTGGCGAGAGCGCAGAATGAGCATGCGATCGCAATGCTGATCGGGAAACCGCCCGCGGCGTTCTCATTGGCGGTTGCAGAATTCAAGCCGAAGCCCCCGCCGGTTCCGGTGGCCGTGCCCTCAGAGCTACTCGAAAGGCGGCCTGATATTGCGGCTGCGGAGCGGAGGGTTGCTGCGGCGAATGCTCAGATCGGCGTAGCGAGGGCAGCATATTATCCGAGATTGGTGCTGAGCGCCTCGGGCGGGCTTCAAACATCGAGTTTCGCGAAGTGGTTCACGTGGCCGAGCCGCTTCTGGTCGGTTGGGCCTCAGCTTTCAGAAACCTTGTTTGATGCAGGCGCGCGGCATGCTCAGACTCAGCAGGCACAGGCTCAATACGAGCAGACCGTGGCGAATTACCGGCAAACCGCGCTGACCGCGTTTCAAGCTGTTGAAGATAATTTGTCCACACTGCGGATTCTCGCGCAAGAGGTGGTCGAGGAGCATGCGGCGATTCGCTCGGCGAGCCGTTTTCTCGATTTGTCATTGACCCGGTACAGGGGCGGGGTGGACAGCTATCTGAACGTGATCACAGCGCAGAACACGGTGTTGACTGCGCGGGAATCCGAGACGCAGATTCAGGCCCGCCAGATGGTCGCAAGCGTTGGCCTGGTGATGGCTCTAGGAGGCGGATGGGAGACTAGTCAATTGCCGCAAGTGGCGCAGTTCAGTTCGGCGAAGGCGGCGGGGAGTGGAGGGGCAGCCGGAGGGCAGCAGTGACTCAGCTCCAGTAATTCCGATCCAAATTCCGGCACTGGACGGCTTCGGCCAGATGTTTCGCCGAGACGCTAGCGGCGTGATCGAGATCGGCGATTGTGCGGGCCACGCGGAGCATGCGATCATGAGCTCGCGCCGAAAGGTTCATGCGCCGGATCGCCATCTCAAGCGTCCGTTCGCCGCTCTCATCCAGCGCGCACAAGGATCGAAGCAGGGAAGGCGGGATCTGCGAATTGTAGAAACCGCGCTGGCGCTGAATATCGCGCGCCTCTTCCACTCGCTCGCGTATCTGGGCTGACGAATTTGCGTCTGCCTTGCTGCGCAGCTCCTTATACGGGACGGCCGGAACTTCAATGTGCATGTCGATTCGGTCAAGCAGGGGCCCGCTGACCTTCGCAAGATAACGTTGAATGATTCCCGGCGTGCAACGGCACTCGCGCGTGTTGTCGCCATAAAAGCCGCACGGGCAGGGATTCATCGCAGCGACGAGCATAATGCGAGCTGGAAAAGTCAGGGTTCCGTTACTGCGGGCGAGCGTTACGGAGCCTTCTTCGAGCGGCTGCCGAAGCTGCTCCAACACGCCGCGCGGAAACTCCGGCAACTCGTCGAGGAACAAAACGCCTTGATGCGCCAAACTCACTTCGCCCGGCCGCGGACTGCCGCTACCACCGCCGATCAATCCTGCGTCGGAAATCGTGTGGTGCGGAGCGCGAAATGGGCGATTCTGCAAAATGCCTACGCCCGCCGAAAGCACGCCTGCGACACCATGGATCTGGGTCGCCTCAAGCGCCTCGCGAAACGTGAGCCGAGGCAGGATACCGGCAAAACGTTTCGCCAGCATCGTCTTGCCGGATCCGGGCGGGCCGATCATCAACACGTTGTGAGACCCCGCGGCGGCAACCTCCAACGCGCGCTTCGCCATGGTCTGGCCGCGAACGTCGCTGAAATCGGGAATCGCGGGATCATAGACGGCGGGCGCCGGAAGAGTCGCTTGAGTCGGACTAAACGCCGATGGCTCGTTCAAGAACTGGACCACTTCCGCGAGGTGATGCAGGCCAAAAACGCGCACTCCCTCGGCTACTGCAGCTTCGGCCGCGTTCTCCGATGGCAGCAGTAGATTTTGGATGCCACGCCGCGCCGCGCAAACCGCGATTGAAAGCGCGCCACGAACCGGGCGCAGACTGCCGTCGAGCGACAGTTCCCCGACAATCAGATAATCATCGGCTTTGGCCACCGTTCCCATTGCGCCCAGGATTGCGGTCGCCATCGGAAGATCGAAGCCCGCGCCTTCCTTGCGCACGTTTGCAGGCGCGAGATTGATGGTCACGGATTTGCTGGGATATCCAAAACCGGAGTTAAGAAGCGCAGACTTGATCCGCTCGCGGCTTTCCTTCACGGCAGCGTCCGGCATGCCCACCGTTACGAAATCGCGGGCCGTGCCGGCCGGATACATGTCGACTTCGACATCAACGACATGCGCGTCAATGCCTTGGATGGCGGCGCTCAGAGTGCGGAATAGGGCCACTAAAGCTAGTACGAGCGGCCCCGGTTGATTCTCAGGCTCGACGCTGGGCGACTGTTCCGCGGTGAATGAGGCCGAGATCCAGCACAATGGCTATGAACAAAAAAACGAGCTGGACGGCCCCTATCGGTTGATTCGTGTTCAGGAGATAGGCGTAGATAATCAACGTAAGCGGCAAGAAAAGAAAACCGATAACCGGAATAATGACTCCATGAATCCGGCTGAAAAAGCTTGTGAAAAGCCAGAGAAGTACGATGGCAACTCGCGGAAATGCAACAGACAGCAGCGCAAGTAAGCAAGGCATAGTTTAGGTCTGAAACACTCTCCTGAGTCATGACTTTAACATCTGGCCCAAAGCGAGACGCAACGTGGGCGTTATTACAGCCAATATTGCCAGTGATGGCCGGCAATCACGTACACGCTTAACGCCGCGTTCGTGACGGCGTGCGCCAAAATGCAATCGGCTACAGACCTGGTACGGATCATCCAAAAGTTATAGACAATTCCGGCGATGAGTCCTACGTCCCAGAAGGAGCCGTGTTCAGACGCGAAGAGAACAGCGCTCAACCAGAATGCCAGTGGCGCATAGGTTCCGAGCCGCACCATTCGGAAATCGGAATTCACGAGCCAGCGCATCAGCCAAGCTCGCCAAAAGAGCTCTTCGATTACCGGGACGACGAGCGCGGCGCGCATGCTTCGCCATCCCAGGAACCACAAGCTGTGAAGCGCGGCGGGAGATAGAAAGGAGTGCGCTTGCCCGAAAAGCGGATTCGAGAAGAGAGCACTGCGCCGATATTGAGGAACAAGCAGATCCGGTGCAATCCAAACGAAAAACACACCGAGACCGATGACAATACTCGCGTGAGGATAAGTCGGTCTGAATGAAATCTCGCGAGGCCAACAGAGAAACGTGATCCCGGCAAGAGCGGCCACGCGAATCGGCTCTCCGAGGCTTGGCGCAATCGGGAAAACGCGAAAGAATTCCAGGAATATCAGAAAAACGGCGAATGGCGCGACGTATCGGATCGATTCATAGCTGCTTGATCGATACGTATCGCGCGATTCGCGCACGCCGGGTTGAACTGTCACACGGAATTTAGCTGATATGACTTGCGAAGGAGCGGATCTTGTTCTGCTCTTGCGGTTCCGAAGCGTTCTTCAAGGCTCTATCCGCCTCGTCACGCGCGCCTTGTTTGTCGCCTTCCTTCAACAGTGCCATCGCGAGGTGCAAATGAAAGCTCGCATTTGCCGGGTGCTCCTGCACCACCTGGCGAAAAATGCGCACGGCTTCCGGATTCAAATTCTTCTGCAGGTAAATGAAGCCGAGCGTATCCGAGATATCAGGATTGTTCGGGTACTTCTTTTTGGCGCGTTCGGCAAACGTGAGAGCCTGATCCAGATTCACTCCCGCCTCGGCGCTAAGGAACGCAATGTTATTCAGCGCCAGAGCGTTTTCAGGATCAATGCCCAATACCTTGGTGTAAGTTTCCATCGCCTCTTTCTTTCTGCCTAAAGCGTCCAGCAGCATGGCCCGATTCAGAAAGGCTTCAGTACTGCTGGGATTGGCGACCCCGGCCTGTTCAAAGGAAGCGAGCGCTGAGTCGTATTGCCCAAGCTCCCGCTGCACCACGCCAAGGCGAAGCCATACGTCGCCAGCACTCGAAGTGGCGGTGACAATCTGTTTGTAGTTCTCGGCTGCATCCCGCAAGAGCTGGTTCCCGCGAGTTGCGCTGGACTTTAGCGACTGGATTCCCGCGGAAGCCTCCATATTGGCAAGCTGATACCGGTAGCCGAGAACTTTCGGGTTCTTCTGGACAAGCTCTTGGAGCCCGCGCACGGCTTCCTCGCCTTTGCCTTGTGCCAGTTTCACGTTCTGTAAACCTACGAACCCGCGATTGTCTGGCGGATTCGAGGTCCACATCTGCTCGAATTGGGCGGAAGCCTTAGCAAACTGCCCTTGGCTCAGATACACATTGGCCAATCGAAAGCGCGCATCATTCATGCTTGGATATTGTTGGATCAGAGATTCCAGTTCGGAAGCAGCGTGATCACCCTCATTCAGCCCGATTAAAGCCCGAGCCCGTAGCAAGCGGGCATCCGGATTTGCCGGCTCCGAAGCTAAAACCACATTGGTCTGCTCCATCGATTTTGGATGGTCTCCGCGATCTTCGTAGATGCGAGCTGCCAAAATCCGGGCAGCTATTAAGTCAGGCTTCTCTCGGATGGCCTCGAGCGCCTCTGCCAGAGATTTATCGTTTTGCTTCAGAGTGAAATAAGCGCGGGCAAGATCGAAATGCAACGTTGCGTCCGCGGGATTCTTTAGAACGAGCTTTTCAAGCGCTGCGAGTGACTTCGCGGCGTCAGTTCTAAGACCGCTTTCGAGGAGCAGCGACGCATACATCTGGTTCGTGGTCGTATCTCTTTCGTTGCGGTCCGCCAATGTCCTTGCGAGGCGAATTGCGTCATCGTGCCGGCCCATCATGGCATACGTCGCGACAATGCGCTGATCGTAGTGCAAGGCGTCCTTAGGATCCTGTTTTTCCCCAGCTTGATACTCTGCGAGAGCCGCATCAAATTTGCGAGCACGCAAATAAAAATCGCCTAACATTTCATGGCCATTGGGAAACGTCTTCGAGTCGCTAGCCACATGCCGCATCAGAGCTTCGGCCTCGGCAAAACGATCTGTCTGAGAAAGATACGAAGCGAGATTCGAAACGGCCACGGCGTTCGAGGGGTCCGCTGCAACGCGATCGCGAAGCACAGCCTCAGCCTTTTCAGGCTGGTTCCCTTTCTTGTATTGAAGAAACAGGAAATCGTAAGCAGGGCCCCACGTTCTATCGTGAGCGCTCATATCGCGCATCAGCGCCTCGGCTTCCGCGGGACGGTTAGCCGCTACTAGCGTTTCGGCGTACCAGCCAACCAATTCGCGAGCATGCGGCTTGATCCGATTTGCTTCCGCGAAGCGTTCAAGCGCCTGATCCGTGTTCTTGTCTGCCAAACAAATGAGTGCTTGCAACCGAACTCCCTCAAAAGAACCAGGCTTATGCTCCAGGAGCTTTGCGGTTAAATCGCGCGCATCGGTTAAGAAGGTCCCATACTTTTTTGGATTGCTTGAATAAACAAGCAAATCGATCTCGGACAACTTGGCTTCTGCGTCCGTGTTGTCGGGTTTAAGATCGATGGCCCGGCGCAAGAATTTAGCGGCTTCAAACGGATTTCCGTCGTCGACCAGATTCAATCCTTCGCGATAGTATGCCTCGGCATTCTTCTTGTCCTTTGCGATCGCTTTCCGATAAAGGATCGACGCCTCCTTGTACTTCTTCTGCTCGTGGTATCGATTGCCGTTGGCGAGCACCTCTTGAGAGCTCTGCGTGCACGCTGTGATAAGTAAGAACGCGGAAAGCGCTGTAAGCGCGAGAAGAGACTTCATACCAGTTTGCATTCTAGGGAACAATCGCCGCTCGTACAATTCTCCGGGGGTGGTAAGTAACAGGAGACCTCCTATGAGATTCTTGAGCCCAGATTTGTACAGGCGTGCATCTTCTCCGCGCTCGCTATAATCGGCGGTAAATGCGACGTTTCTCGATCGTTTCATTTCTCAGTGCTTTCGCTTTTGCCGCATGCCTGCTTGCCAAGTTGGCCGGCGAAAAGCAGACCACACCGGCCCATCGCCCGCCGAGAACTCAAAATCCAGCTTTGCCGCCTGTCACGCTGCCTACCGAACCGGGCCTCTATGCGGTCATCTACACGTCAATGGGCAATATTGTGTGCCGTTTATTTGATAAGGATGCGCCCAAGACTGTGGCCAATTTTCACGGGCTAGCGACCGGCACAAAGGCGTGGACCGATCCCAAAACCGGAGCGACAAAACACACGCCCTTGTATTCAGGCACGACATTCCACCGCGTCATTCCGGAGTTCATGATTCAAGGAGGCGACCCGACGGGCACGGGAATGGGCAGTCCCGGCTACAAATTTGAAGACGAGATCAGCCCAAATCGCACGTTTGATCATCCCGGGATTCTCGCCATGGCGAATTCCGGGCCGAATACGAACGGCTCGCAATTCTTCATCACGGTCGCGGCAACACCGTGGCTGAATGGCAAGCACACCATTTTCGGCGAGGTGGTTTCAGGGCAAGATGTGGCCGATAAGATCTCGCAGGTTCCGCGAGACGATCAGGACAAGCCGTCGACTCCGGTGAAAATCATCCGGATCTCGATTCGCTCTGTGGGCGCGGCGCCCGGCAAATAAGGCGGGAGCAACCGGCCGGTCAGCGGTGATGCTCAAGCTCATGAATCTTTAGCATATTTTCGATTCGTTCGAGAGCCGCTTTCATTTCAGCTCGCAGCGCTTGAATTTCAGCCCGCAGCGTGTCCTTCGCCTCGGTAATCCGCGAATTCGAGTAAATCAAAAGTGAGAGCGGGACGATGATGGCGATCACCAGCGTCATGACCTGCGCGTCGGTGAGCTGCAAACTGTCTCGATCCCCTTACTAAATACTGTAGCGTCATTCCTCGTCCTGATCGCAGCACTCCCGATCTCCATGATGATGACATGGAATGGCCAGGAAGGCGTGAGTTTCGCCGTGTATCGTGCCGTAGCCCGTGATTTCGCCCGCATTATTGAGCGAAAGAGCAGCCTGCAGAGACCAGGGCGAGCCTTTCGAGATGAGCCTGTTGAGGTCTACTATCGAGCCGTCCTTCCAGTAAAATGCGGTAAAGTTTCCGCTGGCATCTATCGAAAAGCCAACTATCTCGCGGCGGTCGTTAAGCGTGTTGCAGCAGGGGAGCACCGTCGCAACGGCGCCGGGAAGCGAACCCAAGTCGCGCAGTTTCCCTGTCTCCTTGGTCCACAGAAAGGCATGAGATTGCGAGTCTCCTGCCACATCCCCTCGATTGTTGATATCGTTAGCAACGTTGACCATGGCGCCGCGGAAGCTCCCGAGATCGTGCGGCGTGCCATCACTGTCCCAGAGCACTGCGTGAGGCGCGCTCGGATTCGGCGGCACAGAGGTGTTCGAGCACAAACCCGAGGCGCCTACCGTCTGGCCCTTGTTGTTAATGCCAAAAGCGAATGAAACAGTGTCGCCGGGCAAAGGCTCAAGCTCCTGAATCTCGCCGTTAGGCTGCCAGATCACGCCTTTGAAGTCGAAGCGCTGCGAAGGACTCAGGCACGAGCCCTTCTTCTCCTTGGTCTCTGTCTCCGAAAACCCGACTACCTGGCCTTCGTCGTTGAGATCGTATGCTTGCGCATTGTGACCGCCTAGCGTGGAAAGCGGCTTCAATAGGCCGTTTTCCCAGATAGCCCCGAGGCATTCATGGTTCGTGAAAAACAGGCAAAAGTTCTCCGCGTACGGATCTATTTTCGCGATTTCGGAAACGACCGCCACTTCGTCGCCCTCATTCACTGGACCTGCGCCGCTGTTTGGTCCGCCAAGGGTGCCAAGGTACCGCATCCCGGTATGCCTAGTCCAAAGAAAGGCGCGTACGATCCCATGGCTGTTGATCGAAATTCCACCGACCTGACCTCTGCGACCGAGGCCGAGGCCCTGGCTAGACGTGTCGCCTTTCAGCGTTCCGAGGTCAATCACACGGTAATGGGGAAAGCGGTGATGCTCGTGTTCTTCATCTTCCTGCGCCAGGAACGCAGGGGGAATCGCCAGAGCGGCAAATACGGCTGCGCCGATCATGCGGTGGACAATTCTGAGTCTTCGAGCCAACATGTTCAAGATCCTCTACTATTCCCCGCTATGCCCTGCATCAGCGTGATTCCGATCACTCGCAGGTGGGCCTCGCTAGGTATGCGTGTATGTAGCCGTTTAGTACGCCGAAGCCCGTGATCTCCCCTGCATCGTTGACTCCTTGGGCGCACACTAGGTAACAACCCGAGTCCGCTGGGATGAGGGTATTGAGTTCCACCCACTCATTGCCTTGCCGGACGAGGGCGTGTTCATTAAATGGAAATGCAGGGGTGGCAGCTATCGCAGTCCCAACTATCTCGCCTTTGTTGCTAATCGTGTTACAACACGGGGGTCCGTTGGCGATGGCACCGGGAAAAATGCCGAGATCCTGCATACCTTTTTCCCTGGTCCATAGGAAGGCGTGTTCGATGCATGTTACAGGATTGGTGTCCGGCCCAACGCAGGCCCATCCGCCGACTTCCCCTCGGTTATTGATAGTGGTCGCAACGTTATACACGCCCGCTCGCTCCCCCTTCAGATGGCCGAGGTCAGTGGGCGAGCCGTCGCTGTCCCAGAGGACGGCGTGCGGCGCAAACGGGCCCGTTGACGCCACGTATGAGGTGGTGTTCGAGCACAAGCCCGACCAGCCGACAGCCTGGCCGTTGTCGTTAATCCCCACGGCGACTGACACGGTGTCACCGGGAAGTGGCCTGAGTTTCCGGATCTCGCCGTCTGTTTCCCAGACCACGGCTTCAAACCGGAGTTTCTGATAAGGAGTCGCCATGACGCAGGTTGGATCGGGAGTGCCTTTCTCCGAAAACCCGACCACCTGGCCTTGATCGTTTAGACCAAAGGCACTGGCGTTATGGCCGCCTGGCAAAGTGGGAAGCGCCGCCATGGACCCATCTCTCCAGATTGCTGCGAGGCATTGATGATGAGTGCCGTAGAAACAGAAGTCTTCACCATTCGGATCTTTCTTGGAAGTCTCGGAAGTAATGGCCGCCTCGCCAGACGCATTCGGACTGTACCCTATGCTGTTGCACGTGAGGCATTTTGATCCGTCCAGAGCGCCGAGGTCAAACAAGCGGTCCAAACCATACCAAATGAAGGCGCGTTGGGGTCCGTTGAACACGAGGTTCGAAGACCCGGCCACCCATCCCGCGGCGTTAACCCCAAAACCATTGCTATTCGTCTTGGGCCCTCCCAACGTGCCGAGGTCGACCACGGTATATCGTCGGTGCTTCGCGTGTGACTTCTGTTCCTGCGCCGACGCGTCTTGCGCAAATAGGCCTTCCGCCATGGAAACTGCCAAAACCCAGACAATCTGTGAAGTAAGCAAAAATCTCTTCATAATGAACCTCCTTTCGGCATCATCGATCCGGCTTGCCGGTCTCATGCTGCCTCGTAGAGAAATCAAAGCAGGGCGCGGGAGCTTTTGTCCATGCATTGCCGATCATTTCTCGATCATCGGCTAAACGATTGAGCACTGAACCGTTATTTAGCAGTTTCACCAGCCGGAGTTCGGTAGTAGACTGTGTTCTGTCACTCGGCGATGTTATGGCGACGCAGCCGCAGCCTTCGGCTCGCTTAGCTTTCGGCCCGTTTGAAGTCGATAGCTCAGCCGGCGAACTGCGTAAGAGCGGCGTTCGTGTGCGGCTGCCCGGTCAACCCTTCCAGATTCTGCAAATTCTGCTGGCGCATCCTGGCGAGGTGATTAGCCGCGAGCAATTGCGCGAGCGCATCTGGCGAGACGGAACCTTCGTCGATTTCGAGCACGGCCTGAGTGCAGCCATGAATAAGCTGCGGCGGGCGCTGGGCGATTCGGCCGAGAATCCGCGCTACATCGAAACCGTGCCCGGTCGCGGATACCGGTTCATCTGCTCGGTTGAGCGAGAATCCGGCACACCTCAGCGGGAAGAACTGCTGCTCATTCAGATGGCCGATCGCCTCTTCCCGCGAAATGCCGGTCAGCGGCCAGAGGCGCGCACGGAACAGGTTGCGAAACCCGGATCCAAAAAACGCTGGATAGCTGTGGGAGCGGTCATGGGCGGGGTTTTTGTCGCGTGTCTTATGATCTGGACGGCTTTGCAGCGACCGGCAGCTCGAAGTGAGTTACGAGTCCAGCAGCTTACGACCAACTCCGTCGAAAATCCGATTTACCACGCCGTCATTTCCCCGCATGGAAATTATTTGGCTTACGGCGACGCGACAGGCATTCATCTGAAGGTGATCGGCACCGGCGAATCCCACTTGTTACCGAAACCTCCGGCGCTGTCTCCGGATGACGTCTGGTTTCCCGTGGCGTGGTTCCCAGACGGAACACGGATTCTAGCTGTAGTGCAAGGTCAGGTCACGAGCGCGTGGAGCATTCCTATTGTTGGCGGCGGTGGCTACAGACTTCGTGACAACGCCACGCCTTATTCCGTATCGCCAGATGGTTCGCTGATCACGTTTACAGCGGGTAACAATCTAGTCAGCTTGCACAACCGGCCCACCTTAATGAGCAGCGAAATTTGGGTGATGGGCCCACGGGGAGAAAACGCCAGGAGGGTCGTTGGGGGCGACTCTGGAACGTACTTTGGTTCCGTTCAATGGTCGCCTGATGGAAAACGTATCGCATACCGCAAGCTCGCCTTGGCCACGCAAGCTTTCGCTGAATACACACTCGAGACTCACGATCTCGCCGGCGGAACGCCATCCGTTCTCGTTTCGAGCCGGGAGTCCCATTCGCTTACGGGCGTGTCATTAGATGTAGGCCTTGCAGACACTTTTTGTTGGACTCGAGACCGGCGAATTATTTATTCGGTCCACGAGCCTACGCCAAACCACCGCGCTAGAAATCTTTGGGCCATTGATGTTGATTCCCAAACGGGCGAGGCGCGCGGCCGATCCCGCCGGCTGACAAATCTGGCCGGATTTCAGATGGACGGTCTTAGTGTGACAGCCGATGGCGCCAGGCTCATGTTCGAGAGCGGCTCAGACCAATCGAATGTATTAATAGGACGCATCCTGCCGGGCGGCAATTTGGAGACTCCAAGGCAGCTCACGTTTGACCAGAAATACAACAGCCCGTATACCTGGACGCCCGACAGCAAAGCTGTCATTTTTCGTTCGGACCGCACCGGCACGTTTTCCATCTACAAACAGGCGCTGGATGCACAAGAAGCAGAGCTGATCCCAACAGGGCTTGAAAGCACCGGTATAGTGCGAGTCAGTCCCGGCGGGAAATGGCTGATCTACACAAGTCATACGAATGTAAATTATCCGGATCAGTCCGAAGTGACTCGATTTATGCGTGTTCCTATCGCGGGAGGCGCGCCGCAACTGCTGTTTGAGAGCGAATCAACCGATGTGGACATCTCGTGTGGTGTGCCTGCCAGCGCCGGTTGTGTGATCCATGAAAACGACCCGCGGAGCAGGCGAGCGAAATTACAAAGGTTCGATCCCGACACGGGCAAACGGGCTCCAATGTTCCAAGTTACGGCTGCGGACGAAAGGAGCGTAGAGTGGACTATATCTCCAGATGGCTCACACATTGCGATGACGGGCGCCGATCCTCAAGGCCGAATTGAGATCCGATCTCTTACCGGGCGCATCGAGCGCGCGATCGAGATGAAAGGATGGCCGAATCCGCTTTATATCGACTGGGCAGCCGACAGCAGGTCTGTGGTCGTCGAGCATTTCGGGCTGATCGGATCCCCATCCGGTCCCATTGGAGTAACGTTGTTACGGGTAGATCTCGACGGGAATGTCACGCCGTTATGGGACACAAGAGCAGGGCGCCATGCGTGGGGTATTTCTTCTCCGGACGGCAGGTACTTGGCGATTCGTGCACCTGCCGTCGAGCGCAACGCCTGGATGATTGAAAATTTCTGAGTCACCAACCTCCGTTCACAGAATCTTCCTAGCTTCTTCAACAACTTGCTCCGAAACACTCCTCTGCTGCTCACCTGGTATACCTTCATACTTTTCGCATCATGTCTACTCACGCGCAAATTCAAGCAAACAGTGTTAACGGCCAGCTCTCCATCGGTCCGAAAACGCCGGAAGGCAAAGCCAAATCTTCTCTGAACGCAGTCAAAACCGGGCTCACCGGCCGCACCGTCCTGCTGCCTAGCGATGACGCAGCCGCTTACCAGAAGCACGTCCAGCGCTTCTTCGATCAATACAAACCCGCCGGCGATGAAGAATCCGCTCTCACGCAATCGCTCGCCGACACCGAATGGCGCTTGCTCCGCATCCCGTCGCTCGAAATGGGCATCTACGCCATCGGCCGCCTCGAGCTTTCCAAGCAGTTCGAGCACGAAGAAGACCCCCAGGTCCGCGCCTCGCTCATCGAAGCGCAAGTTTTCCTCACCTATCGAAAAGACCTCAACAACCTGAGCATCCAGGAAGGCCGCCTGCGCAAGCAGCGTGAAAAAGATCAAGCCGAGCTACAGAAGCTGCAACACGAGCGTAAACAGCGCCGTGAGAATCAGATGACGCAAGCCTGGCAGCTTTATCATCAGGCCCAAAAAGCCGGAGAGGTGTTCGATGCCGCCGAATTTGGCTTCGAATTTTCAACCGGAGAAGTGGAGCGTCACGCCGCCGAGGTGAAGAAGAATTGCGCCATCCGCAACCTCACCTACTACGATCAAAAACGCGCCGCCTGATGTAGGGGCCGGGCCATGCCGGGCCCGAACCCGGCCCGATCTGCTCTCCTGGTCTGCAACCGGATTCCACTGATGTGTTAGATTCAAGCGGAATGTCTACAGTAGACCATCTACGGGAATCGCCACTGGAATTTCTCCAGGGCACGCTTGAAGTCCTCATCCTGCGCAGCCTCCAAATTGCGCCCAATCACGCCTACGGGATTTCGCAATTCATCCGGCAGCAGTCCGAAGACGACTTCGTCGTCGACAACGGTTCGTTATATCCGGCGCTTCAGCGGTTGTTGCAGCGGGAATGGATTACGGGTGAATGGAAGTTATCGCCAAACGGGAGGCGCGCGCGATATTACAAGCTCACGGCCTTGGGGCGCAAACAACTGGTAAAGTCACAGTCCGAATGGCGGCGGTTCGTTCAGGCGATGAGCCGAATTCTGGAGCCGCAGCGATGATGCGCGAGTGGTGGGCAAAAGTTCGGGGGGCGGTCTTAGGGCGCGGCGACTTGGCGGATCTGCGCGATGAAATCGAGTCTCATTTCGAACTCGCGCGCGAAGCGAACGAGGCGCGCGGCATGAGTCCCGAACAGGCGCGGCGCGAGGCGGCTCGCGAAATCGGCAACAAAACACTGCTTAAAGAGAACGCGCGCGAAGCCTGGAAGTTCCCGCGCTGGGAGAGCTTTTGGCAGGATCTGCGCTGCGCCGTGCGCGGCTTCCGCAAATCGCCGGGCTTTACTGCAGCGGTACTTCTGACACTCGCACTCGGTATCGGCGTGAATACCGCAATTTTCAGCGTGGTGTACGCGGTCCTGCTTCGGCCTTTGCCATATCCGGCAAGCGAACGACTGGTGTGGCTTGGTGAATCGGCCGGCAAGGCGATCGACATTGCCATAACGTGGCTGAATTTTGAGCATTGGCGGGCTGAAAATCACAGCTTTGAAGAGATGGCCGGATTTCACACTGAGGATTTCACACTCACTGGCCGCGGCGACGCTGTCCTCACGCATGCCGGCGTCGTTACCAGCGCGTTTTTTGAGCTAACCGGCGCGCGGCCGCTCTTTGGAAGGCTGTTCGCCAGGGCTGACGAGAAGTCCGGCGCGGCGGACATCGTTGTCTTGGGTTACGACTTCTGGAATCGCAGGCTGGGCGGGGATCCCGGTGTAGTTGGCACAACGCTCGACTTGAACGGCACGGGTTACCAGGTTGTTGGCGTCCTCGCCCCCTCGCCGAAATTTTTCGAGCGGCCGTTTGACTTTTGCCTGCCGTTAGGTCCACGCGAGGACCGCTTGAATCGCGGACATCACAGATCGATGCACGTGTTAGGCCGCTTGAGACCGGGCGTAACGCTCGCCGGGGCCCGAACAGATCTCGATCAGATTATGCGGCGTCTCGATTTAGGCGATCCTTCGACCGAGAAAGGGCACCGGTCTTATGCCGAATATCTGATGGAGACGCGCACGGGAGAGATCCGGCCCACGCTCGTGATGCTGATGGGCGCGGTGCTTCTTGTTTTGGTGCTCGCATGTGCAAACGTCTCGAATCTGCTGTTGGCGCGCAGCACGGAACGGGTACGGGAACTGGCAATTCGTTCGGCTATCGGAGCGGGCCGCGCGCGATTGGCGCGGCAACTGTTCACAGAAACTCTGCTGCTCACATTTGGGGGTGGCGCCGCTGGAGTCGGGCTTGCCGCAGTTTGTTTACGTTTGTTGCAGCATGTGGCGCCCCCGGATATTCCGCGGCTCTCGGAGGTTTCGCTTGATGTTCCGGTGCTGGCATTTGCGTGTGTGGCCAGCCTCATTTCAGGTTTAATCGCAGGCATGACACCGGTCAGGAGCGCGAACAAGCTTGATTTGACCACAGCATTGAAAGAAGGCTCGGCGGCCAGCGGACGAATGCGCCATGCACTCGGCAATCTGCTCGTCGCCGGCGAAGTAGCCGCGACCGTTGTACTGGCTTTTGCCGCGGGGCTGCTGGTTCGAAGCCTGGCGATCGCGCAAACTACGTACCCAGGTTTTGAGCCAAGTCACGTGTTGGCGCTCGAACTCCAGTTGCCGCCCGGATCTTATAAAACTGACAACGCCGTAGAGACGTTTTACAAAAGTTTGAACGAGAGGCTGCGTCGCGAACCGGGCGTCGAGGCTGTTGGGTCAGTGAACTGCCCGCCTTCCGCAGGGGATTGTAGCGACTGGTGGTACTCGGTAGCGGGACGGGCTGTGCGGAGCCGGGAAGACGTTCCTCTAACGCTCCAAAACGTTGCTGACGCGGACTACTTTCGAACGATGCGGATTCCGATCAAAGCGGGCCGTGATTTCAGCAGCGCCGATCAGGCAGGCACTCTGCGGGTCACGATTGTAAACGAAACGCTTGCGCGAAAGTGGTGGCGTTCTCCAGTCGAAGCCATCGGGCGGCTAATCAAGCTAGGCGGCCCTTTCAACGAAGGGCCGTTGCTTCAGATTATTGGTGTTGCTGGCGACGTGAGTCAGATGGGCCTAGATACGATGCCGGAGCCCGAAATCTATTCTCCGTTTTCGCTGAATCCCTCACGGGCGATGGTTGTGATGATCCGAACAGCAGTGGATCCGGGATCTCTAGCTCACGCGGTGCGCCGCGACCTTGCCTCAGTCGATCACAACATTCCGATCCAATCTCTAAAACCGTTCTCAAAGTGGCTGGCGGCACCGCTCGCTAAACGGCGCTTCACAACCTTCTTACTTGGAGTTTTCGCCACGCTTGCGTTCGCTCTTGCCGGCATCGGCATTTATGGCGTCCTTAATTACTGGGTGAAAGCGCGCCAGCGCGAGATTGCCGTGCGCATGGCACTCGGAGCACAGAATTCGCGGCTTGTGGCGTGGGCCGGCTCGCATATGGGGCGACTCGTCGCAGCCGGCATTGTCGCCGGGCTTGCAGCAAGCTGGGCGGCTTCCCGCTGGCTGAGCAGCCTCGTTTTTCAGGTTTCGCCGCGTAGCCCGTCCATGCTGCTGCTAGCGCTGGCTGCTGTCGTCTTTACCGCATCGCTTGCCGCTGCTGTACCTTTTTGGCGCGCTATCCACACCGACGTCGTCGGCAACCTGCACGATTTCTGAGCAGTGACTGCCTGCTATCGCGCTAACGGCTTAGCAGCTCAGACTGTTTCCCACCGTCCCGTCCCGGCTGCTCGAAACACGGCTTCAATGGCCGCCATGTTGGCGCGCGCGTCCTCCAGCGGGACAGGTACGTCGCTATCCTCTTGAATCGCCTTTGAAAACAAATCTCCCTGCACCGTATACTGATCGCACGTCGCAAATTCCTCCGCGCGTGCGCTTCGTCCGGCCAGTTCAGAACCATCGTCGATAAAAATGCGCGTCGGCCGGTCTGGCGGAATGTTGTACGGGATCTCGATCTCGATGCGCCCGTGCGTTCCCAAGATCTGCATGCGCTGAAACGGAACCATCTGCGTGCTGCATGTGAAAATCGCCTGGCCCGGCGCAAAGTCCAGAATCGCCGAGCTCAGCCGGTCAATCCTCATCTCTGGATCGCGCTCGATCGCGCTCGCCGCGCGTACCGGCTCGCGGTCGAATAGGAAACGCGCCATTGTAATCGGGTAACATCCGATATCCATGAGCGCGCCGCCGCCGGTCTCCCGCATATTTCTAATATTCTTCGGATCTCTATTGAAGTAGCTGAACGTGCTCGTAACCGCCTGCAATGCGCCGGTCCGCCCGCTTCGCACAATCTCCCGCGCCCGTAACCACTCGGGATGCGTTCTCACCATGAATGCCTCCCCGATCTTCACGTGCATCCTGTCTCGCACTGCAATCAACCGGTCGGCCTCTTCGACCGACATCGCAATTGGCTTTTCGCACAAAACATGCTTGCCCGCCTCTGCGGCCTTGATTGACCAGGGCACATGCAAATGGTTCGGCAGCGGATTATAAACCGCTTCAACCTGCTCGTCGGCTAATAGCTCCTCGTACGATCCATATGCCTTCCAAATGCCTAGTCGCGCGGCGGCCTCGCGGGCCCGCTCACCGTCTCGCGAAGCAATCGCCACAATCTCGGTTCGCTCACCTTTGCGCATCGCGGGAATCACCTTTTTCATCGCAATCCCCGCTCCACTAAGCACGCCCCACCGGACCTTTGCGGCCATGTCACCGAGTCTCGCACCTCTGCTACAGTGAAACCCGTGAAACTTTACGACATCGATCCGGGCCCCGACTGTCCGGAAGTTGTCCGCGCCATCATCGAGATCCCGAAGAATTCATCGAATAAGTACGAATACGATGGCCGCCTCGGTGTGTTTCGTCTCGATCGCGCCCTCTATTCGCCCATGCACTATCCCGGCGATTACGGTTTCATCCCTGGCACTCTCGCCCAGGACGGCGACCCGCTCGATGTTCTAGTCCTCGTCGATGAGCCGAGCTTCACCGGATGCCTCATGGAAGTCCGCCCCGTAGGCATTCTGCATATGATCGATGAGAGAGCACTGGATCAGAAAGTCTTGGCCGTCCCCAACCGTAATCCCCGCTTCGACAGTATCCATACCATCGATCAGGTGTTCCCGCATTCGCTCAAAGAGATCGAATACTTCTTCTCCATCTACAAAGAGCTGCAAAATGTCAAAACGCAAATCAAAGGCTGGGGCAATCCTCGCGAGGTCCGCAAAATGATCACCGAATGCCGCGAGCATTATCTCGAGCGGTCGAAGAGAAATACTCCCAACGTGGAAACTTAAGGCGGAATTCTTTAGAGTCCGGCAATTCAACTCGCTTCACTTCACCGCGTTGAACGAACGCAACCGCGGCCGGTTGCTCCAGCGATGCTTTGGCGAACGTAAGCACTTCGTGCACCTGCTCGGGACTCACGACTGGAAACCACGCCAAAAATTCCCTAATCGTGGAGCCTTTGTCGAGGTGTTCGAATAGGGAGAGAACGGGAACTCGGGTACCCGCAAAACACCACGCGCCGCCCAATTTCTGCGGATCCCGGTCAACAGCGGGGCAGGCACTCCAGTCCATGCCCATCAGTCTAGCGAAACCGCCGATGTAAGCGCTGCCCTCTCGCTCAAACGAAATTCGTTCCGCTATCATCGAAACCGCCGCTGTCGCCCAAATCGCCGCTATCGTCGTACTGCCCTGAGTCATCGAACTGAGCGGAATCGTCTACATTACTCACATCCTCAACGCCGCTCGTATCACCCACATTCGTCGTATCGTCGGGAGCATAAACATCGTCGCCTGTATTGGGACCGCTCGCCTGGTAGTCACCGCTCGGGCCCAAATCATTCCCGCCCGGCGTGCCGTAATAATTGTTCACGGTCTCCTCCGTCGGGCCGCCGCCGAATCCCGCCCCGCCAAAGCCGCCGAATCCTGCTCCTCCATAACCGGGGTGCGAGAACAGAGAACGGATACCCTCAAATGCCAGCGCGCCTGCCGCAACACCCATCGCCGTTTGCGCCGCCCCGCGCAAAAAGCTGGGAGCGCCGCTCGGACTCGGACCCGCAGGGCTGGGCGCCAGATATTGTGGCGGCGGAGCTGTCCCGTACTGTTGTCCTGATGGAACCGTCGCATAAGCCGGCCGTGGAGCCTCGCTCTGTTGCCCCAGAAAACTTCCGCCCGATGCCGCCTGCCCCGCCTGGCCTGGATCCTGCAACTGTTGAATCTGCTGCTGTGCATGTTCAAGCGCCAGATTCTGAATTAATACCGTTTGCGTCATCAGATACAGCGCGTCCGACCGCGAGCCGATCCGTGTTCGGATAAACTCCTCAGCTTCTGGATCTTTCGGCGGTGCCGGAGTTCGCGCAATCTTCTCCGCCAAGTCGCTCAGCATCTTTCGTTCATCGGCTGTCATGGGTAATTTTCCTGATTAAGGAGACGTCCAAACAGACGCTAGCGTTTGCGCATTTGTTCGGAAAAAGGAAGGTTGCAAGCCGCCCTCGCTTCGTGACACTGTAAGAAAATGAAGACGCCGTCCGCGCAAGTCTTTCCACGCGCGAAAGATCCGTTCCGCGAGTCGTCTGTAAGGTTGCATGAATCCTACTGAGGAGACCTGTAAATGCTTTTAGAAGCGACCCCGTCTGTCGTCGACCAGGAAATCAATCCATGGCAATCGGCTGCCCATCGTTTCGATGAAGCCGCTCTGTTGCTGAGACTCGATGACGGCATGTGCAAAGTGTTGCGCATGCCCTCTATGGAGCTGACCGTTAATTTCCCGGTCACTTTAGATGACGGCCGCATCGAACTGTTCACCGGGTATCGTGTCCAACATTCGATCGCCAGAGGTCCCGCCAAAGGAGGAATTCGCTTCGCCCCCGACGTATCGCTCGATGAAGTCCGTGCCTTAGCCGCTTGGATGACCTGGAAGTGTGCGGTCGTGAACATTCCCTTCGGCGGCGGTAAAGGCGGTGTGATTTGTGAGCCGCAATTGCTCAGTGAATCGGAACTAGAGCGAATCACACGCCGCTACACTGCCGAAATTTCAGAATTCATCGGCCCTGAGCGTGACGTCCCCGCGCCCGACGTGAACACAAACGAGCAAACCATGGCCTGGATCATGGATACATATTCCATGCATAACCGGCACACGGTCACAGCCGTGGTTACCGGAAAGCCTCTGGAACTAGGCGGTTCACTCGGCCGTCCCGAAGCAACAGGCCGAGGCTGCATGATCGTCACTATGGAGGCCATGAAGCGCTTCCGCCTCACTCCTGAGAACACACGCGTCATCATTCAGGGCTTCGGCAACGTCGGGGGCATGGCCGCTCGCCTCATGACGCGCAAGGGGTTCAAAATCACTTGCATCATCGAGTATGATGCGGCGGTTTACAACCCGCACGGCCTCGACATCGAATCGCTGATGGCTCACCGGAGCGAAACCGGCTCCATCAAGGGCTTTCCGGAAGCCGAGGACGTGGATCGCTTCGATGCGCTCCTCATGGATTGCGACGTGCTCATTCCTGCCGCGCGAGAAAATGTCATCACCTCCGCGAATGCCGATCGCATCAAAGCAAAGATTCTCTGTGAAGGAGCTAATGGCCCAACTACGTTTGTCGCTGATTCCGTTCTGGCCGAGAAAAGAGTGTTCGTTATTCCCGACATCTTGGCGAACGCTGGCGGCGTCACGGTCTCATATTTCGAATGGGTGCAGGACCGCCAAGGATACTTTTGGAATGAAGCGCAAGTCAATGAGCGTCTCGAAGAAATAATGGTCACCAGCTTCAACGATGTAATCGCATTCGCCGCGAAGCACGCCGTTAACAATCGCACAGCAGCTTATATGCTGGCGCTCGATCGCGTTGCCAACGCGATCCGGCGGCGTGGTCTCTACGCATAATTGCTTCTAAAGAACCTACACCACGCGACCCCGGCCCGTGTAGGGGCCGCGGCACTGCCCGGCCGGCTGGCGCATTTCGCATGACCCCGGAACCCACCACTCCCCTCATGCGGCAATACCAAGCCGCAAAAAAGCAGGTTCCCGGCGCGCTACTGCTGTTTCGCCTCGGCGATTTTTACGAGCTCTTCTTTGAAGACGCCATCACCGCAGCGCGCGAGCTCGAAATTACCCTCACCGCCCGTAACAAAGAACGCGGTGAGCCCGTTCCTATGTGTGGCGTCCCGTATCATGCCGCCGATAGCTACATCTCGCGGCTGATCCAGCGCGGTTATCGCGTCGCCCTCTGCGATCAGATGGAAGAAGCAGGCCCGGGCAAGAAACTCGTTCGGCGCGAAGTCACTCGAATTGTCACTCCCGGCACCGCTACCGAATCCAGCCTTCTTCGCTCGCACGAGAACAATTATTTGGCTGCCGTCTTCATCAAAGGCGAACACAGCGGCCTTGCCTATGTCGATCTCTCAACGGGCGAGTTCCGCACAACCGAACTCGAGTGCCTCGAACTGGTTCCCGCGCTCGAAGCCCTGAACGTTCGTGAAGTCCTTCATCCCGACGGAGTCTCTATCGGTGCGCCCTGTCTCGAAACTCCACTCGATAATTGGATCTTCGGCCCCGATTACGCTGGCCGCCAGATCCTCGAGACATTCCGTTTGCTTTCGCTCGATGGCTGCGGTCTCGCTGACAAGCCTCTCGCCACGGCTGCTGCGGGCGCAGTGCTTCATTATCTGCGCGATACCCAGAAAGCCGCGCTCGATCACCTCAACCGCCCCAGTTACTACGAGCGCCAGGACCACATGGTGCTCGATGCTGCAACCGTTCGCAATCTGGAGCTGTTCGAGCCTCTCTTTGCAGGCGAGAACCGCGAAATCACGCTAATTCACGTACTCGACAAAACGCAGACCGGAATGGGTGGCCGCCTCCTCCGCAGGCGTCTGCTGAATCCCTCTTGCGACCAAGCCGAAATCGAAGCACGTCTCGACGCCGTCGCCGAGCTCGCCTCCAAGCTCATCATCCGGGGCGATCTTCGTAAAGCCCTCGGCGGAATCCAGGATCTCGAGCGCCTGCTCGCCAAAGTCACTCTCGGTACTGCTTCGCCCCGCGACATGCTCGCGCTCGGAACGTCGCTGGCTCAGTTGCCCCGAGTCGCCGCTCTCATGGCGCAACTCGAAACTCCTAACCTTCGCTCAGAAATCGATCCGGTTGCCGAAGTGAGCGAAAACATTTTGGCCGCGATCTCGGATTCCGCGCCGGTCAATTTAGCCGAGGGCGGCGTCATTCGCGATGGCTTCCACGCGGAACTCGACGAATTGCGTGATATCAGCCGCAATAGCCGCCAATATATCGCCGCAATCGAAACACGCGAACGCGCCGCCACGGGCATTCAATCGCTCAAAGTCCGCTTCAACAATGTCTTCGGCTACTACATTGAGATCTCAAAACCCAACCTGCCGCTCGTTCCTGCCGCTTACGAACGCAAGCAGACGCTCGCCAATGCCGAGCGCTTCACCACTCCCGAACTGAAAGAGCTTGAAGCGAAGGTCCTCGCCGCCGAAGATCAAATCCTCACGCTCGAGCGTGAAATCTTTCAAAACGTCCGCTCCTTCGCCGCCTCTCACGCCGCGCGAATCAAAGCTGCCGCGGCAATCATCAGTGAACTAGACGTTGCTGCTGCGCTCGCGCAAATCGCCGTCGAAAATCGTTATCACCGGCCGCGATTTTCCGATTCTGGCGAAATGCGCATCGACGCCGGCCGCCATCCGGTGATTGAAAAATTGACAGAACGCGATGCAATGCGGTTCATTCCCAACGATCTGTACTTGCATTCGTCAAAAGAATATATAGGTGTAATCACCGGCCCCAATATGGGTGGCAAGTCAACCTATCTCCGCCAAGCCGCGCTGATTCTCATCCTGGCCCAGATCGGTTCCTTTGTACCAGCGGAAGCCGCGCTTCTCCCGATCGTAGACCGCGTCTTCACCCGGATCGGGGCCACTGACAATCTCGCCCGTGGCCGGTCCACTTTTATGGTCGAAATGACAGAAGCCGCCGCCATTCTGAACACCGCAACTTTCCGGAGCTTTATCGTGCTGGACGAGATCGGCCGCGGAACCTCTACTTATGATGGCTTGGCGCTTGCCTGGGCCGTTGTGGAATACATTCACGACAAAATTAGTGCAAAAACACTATTCGCAACCCACTATCATGAGCTTACCGACCTAGCAGAACAACTGGCCGGAGTAAGAAATTTACATGTCGCCGTAAAAGAGTCGAATGACCAGATCTTATTCATAAGAAAGGTAGAACCGGGCCCAGCCGACCGCAGCTATGGTATCGAAGTGGCCCGTCTGGCCGGTCTACCCCTGCAAGTAATCGAGCGAGCGAGCTCAGTTTTGTTGCATCATGAAAGGAGGGAGCACGCTCTAACCGCAGAGTTAAACCCAGGCGATGCCAACGCGCCTCTACAAATAAAACTTTTTGAGCCCGTAAACCAGGGGCTCGCCGATCGCGTTCGGGCTTTGGACATCAACCAGCTCCGGCCGGTCGAAGCATTGCAGATTCTGCAAGATTTGCAGCAAGAGTTACGAAAGAGATGAGAATAGCAGGTATCATGAGCGGGACTTCGCTCGACGGCATCGATGTGGCAATCATCGATATCACTGGTTCGGGCTTCAAGGCGAAAGTCAACGTCCTGACGAGTCATTCAGTCCCCTATCCAAAGGAAATTCGTGAAGCGCTTTTCGCGATTTCGAATGCGAACGCTCACACGGGAGATATTTCGCGCCTCAACTTCCTCCTCGGCGAGCTGTACGTCGAGGCGCTGGAAGAGACGGCTGAGCGCGCCGATATTCCGCTTGATTCCATCAAGCTGATCGGCTGCCACGGCCAGACTATCTTCCATGAAGGACAAGGTACGCAGTACCTCGGCAAGAAGGTGGCGAGTACATTTCAAATTGGCGAATCGAGCATCATCACCGAGCGCACAGGAATTGATGTAATTTCAAACTTCCGCGAGCGCGACGTGGCTGCTGGAGGGAAGGGTGCGCCATTGGTGCCCTACCTCGATTACATGTTGATCCGTCATCGTGGCCGTGGACGTGTAGCGGTTAACATCGGCGGTATCGCCAACTTGACTGCCATTCCTCCGAACACAAGCACAGATCGAGTGATCGGGTTCGATACGGGTCCCGGAAACATGGTCATCGACCAGCTCGTGACCCGAATCACGCAGGGCGGCCAAACCTTCGATCGCGACGGTGTGATTGCCGCTAGTGGCGAAATCGATCAGAAGCTTCTCGCAAAGCTGCTGCGCGACAAGTACTTTCGTCAGAAGCCGCCCAAGACCGCCGGTCGCGAGCAGTACGGCTCGGAGTTCGTCACTAAGCTGCTTGATACCGAGCTCAGCAGTGAAGATCTCATCGCGACCGCAACGGCGCTGACCGCAGAGAGTATTGCGGCCGCGGTTCGCAATTTTGTCTTGCCCGTCATGCGGGTAGACGAAATTTTCGTCTCTGGCGGAGGCACGCACAATCCGACCTTGATGCGCATGCTTCGTAAGGCAATGGACCCGGTTCCGGTCATGGAAACCACCGAGGTTGGCCTTGACGTGGACGCGAAGGAAGCGATTGCGTTTGCCGTAATGGCTTATGAGACGTCTCATTCGCGGCCTTCCAATGTCCCGATGGTCACGGGAGCGAAGCGCTCTGTAGTGCTCGGAAAGATTACGCCTAACGGCCCACCTCGCAACGGAGTCAACGGCACGAACGGGGCAACGAATGGAACGGCGCGTGGCCCCTCGGCGACTGCGACCCACAAATCCAAGGCGACTCGCACTACCAAAGTGAGCCGTCCCGCTGTAGCGGCCAAAGCCAAAGCCGCGGCCCGGTAGATACGACTTCACCGGGGGCGGGGCTCGCCCGGAACATTTAATGCGATCGTTTATCTTCGGTTTCCTGATCGGGCTGATTCTGCTGCCCCTCTGCGCTTGGCTGTACGTCCGCTTCGGGTACGCTCCCGTTGCGACAGCCTCTTCGCCCATGCTGTTCGAGAGGCGGCTAGCATCTATGGCTTTGAAGGCGCGCATTGAAAAAGAAGCGCCGAAAAACGCGCCGCTGCAGGCGACGAATGACAACCTGATCGCCGGCGCTCATGTCTATCGAACCCATTGTGCTGTGTGCCACGGCCTGCCGGGTCAGCCTGATTACCCGGCCGCGACCGGAATGTTCCCCAAGCCGCCGCAATTATTCAAAGGCCACGGAGTCACGGATGATCCGCCGGGCGAAACGTATTGGAAAGTTACGAATGGTATTCGTCTGACGGGAATGCCCGCTTATGCGGATTCTTTAAAAGAAGACGAGCGATGGCAGGTTAGCCTCATGCTAGCGGATGCAGATAAACTGAGCCCGGACGCGCGTACGGTTCTCAGCCAGCCTCTTGACATTCGATAGTGTTGTCCTTTGCTTGTATAAAATGCACATAACAGTCAGTAGTAAAGGAAGGTTATGTCTCGAAAATGGTCTCGCGGATTTCTCTTGGCGGGATGCCTCCCTATATTTAGCTCAATCGTGTTCGCCCAGCAGCCGCCTTCAACGCCGCAGAGCGTTCATTTGCAAGTCGAAGCCGGAACACCACTAAGGCTGTACATCACTCACCGCGTTTGGTTCCGGAAAAACGAAACAGTTCAAGCTAAATTTGCCGACCCGGTCTGGGCGTTCGATCGAGTTGTCATCCCGGCCGGAACGGTGATTCAAGGGCAAGTCACAAACTTGATATCCGTCCCTGGAACGGAGCGCGCCCGGGCCATTGTCGGAGGCGATTTCACTCCATTGAAGCGCGCTGAGGTCTCATTCTCAACTGCCACGCTTCCCGATGGCCGAACACTACAGCTTCAAACGCAAGAGTCACTTGGCCTTTCGACGATTTATGTTCCCGGTCGGGCAAAAAAGAGGTCGAAACAGAGAAGCAGCCCGAAGATTCCGAGCCGTGCCAGCCAGTTCATCAGGAGTCAGGCGCAGGCTCAGCTCAACGCGCGGAGTCGCGGGCTTTTCGATTTTATCCGGGGACCGAACAAACGGGAATGGCTTGAGAATTTCTTGATGACGAAGCTGCCCTATCATCCCGAGTGGTACCGCTCAGGAACGCGCTTTGACGCGGTTCTCGCGCAGCCCGTCGACTTTGGAAACGTAAGCGTTGCACCAGAAGAACTCGAGGCTATTGGCAGCTACCCTGGGCGAGATGTGATTGCTCAGATGCGGATTCTCTCGGACATCAGTTCCGCGGATGCACATGTAGGCGACAGCATGGAGGGAGAGCTTTCGCAACCGCTGTTCTCATCGGATCATCAGCTCGTCCTTCCGGAAGGAACACGCGTGCACGGCAAGATCACGCTGGCTCGACCCGCACGGTTTCTGCGTCGCGGCGGTCAACTTCGGTTCGCGATCCAGGACATCGAGCTTCCAACCGTTGTGGCCAATATTGAGCCCCGCGCGCCGGCAAGCGTGAATCGATCGCAACCGGCTCAAGCACAGCTAGTCGAGGCGGAAGCAGATCCCGGTGCCGTGAAGGTCGATCCGGAAGGAACCGCGAAGGCCACTGAATTAAAGACTCGTTTTCTCCGCCCTGCCATCGCCGGGTTGATCGCCGTGAAATCGATGGATAATGACACGGGTAAGCAAACCGCATCAGGTACCGGGTCGCCGAACACAGCAGGCCGGGGCCTTGGCGGTTTCTCCGGTTTCGGTTTACTCGGAATCGCTGCTTCAAAAGGGCCGCCCCAGGTTGCCGCCGGCCTCGGCTTCTACGGACTCGCCTGGTCCGTCTACTCGACCATCATTTCACGTGGCGGAGAAGTCCGATTTCAAAAGAACACCGCGATGGCAATACGGTTCGGTTCGCCCCCTAGAACGCGGTGATCATCTTAATAAGAGGCCGCTGCGATCCTGTTTGTACCTATCGCGCGGGTTGCTTGGCTCAGCCACGATCCTTCCATCAAAGATTGTCATCCATACCTTGGTATCGGCGATCTTGATTGGATCAATCGAAAAGATATCATCCGACAATACGGCTAAGTCAGCCAGCTTTCCCGGTTCAATTGAGCCTTTGATCTTCTCGTCAAAGCTCGCGTAAGCCGATCCCATCGTGTAGGCGCGCACTGCTTCTTCAACCGTAATCTTCTGTTCTGGAATCCAACCATCGGGATGTTTGCCATCCAGAGTCCGTCGTGTCACCGCGCCGTAAATGCCCATCAGAACGTTCATGGGCGCAACATCCCAGTCCGATCCGAACGCAAGTGTCGCTCCTGAATCGAGCAGCGACCGGAACGCGTAGGTGGTCTTTGCGCGCTCTGGTCCAATGCGCTTTTCGGCCCAGCGTCCATCGTCGATGCAGTGGTACGGCTGCATGGAAGCGATCACATGCAGGCGCCCGAACCGCGGAACATCCGAAGGCTGCAAATGTTGAGCGTGTTCAATCCGCAGCCGCCGATCGCGCTCGCCATGTTCGCGCTCGAGGCGCTCGTAGAATCTCAGGATTGTATTGTTTGCCCTATCTCCAATCGCATGAATCGCAATCTGGAGTCCAGCTGCGTCGGCGTGCTCGATGTTGGCCCAGATGCTTTCGGGATGCACCAACTCGGCGCTCGCAATCCCGCTTGTATTTGGAGCATCAAGGTACGGTTGAAAGAACCAGGCGGTCGTCGATCCCAGTGAGCCGTCGGCAAACCCTTTCAACCCTCCGATATGCAATGTCTCGTTTCCAAAGTCCGCAACGAGGCCGATATTCGCTAGCCGTTGCCACGAAACGAGCGGCTGATGTCCCGAAATGCGCACTGTCAACTCGCCTTTATGAAGCATCGTCTGATACGTGCGAAACACATCGGGTGATGCGGACATGTCTTGCACACTCGTCACGCCATTCGCATTCGCATAGGCCTGCGCAGCCTTGATGGCTTTCCTAATTTGCTCCTGCGAGGGAGCGGGAATCACTCGCTCCACCAGGCCTTGCGCCGCATCCTTCAAAATTCCGGTGGGATTGCCTTCCGAATCGCGCACGATCACACCGCCTGGCACATCCTTCGTGTTCCTGTTTACTCCCGCGAGTTTCAGCGCGACCGAATTCGCGAGCGACATGTGTCCGTCCAACCGGTTGACAAATACGGGCCAATCTTTCGTCACATTGTCAATCAATTGCCGTGTCGGCAAACGCGCCGGTGTCCAGTTCTCGTGATCCCAATCGCCGCCCGTGATCCACTGCCCTCTCGGCGTATGTTGTGCAAATTCTGCCAGCGTAGCGCGGAACTCTTCCTGACTTTTTGCATAACGTAGTTGTGGTCCCGCTAAGTTTGAGCCTCCTGAAAAGAAATGCACGTGGGCGTCATCAAAGCCCGGCAGCACACGCCTCCCGTCAAGATCGATTACCTCGGTGCCAGATTCCTTCAGCTTCAGAATCTCCGACGTGCTTCCTACTGCCACAATCCGATTTCCCCGAATCGCAACTGCTTCCGCCTCTTTCTGCTCAGGATTCACCGTCCAAATCTTCCCGTTGATCAGCAGCAACGTAACCGGCTGTTGCGCGTGAAGCGACATACCGAGTAGCCAGAGCAGTGCGAAGGACAATTTAATAATCATGCGATTTTAAACCAAAGCCGGAGCGTGTTCGAAGCCGACGTATTGGACTTCCTCTTCTAATTCGAAGCCAAAACGGTCGCGCACGCGTTGCTTCAGTTCCTGGATGATGGCGACCAAGTCTGCTGCTTCGCCGGCTCCGTCGTTGTACACCAAGTTCGCGTGATAGGACGCGACTTGAATATCGCCGCGCCGGATCCCTTTTGCTCCTGCCTGCTCAAGAAACCATGCCGATGGCACTTTCCCGTCGCGCACCACAGTGCCGGGCACTTCCGCTTGCACGTGCTCCGGAAGATCGTCGAAAAAGACATTCTTAAAGATGCTGCCAGCGCATTTCATTTGTGGCGGATACTTCAGGTCGCGAATCGTACGAATTTCACGGGCCGTGTTCGCAAGGTCGCCCGGATCCCCGCTTTCAAACCGGAGATCCAGGGACAAAATCACCCACTCTTTGCGGGTCTTGAAGATACTCTCGCGATATTGGAAATCGCATTCAGAATTGCGAAACGCTTTAACGTGCCGGCCGTCAGTGGCTCTCACACATTCAACTAGCTCGTTAATCGAACGGCCGTATGCGCCTGCATTCCCGTAAATCGCGCCCCCCACATATCCCGGGATACCGGTCATCGTTTCCAATCCCTTCATGCCGAGGCGAATGCTTTCGTCCACTACATCCTGCAAAACGGCCCCCGCTTCGACTTGTAATAGCATTCCCTTGCGTTCCAACCGCGAGCCTTTATAACGAAGCACCACCCCATCGAAGCCAAAATCAGACACGATCAAGTTCGTGCCGCCACCGATAACCACATTGGGAAGTTTAAGCTCCTGAACAGTACGGCGGGCCTGCGTCAGTGCACTCTCATCAGGGGCATCGCAAAGGACCGCGGCGGGTCCACCAATACGAAAACGCGTATGATCCGAAAGCGGCACGTTGACGAGAACTGTCAGTTCCGGAATCGCACACAGCCGATTGACTGCCGCCGGCATTACCGCCATTGTCACGATTGTCGCAACTGTCGCAAAATGGAAGCACGTCTATGTCCCCGGATAACAACTCCCCTGCAACCAAAGCTGATCTGAAAGCGCTCGAAGAGAAGCTCATTGAAACTATGCGCGATATGCAAACCGAGCTGCTCCGCGGATTCGCCGCACACAACACCGGACTCACGGTTCGGATGCGAAAGGTTGAAGCTGACCAAAGTAATCTGGACGCCCCACATCACCACGCCTAGCCCAGCTTGAGCAGCAGGTCACCGAGATGAACATTCGCCTAATGAGACTCGAGAGTCACCGCTAAGCAAGCCGGAACTTATTCGTACCGGAGAGCAATCACCGGATCGACTTTTGTCGCCCGCCTCGCCGGAATGTAACAGGCCAGTAGCGCCGTGGCAGTTAAAACGAGCGAAACCCCTCCGAATGTCAATGGATCGTTCGGGCTGATGCCGAAGAGCAGACTCGAAAGCGCTCGTGTCAAGCCTAAAGCGATCAATAATCCGACCAGCAATCCGATACCTGCGAGCCCCAACCCGTTCCCTACAACCATCCACAAAACCTGACTCGAGCGCGCGCCAAGAGCCACGCGAACTCCAATTTCGCGCGTCTGCTGATTAACCGAATAAGAGAGCACGCCATATACGCCCACGGCCGCCAGGACCAGGGCGAGCACGCCGAATACCGTCAGCAGGCCCGCCCCCATTCGCGGCGCCCAAAGGCCTTGCGCAACGGCTTCGCGAATAGTCTGCACGTTCGTGAGAGCAAGATTCGGGTCAACTGATTGGATCTGCCGGCGAACCGTTCCGATCACTGCTTCGGGCCTTCCACTCGTCCGCACTTGGACCGTCGCCGCCGGAGCGTAATCCTGGGTGATCGGCAAGTAGACCAGCGGCTGCGGCTCCTCCCCAATCTGATTGACCACGCTATTCCCCACCACGCCCACCACTTCCCTCAAGAACTGATCACCGAAGAAGTGGAAACGCTTTCCGACCGCATCCTGATTGGGCCAAAAGTGCTTCGCCATCGCTTGGTTGACGATCGCAACCGGAGCCATGTCTTGGCGATCCGCGTCAGTGAAAACGCGTCCGCGAATTAGCGGAATACGAAGAGTTTCGAAATAGCGCGTCCCGATATCGTTAAGTGCCGTCAGAGTGCCGCGATAACCGGAAGTCTCGTTCTGACCTTCCGGAAAAACGGTCCGCAAAAAGGTTCCAGCAAGCAGAGGATTGGAGGCGATCGTTGCTGACTCCACTCCGGGAGAGGCCTTCGCGCGTTCAACCGCTGCTCTGAAAAACTGCTGTCCGCGGCCCTCGTTGTAATGCAGCGCTCCTAAATCGAAGGCCATCGCAAAGAGTTTTTCGGATTCGAACCCGAGCGGCGTCGCTTGCGCGTTTTGCATGCTTCGAATGAACAGTCCCGCGCACACGAGCGCCACCAGCGCCAATCCCATTTCTGCAACGACGAGCAAGCTGCGAAGTGGATTTCGCGCCCACCCCACTGTGCCCCCGCGTCCGCCCGCTTTCAAGACTTCGGCGACGTCTGGTTTTGCGGCTCTAATAGCCGGAGCAACCCCGATAAGAAGCGCGGTGAACAGCGCGACACCTAGCGTAAACAAGAGCACGTGCGAGTCGAGCGATAGATCTATGCCGCTGTCTTCAATAAACGGCGGCCGCAAAGACCAGAGTGCAGACCGGCCCACTACGGCGATAACTAGACCCGCAGCCGCCCCGAGCAGCGCGAGAACGAGGCTCTCGGTGAGCAACTGGCGCAACATACGTCCGCCACTCGCCCCAAGCGCCGTGCGCAAGCCGATTTCCTTCTCCCGGCGGGCAGCTTGGGCAAGAAGCAGGTTCGTCAAGTTGACACAGGCAATCAGAAGGACCAAGCCGACCACACCCATCATCAGTCCCCCCGCGAGCGCGATCTGCGCGTGGTTGTTTGCCCCAACAGCAGCGTCGGCCAACGGAGTTAAAACTACGCTTCGACCAGCGTTGTCCGTCGGGAACTCGCTCTCGAGATGCCGCGCCATGATCTTCAGTGACGCTTCTGCCTGGCTTACACTGATACCCGGTTTCAAACGGCCGATCACGGTCGTGCCCAAAAACCGCCGAGTATCGAAATTCTGTTTGAAGAACCCCGAGAGCACGGCCGGGTACATGCTGACTGGAATCCAGACCTGCTCAGCGCTCGCAAACGTGAATGTACTTCTGAAGCCGCGCGGCGCCACGCCGATCAGAGTGTACGGCACAGCATTGAGATTGAGGGTCTTGCCGAGGGCGTTCGGATTCGAGCCAAGCTTGTTCATCCAAAACGCGTGGCTAACTACCACAACATTATTTCCGCCCAGTTTTGTATCTTCATCTGGGAGAAAGAACCGGCCGACCGCCGGGTTAATCCCGAGAATGTCGAAATAATTTGCGCTGACTAGCTGCCCTTGTATTTGCTTCGGCTCCGCGCCGTTGCTCCAAGTAATTGGCGGGATGGCAATGCATGCGAGTCCCGAGAAAACCTGGTTCTCTTTCGCGTAGTCCTTGAAATTGCCGTACGACATGCCCTGTTTTTCGGCGTTGGCCTGTGTAACTCGAGTTTTCGCATCGATGGTGTCCACCTGCACTAATCGCGAAACACTCTTGACGGGAAGAGAGTGTAGAAGGATGGCATTTACAACGGTAAAGATGGTTGTATTCGCGCCAATACCGAGAGCAAGCGAAAGTACAGCAATCACGCTGAATGCCGGATTCTTCAGAAGCATTCGAACCGCATATCGTACGTCTTGGAAAAGCGTTCCCATGTTTTCGCCTCAATGTAGCAAGTCAGCCAACCTCATTCAACACCTCGAGCCCCTCATCTCTCATCTTTAGCCATAGAGGCTCTTAGTTTCTGCTCGGCCTCAGAGGTCCAATAGGCGCAATCAAGCTGCAAGAAAACTGACGTATACGGGAGTGTCATGTTCGTCTTGATGATGAGAACTCGGAACGTCTGGGCAGTAGCATCGAGCTTCGAGATGAGTTGCTCGTGAGGTAAGGTTTGCACGTTCCAATTCTTGAGAACCGTATGGAGCTGGCTTCGATAGGCTGTAATCCCGTGGGCATCGGTTTCGGGAATGTAACTCAGTTCGCGGTCGGTGAACACGATGGGGCGGACGTGTTTGGCAGAGGAAAGGGCCGAAAGAACTGCTTCGAGCACCTGAAAGTGATCGGCGCGGGAAACAATTGTTTCGATGCCGTCGCGCGCTTGAGCGGGATATGCGGAGTCGGCGATTACGATCCAATTGCGGTGGCCGTAGGCGGGGAGCCGATCATGGAGGATTTGCTGCCATGCGGATTGATTCTCCGAATCGGCTGAGGCGGCATTTCGACCGAGGCTCAGAAAAAGACAAAAAACGATCATGGCGCGCTGCATAGAAGTATGTTTTTATCAGATCATTTGTTCATGAGCTCGATGGTGCTGCTGATTCGAGAGATCACTCTGGGCGACGCCGAAGCTGTTGCGAAGCTCAGCGGGGAGCTTGGGTATCCGGCTTCCGCGGCGGAGATGGAGCTGCGGATCAATGCGCTTCGTGAGGCGAGTAATCATGCCGTGTTTGTGGCGTGCGCGTCTGATTCGGTAGTCGGTTGGATCGATGTTAGCCTGACATATCATCTACAAGCGGAGCCCAAATGTGAAATTGGCGGTTTGGTGGTCGGCGAGGGGTGTCGCAACGGCGGCACTGGTCGAGAGTTGCTCGCGAGAGCGGAAGAATGGGGACGCAGCCGAGGCGTGAGAGAGATGTTAGTTCGATCCCGCGTAACGCGCGAAGCTGCGCACCGGTTCTATCGCCGCGAGGGCTACCGGCAGACGAAAGTTTCCGCGGTTTTTTCAAAATCGCTCGGTTAAGGCAATGTTGAGTCATTCGAAGGGGCCGGATCTGGCGCTGCTCGACCGTACCACGGATGAGCAGCTTGAAGCGGTAGCGAATCGCTGGCCCGATCGCCTGGCGGTTGCCTCAATGCATCAGGGCCGGAGGCTGGCGTGGCGAGAATTGCGCGACCGCGCTGCCCGAGTCGCAGCAGGGCTAGCGAGCCTCGGTGTAAAACGGGTGGATCGGGTGGGGGTTTGGGCGACGAACTGCTGGGAGTGGGTCGTGGTGCATTTCGCTTGCGCGAAATTAGGAGCCGTCCTGGTCAGCGTGAATCCTGCTTTGCGAGCTCGTGAGCTTGCCTTTGTACTCAAGAAATCGCGCATGAAGGCACTGTTTTTGCGCGAGCGCGATGAACGATCCGCTTATGCTGAAATTCTCGCCGAAGCGCGGCGTGAGGCGGTTTGCGAACTGGAACACGTTATTCTCTTCGAGAATCCGGAATGGACAGAGTTGCTAGAAACACGGCCGCGGAGCCACGCACCATCGAAGCTCGACGATGTGATCAACATTCAATACACCTCGGGAACGACGGGATCGCCAAAGGGTGTGTCGTTGACGCACAGAAACCTCGTGAACAACGGTTTCATAATCGCGCGGGCGCTTCGGTACACCGAGCTTGATCGCATTTGCCTTCCCGTCCCGCTGTCACATTGTTTTGGAAATGTGATCGGGACAATGGCGGCGCTTGCGCGCGGCGCTGGCCTGATTCTTCCGAACTGGTGCTTCGATGCGCGAGCCACGCTGGCGGCGATCGAGGCCGAAAAGGCGACGTCTTTATACGGCGTTCCGACGATGTTTATCGCGGAGCTCTCTCATCCCGAATTTTCTAGGTTTGATGTGAGCAGTCTTCGGACTGGAGTTATGGCGGGGGCTCCGTGCCCGATGGAGTTAATGCGCAGGGTTATCTCGGACTTACATTGCCCGGAACTCGCGATCGGCTATGGCCTGACGGAAACCTCGCCAATTATCACGATGTCCGATATTGATGACGAGTTAGAACGTCGCGTGTGTACGGTTGGAAAGGTGATGCCGTGCACCGAGATAAAGGTTGTGTCAGTGGAGAACGGCAAGACCGTTGAAACGGGGGCGCAGGGTGAAGTCTGCGCGCGCGGATACATGCTCATGAAGGGATATGACGATGATCCAGAGGCGACGGCCCGCGCGATTGACGGCGATGGCTGGTTTCACTCGGGCGATCTCGGCACGATGCGCGATGACGGATATCTGCAGATCACGGGCCGCGCGAAGGACATGATTATCCGCGGAGGAGAGAATATTTATCCTCGCGAGGTTGAAGAGTTTTTGTATGCGCATCCGAAGATCGCCGAGGTCCACATCGCCGGGTTACCTGATGAGCGCCTTGGCGAAATTGTGCTTGCGTGGATTCGTTTGAAGACCGGCGAATGTGCGACGGCAGATGAGATCCGGGAGTTCTGCAGGGATCGCATCGCGCATTTCAAAATTCCGCAGCGGATTCGCTTTGTCGACTCGTTTCCGACAACGCCAAGCGGCAAGATTCAGAAGTTTCGAATTCGCGAGATGGAGTTACGCGAACAGGAGTTCGAACGAGATGGAGCTACTTTGGCGGCGCGCCCGATGGTTTCACGAGCTCCGCGTCGATCGTAATTCCGATATCATTACCAACCATCCCTGGAGCGCCACTTACTCCGAAATCCATCCGATTAATGTTGGTCGTAGCGGAAATACCCATGTGCAGGTTGCCTCTAGGATCTTTAAACGGCTTCGACGGGCCATCGACATCCAGGACTGCTTCTTTGGTTACGCCATGAATTGTGAGATCGCCGGTAACTTTGAGCTTTCCCTCCCCGGCTGGTTCAACGCGCTTGGATTTGAACGTGATGGTTGGATATTTCTGTACGTCCAGGAAGTGATCGCTACGCAGATCGTTATCACGCATCTCAACGCGAGAATCAACTGAAGCGGCATCAATGCTCACATCGACAGATGACTTGGCGACTTCGGATGGGTCATATTCAACGGTTCCGCTGAGCTTCGTGAACGTGCCGCGAACGGTTGAAATCCCCATATGGCGCACTGAGAATTGAGCGGCGGAGTGAGGCGGATCGAGCTTCCACGTCTCGATTTGGGCATAACTCAGGGTGCCGAAAGTGACAGTACTAATAAGCGCAATGGCGAATCGAAGCATAGAGATTTCAGAATATACTGGATGGCTGCCTCTACGAAAGGGATTTATGCGCATTTCATTAAAAGGCAATCGAAGCGCAGGTTATCTACAGGCGAGCCGCGGGGCGCTGTTGACGTTCCTGGGCGGAGTGGCATTTGGATTTCCCGCGACGCTTAGCGTCCCACTCTCCTTCGAAGAAAATCGGGGCCAGACCGACAAGGAAGTTCAATTTCTTGCCCGAACACCGGACGCAACCGTTTTTCTTAGCAGGGACGCCGTGGTATTTGATTTTCGCGGGGAGAAACAGCACGTGTCCGTTCTCCGAATGAAGTTCGTAGGGGCAAAGCAAACAACAAAGATCGTCGGGGTCCAAGCATTGGATAGTAAGTTGAACTATTTGATTGGGAATGATCCCCATCGCTGGTATCGTGGGTTGCGGACGTACGCTGGCGTGAAGTACACAGAGATATATCCGGGGATCGACGTGCTGTATCGCGGCAACGGGCGGGATTTCGAATACGATTTCATGCTTTCGCCTGGCACAGATCCAAGGAATATACAGATGGAGTTTCCCGGAGTAGCCCTCCGCGTTGATACAAACGGCGATCTTATCGCAGGGTTGAGAAATCGCGAAGTTCGCATTCACAGGCCTATTGCCTATCAACAGGAATTGAAGGGCGGCGAAAGGCAGTCAGTAGATATCTGGTATGTTCTGCATACAGACAAAGTAGGATTCAGGGTTGGAGCCTATGACCTGACGAAGTGCCTAGTAATTGATCCAACGATCGTTTACTCGACTTACCTGGGCGGCAGTGGTGATGAGGGAATCTTTGGCATTAAATTCGATGCCGCAGGAAATATTTATGTTGCCGGCGAGACCTCGTCGTTAAATTTTCCAACTGAGCACCCGATTCAGCCAAAGCTTGGCGGGAGTTATGATTGCTTCATCAGTAAGTTTGATCCGAGCGGATCGCGACTGATCTACTCAACCTACTTAGGTGGAAGCGGATACGATCATTGCTCTTCGCTTGCGTTGGGTGCGGACGGTAGCGCATATGTGGCGGGCGTCACGATGTCAGCGGATTTCCCTATTGCGAATGCGCTGCAGAATAAGTTGCGCGGGAAGCAGAGCGGATTCGTTTCGCGCCTGAACAGCGAGGGAACAGACCTGATTTTTTCGACCTATCTCGGCGGCAGTGGAACCGGCGATGCGGCCGGGGATCTTGCTTTAGATGGTGAAGGGAACGCGCTCGTAACCGGCTTTACGAATTCGACTGATTTCCCGGTAACTAAAGGCGCATATCAGACCGTTTGCGACGGCGGCGCGAATCCGGGCCAGTGCATAGGAGACGCATTTGTGACGAAACTCAGCGCCTCCGGGCAACGGCTCCTTTACTCGACGTATTTGGGTGGGGCTGGCTATGATGGCGCGAATGCGATTGCAGTTGACCGATACGGATCGGCATGTATCACGGGCCAGACATCGTCGGCTGACTTTCCGCTCAGGAATGCATACCAGAAAGCGATCGCCGGGCCGGCGAATGCTTTTGTTACGAAATTGGATCCAGGCGGTTGCGCGCTCGAGTTTTCGACCTATCTTGGCGGAAACAGTTATGATGCCGGTCTCGGAATCGTTGTTGACGAGTCACGCGATGTACTCGTCACAGGATTTACAGGTTCAACCAATTTTCCGCTCGCGCATCCGTATCAGTCTAAGTACGGAGGTGGATCTAGCGATGCGTTCGTTACTAAATTTGCAACAAGCGGTAGCGAGCTGATTTATTCTACTTACTTAGGCGGATCGGGAATGGACTTTGCGGTGCGGATCGCTGTGGATCCTTCAGGAAATGCCGCGGTAGTTGGATTCACAAGCTCGACGGATTTCCCTGTATTGAATGCGCTGCAGGAGAAATATGGAGGCGGCTATACGGATGGTTTTATTACGAGATTCGGTCCGGATGGCCACGCTGAGTTCTCGACTTACCTGGGCGGTAAGGGAGATGAATATGGCTATGCCATCAACGCTGATCAGGAGGGTAGCATCTGGGTGGGTGGAAGCACGTCATCTCGGGACTTCCCTCTTGTGAAGCCATTTCAGAAACATTATGCTGGTGGACTGTTTGACGCGTTTCTGACTAAAATCTCGGTCGGGCATATAGACTAGCGGAACTCCATACCTCGTAGGATGCCGTCGGTGCCCGCGTCCGGGTTAGGCGCGGCAGCGTATTCAACATTCACGTCTTTTAAGGGCTGAGGACCGCACGTGAATTCGGCGGGCGCATTGGTCATGAGCACGTGAGATGGATCGGGAACCGCGAGCGTGAGTGGTCCACCGGCGGTGTCGAGCGTGACTCCGGCGACGCGGTCACCCCGGCACTGAATTTCGCGCAGTTTTGCTGAGGCGCGGCGGATCTTATCTCCGGGCTCGATGAATGCGTTCCAATGTTGGGTATTGTGTGGAACGCGTGTGGTCATGAGTTGCGGGCGGCCGCTTGCATCGCGCGTGAATTGAACGGCGAGATCGGTTTGCGCGACGTAGGCAAGCTGGGCGGCATTGGCTCGCTCAGCGGCGTTTGCGGCGTGCTGCATCGCCTGGCGGGCGGCAGAGATTGCCTCCTCGCGCTTATCGAGCTGAGTTAGCGCGTAAGCAAGAGCGCTCCAGTACGCGTAAGAGCGAGCCGGGTTAATGTGTCGCATTGCGCGAAGCTGAGTCACAGCAGAATCGTAGCGGCCTGCATTGCTTTCGAGCAGCGCGAGATTGAAACGCGCATCGTCGAAATCCGGTTTCAATGCGATGGCTCGTTCGAGCGCGGTCCGGAGCTCGTTCGGTGGGACGCCAGCATCTTGGGCGATTGCCACATATCGATAGCAAAGCCCGGCATCGGTTATGCCGAGATCGATAGCGCGCTTCCACTCTTTGCGCGCAGTTTCACGATGGCCTTTGCGCAGGGCGATCGTGCCGAGAGCGGCGGAGATATCTGGATCCGCGGGCGCCTCGCCGGCGAGATTGCGATAGAGCGACTCGGCGCGATCCAATTGCCCGCCCGCGAGGAGCAGGTCGGCCATGAGTGAGCGCGAGGCAAACGGGGAGAGAATCGATACTTGAACCGCGAGATTGCGTGCGGGGATGCCGGGCAGCACGAGAGGCGGGAAGCTGATGCGCACACTTGCATGCATGTCACCTTCAATCGCGTCCAGAGGTTTGCGAAATACGGCGGGTAACGCTTCGGGACTTGGCGTTCCTGAGGCAAGCGCTTCAATGAGAGATTGAAAACGCGGTCCGTATTCTGGCGAGAGGATGAGCATTTGAGTCAGGGCCCAACTTTCGGCGTAGAACAATGCCGATTGGTCGCGATCATCACGCAGAGGAGAGTCAGACGGCAGAGTCAAGAGTTGACGCAAGGGCATCCACGGGACGCGCCGCAGCAATTGAGAGCGCGAAGGTAAATCTCCGCCGAGAGTACAGTCGTTTTCCTGGATCCGGACGGTGGAGAAGAAGTCAGCGAGGCCCTCGTCGAGCCAGGGCGGAAGCCGCAGGCCGGCGACATACCGGATGAGATGCTCGTACTCGTGAGCGGCGATGGGAAATTCGCTTGAATCGATTCCGGACATCACGATGTAGTCACGTCCTTCCGTTCCGATGTAGTAAGCCTTTGACGTGGGACGGAGTTGGTACGGGCGGGAATCAGCGAGCGAACGGAATGCGATTACTCGTACAGGCGGACGGGCGCTTATGTTTAGACCCGCCTGCTGCTCGGCGAAGGCGCGTAGTTGTTCAAACCACGTGAGGGCGGCGCGAGCGCTCGCCTCGCCTGATTGCGAATACAATTCGAAGTGATCCGTGCGGACGAGAGTCCAACCGGGACTATCGCTGCTGCTACTTGCAGGGGCCGCGGAAGCGAGACAGCAGAATAAGGCTAATAGCGCAGGACAAATTTTCACGCTATGGCCATGCGGCCGAGCACCACGATGGTCGTGTCGTCCGATTTCAGTGATCCATTGCAGAAGAGCCGAAGGTCGTCCCGGCAGGCGGCGATAAGTTGTGAAGGATTAGCACAGCGGCTCCTTGCAATCAATTTGCAAAGCCGGTCCGACCCGTATTGAGCTCCTGAAGAATCCGACGCTTCAGAAATTCCATCGGTGTACATCAGCAGGCTGTGACCGGGCCGAAGGTTTAGTTCGCCTGCCAAGAACTGCTCATTGCAGAACATTCCGACAGGCAAGCCCGAGGCCTCAACAGGCGTTACAGCGCCGTCGTGAACGTGTAGCGGAGGAGGATGTCCAGCGTTGACAATTACAACTCTGCCGTTTGGCTCGGCGCGTCCGCAAATCAGGGTCGCGTATTGATTCGGCAATGTGCTTTCGCAAAACACGCGAGTCGCGTGCGAGAGTATCTGCTCGAGCGGCAAGCCGACCGAGATCAAAGTGCGGAACATGGCATGGAGGTGCGCCATCAACATGGAGGCCGCTACGCCCTTACCCGAGACATCGCCGACCATGAAATAGAATCCGTTCTCGCCTGCGTCGACGATGTCGAAGTAATCGCCGCTGACGATGCCGACCGGCTCGTAGTGATGTGCGACGTGCCAACCGCAGCACATGAGATCCTGCTGGGGCAGTAAAGCTCGCTGCACCTGAGCAGCGAGCTGGAGGTCGTGTTCGAGCGCGTCTCTTTGTTCCTTGTTCAAATGATTCAGGCAGAAGCGAGTGAGCGGATCGGCGATCAGGCGGTCGGTTTCAACGGGGGTATGGCAGTATTCACAAATTCCAAAAGACCCGCAGTCCATGCGAGCGAGAGCGTTATCGACCTCGCTTAGCAATGCATGAAGTTGGGGCGCGTGGGCCGATTCGGCGACGGCATGCTGGAGCTTATGGCGGCGATCCAGCAACTGATCGCGCATGAAGGTGTCTAACATGTCTGCTGTTTGAGTTTCGGGCATTCTGAACCTCCAGGGGTCGGCAAAGCCACCAGATTAGATGCACAGATCTGAAAAAAGTTCGCAGAATGAGGATTGGGGCTCCCCTGAACTCAGGCTGCCGAAGCCTGAGGCGTCCGCGCGACGACAAAGATTTGAGCGGCAAGGTGTTGACCTAACCGGATCGTGCTGTTCTGACCGCCAATCCGTACCAGAAGCGAGGCATTGCGTACGCCCGCTTCGACAACGACCGAAGTGCCTGGACGCAAACCCAATCGTTCGATAGCCCTAAGATCCGAGGCGTCACGATCGGAGACACTGCTGATCAAAGCCGGCACGCCACAGGCCCAATTCAACAAGTTCACCTCATCCCTCGCAGAGAAAGCGCCGTTTCTCTCGGGAATGACATGACCGTGCGGATCGAGCAGCGGATCGCCCAATTTCGCGGCGATCTTATCTTCGAGCTTTTCCGAGATGAAATGCTCAAGGCGCTCTGCTTCCTCGTGAACTTCGTCCCAGCCGTAGTCCAGGAAGTCATGCAGAAAGCGTTCGAGAAGGCGATGATGCCGCAGCACTTCGAGTGCCCGTTTCCGTCCAGCAGTGGTTAAGCGCGCGCCGTGATGCTTCTGGTATTTGACCAGCGCTGGCTTGTCTGTCGAGAGCTTCTGCAGCATGCCGGTGACGGAGGCAGCCCGGATACCGAGATGTATAGCCAGCGCATTACTGGCGACGCGCTGATCTTCAGGTCCACTCAGCTCAAGAATTGCCTTGAGATAGTCATCGGCGGATTCTGTATGGCCTTTAATGCGAGATTTAGACGGCACTAAATATGCAGTCTATCGTAACTGGGCATTCCGGGCAAGCGGCAAGAACGCGTGATATGCTCTGTTTTAGGCATGCCTAAATTACTAATTTCACTGTTCGTTTTGTTTGGCGCATGGCTCACCGGATCTTCGATGTGTGAAGGCCAGGGCGAAACGACAAGCGCGCTTGCCGGCCAGGTGAGCGATGAGACGGGCGGTGCGGTTGCGCAGGCACAGGTTACGATTTCGAATGCTCGAACCGGTCTAAAACGGACCGCACAAACGGATGGCGCCGGCCGTTTCGAGTTTCCGCAGTTAGCCCCCGGCGTGTATTCCGTTCAGGTTGCGGCGCCGGGGTTTCAGACTCAGCAAAACAGTGCAGTCGCGGCGCCGCTTGGACGTACTCAAACAATGAATTTCGTTTTGCAGATCCCAACCATGACCCAGGCTGTGACGGTAAGCGAACAAACGAATCTCATCAGTCCCGAGAACCCAAATACCACGACAACGTTTACAGCACCGTCGCTCGCGAACCTTCCGAACCCTGGCGGAGATATGACGTATCCTCTCCAATTTGCTGCGGGAGCTCTTATCAATACGGCAGGTAGCGGAAACGATTTCGTTGGCAGCACAAACGGCTATGGCAATGTCGAATTCAACGGCCTGCCAGCGCTATCGAACGGCTATATCGTTGATGGCCTCGAGACGAACGACCCTTTGACGAACCTCAACAGTGGTCTTTCGACGAACCTAGTGCTCGGATTGAATTCCATTGCGGAAGTTACCGTGAATACCGTCTCTTATGCTGTCGATCAAGGCCGTTATGGAGCGTCGCAGGTCAACTATGTCACCAAGTCCGGCACGAACGAATTTCACGGCAATCTATATGAGATCTGGAACGGATCACGGTTCAATGCGGCGGATTTCTTCACGAACGCGACCCCCGGTAATCATAAGCCGCGCTCGACTGTAAACCATTTCGGCGGGAGTTTAGGTGGCCCGATTCTTCGCAATAAGCTTTTTTTCTTCTTTGATTCGGAGTGGGTTCGGATCGCGCTGCCGATCGTAACAGCAACAACAGTGCCGACACCGGCTCTCAGAACGTACATCCTTGGACAGCTTCGTACCGGTGGCCGGGATGCGCTAACCGGGGCGACATATCCTGCCCAGCCTCAGCTCGTGCCGTTCTATCAAAAGCTGTTTTCGCTCTACGGCAACACGAGCGGCACACCGCTTGCCGTCCTGGGCTGTCCCTTTAGCAGCAATGGGGCCGATGCAATAGGAAATCCACCAAGCGGAAATGGATGCGCGAACCGTCAAAGTGTTTCGCATTCAAGCGATGATCACGAGCAAGTGCAGACTGCCCGCGTCGATTACAACATCAACGACAAGAACATGACTTGGTATCGTTTTCAATACGACGGCGGTTTACAGGCGGTATACACCGATCCAATCAATCCCCTGTTCAACGCCATTTCACCTCAGCCGCTCTACTCGTTCGCCTCGGGCTACACGCACGTTTATTCGCAGAATCTGGTCAACTACTTCAATCCCGCTTTTTCGTGGTATGAGAGCTTATTCGGTCCGGCGAATTTGGCGCGGACACTCTCAGCGTTTCCGATTGTGCTCGAGCCAAGCGGTTCGAGCGCGCCGTTCACCTCGCTCGGAGGCATGGACAATTCATGGATTCAGGGACGCGGCGCAAGCCGCTTTTTCATCAATGACAACCTGGCGTGGAATGTGGATGCGCACGAATTTCGCTTTGGCACAAATACGCGGATCTTTTGGCTGAACGACTATGATTTCGGCCAAGGTACGGTGCCCACGGTCACGTACACAGATCTGCCGGAGTTCATTTACGGGATCGCATCCACCGCAACCGAAACTTTTCCATTCGCAGATTCACAGCCATTCCACTTTTTAAACGCAGATTTTTACGCGCAGGACACCTGGAAGGTGACTTCAAGCGTCACGTGGACGCTCGGGCTCAGAGCGACTCACAACTCGAATCCGCTGAACCCGCACGATCTGGTGGCGCGCTTGCCGGGCTCGTTTGCGGCCATTTCACACGATGTCAACCAACCTTTAGATGAGCTGATACGGACCGGCGCTCGAAATTTATTCGAATCCACGCCGCTTGCGATCTTACAGCCGAGAACGGCCATTGGATGGCAGATCAGGCCAAAGACGGTGCTGCGAACAGGCTTCGGCCTGTTTAGCGATCTGCTACCCGGAAGCATCGCGGATCTGCTGGGAGCGAACCCGCCTTATGTGAATACCTTTCAGGGAGGTTTATCGGGGACGGTGGGAGGAATCGCGATCGCGCCCGGTGTTCCCGCGAGTGCGGTTGACGCGACGGTGCAGGCCGATCAAAGCTTTCTGACCGGTTTTCAGAAGAGCGAGATCTCGTGCGCCTCAACACTTGCAAACGCGCACACTTGCATTCCACCGGTTTCCATCACAGCGGCCCCTGAGGGGAAGCTGCATGCCCCGTACGTCATGCAGTGGAGCTTTGCGTTGGAACATCAACTGGGCAATTCGGTTAATTTGCGAGCTCAGTACGTGGGAACCCGCGCTGTGAATCAGCCTTATACGATGCAGGTCAATGGCTATCAAACCGTGTGCGCCGGTTGTTTCTCGCGATTCCCTTATCGGGAGCCGACGGACGCGCGATTTGCGGCGGTAACACAACTCAATACGGGCGCAAACAGCCATTACAACGGACTCCAAATTACGGCGGAGAAACGGCTGCAAGGCGGGCTGCAGGCGCAGATTAATTACACCTTGAGCCACTGCATTGACACCGTGTCGAACGGCGGTTTCCTGCAGTTTTCAGCAGGCGGTATTCTTTCGCCTCTGCCCTATGATCTGGGTCGCGATCGCGGCCCGTGTGATTACGACATCCGGCATAACCTTACGGGGAATTACACCTATCAGCTTCCGCTGAAGGTGCGCAACCGCTTGCTCGGATATGGTTTGAACGGCTGGCAGATATCGGGTTCCGTGTTCTGGCACAGCGGAATTCCATTCTCCGTTCTGAGCGCGCCTTACACAGCAAATGGGAATGGCATTGTCAATGGAAGCGGTCCGCAGTTCGCGAGTGTAGTCCCCGGTGTGCCGTTGTATGAGCACAATCCCATTCCCGGTATTACGCAAACAGGGACAATTCAGTGGCTGAACCCGAATGCCTTTGTTTCTGCCGTAGACCCGAGCACAGGTGCTTGCGCGGACGGGAATACCCTGCGGAACTGTCAATTCGGAGATCTCGGCCGCAATGCGCTGCGAGGACCAGATTTCATATGGAGCGATTTCTATCTAACAAAGTGGTTCCTGTTGACCGACCGAATCAAGCTTCGCATTGAAGGGCAATTTTTCAATGTTTTCAATCACGCGAATTTCGCCTTACCGTCAATTGTGATCGCCGGGGTTCCCGGCAATCCGGCGACACAGACCGGATTCGGAGCGCTCACTTACACAACATCGCCTCCCACGGGTCTTCTCGGGGTCGGGTTGGGCGGTGACAGTTCCCCGCGCATGATCGCTTTTCAGGCGCGCTTAGAATTCTAAAGCGCACGGCGCAGCCCGGCTCAGGGTGCGAACACGATCAAATCTTCAAGAACAACTTTCGCCGGTACATCCAAAGCAATATCAGCCAGTATGTAATCAGCACTGCCGAGCCAAGGAGCAGTGGATACAGTGACGGACCGAGAATCAGAAACGGCTGATCGCCGAGATGTATTCGAAAACTGGAAGTGATGAAGTCCTCGAAGAGATGCGCGATTAGATACGCGGCGATCGAGTTCATTCCTACGACGACCAACGGGAAAGCCCACTTACGGCGCTGTTTGACATCAATGATCCAGCTAAATGCGGCAAGAAAGAGAAAACAGATGCCGCCGCTGAAAAGCGTCCAGCTTGGTGTCCAGATCCGCTTTACGACAGGGCAGATTCCAGTGAAATGCAGCAGGAGGCCCGCTGCGACTCCGATTCCTCCCCCGGCAACGAAACGCTTCATGGGAATGCGAGGGGCGTATGCGCGCAGCCAGCGCCCGGCAACCAATCCGAGGATCATTGTCCCGAGGGTAGGAATAAAACTCAGGGTGAGATAGCCACCCTCATTTGCGACAAAGGGCTTCGAGCGCGGGAAGAGATTCAGAAACCACTGGTCAAAGACGTTGCCCAAGTTCGAATTTTTGTTCCAGTGCGCCGCAAAACCAGAAAAGTTGTGGGGCCAGTGCGGCGGGACCTGAACGGCAGCGTAGTCAAATCCAGGGCCAGGCAAGGGATACAGAGCCCAGGCCAGCCAGTAGCCGAACAATATTGCGCCAAACACGCCCCATTGCCACCGCGCTGATCGGAAACCCAGCAGGAACAAAAATGGGTAGCCCAAACCGATCTGCGTCAGAGTATCTTCAAACGTAAAATACGTCCGATCCTGACCGATCGAGCGGAGAAAGATACCCAAAGCGATCAGGATCAACGATCGCCATAGCGCATGCGCGAACATCTTTCCGAACGTCCCGCCTTTGCGCAGCCTGCTTGCGATGGAGTACGGCAGCGCGACTCCGACAAGGAATGAAAACGAAGGCTGGATCATGTCATGGAGAGAACAGCCGGCCCATTCGACATGAGTCTGGTTGTAACCCAGGAAGGCCCAGAACCAATTTCCCGGATGAGCTTGCGCGACGGCTGCAAGGCGCAAAACCTCGGCCATCATCAGCACCATTACGAGCCCGCGATAAGCATCCACGGCAACGTTGCGCGCTGCGGAGAGTGGCTGGAGCGGAGTTTCTACCGGCGCGATAATTGGGACATCGCTCGAGGCGGACGCGGTTGTCAGCGTATGTTGCATTGACTGCTCCTACTAGTAGAACTCACTCGAATTAGAGTGCGCGGCCTCGGTTCTGCTTTGCGAAAAACTCGGGTTCAATACAGCCTTAGCGCTGCTCCGCGCGATTCGACATAGATAGGATGGAATCATTTGGGAGAGCACGATGTTTTTTCGAATACAAACGTCTGCGGAGCCTGAAGTCGATTTGAGTGTGGTCTACGACGCAGTGGTCGTGGGCACGGGCGCGGCTGGGGGAATGGCGGCACATGTCCTGACGTCACATGGCATGAAGGTATTGCTGCTCGAAGCCGGCAAGAAGATCAATACCAGCGAAATTCTGCATTCGATGGAGTGGCCTTACGATCATCCGCGACGCGGCAGAATGCCGCCAGGCTACCATGCGTTGACACAGAACGAATATAACTTTCGCAAACCACCGTACGCGCAGAACTCGCCTTATACGAAGGTGACGTCGTATGTGCAACACGGAGGTGGCTCCGATTACAGCAAGACCATTGTGGTGGACGAGAAGCAGCACCCATATACAGGAACCGAATACGCGTGGGTGCGGGCGCGGTGCGTCGGGGGAAAGACGAACATTTGGGGCAGGCTTGCGCTGCGGCTTTCCGATTACGATTTCAAGGGTGCGAGCCGGGATGGGTTCGGCCAGGATTGGCCCATTTCGTATGTCGACATCGCGTCTTACTACGACAAGGTTGATCTCTATCTTGGGGTTTCGGGACATCCAGAAAATTACCCTGCCATGCCGGACGGACAATTTCAGCGCGCGATAAAGCTGAGCCCGTCCGAAATGCATTTGCGCGAGACGCTCAAGGGCATGGGCCGTATTCTGACGCCCTATCGAGCTGGGGTGACAACGGACGGGCTGAAGCACAACAAATACCGGAGCCGGTGTTGGGGGCGTGGCGCATGTAACCGCCACGTTGGAGGATGCGATATTCACGCGGCGTTCGATTCGCCAACGGGTTTGATCCGCCCGGCGCAAGACACTGGAAATTTGACGCTCAGGCCGAATTCGACAGTGTATGAGGTGACCGTCGATAAGAACACCGGGAAAGCGAGCGGCGTCTCATTTATCGATACGGAGACGCGAAAAAGCTATCAAGCGAAAGCGAAGGTCGTGATTCTCGGCGCGTCGACGCTCGAATCGGCACGACTGATGCTGAACTCAAAATCGACCTTGTACTCGAATGGGATCGGCAACTCGAGCGGACATGTCGGGCACAATTTCTGCGAGCACATTATGGGTCCGAGCGTCGGCGGCTATTGGAAAGATCTCGTGGGAAAGCCGCGGACATTGGACGATGGACGCCCGGGCGGATTCTACGTTCCACGGTTTCGGAATTTAAACGGACCGAAATCGGACTTCATTAGAGGATACGGATTCGAGGGTGGCGCTGGAACTGGAATGGTTCCGGGAACTGCGTTTGACACACCGGCGTTTGGCGCCGAGTACAAGAAAAATGTCCGCGACTACGCGGGCGCGACAATCGAGATGGGTGGTTTCGGAGAGGTGCTGGCGCGATATGAAAACTATGTCGATCTCGACCCGGAGGTGAAAGACGCCTGGGGTGTCCCGGTTCTCCGATTTCACTATAAATTCGGAGATAACGAAAAGAAGATGGTCGCAGATATGGCGGCTTCCGCCCGCGAGATGTTCGAGGCGGCGGGATTTGTGATTACTTCCGTTAACGACCGGCCGTTGACTGAAGGGTGGTCCATTCACGAACTGGGAACTTCGCGCATGGGAAATGACCCGAAGACGTCAGTTTTGAATCAGTACCAGCAATCGCACGATGTGAAGAATCTGCTGGTGGTGGACGGAAGCAGTCACGTGTCGGCTTCGGCGCAGAATCCGACCTGGACCATTATGGCGCTGTGTTGGCGCTCTTGCGACCACCTGGCGGATCAGATGAAGAGGGGAGAAGTGTGATGACTAGCGAAATCAACCGGCGCGAGCTAGTTCAACTTCTCGCCGGAGCGGCGTTCGCGCTGCAGTTGCCCGCTGCTGAACCGGGGGCTCCATTATTCTTCACAAAGGATGAATTTGCGCTTCTGGATAAGTTAACGGATCTCATCATTCCGACTGATGAGCATTCGCCTGGAGCTCATGATGCTGGAGTGGCGCCCTTCATAGATCGAATGACGGCGGAGGCATTTCTCGCTGAAGAAAAGGAGACTTGGCGCAGGGGCTTGCAGTCAATTAATGCGCTGTCGCAAACCACGAACGGCGCCCCCTTTTTGCAAGCGACCGAAGCACAGCAGATCGCGCTGTTGCAGAAGATTTCGAAAAATGAGGAGCACGGCGAAACGCCTCAAGAAAAATTCTGGGGCCAGCTTAAACAAACGACCGCATTCGCCTATTACACGTCAAAGATCGGGATTCATGAAGAGATGAATTATAAGGGCAACGTGTTAATACGAGAGTTTGTCGGGTACGACGCGACTTAGCGCGGGGCTGGCGTATCTGCGGCGGTTCTGAGCTTATCGAGAATCGCTTTCGCTTCGTCTTTCTTGCCTTCGGCCATGAGGGTCTGACCGAGAAGATAATTTGCGGAGTGGTTATTCGGATCAATGGCGAGGGCGCGTCGTAGAATTCCCTCCGCGTTCGAGAAATTCGCTTGTTTGAAATAGCACCGGCCGAGAAGAATGTAGGGTCCGCTGTAATCGGGATTTAGCCAGACTGCGCGTTGAAGATTGGGGATTGCGAGATCCCAGTGCTCTTGCCGCTGGTAGGCGTCGCCGAGCCGGTACCACGCCATGGCGAAATTGGGATTAAGGGCGAGTTCTTTCGTAAGCTCCGCAACGCCTTCGTCGAGATGTCCGCGATATATCGCGACTTCACCAAGCAGGAAATGAGCTTCGGGCAACTTCGGATCGAGAGTGAGAGCTTCGTTGACCTCGGCGACGGCTTGATCTTCGTATTCTTTCTTCAGCATCATCTGACCGGCAAGCAGATGGCCTGCGGCGGAATTGGGTTTCAGTCCGAAGAGGCGAGCGAAGGCGGCTTCGGACTGATCCTGCTGCTTGGTTTGTAGGTAGGCGTAGCCGAGCATGTAATTGGCTTCGTTAAGGGTGGGGACCTTCTCGAGCCAGGGAATCGCTTTGGGCGCCTGCGACAGCATGAAGTAACTCTGGCCGATCATTAGCACGGACTCTTTATATTCGGGCGTGCTTGGATTTTCGGTCTTCACGGCCTCTTGCAACGCGGCAATCGCTTCTGAGTATTTTTGCTGCTTGTACAGATCGACGCCGTGCTGATGAGTATCGCTGGACGCGGCCGCTGAAAGGAGCAGCGCGGCAAGGACGTGCAGCATGGTTCAGTTCGGCTTGGCTGCGTCGCGTTGAGCGGCCAAACTGGCGCGCGCACGGGCGAGATTTGCGCGAGCGGTCTGATGGTCGGGATTGATCCTCAGCGCGTTTTCAAAGGCCTGAGTTGCGCCTATCAAATCGCCTCGCATGGCAAGCAAAGCGCCTAAATTGGTCTGAATGTCGGCGTCGTCGGGTTTTAAGCGCGCTGCTTCGCGGAAATGGGGAAGAGCTTCGTCGTAGCGATGTTCGGCGAGGAGAACGGTGCCCAGGCCGGCTTGCGCATCGGGGTCATCCGTCTTTTGCTTGAGAAATTCAGCGTACTCGCGTGCGGCTTCGTCAGGATTTCCATTAGCGGCGAGCGCACGTGCCAGATTGTAGCGGGCATTGAGGTAAGCCGGATCGATCCGCAATGCTTCTTGAAGTTCCGGAATTGCATCGCCGAGTCGGTTTTCGGTCATAAATGCCGCCGCTAAACTGTTTCGGGCCGTCGCGTTCTGAGGCTGTACTTGAAGCGCTTGCTGATAATAAGTGATCGCTCCTCGAGTGTCGCCGCGGAATTGGCATAGCGCGCCGAGATTGTAGTGGGCCAGAAAATCGCCCGGATATTTTTCGAGGCGTCTACGCATTAACGCTTCCTGCAGCAGGAGTCGAGGATCTTCGTGCGATTCTTTCTTGGGCAATACCTGAAGCCAGACGTGCCCCATCTCGTCGATACTGCGGTCGCCGCCATGCACTCGGATCGGGGGATTGCTTGGGTTACGCGGGTTCGCTGAAGAATTGTCGTACGTGATGCGCATGGCGAGAGTTGCGCCTGCGGGGAGCGGGACGGGATGACGGTAAGTATAGACCGCCTGCCAGTTGATGTCCCAATCGTTGATTTTGATCAGCCATCGGCGTGTTCCGTCCGGCAGCGTGGCCCAAGCTTCTATTTGTTTGCCGACGTAGTGGGCATGCGGATAAATGGCGAGAACGTCAACCGCAACCGGCAGCTTCAACTCATCCGTCACCTGAAAGTTTCGGTCGCCGGGCGGGATATCGAGGGCGCCGTCGTGCTCCAGTTGAAGCAGCATGGGGAAGAGGGTGGGAGGCCGGGAGGAGAAATAGAAACCGATGGTGGGTTGGATTAGCTCCGGTTTTCCTTTCGGCTGTAGATGGAGGTTCAGAATCAAATCTGTGCCGGGATCGAGACGCCAACTCATGCCCTCCGGCTCGGGCTCGAGCACCGAGCCGGGTTTCCAGAAGAGAAAGTGCGAATCGGGATCGAAGACGTCGGGACTGCCTTCCGTAGTGACGTCCATGCCGGGAAAGCCGGACTGCCCATCTTCGCCATCGCGTTGCCGCAAGCGCCGGGTTCGGTCGACGACGATGTTGGCGTGATGCACGACACCTGTATTGCCGGGCCGTAGCTCGACAGCGCGAACATATTTGGTTTCTTTGAGGTCGACCGGGATCACAAAATTCCGGAAAACATCGCCGCCGGCTGCCGGGACGGTGTAGGGCTGGGGCATTTTTACGATGAGGTCCGGCGCACCCATTTGCCAGCCTGCTGTGAAGTGAGGATTGGGCGGCAAATCGGATGGCTTGCCTTCGGGCATGCCCTGCTTTACCCAGTCGGCGATGAGGCGCAGTTGGGCCTCGGTGAGGCGGCGCTCGCCGGCGAAATCGCCGTAGCCGGGCTCAGGCGGCCAGGGGGGCATGTAGCGGCGTTGTGTAACGGCGATGATTTGCGCTGCGTGGCTGCGAACATCGCGGTATGTGAGCAAAGGGAAAGGCGCCACTTCTCCGGCGTGATGGCAGGGGGCGCAGTATTGATAGGTAATGGGGGCGATGTCTTTGTCGAAGGTTACCGGCGGCCCAGGTAAGCGCAAGGACAGTAGCGCCAGCCACGCACACTTCATTTCAGGTCTTCGATGACGCACCCGACACTTCGAGTCTCATGAAACGGCGGAACTCTTCCGGAGCAGATGGCGGAAAGCTCGTCTTCCAACTCATGCTGCGAGGGCTGCGCTCTGGCTTTTCCGAGATCGACGTACCGGTCGTCGATGCGGCCCACATACGCGAGCTCGCCGTGGATGAAAACCGCCGCTTCGGGAGTGACTCGCGCCTTAGCGCGCGCGACGTACTCGTGATGCGGGTCGAGGACGGAGGGAATGGAGTAGCCGTAATCGCGCGAATGCTGTTTCATGGCTGCTTCGGTAAGGCCGGCTTCGGGATAGACGAGCAGGAAATCGATGCCCAGAGGCGAGTACTTTTTGTAGAGCCGCTCGAGTTCGGGTGCGTAGCGATTTGAGATGGGGCAATCGGAGCGTATGAACAGGAGCACGGTTGCCTTCTCGCCGTGGGATGCGAGGATCCCTGCCTGTTGAGATAGCGCGGCTAACGCGAGCGCGAACATGGGGAGCACTACTCAAAAGTATAACCAGGCTTCACCTCACTGAAGCGGACTTTTCGGAAGCACAAAACGGTTCTTCGCCTCTTAGGTAAAATATGAGAAAAGCTAGTTGGAAAGGTGACAATAAAGATGCGAAGTGCGACGAAAGCCACAAAAACATTCTCGTTGGATAAAGCCATCCTTGCAGAAGTGAAGCGTTCGAAGGGAACAAGCTCGGAAAGCGAGCGCGTCAACACGCTGCTGAAATTTGCATTAGATCTTGAAAAACGAGCTGCGTTATACGAAGAGGCTGCAAATTTCTTTGCGAGCCCGGCTGAAGCTCGTGAGGACCGGCGAGCGTTCGAATCAGCGAGCCTCAGGGCTTGGCGTAGAGGGTGAGGGCTTTTGAAGCGAACGGCCAAGCCCGCGGGGTGGCACCCCAAACGCGGCGAGGTCTGCTTATTCGCCCTCGACAAGCAACGCCCTGCCTTGGTGATCTCTGCTGATGCTCTGAATGTTCACGCGCTTGATATATGCGTCGTGCCCATCTCCACGGTTGAGCACAAGAGCTTTAGCCTGAGGCCCAAGTTGAAGGCAGGGGAGGGAGGTCTCGACCGGGATTCCTGGGTGAAATGCGATCAGGTCACGACAATCGAAAAGGCCAAAGCGGTGTATCCGCCGCTCGGATCGTTATCGAAGGCGTCACTCGCCAAGATTGAAGAGGCGATTAAACGATCGCTGGATCTCATCTAGAGTCGCGACAGCAAACTCCCACGCGCTCAAATATAATGGCGCTTGTTGCAGATGCTCCGCGCTGCGCTGGCTCTTTGTGCCGGTATATTGACGGCAGCGTGCATCAGCGGTGGGGAAACGCATCCCTGCCTTCCTTGCCATCCCCGAGAGGTCGCGCGGTTTGGTCAATCGGCGATGGGCCGCTCGGTGAGTTTCCCGTCCGATGAGCCGTCAGGAAGCTTTCATCATGCGACATCGGGCAGCACCGTTCGTGTGTTCTGGAAGAACGGCCGCATGCACCACGAAATCCAAGAGCGAGGACTATCGGCCGATTATCCGATCGCGTATTCGGTCGGCGCCGGGAAAGTCGGCAAGAGCTATCTCATCGAGCTAGGCGGACATTTTTTCCAATCCCCGGCAGCATATTACACCGCGCACGGGGAGTGGAACGCCTCGCCGGGTTACGAAACGGAACGCATCCTCGACTTCTCTCGCTCGATCACTTCCGATTGCCTGGTTTGCCATGTAGGTGCAATTAAGCCCGGGGCAGAAAAGACGGAGCTTACGCCGATCTCGTGCGACCGCTGTCACGGCGATGGAGAGAAGCACCGCGAGCGTCCGGTTCCGGGAACGATTGTGAATCCAGCCAAACTGGCGGGGCGCATCCGGGACAGCGTTTGCGAGCAATGTCACCTGGAGGGCGCAACGGTTGTTTTGAATCCGGGCAAGTATTGGTGGGACTTTCGGCCCGGAGAAGCTCTTGAAGAAGTGGAGACTCATTACGTCTATCGGACCGAAAAGGACGCGCCATCCTCGATCGCGGCGGTCAGCCAAGCGGAGCAACTGGTACTGAGCGCGTGCTGGCGCGCGAGTGCGGGCAGGCTTTGGTGCGGCACGTGCCACGATCCGCACGGCGAAGCTGTGAATCGCAAGCAGCAGATTGAGCAGATTTGCGAATCGTGCCATGCGCGTGGGGGGTTATCGAAGGCACATACCGTGCAGCAGGATGACTGTGCCGGCTGCCATATGCCGAGCCGGCAAGCGATGGACATAAGTCACGCAGCAGTAACCGATCACCGCATTACCAAACGGCCGGCTGGGATTATGGACGCACAGACCGCGCGTTTTATAGGCGTCTGGCATGATCCTAAACCAGAGCTTGTGGAACGTAATCTAGGTCTCGCTTACTTAAACACGGCGAAACAGCGGCAGTCCGGCGCAGATTTTGAGCAGGCCTTTCGTCTACTTTCGAAATTGCCCGCTGCGCAAAAAGATACGGCAGTGTGGGCGGCGCAAGGCTACATGCTTTTGGGCACTGGACACGCGCCAGCCGCAGTCGAGTGCTTCGAACGTTGTGTGCGTGACAATCCCGAGCGGGCCGAATACTGGCTAGACCTCGGTGTGGCTCAAGATGCTGCTGGAAAGAGTTCCGAGGCAATCCAAGCCTTTCGCCAGAGTATAAAGGATGATCCCTACGATTATCGCCCGTACAGGGCGCTCGCAAAGCTCTATCAACGCCTGCATGAAGCGGGGCGCAGCGAAGCCGTCGTGAGGGAGTTTCAGCGCCTTGTACCACAGAGTATCGGCATGCGCCTGCTTCAGTGAGCCCTGGTAAAAGCTCGCGGACACTCAAAAATAATGAAAGTTCTTGTTTAAAATCAATTGCTTTTCGAGTACACTAGCCGAAGGTGTGAGTTGTTGGAGTCGTGTCCCGCTACGGCCGGAGTGCCAGCGGCGCGCTCATGAAGATTTTTGC